>Ga0209066_10006743_pt1 | contig 11614 bp, 12 predicted proteins | sample All_14_2_FD_187198 | JGI IMG/M metagenome (GOLD analysis project Ga0209066, IMG submission 187198) | Freshwater microbial communities in response to fracking from Pennsylvania, USA - Allegheny Zone_MetaG_DW_15 (SPAdes) (version 2) ...
TCTCCATCGTGGTGACCTCGAAGCCTTCCATCGCGGCCTGCAGCGCGCAGATCGGGTCGATTTCCGTCACGATCACGCGGCAGCCGGCATTGCGCAGGCTGTCGGCCGAACCCTTGCCTACATCGCCGAAGCCGGCGACCACGGCAACCTTGCCGGCCATCATCACATCGGTGCCACGGCGGATGCCGTCCACCAGGCTTTCGCGGCAGCCATATTTGTTATCGAATTTGGACTTGGTCACGCTGTCATTGACGTTGATCGCCGGGCAGAGCAGCGTGCCCTTCTTCATCATGTCATACAGGCGATGCACGCCCGTGGTCGTCTCTTCCGACAGGCCACGGATATCCTTCATCATCTCGGGATACTTATCGTGCATCAGCACGGTCAGATCGCCGCCATCATCCAGGATCATGTTCGGCGTCCAGCCGTCCGGCCCGGTGATGGTCTGTTCGATGCACCACCAGAATTCTTCCTCGGTCAGGCCCTTCCAGGCGAAAACCGGAATGCCGGCAGCCGCGATGGCGGCCGCGGCCTGGTCTTGGGTCGAATAGATGTTGCAGGACGACCAGCGAACCGTGGCACCCAGCGCGATCAGGGTTTCGATCAGCACGGCGGTCTGGATGGTCATATGCAGGCAGCCGGCGATGCGCGCGCCCTTCAGCGGCTGCGAGGCACCAAACTCCTCGCGCAGGGCCATCAGGCCCGGCATTTCGGTCTCTGCCAGGGAAATTTCCTTGCGGCCCCAATCGGCCAGCGACATATCCTTAACCTTGAAATCCTGCGCCATGCCTGACGATCCTTTCATCGCGAAATACTCCGGCGCGCGGCCGGGCGGGCGGGGATATACCAGCAGGGACGCTGCTTCACAAGTCGCGTGCCCGCGCAAGGCTTGCATCGGTGCGGCGGAACCGCTCATATCCCCTGTCATGAGCGAGACACAAACCATGGCAACCGCGGCCGGGCTGGTGCGACTGGGCGCGGAAGAAAGCGCGCGGCGCAAGCAGGGCTGGATCGCCCGGATCGATGCCTTCGCCGATTTCTGGGTATTCGGCTATGGCTCGCTGATGTGGAAACAGGGATTTCCTTTCGTTGAATGCCGCCCGGCCCGGGTGGCCGGGGTGCAACGCGCCTTCTGCATCTGGTCACATAACTATCGTGGAACGCCCGAGCGGCCCGGCCTCGTGCTCGGCCTTGCCCGGCTGAATGGGGCGGCGGACGCGGCGGAATGTGCCGGCCGCGCTTTCCGCATCGCCGATCCCGACCGCGCGGCCGTGATCGATTATCTGTGGGAGCGCGAGATGAATACCGGCATCTATGAGCCGCAGGTTCTGGATGCCTGGACGCCAGGCGGCCCGCTTTCCGTGCATGCCTTCGTGGTCGATGGCACGCATCGCCAATATGCCGGCCAGCTGACAGAGGAGGAGCGTGCCCGCCTGATCGCCCTGGCCGAAGGCTGCATGGGGCCAAATCGCGACTATCTGTTCAATACCGTCTCCCAGCTTCAGGAAATCGGCCTCACCGATCCGGACCTTTGCACGCTGGCGGACAGGGTGCGGCGGCTTCTGGCCGAAAGCGCGCCATGAGCCCGCCCCGCAGGCTGGCGGTCACCCTGCGCGCCAGCGATGCCGATCTGGCGCCGATCCTGGCCCTGCAGGATAAGGCCGAAAGGCTGGAAGATGCGCCCTCGATCCGTGCGCTGGGCTATGCACCGCATCTGACGCTGGGTCTGTTTTCCGGGCGCCGGTCGGAAGACACCGTGGCGGCCCTGGCCTCCCTGGCCGTGCCGCTGGGCGGATTCACGCTGGAATTTCTCCGCCTGCGCTATTTTGACGGGGCGTCGCTGGTGCTCTGGCTTGAGCCGGCGGCCGATGCGGGGTTGCGCGCGATGCAGGCGGGCCTTGTCGCGGCGATGGGGCCTGGGGGCTGCGACCCGCACTATATCCCGGATGGCTGGATGCCCCATTGTAGCATCGCGCTGGCTGTTCCGTCACATAGGCTGGATCAGGTCCGGGCGCTCTGCACAACGGGATTCAAACCGTTCCGGGTCCGGTTTGACAGGTTGGAATGCGTTGAATTCCCGCCGGTTGAAATCGTTGCCTCACGCGAAATATGAGGATCTGGCCTGTCGGTCGTCCTTAGCCGGGAACAGCGCGTCGGTCATCATGCGCTGGGCTGCCTGCTTGTTCAGCTCGACCAGCACCTTCTCGGCCGCGCGGATGGCGGCAGGATCGGCATCGCCCTCTTTCAATTGCGCCAGACGCTGCTGATATTCCGCGATCATCTCGAAATTCCGTTTCGCCCCATCACTCAGCCCCTGACCGAACATGGTCATGGCCAGCATGGTTGAGCCGGAAGGGTCAGCGGCCTGTGCACCGCCACCGGTCATGCCGCTGAAACCGTCCAGCCCCTGGGCCAGCTTTGCCTTGGCCAGACCGGCATAATCCACCTTGCCGGACATGGCGCCGGTTGCGGTCGCGATATCGGGGATGTCGGACGGGGCCAGCCCATATCGCCCCAGCAAAGCGGCGGAGAATTTGACCTTGGCGGCCTTGCCCTGGGCGTAGAGTACCAGCGGGTCCTGGGCGATCCGTCCGGGCTGGGTGATCTCGGTCATCGGCTTGCTCCCTATGCTGCGGTGTAGGGTAAGCAAGGGCCGGGCCAGAACCGTCCTGATCAATAGACGTGCTGGCCGCCGGTGATGAAGATTTCGGTGCCGGTGACATAGGAGAAATCGGAGGAGCAGAGTTGGAAGACGGTCGCCGCCACCTCCGACGGCTTGCCCATGCGCCCCATCGGGATGCGTGCGATCAGCGGTTCATAGTCGGCGCTGATCATTTCGGTTTCGATCTCACCGGGAGCGACCGCATTGACCCGCACGCCAAGCTGGGCGAATTCCACCGCCATTTCGCGCGTCAGGGCCGACAGCGCGGCCTTGGAGGTGGAATAGGCCGATCCCGCGAAGGGATGGATGGCATGGCCCGCGATGGAGGTGATGTTGACGATGGCGGTCGAGCCGGTGTCGCGCGCACCCCGCCGCAGAGCCGGCGCGAAGCCGCGTGCCAAGGTGATCGGGGCGAAGAAGTTCAGCTCGAACACTTCGCGCCAGCGGTCCAGCCCGCCATTCAACACGCCCAGCCTTTCCTTGAAGGGCGTCTTGGGCGAGATGGCGGCATTGTTCACCAGCGCATGGATGGGATCGTCGCCCAGCTCCTGATTGGCCAGCTCGATGAAGCGCTGCACCTGGGCCGGATCGCCCAGATCGGTCGGGATATGCAGGGTCCAGTTGGGGTCCGCCTTGCAGTGGGGCGGAATATCCTCGCGCGAGCAGGTGACGATCCGCCAGCCTTCGTCGGAAAAGCGCTGCACCGTGGCGTGGCCGATACCCCGGCTGGCCCCGGTCAGGACGACCGTCCTCCGCTTGTCGCTCATGCTTGGCCGATCCTTCCTCCGTCGCGGGCAAGCCGGTCAGGCCGCCGCCTGCTGCATCCGCTCGAAACGCGCCGCCTTATGTCTCAGCACCCGACTGGCGATGCGCGTGGCGATCTTCACCAGCATGCCGTTCGCCGGCAACCCGACCGCCTTCAGGATCATCGCATTGCCGCGCCGGATGATCGGCTCATCATAGAAGCGGCAGACCGTGCAGATATAGGCATCGCTGCAGGCCTTGCGGTCATAGGGTTCGCCTGGGTCCACATTCGCCGCGTAATAGGCGTAGGACAGCTCGTCATCTTCCGTCTCGCCGATGCGCCCGGCCGCCACCCGCAGCCGCCCGAGCCGCCCCAGCCCTTCCCGGTCGAGATAGATTTTCAGCGTATCATAGAACAGCTTGTAATGCCGGAATTCGTCGGCGGCGATCCAATGCGCGATGGAGGCCAGCACCGGCTCCTGCGAGGCGCGATTGAGCGCGGTATAGAAGGAGCTGGTACCCGTTTCCACGATGCAGCGCGCGATCAGCTCGCCCGCCCGGCTGCCACGGACTGACACATCCCCGTCCAGCGGCGCCACATAGCCCTGCTGAAAGCGCGCGAAACTGGCCTGGAAATCGAAATCGGGATCGGCCAGCCTGGCCCAGCGGGCCAGCGCCTCGCCATGGCGGGTTTCCTCGACCCCCCATTCCTTGGCCGCGGCGATGAACCGGTCATCCCCGGCGAAGACGCGTTCCAGATATTCGGAATATCGCCCGCCATTGTATTCAACCATGGCGGCGGTTTTTGCGACACGTAAGAGCGCGGGATCAACCAGATCGGCACGGAATTCGCTCCATGGGATCGTATCCAAGGTCCAGGGCGATGACATCACGGCCTTCCACAACGAATCAACGGGACGAACTCGCTGCAATATGGCCTATTTGACATGGTTTTCAAGAAATTCGCCGCGTCGTCGTGTGCGATCTACCAGATCGGTTCCTGACGCTGGCGGATGAACTTGCGATATTCCTTCAGCATCGCCTCGCCCAGCGCGGCACGATCGACCAGCCGCATGATGCGCCGGCTGTGCGGATCCTGAATGGTCAGGCGGACCTGTTCGATGGAGATGTTGTTGCGCACCGCCAGCACCATCTCGAAGATGCGGGTAGCCCCCTGTTCCATCGCATAGAGCAGGAAGACCGGCGTGATCTCGCCGCGCCCATCCAGATTGCGCACCAGTTTTTCGACCTGACGGTCTCCGGCGCGGGTCATCATGGCGACCAGGCTGTGGCGGCGGGCATCCTCCGCCAGATAGGCGGCAAGATCCGGCCCCAGCGCATGTTCGCTGACCAGATGGTCGCGCACGGCATCTGAAATCACATCCAGCAGCTTTTTCAGAATGGTCAGCGGCGCGTCGCGCCGCGCCGCCAGATTGTCCATCAGATCCGTCACGCTGGCAAAGCGCGAGATCAGCACGTCATAGACCGGCTCGATCAGCTCCGTGCTGGTATTGCGCGACAGCACCACAGCTGCTTCCTGATCGCCCCGTTCGGCAATGTGCAGCGTCGCTTCCTGCGGCAGATCGGGTCGGGCGGCGAGGCTGCGCAGCCCGCGGGGGTCGAGCGTGCCCGCCAGTTCGATCAGATCCTGATCGCTGAACACCGGTGATGCCGCCAGGAAAGTCTCGCCGCGGGTTTCGATGTCGCGGGCCAGACGCATGGCCGCTTCGCGTGGCAGGAAACGGCAGTCATGCAGACGCATCACCAGCGTGCGTCGCACGGCATTGGCCACGTCGCGGGCAAGCTGGATGGCGATGTCATTGGCGATGGCGCGCTGTTCCGGCGACAGATCAGCTTCCAGGATGCCGCGCAGTTCCTCCGCCACAGCCTGTCTGGCATGTTCGTCCCCACCCGATTCAATGGCAAGCGCCAGCAATCCGCGCAATCTTTCCCCCATGGCGACCAATGATTCCGTCCCTTGAATGCGGCTCGTAATTCGGGCGTGCCAATCCTGTCGCGTCTACAGCCTGACGCGATCAGGTTAATATTTCATGATTTGCTGATTTGGGCGAGTTTTGCCTTGTGCCAGCATCGGCCAGGGCGACTGTCCCGGTGCGGAAATCGCTACAGGCCGAACGCCCGCAGCCCGGCCACGCTGGCCACGCCGATCAGCATGGCGGCGAAATCGTTCCGCAAGGTCCAGGCGATCAGGATGGTGGCTGCAAGGCCTGCGATTTCCGGGATGCCACCGGATATCGCGGCGGGGGCGATCATCGCGATGAAGACGGCGCCGGGGATGCTTTCCATCCAGGCGCGCAGGAAGCGGCCCGGCGGGGCCACCGACATGAACAGATAGCCGCCGACCCGCAACAGATAGGTCAACAGCCCGACGGACAGGCAGATGATCAGGATTTCAGTGCTGACGGACACGCGCCACGCCCCCTGCAAGCGACCCGGACAGCGCACCCACCGCAATACCCCATTCCGGATAGCCGGCCCGCATCATGGCAACCGCCCCCAGCGCGGCCACGCCCCAGCCGACCAGGTCAAGCCGGCCCGACCAGCTGCGCGGCAGCATGGCGGCGAACATGGCGTAGAGAATGAAATCCAGCCCGAACATCCTGGGATCGGCGATGCCGGCCCCCACCGCATGGCCAAGATAGGTAAAAATCATCCAGGGAATGGCGATCGTCAGGCCCGCGGCCGGCAGCATGGCCACGTCGCAGCGGCCTTCCTTGCAGGCTTTCAGCGTATAGGCCCAGTTGCCATCCGCCAGCAGGAAGAGCGAGGGCAGAATCCGTGACATCGGCAGATGCCTGATATAGGGCTGCAGCGCCGCCCCCTGCAGAAAGAACCGCACATTGATCGCAAAAGCCGCGACCAGCATCACCAAGAGGGGGGCCGACTGGGTGTACAGGCCGGTGACCGCGAATTGGGAGGCGCCGGCGAAGACCGACAGGCTCATCGCCAGGGCTTCGGCCAGGTTCAGCCCGCTCTGGCGGGCATAGACACCATAGGCCAGTCCGAAGACGGCGGCCGGTGTGGACAGGATCGGGGCAAGCTTCAGCCCATCCTTCACGCCCTGCCAGCCGAAAGTAATGGAAGAGGGCGAGGTGCCCAAGGACATGTGGTTTCTCCCAGCCGCGCCGGAGAATCCGAGCCGGCCCGTTACACGGGCCGGGACAAAGCCCATGGGGCGGGATGTGTCAAGAGGGCGCCTCGCGTCTCTGTGAGCCGGCCATGCTTGGCCTTCCCGCTTTCAGTCGATAGAGTGGCTTGCATGACCGGGGACCCGGCCCTGAAACGAGATGGCGGAAGGCGTGAAGGTATGGCGCATCGGCGGCGCGGCGTGAGGTTCGGAGTTCTGACGGGGCTGGTGATCGGGCTGGGGCTTGCCGTCGGGGGTAATTTCCCGGCGCTGGCCCAGGCGCGCGCATCGGGCATCGAAAGCGAGGCGGGGCTCTATCTTTCCGCCTCCCAGGCGGAGCGGGATTCGGATTACCCGACCGCGACCGAGATGCTGGGGCGTCTGCTGGAAGCCCATCCCGACGATATCAGGCTGCGCAGGCGCGCTTTCCTTGCGGCCCTGTCGGCCGGGCTTAGGGGCGAAGCGCTGATCCATGCCGAGGCCCTGCGCCAGGCCGGCGATACCGCCTTGCCCCTGGTTGCGCTGACGCAGGCCGTGGCCGTGCTGGCCGATGGCGATGCCGACCGGGCCTTTGCCCTGCTGAACGGGGTGACGGCCGTCGGGCTGGAACGCTTCGCCCTGCCTTTCGCGGAAGCCTGGATCCGTCAGGCCCAGGGCAATACGAACGAGGCGGTTGCCGTGCTGGAGAAGGCCGGCCTGCCGGATGGTACGGAAGGGCTGCTGAACGAACAGGCCGCCATGATCTATCTGATGGCGGGCGACGCCATGGCGGCCGAAACCAAGATCAAGGCCCTGGGGGATAATGTCGATATCCTGCCGGTATCCACCAAACGGCTCTACGCCAGGGTGCTGGTCGCCCAGGGAAGGGCGTCGGAAGCCCGCGCGCTGCTGGATCGGGCGGCACAGGGCGAGGCCGGCTCCTCCCTCCAGCTACAGAGCGACCGGGCCATCCTGGCCGACAACCGCATTCCCCCGGCCCTGGCGGGCGGCCCTTCCGGCGGGCTTGCGCTCGCCTTCCAGACCATCGCCTCCTTCGCGCAGCGCCAGTCGCAGCTGATGGCCCTGCGCTATCACCGGCTGGCCCTGATGCTGGAACCGGAGCTGGACCTGTCCTGGCTGGGTGTCGGTGCGATCCTGCAGGACCGCCAGCAATACGGCCAGTCGAGCGCCGCCCTGCAGCGGGTCGCCGCCACCTCGCCCTTCCGGTTCGAGGCCCAGCTGGAGGTGGTCGCCAATCTGCAGGCCGACAAGCGCGATGACGACGCGGTGAAAGAAGCGGAGGCCCTGGCGAAAGCCCATCCCGACCGGTTCGAACCCTATATGCAGATCGGCACCATCGAGCGCATGCGCGAGCGCTGGGGCAAGGCGATCGACGCCTATGATCTGGCGGTGAAGCGGGTCACGGCGCCGGACCAGCGGCACTGGCGCCTGTTCTATTTCCGCGGCATCGCCCATGAGCGCAACAAGGATTGGGACGAAGCCGAAGCCGATTTCAAACGCGCGCTGGAGCTGGAGCCGGAACAGCCCTACGTGCTGAACTATCTGGCCTATTCCTGGGTCGACCGCGGCATCCACATTGCCGAGGCCAAGGCGATGATCAAGCGCGCCGTGGCGCGGGAATATGACAATGGCGCCATCGTGGATTCGCTGGGCTGGGTGCTGTATCGCATCGGCGAATACGAGCAGGCGGTGAAGGAGCTGGAACGCGCCATCCAGCTGGAACCGGGCGATCCCACCATCAACGATCATCTGGGCGATGCCTATTGGATGGTGGACCGGAAGATCGAGGCGGAATTCCAGTGGAAGCGCGCCCTGAACCTGAAACCGGATGACGAAGCCCGGGCGGTGATCGAAAAGAAGCTGAAAGACGGCATGGAGCCGCCAAAGGTGATCCGGATCGATTGAGCGGCGATGTGATGCCCGGCCGCGCCGAAGCGAGAGGGCCGGGATCGCCATCCCACGCGTTACAGGCCCCTTTCCCATGACCGGTATCCTGACCACCACAGCCCCCGCCAAGGTCAATCTGGACCTGGCCGTCACCGGCCGCAGGGCTGATGGCTATCACCTGCTCGACAGCCTGGTTGTCTTCGTCGATATCGCCGATGTGGTGACGCTGGCACCCGGCACGGGACCGGTGCTGACGGCGGAAGGACCATTCTCGGCGCAGTTGCCGGCCGATCCGGCGCGCAATCTGGCGCTGCGGGCGTTGGTGGCGTTGGCCAGGGCGCTGAACCGGCCAGCCGACGCGGCGCTGCATCTGGTGAAACATCTGCCGGCCGCAGCCGGGCTGGGTGGAGGCTCCGCCGATGCGGCCGCCGTGTTGCGGCTGGCGGCCAGGGCCTGGGATGCGCGGGGGAATGACCTGCCCGCCCTGGCGCTGTCGCTGGGTGCCGATGTGCCGGTCTGTCTGGAAGGACGTCCGGTGCGCATGCGCGGGGTGGGTGAAATCCTGGACCCGCTGCCCTGCACCTTGCCGGCGGCTTGGCTGGTGCTTGCCAATCCCGGCATTGCGCTGGAAACCGCGCCGGTTTTCCAGGCCCGCAGCGGCGAATTTTCCGCGATACCGGCCGATCTGCCCGCCAGCCTGCCCGATGCGGCGGCCCTGGCGGACATGCTGCGGCCCAGGCGGAATGATCTGCAAGCGGCGGCGATCTCGCTCTGCCCGGCGATCGGCGATGTGCTGGCGGCCCTTGACGGGCAGCCGGGCTGCCTGTTGGCGCGCATGTCCGGTTCGGGGGCCAGCTGCTACGGGCTGTTCGCCGATGGTGGTGCGGCGCAAGCGGCCCTGGCACCCTTGCATCGGCAGGGCTGGTGGGCACAGGCTGGCCGGATCCTTGCGGACCCGCCGGCCATACTCAGCCGGTAAACACCAGCTGGTGCATCAGCCGGCCCGGTAGCAGGGTGAAGGCACCCGCCACGACCAGCGCCAGCAGGAACAAGGTGGTCATGATGATCGCATGGCGTCGGACATTGCCCTGTCGCGCCGCGCGGATCGCCCCGAACAGCGACCAGAGGGTGACCAGCGCCAGAAGATGCAGCGGGCTGAACGGCCCCCAGAGCCGAATATCCTGGATCGCGAAGGAGGACAGCGCGGTTGCCGCCATCAGCCCGACCCAGACCCAGCCCAGGCGGCGATGCAACGCATCGCCCTTGGACCGCGCCAGCTGCACCAAGCCCAGCCCGAAACCCGCCAAAGCCGCCAGCGCATGCAGCTGGACGACGAGGGGTGCGGCCAGGAAGGGCCCGAGTGTCACCAGCGGAAGCCCTCCATGGCGAAGTCCGGGGCCGGCACGCGATATTGTTCCGCCAGGGTGACGATGGCATCGGGGGCGGGCTGGCGGCCCAGCTCGTCCTTATGGATGCCCTGGGTGATCAGCAGCGAGGCCATGCCGGCCCCAGCCGCGCCCTGGATGTCGTGATGCAGGGAATCGCCGATGCCGATGGCCGGGCCGTCGCCGCCCAGCGCCCGGCACATGGCATAGATGCCCGGCGTCGGCTTGCCATGCCAGAAAGCGGTGCCGCCCAGCTCCTCATAGGCGCGCGCGATGGCGCCGGGGCACATCTGCAGGGACCCGTCCGGGCGCACCGTCACGAAATCGGGATTGGCGACCAGAAGCGGCAGATCGCGCGCCCGGGCCCGCTTCAGATCCGCCTCATAGGCTTCCAGCCTCTCGCGATCCGCGCCGGAACACAGAATCCAGTCGGCATCGTCCAGATCCTTGACCTCGCCATAGGGCAGGCCCGCCAGCAGGTCGCGGTCATCATCCCAAGGGAAGACGAAGACCTTTTCGCCCAGCCCGGCATAGGGGGATGTCTCGCGCCGCAGCAGGGCATCGTAAAGCTGCCCGCCCGAGGTCACCACCTCGTCATACATCGACCGGTCGAAGCCGAGCTGGCCCATACGGGTGTAGGAGGTATGCGGGCGCTTGCCGGAATTGGACAGGATGACCACCTGCTTTCCCAGCGCCTTCAGCGCCTTCAGCGCCGCCGGGGCGCCGGGATAGGCCTTCGCCCCGTCATGCAGTACGCCCCATTGGTCGATGATGAACAGCGCATAGGCATCGGCCAGCGCGGAAAGGCCGGCAATGGGACGTGTGGTCATGGAATTCCTCGAACAATCGCTGCCGCCGAAGCGCGGGGATCAGGTCCCGCGCCCCTCGGGGTCCTTACTAATGCGGGGTTCCCCGAAAAGATAGCCCTGGCCGAAATCGATGGAGAACTCCAGCAATTCGACCAACATCTGCTCGCTTTCGATCTTCTCCACGATCAGATCGACCTCAGCGGCGTCCAGCCTTTGCTTCAGGCGGCGGAATTCATTGCCCTGGCCGGCATTGGCCTTGTCCAGGATGACCTGGGCCGGCAGCTTGACGAATTCGATGCCCAGCACGCTGAAATGTTCGATGTCGAGCGCGCTGAAATCGTCCACCCGGTCGATAGACAGCCGATAGCCCATATTCTTCAGCCGTTCCAGATCAGGCGCGCTCTGCGCGAAATGCCGCGCCAGATCGGACTGGCCGATTTCCAGCACCAGCTGCGGCGCCAGCTCGGCATGGGATTTCATATATTCCACGAATTCCGTAAAGAAGGCCCGGTCCGACAGCGAGAAGGCGGAGATGTTGCAGAAGAAGCGCGTCGCGATATCGCGCTTCTGCAGCTTGCGCATCAGATTGACGCAGCGGAACAGCAGCATGTTGTCGATGGCGGTCAGCAGCCCGGCCTGTCGTGCCAGATCCAGATAGCGGTCGGGGGTGATGATCGACCCGTCCTCCGCCCGGATGCGGCTGTAGCATTCATAGAAACGCCGCTTGCGCTGGGGCAGCGAGACGATCGGCTGCAGATACAGATCGACCCGGTCCTGGCGCAGCCCGTCCCGCACGATGTCCAGCAGCTTCTGCTCCTCCACCCCGGCCACGACGCGCAGGCCGGCCTTGGGTGGGGATGCGGCCCGGCCCTGGCCGAAGATGGGTTCGCGCCGGAAGCCGGCCGTTCCCGTCTGGGCCAGATCTTCCAGGCCGCGCGCGCGGCCGGGCGCGCCATCGGCATAGAGCGCCTCGTCCATG
>Ga0209066_10006746_pt1 | contig 11612 bp, 9 predicted proteins | sample All_14_2_FD_187198 | JGI IMG/M metagenome (GOLD analysis project Ga0209066, IMG submission 187198) | Freshwater microbial communities in response to fracking from Pennsylvania, USA - Allegheny Zone_MetaG_DW_15 (SPAdes) (version 2) ...
TCAATTTATCCCCTCTTGTATAGAAAAATCAAAGTGACAGTTCGCGTCAAGAAAACGTTTCCATGATTTGACATGCCATCCAAAGGATTCGATTTCAATTCTATCAGATTAAAAAAAGCGGATTGCCTCCGCTTTGGGTTATTGTACAAGTTCTTTGATATGCCAGATTTCATCCGCGTATTGACGGATGGTTCGATCGGAAGAGAAGAACCCGGATTTCGCGATGTTGACCAGACACATCTTCGCCCAATACTTCGTATCCAAGTAACGTCGTTCGACTTCGATCTGCGCAGCCCGATATGCATCGAAATCCGCCAAAATGAAATATTCGTCGTTACGGTACATCAGTTCATCGTAGATGGCCTTGAACTCTTCGCGATTGGGTTCGAACGTACCATCGATCAAGGTATCGACGATACTTTTGAGTTTGGGATTCGAATTATAGATTTTCCAAGCGTCGTATCCGGTGGTCTTGAGTTTCTCGATCTCTTCGACGGTCAGTCCGAAGATGACATCATAGTCGCGTCCGACATGTTCGTCGATTTCCACGTTCGCACCATCCAAGGTTCCCAACGTAAGGGCACCGTTCATCATGAACTTCATGTTTCCCGTGCCGGAGGCTTCTTTCCCGGCCGTTGAGATTTGTTCGGATACATCGGCGGCATTCATCAGGATTTCCGCGATCGAAACGTTGTAATTGGGGATAAAGACGACTTTCAGATACGCGTTGTATTTCGGGTCGTCGTTGACTTTGGCGGCGACGCTATGGATCAACTTGATGACCTTCTTCGCAAAATAGTACGCCGGAGCGGCTTTGGCGGCGAAGATAAAGGTGCGCGGGGTCATCGTAAAGGCGGGATTGGTGTCGATTTCCTTGATGATCGCGATGATATGCAAGACATTCAACAATTGCCGCTTATAGGCATGTAACCGCTTGGCTTGGACGTCGAAGATCGAATCGACGTTCACATCGATGTCCAAGGTCTTTTTAATATATGCAGCTAAGATTTCTTTGCGTTGATGTTTTACACTCAGAAATTTCTCCTGTACAATCGGATCATCCACATGATCCATCAGTTTCTGTAACGCTTCGGGGTTAAACGCATAATCCTCCCCGATCGTCTCGTCTAAAAGTTGTTTCAGTTGAGGGTTGGAGTAAAGCAACCAACGACGATGGGTGATCCCGTTGGTTTTATTGTTGAACTTTTCAGGGTAGAGAAGATAGAAGTCTTTCATGACATCCGTCATTAAGATATGGGTGTGCAAGCGGGCGACTCCGTTGACCGAGAAAGCGCCGACGATCGCTAGGTTGGCCATGTGGATTTGTCCGTCTTTGATGATCGAAACGCGGCTCGCCAAGGCGTGATCTTCCGGGAACTTCGTGATGACCGTATCCAAAAAGCGACGGTTGATTTCCTCGATGATCATATAAATGCGCGGCAACAATTGTTGGACGAAATGGACCGGCCACTTCTCCAACGCTTCCGACATGACGGTATGGTTGGTATAGGCGATCGTCTTAGTGACGATCTGCCAGGATTGATCCCACGAGAAACCATGATCATCCATTAGGATGCGCATCAGTTCGGGAATCGCCAATACCGGATGGGTGTCATTGAGTTGGAAGACGACCAATTCGGGAAGGTTGGTTAGGTCCGGATTACTGCGTAAATGACCTTTGATGAACGCGGCCAAACCGGCGGCGACGAAAAAGTATTGTTGCTTCAATCGAAGGAAGCGACCGTGTTCGGTCGAATCATCCGGATATACGTTCTGACAGATTTCGCGGAGTTCGGAAATGTACTGACGGAAATCTTTGTTTGCGGGGAGAATATCCGAAGCTTCCGCACTCCACAAGCGCAAGGTGTTGGTCATGTCGGTACCTTTGCCGACAACCGGCATATCATAGGGAACCGCCAATACATGTTCCGCGTCGACATGTTCGAACTTCATCTCGCCATCCGCGGTTTTGCGCATTTCCACGCGACCCCAGAATTTGACTTCGACCGCATGTTTCGGTTTGCGTACTTCCCATACGTTGCCTAAACGCAACCATTGGTCCGGAACTTCGATCTGGAAACCGTTCTGGATTTTTTGGCGGAATAGCCCGTATTCGTAGCGCAGACAGTTGCCGTGTCCGGGCAAGGATAAGGAAGCCAGCGAGTCCAAGAAGCAAGCCGCCAAGCGTCCTAAGCCGCCATTGCCTAACCCGGCATCGCTTTCCATGTTTTCCAGTTCGTTGATATCGATTCCAAGATCATCTAAGCCGTCTTTCACAACGTCATAAATGCCTAAGTTCATTAGGTTGCTTGTCAGTAATCTTCCGATTAAAAACTCCATCGAGAAATAGACCATCTGTTTCGCTTTTAATTGCGTCGCGATGCTTTTGCTTTCTTTCCAATGGATCGATGCGTAGTCACGCACCATCTCTCCCAATACCATATATCTTTCCGTGCGATGTGATTCTTCGATCGAGCGGCCGTACGTTTCGACGATCCGCTGCGTGAAGTCGCGTTTAAATTGAAATTTGTTTTGAAACATGACGTCCTCCTAAGGATGCACGATGATAATAGCAGAAATGGTCTTGAATATCAAACTTGAGCTTTACTTGACAAGTTGGAGGTACATGGCTGAAAATGGCGCGATCCGCAGAAGGATCGATTGACGATACCCATGCGCCGCGATATCCGAACTGTCAACCGGCGCAAAATTGCACATGTCACAGCCGTCATAGATGGCTTTTTCGGAGTTGATGATTTCGGTATAGGTCCCAACGTACGGAACCCCGATCCGATACTCTTCATAACTTTGAGGTGTCATGTTGAGTAGGACGATGAAGACGCTCTTTTCATCTTCGCGGTAGAAAGAATACAAGGATTGGGCGAGGTTGTCCGCATCGATCCAATGGAATCCGCTATGCGCGTAATCGTATCGACTCAAACAGGGATGGAACTTGTAAATCTGATTGAGATCCCGCATGAAACGATTGAATGCCGCATGTTTCGTATACTCCAGCAAGAACCAATCCAATTCGCGGTTTTCATCCCATTCGCGGAAATGCGCCAACTCGTTGCCCATGAAGTTCAACTTCTTGCCGGGATGGGCATACATATAAAGATATAGGTTTTTGACTTGGGCGAACTTCTGATTGTAGTCGCCCCACATCTTATTGATGATCGTACCCTTACCATGAACGACTTCGTCATGACTCAGCGGTAGGATGAACTTCTCGCTGTAGAAATACGCCATCGAGAAAGTCAGACTATGGTGATGGAAAGATCTGTATACCGGATCTAACGCATAGTATTTCAACGTATCGTTCATCCATCCTAAATCCCACTTATAGTCAAATCCCAAGCCCATTTCGTAGGTCGAATGAGTGACTTTGGGGAAGTCCGACGAATCTTCCGCAAACATCAGGACATTGGGGTGGTATTGGTTTAGATAGTAGTTCATTCGACGTATGAAAGCCAACGCGCCTTCGTTGACTCCGTGTTGCTTGTTTCCATGCCAGAAGATGATGTTGCTGACGGCGTCGATGCGTAAGCCGTCGATGTGATAAGTATCGAGCCAGTAGTTGGCGCTCGACATTAGAAACGAACGGACTTCTTCTTTCCAAAGGTCGAAATTTAAGGTTCCCCATTGGCTTTCGGCGTCATTGGCTCTGGGATATTCATAGACCGGTCCGCCATCGAAATAAGCAAGACCGAACTCATCTTTGACGAAGTGGACAGGTACGAAATCCAAAATCACGCCGATTTCGGCTTCATGGAGCAGATCGACGAATTCCATCAGTTGTTTCGGTGTTCCGTAACGGCTAGTGACCGAGAAATATCCGTGGGATTGATAGCCCCACGATCCATCGAAGGGATGTTCGGTGACCGGCATCAATTCGATATGGGTATATCCCATGTCTTTGAGATAAGGGATAAGCTCACGCGCGATTTCCACATAGTTCATCCAACTTGTCCCGTTGTGTTTTTTCCAACTTCCAAGATGAAGTTCGTAAACATTAAGAGGTTGCTGGAAGGCTTTGTTGCGGCGGTTGATCCACAATGCGTCATGCCACGAATACCCTTTTAAGTTCACGACCAAAGAGGCATGCTTGGGTCGCATTTCACTGGAGAATGCATAGGGGTCGGCTTTTTCGATCCAATTCCCGTCCGCCTTTTGAATCACGTATTTGTAGAGCGTCCATTCCGTCACATTACTGACAAAAATGCTCCAGATTCCACCGTCGGTTTCGCGATGCATTTCCACCGGAAACCCCCAGTCGTTAAACGAACCGACCAATTGAACACGTTGGGCATGCGGCGCAAGCACCGTGAACCGGACTCCGTTGACACCTTCGTAGGAAAAATGCGCACCGAAAAGGTGATGCGCTTCCAAACTGTGGCCTGAATGGAACTGCTCGACAAGTGTGCTTTGCAGCATGATCTTTACCCCCTTGTTCTTCAGTCTCATTGTACTTGATTCAAAGTAGACTGTCAAAAACGCAAACGATTCCAAGAATGAAATCGATTACGTCAAACGATGACGAAGCCGAGCTTGTTCTTCGCGTAACGTACCCGCTTGCCAAGTAAAAGGATGCCTAACGGCATCCCATTTCAGCGCTCTTGTCTAGGAATCGAACTGCTCTTGATGATTCCATTTCTTATCGAGTTGTTTGCGTTGCTTACTCTCAAACAACTTTTCGTCGACCCTTTTCAAGAACTCTGCCGACGATTCCTTTGTATTCGGATCATAGATTCCATATCCCATGCTTAAATGAATAGAATAGGGTTGGCGATCGGAGCGATTGAACTTCTGAAGAGCGGACTCGATACGATCGACAACCGCCTGCAATTGTGAAGCGTCAGAGAGATCGAGTACGATAAAGAACTCATCTCCTCCGAAACGGGCGATGAAATCGACATTCCGGATACAGGAGTTTAACAATCGGGCCGTCGCCTGCAACGCGGCGTCGCCCATGTCATGCCCAAATCTGTCATTGATCGATTTGAACTCGTCCAAATCGATCATGATCGCGGAAAACGATCTTCCGGGTCGTGCATTTCGAATCTTCTCCTCAAGATATGCGTCGAGTCGTTTGCGATTATTGATCCCGGTCAGATAATCCGTATTCAGTCCGTGGTTTTGAATGTTCAAACTTACGAAAAGTAGTCCGACCACGACGCTGTTCAGGATAAGTGAGGAACCATAAAATAGATACTGAAGGAAAATGCTCACGATCGGTATCAGCGTGAACGCCAGCAGGGCGGAAAAATGCTTTCGGACGACTCTCTGCCGATTTCGAAGGATTAGAGCGAGCGAAATCAGAAGCAACGAAACGGAAATCATGACGGGAATCATGAAAAGCGGTCCGCGATGATAAATATTCGAGGCATCGATCGAATAGTACCCTCCGAAATTAAAAGTTAAAGCCAGAATCAACGCATTTAGGATCGAAGCGATCGAAAGTGGCCTTATTAATCGTAATGTTTTTTCTTCATCTTGAAAGATTTGGTTATAGACAAACATCAACCATAGCGACGGAATCAGCGGACTGAATAGGTAGGCAGAGAAGTTCCCGACCTGATTGAAGATTGGATAATAGCTTCCCGGATTGCCATCGAAACGACTCATCGTATCGACCGCCAACAGAATCATCGTGATTTTGAGTATCAACATATAAAGTCTGTATTGTAAGGATCTTCGCTCTTCCTGTTTGTCCGAATGATAATAAAGGACAACTAAAAACAGGATAGAGTATGCGTTGATCACGAAATTCGTTTGTAACCCCATAATTTTCCCCTGTCATGTATGAAGTATATTATAGCACCATTTTTTCATCCGTTTGTGTGAATTTTCGATAAGAAAACTCCTCGAGAGGAGTTTTCAAACGAGTCTACGTCTGGAAAAAAACGACAATTCGCCGCGTTGATTCGACCGAACCTCGATGTTTTAACTGATTTCGAGGTTGATCGCATCCTTCAGCAGTTCGAACTTCGCGATCGCCGCTTCCTTGGTTTGATCCGTCACGCAATAATAGAACTTGCATTTCGGTTCCGTTCCAGAGGGACGGATGGCGATCCAGCTGCCATCTTCCAAGAAATATTTGATGACATCGCTTTGCGGGAAGTTGAGTTTCGAAACGATTCCTTTATCGACCCGTTCGGATTTCCGGTAATCTTCTTTCGCAATGATTTGAATACCCGCGAAATCATGAATGTCGGTATTTTGGAAATGCGCCATGATTTCTTTGATCCGTTTGGATCCTTCTTCGCCTTTTAAGGAAAGCGATACTTGATCTTCAAGATAGTATCCGAACTTCGCACAGAGTTCTTCGAGAACATCGACCAAGGTCTTGCCCTGATTCTTATAGTATGTGATCGCTTCCGCCAGCAACAAGCAACTTTGAACCGCGTCTTTATCCCGAACAAAGGGTTCGACCAGGTAACCGTAACTTTCTTCATATCCGAAAACGAAGTTCTTTTCATGGGTGACTTCGTATTGCGCGATTTTCTCGCCGATGAATTTGAAACCGGTCAACGTTTTTTCGGTTTCGACACCGTATGAACGTGCGACGCGTTCGCCCAAATCGGAAGTAACGACCGTATTGAAGATCACTGGATTGACAGGTAAGGTTTTCTTCTCGATCTTCGTGGAAAAAACATAGTCCAATAAAATCGAGCCGGTCTGATTTCCCGTCAATAAGCGATATTCGCCTTGATGGACAACCACGACGCCGACTCGATCGGCGTCCGGATCCGTCGATAGCGCCGCATCCGCTCCGTTGGCTTTCATGACTTCGATCGCCTTTTCATAGGCGGCTTTTTCTTCGGGATTCGGTGTTTTCGTGTTACTGAAGTCCGGATCGGGTAAGCATTGTTCGAGCACGGGAATCAATTGATATCCGGCTTTTGTCAGGACATTCGTGACCGAAGTATATGCGGTACCGTGTTGGGGCGTAAAAACGATCTTCGTCGAGGATTTATCTTGTTCCGGACGGTTTTGGATTTGAAGTACCCGTTCTTCGTACGCTTCATCGACTTCTTTGTCGATCCAGTGGATCAATTCATGTTGCTTCTGCGTCAACACGACATCGATCGCGAGTTCATCTTCGATCTTATTGATTTCGTTGATGACTTGCTCGATCAAATGAGGTATCAACTGGCATCCCTTTTCATCATAGACTTTGTATCCGTTATATTCTTTCGGATTATGAGATGCGGTGACGACGATCCCGCCGATGCAGTTCAAATGACGCACCGCAAACGAAAGTTCAGGGGTCGGACGCAACGAGGTAAAGACATAACTCGGTATGTTGAACATCGCGAGGACCCGGGCGGACTCTTCGGAAAATTCACGGGACATATGGCGATTGTCATAAGCGATCGCAACCCCGCGCGATGTGGCATCCGGATATTGAAGAAGGAACTTCGCGAATGCGACATTCGCTTTTCGGATGGTATAGATGTTCATACGATTGGGACCCGCTCCCAGTAGGCCGCGCATCCCGGCCGTACCGAATTCGACATCGGCATAGAATGCGTCTTTCAATTGGGCAGCGGTATAGGCATCGAGTTGTTGGCGCAGCGTTTCGTCGAGGTTTTTAAAGGATTTCCAGTGTTGGATTCGATTTTCGATCATATTTTTTCCCTCCGATTATAAAAAGAAGATGTCGCCATCTCCTGTTTACTTCATCGCCTTAAGCTATGACTTTTTGTGTGCGCAAAACTTCTTCGATCGTGGTGATCGCGACTTCTTCATCGTCGCCGTCACAGGTGATCGTTACTTCGGATTGCGTCGGAATGCCGAGCGACATGACACCCATAATCGATTTCATATTGACCGAGCGTCCTTTGAAGGATACTTTAACCTCGCATTTGAATTTGCTGGCAGCGTTGACCGCTACGGTCGCCGGACGGGCGTGCAAACCGACCGGATCAACGATTAGTACGGAAATTTGTTTCATCGATGTTCCCTCCTACTTTCTGTTTCCATTCTAACTTATTTATTTCACAATTACAACAAATCTCGGTTCAATAATGACAACCTTACTGGACGTTTCCCAAACGGATGTAAGCGTTTTCTTCCAATTGGTTCAAATAACTCGATTCTTCGGGGGGACGGTGGGAAGATAGGATCTTCGTGATCGTTAACAGTTGTAATTTCTTGAGGGAGTTCACGTAACTCTTGACCGGTTGATCCAGCGCCGGAAGGATCTGGCCTTCATCCGCCGCCAAATCACCCAAAAACAAAATCCCAAGCGTTTTATGATAAACCATCAACCCGTCGTCGGTATGACCCGGCGCGACGATGATTCGGATGTCATCATCCAAGTCCATATCCTCGCTCACCCAAACATTCGGCCAACGGACCGCATTCTTCCCTTCTTTCAGGTTCGCTTGCGTATGTTGGTCGGCACATATCTTTTCCACATGGTTCACAAACGCCGAATGCGCGATGATTCTTGGGAAATGTAGTGCGGTCGCACCCCAAATATGGTCGAAATGATGATGGGAGTAAAGCACGGTATCGGGCAAATTCGGATGACTCATGGACTTTAACTCAAGAATCGCGTCTTCACCCAATCCCGCATCGATATAGAGGTTCATGGATCGAGTCACCCAAAGATATGTGGTTAGATCCCAGCCTTGATCTTTGATTTGTACCGTTCGGGCAAAGATTCCGTTTTCAAGTTGGGTGATCATAAGGTTTTCCGTACGCGCGTGAATACGCCTTTTTGATCGACGATCGTAAATCCGGCTTTTTGGTATAAATGCAGAGGTCCGCGATGATGATGGGCATTGGTTCCTTCGGTATCCAAGGGATACGCTTCGACAATCTCGATTCCTTGCGACTTGAGGTCGCTTAGGACACGCTCCAACATCACCGTGGCGATTCCTTGGTTGCGATAATCGGGATCGATCGTGACACATGTGATCGAAACGATGTTTCGTTTCAAATCTTCTTCATTTCCGTGTTGTTCATAGATCGATTTGAACTGTTTGCGTGGTCCGACCGCCATCCATGCGATCACTTCGTTGTTTAGATAGCCAAGGTAACCGGGCAAGTTGTTTTCAGCCAAGCGTACCATCGCTTCCATACGGTTTTCGCTTGCAGTCGCGCTTTCCCATTCCGATTGGTTTTTGTGGGGAAACAAGCAATAACATCCGGCCCATTCGGGGTTATCGCGAAAGGCGCGTTGATCGAAGAAATACATGAAATCATCCATGGTTTCCGCTGTGTTGGCTTTGATTTGGAATTTCACGAAATCACCTCTTTTCCCTATTATAAAACAAATGACAGCCGAAGTGTTGACTGTCATTTATGGTAGGTTTGATTGCGATTGATTTTATAGGCACGGTAAATTTGTTCAAGCACCAATAAGCGGACGATTTGATGGGGAAAGGTGCAGGAGGAAAGTTTCCACAACAGATCCGCACGCTGGCTCACCGTTTCACTGACACCCATGGAACCGCCGATCACAAAGACCAAAGGATTCGCACTGTAGGTGAAGTGTGTATCGATCCGTTTCGCCAATGACATCGAATCAAAGTCATCGCCGCGTAAGTCCAGCAAAATCACGGTATCTTCCGGTTTGATTTTCGTTAAGATCCGCTCGCCTTCTTTGATTTTTCCGGCAAGTTGACTCGCCGGATCTTCCGAAGTGGGTTCATCCGCGACTTCTTCGATCAACAATTTATGAAATGGCAAGATCCGGTCACGATAAGCTTCGATGAGGCTGCATAACGCCTTTTCTTTGATCTTCCCAACCGCGATGATACGGATCATTGAAGCGCGACAGTCGTCGTTGATTCCGTCTCGCCGCGTAAATAACGGATCGAAACGGTCTCATCGACATCCTTTGCGTACAACAGTTTCCGGAATTGCTTAAACGAAGTGATTTCGGTTCCGTCAAACTCCAAGATGATGTCGCCTTTCGCCAAACCGGCTTTCGCCGCCGGACCGTTCAGTGTCACGGAAGTAATCAAGATTCCTGTGTTTTGGTCGAGTTTAATGCCATAGAAGCTCTTTTGCATGTTCGATAATTCATCGACACCGACCGCGGAGATTCCGATGACGGGACGAATGACTTTCCCGTTTTCCCGTAACTGCGAAATGATCGGGACGATTTCGTTGATCGGTATCGCAAATCCCATCCCTTCGACGGTCGCATCGGCGATTTTCATCGAAGTGATGCCGATTAAGTCGCCGGCCATGTTGATCAGAGGACCCCCGGAGTTCCCAGGGTTGATCGCCGCATCCGTCTGCATGACGATGCTATCCCAATCATCGATGTTGTCGCCGTTGAGGTCGACCGGAACGACACGGTCCGTCCCTGAGATGATTCCCATGGTAACCGAACCTTGGAATTCCAATCCGAGCGGACTCCCGATCGCCAAGACATTCTCGCCGACTTTGACCAAGGAGGAATCCCCTAGGTTAAACGGCGTGACGTTGAAATCGACGGTGACTTCCAGTAGCGCTAAATCCGTATAGAGATCCGAACCTAACGCCTTCGCCTCGACCTGTTTTCCGTTAGCGAACGTAATCGTAATTGCGGTGGCGTCTTCGATCACATGATTGTTGGTGATGATGTAGACTTTCGAACCTTCGATATCATAGATCGCTCCGCTGCCGGTCGAGAACACCTCGCCGTTGTAAAGCGCGGATACTCCGACGACTTTATCGATCGAACCGTCGACGACTTTCGTGACGTCCGTCGTAAAGTCCGTGACAACCTTGTTGATGGTCTTGATTTCCGTCGTTTTGTTATCCAATTGCGTTTTGAAGTTGGAAAGTTGTAAGGTCAGGACGCTGTTCCAAACCAACAATCCTGCGATAAGCACCCACATCCATTTTTTATTCATGTTGACCTCCTGATATTGTTTCGTATTGTCTTGCACACCGTAACCGTATGTTCGCCGCTTTTTCGGGATGGACTTCCTTCAACATCCGCATGTGCGTTGAATAGGCCAGAAACTCATCATTGGCTTCCTCGGACAAATGCGCCAATACGATCTCTTGGGTCGACGGTCCGATGACTCGGCTTAAGACCTCGGCGCTATCTTGATTGCATAAATGTCCGTTATCCGAGAGAATCCGTTTTTTCGTGAAGATCGGACGATTGGTCTTCATCAACAACTCCGGATCGTGATTGCTTTCGAAAATATAATAGTCGGCGTTTTCGAAGTGCTTGAAATCATGTTCACGGACATATCCGGTATCGGTGACATACACCAGACTTTCGTCCCCGTAAGAAACGACATAGCCTAAAGTTAAGCCCGAATCATGCGATAGAGGGATCGGGAGGATGGTCGCATCCCCGATTTGGAAACTGACGTACGGGGTGATGCGAACCAAGTCCGGACGATCTTCGATCGCGAACGGACTATACAGTGGGATTTGCGCGAACATTTTGAGTGCGCTGATATGGTCGCTATGGCTATGCGTAAGCATGATTCCGGCGACTTGCGTATAGTCTATTCCCAAATTGTGAAAACTATGTGTCAAATGCTTCTTGCTTGTTCCGCAATCAATAACAAGCCGGGTATCCCCGGCTTGGATAATGCAACAGTTTCCTTTGGAACCGCTGGCGAGTAAGTGAAACTTCATCTTAGCAC
>Ga0209066_10006747_pt1 | contig 11611 bp, 5 predicted proteins | sample All_14_2_FD_187198 | JGI IMG/M metagenome (GOLD analysis project Ga0209066, IMG submission 187198) | Freshwater microbial communities in response to fracking from Pennsylvania, USA - Allegheny Zone_MetaG_DW_15 (SPAdes) (version 2) ...
GGGCGATACCCGGCGTATTGCGGAATACCGGCCGGGCGCGTCGCTGCGGTTCGACCGGAGTCTGGCCCCCCCGGTCCGGGATGAATATCACGATCACGATCCGTATCTGCCGCACGAAGGCAATCCCTATGTGCTGTGGGGCAGCTTGGACGGGCTCGACGTGCCGGGGGAGTGGTTTCTGGACCGTGATGCCGGCACCGTCTACCTTTGGATGCCGGAGGGCGACGCGCCTGCGCAACACCGCGTGGAGGTCAAGCAGCGCGACACGGCTTGTGATCTGCGCAGAAAGGCCTTTATCGAGCTTACGGGGATCAACATCCATGCGGCGGGCGTCGACCTGGGCGAAGCCCAAAACTGCGTGTTGGAAGGCTGCGCGTTGCGGTATGTGGCGCACGCCCGGGAGTTCGACCGGCTCAAACCGCTGCCGGCGCCGAATGTCATGACCGGCAGGAACAACCTGTGGCGGCGTTGCCTGATCGCCTACTCGGCCTTTTCGCTTCTGCGCGTGACGGGCGAGAGCAACCGGCTGGAGAATTGCGTGCTGCGCGACGGCAGCTACCTGGGGTCGGTCGCGGGAGGACTCGAACTCGGGCGTTCCGTGGCGGCGCAGGTGACCCGGTGTACGATCTTCAACGCGGGCCGCGACGCGGTGGGGCATACGGGCAGCAAACGCATCCGGTTCGAGTACAATGACGTTTACGGCGCCAACTTGCTCAACAAAGATGCGGGCGCTGTTTACTGTTGGGGAACAGACGGCGAGGGCGGGATTCTCGCGCACAACTGGGTGCATGACAACTACGGGGTGCTCACGGCCGGAATCTATCTCGACAACTTCTCCAAGAATTTCATCGTGCACCACAATGTGATATGGAATTGCGCGTTCAGGTGTCTCATCCTCAACTGCGACGCGCTGAATCATCAGGTGTACAACAACACGCTGGTGGCGTTGCCGGTCTCATGGACGAACCGTCCCTTCGGGACTTACACCTATCCGGCGCGCACGCCGACGATGAAGGGCACGCGCATCGTCAACAATCTGGTCAACGGGCTGGTTGTGCCCACGGACAAGTGGCAGTTCGTGCAGGGCGAACTCGGTCCCGAAATGCACCACAACGCGGCCGGCGCGGTAGACCGTGACGGCTATCCCGCGGCGGGGTCCGCGGCCATCGATGCGGGGGTCGCCCTTGCGGGCTTCACCGACGGATTCCAAGGCGGCGCGCCGGACCTTGGGGCGTACGAATCCGGCGGCCCGCGCTGGACGGCGGGTGCGGACTGGCGGGATCCGGAGGCTCCTCCGCCTCCGAAAAAGGATTTGAGTTTTACGCCGGACAAGAAAACATTCGGCATCAGGTGATCGGAAGGCGTTTCAGATCGAGTAATGAGAACAGGCGGGCATGACAGGAGGCGGCAATGAAGAGAACGCACATCACATGGGTCTGTGTTGCGGCAGTGTGGCTGGCGGTCGCGGCGCGTGTTTCGCGGGCGGCTGAATACACTTGGACAGGGGGGGGCGGCGACGGCAACTGGAGGACCGCCGCCAACTGGGGCGGCGTGGCATTTCCGGGCGCGGCGACGGACATTGCCACGATGACGAATGCGGTCACCCTTTGTCTCAACACAAACGGGATTGTGAACATCGGGCGGTTGCAGATGTCCTCGTCCGCCGCGAAGACGGTGACGGTCACAGGCGACGCCGGGGCGGGATTCACGTTCAGCGGGCTCACCGCCGGATACAACGGGTTTTCCGTGGACGGTCATGTCGACAACCGGCTGGTGGTCGAGCCGGACATCGTGATCCCGGCCCGTATCGACAAGTTGGGGGCGGGCGTGGTGGAGTTCACGGGCGACCTGACCTCCTCGCTCGCTTCCGGATATGCCTTCGTCCTTTGGCGGGGACGGTCCATCTTCTCGGGCTCGTCAACACTGACCGCCCTGAATGCGGATGTGGGCATCGCCAACACCGGCTATAAGGCCACGGTGATCCTCACCAATCAGGTGCAATGGAGCGTGAAGAACCTGTCCCTTGGCGTGTCGCAGAATGTGACTGCGGGAGCCACGCTGTATCAGGATTCGGATGACTCCGCGGTGACGGTCGGGAACGAATTGCGGCTTGGGCAGATGGACTCGGGTTCGGTTGTGGACGATTTCTATTACCTGCGCAAAGGCAGCTTGACCGTAGGCACACTCAGGCTGGGTTATGTCAGCCCGGCCTTGTTGGAAGTCAGCGGCGGCTCGCTGACCGTGAACACGGCAGCCAATGTGAAACGGGGCGTTTTTCTTCAGACGGGCGGAACGTCCGTCATGCCGGGCATCACGATCGGCGACGTCGACCTTGTGCCGTCTCTCACGCTCGCGGGCGGGCGGTTGCTGCTGAACGGGAGCGTCTCGACCCCTTGGATTCCGGAGCGGCAGTCGTTCGTTTTCTCGGGCGGGGTTTTGCAGACGACCAACACCTGGTCGAGCGCGGTCCCGTTGAGTCTCAGCGGCAGCGTCACGTTCGACACGTCGACCGCCGGAAAAACGTTCACCTTGAGCAAGGGACTTTCGGGTTCCGCCACACTCGTCAAAACAGGCGCGGGCACGCTGCTGCTGGGCAACGGGACCACGAACCAGCTTTCCGGCAGCGTGATCATCAGCAACGGCGTGTTCCAGCTTGGGGAATGCGCCGTTCTGCGAAGCCACAACCAGTCGGAAGAACCCTTGCATGTGAAAATCTGCAGCAACGCGGTGTTCCGCTTGACGGACATCACGTCGGTTGTGCCCGTGCCGCTGGTGCTGGAGATCGAAGAGGGCGGCAAGATCGATATGTATTACACGGGGAGTGTTTTTAACCGGAATCTTCTGATCGCCCGTTCCATCACCTACAAGGGGACGCCGCTGGCCGCGGGGCGCTATACTACGGAGAGCGGGTTTATCACAGGCATCTCAAAATCGTGTTCCGTGGTGATCCCCATCCGCTGGACAGGGCTGGGGGACGGGGTCACCTGGGATCAGGCCGCGAACTGGGAAGACGCGAATGTGCCCAACGCTACAACGGAATCGGCGGATCTCTCCGCCGCGCAGGGGACAATCCGCCTCGACTCCGCCATCACGCTGACAGGCCTCATCCATTCCCCGGCGGACAGGGAACGGCAGGTGACGCTGACGGGCTCCGGATCAATCAAGCTTTATGGCGCATGGCATAGTATGCCCTGCGGCTATGTGGGCGAGGGCTGTCGTTTGACGCTGGATGTTCCCTTTGACCGGTACGCGGCCAACTATAATTTGGGCATCCTTCTGGGAGGGGGGACGCTGACGGTCAAGAAGGGCTTCCCCTCTTCGGGAAGCAACGCTGACGGATATGCGTCAGTCGCGATTTTCGGCACGCTCGTTTTCGCGGGGCAGACGGACATCGCGAAAAATCTGGATCTGTGGCACCATGAGGCAAACTCGAAAGGGTTGGCCTCCGTGATCTTCACGAACGGCTGCCAACTGACCTGCGTCCGGATCATGAACGCGCCCCGGCTTTTCCCGGTGATCGCGCGCGTCTTTCACGATGGCGGCGAGGTGATCTGCGGGGATCTTTTCTTCACCCGGTACAGCGGCAGTTTGCTCGTGCCTCCGTATGCCTATTACATGCGGTCCGGCACGCTGACCGCGACCAATGGGTATGGCGTCAATCTCGGGGTGGACTGCCCTGATTTGCCGGCCGCGTGGCGCTCGGGGTGGGGATATCCCCTGTCCGGCGGATCGTTCGTCATGAGCGGCGGAACGGTCACCACGGCGCGGCTCGCGATGGGGATTCCGGACAATCTGTTTGATTTACATGGCGGCGAAATTTTCCTGGGCTCGGGCGGCATCGTTCTCACAACCAACAATGTTCAGGGTACGGTTAAACTGGGCGGTGTCGCGCTTCGCGCCACGGCGGATTGGGGCTCGGCGCTGAGGCTGGAAGTGAGCGGCGTCAACGGCAACACGGTGATTGACACGGCGGGCCACACGGTGACGCTGAGCAACGCGTTGTCGGGTGCGGGCGGGCTTGTCAAAACGGGCGCGGGTTCGCTGATTCTCAGCGGCGCGACCAACACCTTCGCCGGGGCGCTTACGGTTGCCGCGGGCACGCTCGAATGCGCGGCGGGCGCGGTGTTCAACGGGGTGTCGTCAATCACCGTCACGAACGGTACGCTGGCGTTGAACGGCACGGTGCTTTCCTCGGGGATCACCCTTCGCGTGGCAGGTGCCGGCGCTCTGACGTTACCCGCCGGCAAGGATCTGGCGGTCGCCCGCCTGTATGTCGACGGGGTCTTGCAGTCTGCGGGCACGTATGCGTTCGGCGCGGGGACGGTGACGGTCAGCCCGACGGCCAAAATCATCTGGACCGGCGCGGCGGCGGACGGCGCATTGTGGAGTACGCTGAACAACTGGAGCAACACGGTGGCCGTGCCGAACGGTGCAGGGGTGGCGCTGGATTTCGGGTATTCGACGCTGGCCGACAACGAGCAGATCGTTTTGGACGTGACGCCGGGCGTGAGCGTGACCAACCTGACCTACGACCAAGGGGTGCAGGGGCGCGTATTGACGGTCACCTGCCCAGCGGCCACGACCAACACCCTGTCCTTCACGGCCAACGGCGTGATCCGTGTGGAGGAAGGACAGACGCTGGTCTTGGACACCGACGTTTTTCTGAACGGGCACCTGTACAAAACCGGCGCGGGCACGCTCGTGTTGGACCGGCGCACCTATTCGGGCGACGCCGCGGGCGCGTTTGCGCTTTTCATCACCGAAGGAAAGGTCATCGGGCGCGGCGAATTCAACCGGCTCAGGGTGCAGCCCGCCTCGGGGTCGCTGTTGGCCCCGCCGCCGGAATTTGTCCTCGAAGGCGCGGGCGCCGTGATCCGGGACGCGGTTGTGACGTTGCCGGGGTACCTCAACACCGGTGCTGACCAAGGCACGTTCACGCAGTCCGGCGGGCGGGTCGACCTGTCGACGGTGCCGGTCGCGTTCACGAACGACAAGGTCGGGTTCATCATCGCGGGCGGCAGCGGGACAAAAGGAGCCTACCATCTGACAGGCGGCATGCTGGTCACCTGTTCAAACCAGCCCGCCTACCTTTCCGGGGACTCGTCCAGCGGGACGTTCAACCAGAGCGGCGGCACGTCGACGTTCTACCGGCTGAACCTGACGCGTCCCTGGCCGGCAACCGGCGGCTCGGGTGCGCTGAATCTGTCCGGCGGCACGTTGCGTCTGATCGGGCTGGCCGAAAAAGGATACGGCGCGGGCGCGGTGAATTTCTCCGGCGGGCGCGTCGAGACCTTCACCAACGGCCTTGCGATCGCGGCCGACGTGCCGGTCACGCTCGCGACGGGCGGCGCGGGCGATGTGTCCTTCGCGCAGGCGCAGGCGGGGCAGACGAACACGCTGACCGGTACGCTTTCCGGTGCCGGCGGGCTGGTGCAAGAGGGCCCCGGCACGCTGGCATTGAGCGGCGTTAACACCTTCGGAGGAACGGCGGCGGCAAAAGACGGCACGCTACTGATCAGCTCCGAACTTAAAAACGCGAAGCAACTGTCCAGTGACGGCGGACATCTGGCTTGGCTTGCGGCGGCGCCCGGCGTCACCAATCTGGCGCTCCGTACGGCATCCGCGACAGCCCGGATCGGCAGCGCGGCGACGCCGTTTGCCGAAGGGCTGATTCTGGATCTCGCGCAGGGCAGTGTGACGGAACTGGATTTCGGCGGGATTGAAGACCTCGGGCAACTGGTTCTTGGCGGCAGGGCGAAACGGCCCGGTCTGTACGGCGGCACGGGATCCGCAGCGCCAGCCTCGCCGTACAACGCATATTTCACGGGGGGCGGAACCCTGCGGGTGCTCGCCGGGCCGCAACCGGAAGGGACGATCCTTCTGTTTCAGTGACGCGGGTTTCAGAATGTGGAGCAGGATACGACGGGTGGTCTCGCTTGGGGCCGCCTCAGGGAGAAAGGTGTAAACGGTGAAACGATTTCGAGGACGGGCAAGGACAGGGCTGTTGCTGGTGATGGTTGCGGGATCGGGCTGGGCGGCAGAGCAGGCGGTCAACATCGGCGGGCGGCGCGAGTTGTTTGTGGACGACGCGATGATCGCGAAGACCGCGGGTGACCTGCGCCTGGTCCTGCACCGGCCGGAACGCAGAGAGATCGTGTTCAAGACCGACAAGCCGTGGGAGGGCAACGCCTCGGGTTTTCAATCCGTGTTTGCCGACAACGGCAAGTTCCGGATGTACTATCGCGGGGTGCACTACGGCAAGAGCCTGGGCCTTCCGGACACCGGACTGGCACAGCACGAGTGGGTGCTCTGTTACGCGGAAAGCACGGACGGCATCCATTGGACGCGGCCCGAGTTAGGGCTTTGCGAATTCAACGGCTCAACCTCCAACAACATCATTCTGAACCGCAAGATGGTCGAGGCGGTCAAAGGGTGCCCGGCGCATTCGGTGGTGTTTCTCGACAAGAACCCGGCGTGCCCCGCAGACCAGCGCTACAAGATGGTTGTCGCCCACCCGTCGCACAAACCGCCGCGCGGATTGTTCATCATGGGGTCCGGCGACGGCATCCGGTTCCGTCTGCTCAGCGAGAAGCCGTGTGTCACGGACGGGCCGTTGGACTCGCAAAACCTCATCTTCTGGGATCAGAACATTGGAAAATACCGCGTGTATTACCGGGATTCATGGCGGCACGGGCGGTCGATCAAGACATCCGAGAGCGAGGATGTCCTGAAGTTCCCGCCGGGGACCTTCATCGTCCGGGATACGGGCAACGAGTTTGAGTTGTATACGAACCAGATGCAGCCGTACTATCGCGCGCCGCACATCCTTCTGGGTTTTCCCATGCGCTACTACGACCGCGGGACGAATGCGTGGGAGCTTCCCGCCATGCAGGCGTTGCCGGGACGGGCGGGCCGCGCAGCGCGGCATAAATTTGAAAGCCGCCACGGGATCGCGGTGACCGACGCGGTGCTGCTCGCGAGCCGTGACGGCGTGAAGGTCAAATTCCGGAACGAGGCGTTCATGCGGCCCGGGCCGAGGCGGGAGGAGAGCTGGGTGTACGGCGACAACTTCATCTTTTGGGGCATGCTGGAGCTCCCGTCCGCTTTAGAAGATGCGCCGAACGAGATCAGCCTCTATTCGACGGAAGGATATTGGGAGGGCTCCCACACCAAAATCCGCAGAAGCACGTTGCGGCTGGACGGGTTCGTCTCGGCGCAGGCGACCTGGAACGGCGGCGAACTGACCACCCGGCCGTTGGTGTTTTCGGGAGACAGGCTCTCGATCAACTTCGAGACCAGCGGTCCCGGCGAGCTGAAGGTGGAACTCCAGAATCCGGACGGCACGCCGATTCCCGGTTTCGCGCTGGCCGACTGTTTCCCGATCTTCGGCGACCACATCGAGTTCCCGGTGTCGTGGAAGGACACGGGCTCGGACGTGGGTGCGCTGGCCGGAAAACCGGTTCGCATCCGGTTTGTGCTGAAGGACGCGGATCTGTACGCGTTCCGGTTTGTAGCGAAATGAAATAAGGGATACGGTAATAATCGGGCTGGAAAAACCTTCCCGATGAGGCATGCCGGTTTTGAGTTGTCACGTTTTGGGCAATGTGCGACGCTATACGCATGGAACTGGACGTGACAGTGGCGATGAAGGATATCGAGGCGACGCCGGATTTGCTTGAGCGGGCGCTGAAGCTGTCCGCCAAGAAGATTATGGCCGCCGGTTTGGCGGGGGAGTCGCCGTTCGACTGGGACGAGGTCTGCCGTCTTGCGGCACTTCCTTCTTTTGGTGTTCTCTTGGAGGTCAGCGCTCTGCGCAGGGAAACCGAAAATGAACTCGGCTAAACCGCTCAAGACGCAATGGACGTGGGAGGAGTGGCAAGCCATGCGGCAGGCGCGCCGCGAGTTGTCCCTCCGTGTCGGCCGGCCCGTTTGTCGCCGTAAAGAAAGCTCGTCCGACCCTCGGCTGCGGGCGGCGTTCAGCGGGCAACGGGCGCCGTCTGAGCTGTCTTCTCAGCTCTGAGCGCACGGCGGAAGTTTGCCGGCAAGATATGCTCTTCAAATGAATACGGTGACCTGTCATTCATCTTCTGAAGAAAAGATCGCGCTGTTTGGGGCACTGTTCCGGGGACGCGACGATGTGTATCCGCGACGGTTCGAGAGCGTCAGCACCGGGCGCTCGGGGTATCAGCCGGTGTGCGCGAACGAATGGGTACGCGGGGTGTGTGGCAAACCGAAAACGCGTTGCGCGGTGTGCGGGCAGCGGAAGTTCATCCCGGTGACTGTGGAAACCATCCGGTGGCATTTGTCCGGTAAGGACGACACGGGACGTCCGTTTGTCATGGGCGTCTATCCGTTGCGGGTGGACGAACACTGTCATTTTGTGGCGGCGGATTTTGACAAGGCCTCTTGGCGCGAGGATGTCGACGCTGTCGTCCGGACTTGCTCGGAGTTGGGGCTTCCCGCAGCGGTGGAGCGTTCCCGTTCCGGTAACGGGGCTCATCTGTGGTGGTTTTTTTCGGAACCGCTTTCAGGACGGCTCGCACGGGAATTCGCCTCGTGGGTGTTGACGGAAACGCTGGAGGGCAGGCCGGAGGTTGGACTGGATTCGTACGACCGCCTTTTTCCGAATCAGGATACCCTTCCCAAAGGCGGTTTCGGCAATCTGATCGCACTGCCGCTGCAGAAACAGGCACGAATACTGGGAAACAGCGTGTTTGTGGACGAACGCTTCGAGCCGTTCGGCGATCAGTGGGCGTTCTTGAGCGGCATTCGAAGATTATGCCGGAACGAGGTTGAGAAACGTGTGGAGTCTGCACGGCGGAGCAGCCGGATCGTTGCGGCGGCACCTGTCACGGAAGACGATGAGGATGCCGATCAGCCGTGGGCGGCACCGCCCTCGCGTCAGACGGCCGAAAAACCGATGGCCGGCCCCTTGCCGGAACAGGTGGACGTGGTGCTGGGGGATCATGTGTATCTGCGCAAGGCCGGACTGTCCCCCGCGTTGACCGGACGGCTTCTGCAGTTGGCGGCTTTTCAGAACCCGGAGTTTTACAAGGCACAGGCGATGCGCCTGAACACGTTCGGGAAACCGCGCGTGATTTGCTGTGCGGAAGATATGCCTGATTTCTTGGCCTTGCCCAGAGGATGCTTGGAAGCGTTGTGCGCGTTGCTGAAAGAGACCGGTGTCCGCGCTGTCGTGCGGGATGAACGCGAACACGGAACGCCGTTGGGCGTTCGTTTTCATGGCGAGTTGCGTCCCGAGCAGGAACGTGCGGCAAAGGCGATGCTTGAACATGACACCGGCGTGCTCGCGGCGGGCACCGCGTTCGGTAAGACGGTGCTGGCGGCTTGGCTGATCGCGCAACGGGGTGTCAACACGCTCGTATTGGTCAACCGCCAGCAACTCCAAGCACAATGGGTCGCCAGATTGTCTCTGTTCCTGAATATCCCCGAGAAAGAGATCGGAAAGATCGGTGGCGGACACCGCAAGGTTACGGGAAAGCTGGATGTCGCCTTGATTCAGAGTTTGGGGCGCAAAGGGCAAGTGGATGATTGTGTGGCGGCTTACGGGGCTGTGATCGCGGATGAATGCCACACGCTTTCCGCGCCGACCTTCGAGCGGGTGGTGCGGCGCGCGAAGGCACGCTATGTGACGGGGCTTTCAGCGACGCCTGTCCGCAAAGACGGGCGTCAGCCGATCATCGCGATGCAATGCGGGCCGGTGCGCTATCGGGTGACGTCCAAACAGCTCAGCCGAACGGAGCCGTTCGCGCATGTCGTGCAGGTGAGGCCGACGGCGTTTCGTGTTTCGCCGGGAGCGGCGGAGGACGGGTCTGCCCAGTTGTTCCAGACCGTGTGCGATGAGCTGGTCGCGGATGAGGCGCGTAACCGGCTGATTGTGGCGGACGTGCTGAGGGCAGTCTCGGAGGGACGCTCACCCGTGGTGCTGACGGAGTGGAGGGAACATCTGCAGCGGTTGGCGGATGCTTTGCAGGGGAAAGTGAAACATGTCGTGGTTCTGCGGGGAGGGTTGGGCAAGAAACAGCTTGCCGCTCTGCAGTCGTGTCTGCTGAACATCCCGGAAAGTGAGTCCCGTGTGTTGTTGGCGACGGGCCGGTACTTGGGCGAGGGATTTGACGATGCGCGGTTGGACACGCTCTTTTTGGTGATGCCGATTTCATGGCGCGGACGGATTGCCCAATATGCGGGACGCCTGCACCGCAGGCACAGCGGGAAACACGAGGTGCGCATTCTCGACTATGCCGATCTGAACGTGCAGATGCTGGCCCGGATGTTTGACAGAAGGTGCCGCGGATATGAGGCGATCGGATATCGGCTGGTCATGCCGTTGAACGCGACACCGGGCTGGCCAACGGAGGTCGCCGTTCCGGTGGAACCCGCTTGGCAGGAGACCTACGCGGCCAGCGTGCGGCGGCTCTGCCGGGACGGGGTTGATGCGGGGCTTGCGGATCTGTTTGTGCATGCGGCGTGGAAAGCCATACCCGAGGACGCGAGAGGGACAGAGCGCGCGCGGAGCGCGACCGAGGCGTTCTTGTATCGGAGGCTTGAAACACTGGAGACGACGCGGGGATTGTTCCGGCTCAACGCCTATCTGCCGATCCCGTTTGGCGGGGAGGGGGACATGGAAGTCGATCTGCTTTGCCCGTCCTTGCGTCTTGCCATCGAACTGGACGGCGCACAACATTTTTCCGATCTGTCCGCTTATCGGCGCGACCGACGCAAAGACCTGTTGCTGCAAGAGAACGGCTACAGGGTGATGCGTTTTCTGGCCGAAGATGTCTGTGAGCGGCTCGGCGACGTGCTGGATGGCATCCTGCGGTCTATGGCGCTTTTGAAAAGATAAAGAACTGCCGGGCGGGGCGGTCATCCTTTCTGTTGGCGAGATTAAGATCAAGATTGCGATTACGAAGGGGCGCGATTCCTATCTCAGCGCCATTCGGGTCGGGCCCCTTCGGTCGGCAGGTGCCGCCAAAGTTTGAGGCGGCGGACCGCCGTGAAATGGCGGTCATAGGTTATGAGGGTGGCGACCTGCTCGATGGCTGAGGAGGCGATCCAGAGGTCGTTTGCCGGAATCGGAGTTCCCGCGCGTCTGAGGGCATCCTTGACCTCGCCGTAGATGCGGGCTGTCTCGTGGCCGGAAGCGACCTCTCGGACGCCCGGCCTGCTGAGGAACCGCTGAAGGATGGCGGCGTTCTCCGCGCATCGCGTGCCTTCCCGGAACCCCGCCTCCAATTCTCCGACAACGAAGAGCGGCAGCAGGATCTCGGTCGCTGAGGCGAGCGTGTCCCGAACGAAGACGTCTCCCGAAAGCAGCGCCGCGTAGGCGTTCGTGTCGAGCATCACTCGCCTCACTTCCAGCCCTCCGGATCGACCTCACGTTGGACGGACGCGTTGAACTCGGCGGCTTCCTCTTTTGTCCAGAGTCCGGAGAAGTCGTCGAATCCTTGCGGGGGGGCAGGCGCCTGGCCAGGCAGCGCGAGCGCTTTCCGAAGCAGTCGCTTGACGAGCTGGTTGAGGCTGAGGCCCTCTTCGGCGGCCTGTTTGTCGATCAGGCGGCTGACATCGGGATCGAGGTTGTGGATGGTGATGG
>Ga0209066_10006748_pt1 | contig 11610 bp, 12 predicted proteins | sample All_14_2_FD_187198 | JGI IMG/M metagenome (GOLD analysis project Ga0209066, IMG submission 187198) | Freshwater microbial communities in response to fracking from Pennsylvania, USA - Allegheny Zone_MetaG_DW_15 (SPAdes) (version 2) ...
AAATGGGCAGCGGTCCTATTCCAGTCGAGCCTTACATTTCGCCCGCATATTTCCAGAAAGAAAAAGAGAAGATATTCAAAAAGGCCTGGATCAACATGGGTCGTGTGAGCGCACACATCCCTAATCCCGGCGATTACATTGTGCACGAGCTGGAGATTCTCAATGCACCCATCCTGCTGGTGCATGGCCGTGATGGGGTTGTACGTGGCTTCTACAACGTGTGTACCCACCGTGGCAATTCCGTCGCCAGCGGCTCGGGCAACGCTCGTAGTGCCTTTGTCTGTGGCTTCCATGGCTGGGCCTTTGGCCTGGACGGTACCCTGAAAACAGTTCCCAGCGAAGAGCAGTTTCCCGGTTTGGAGCGCAGCCAATATGGCCTGAAGCCGATCACTACCGAGGTCTGGAACGGCTGGATATTCATCAATGCGCAAGAGAAGCCCGATACCGGGCTGGTGGAATTCCTCGGCGGCTGGGGCAAGCAGATGGAAGGTGTCCCGTTTGGCGATTACGAACATATCGGTCGTTACGCCGCGCGTCTAAAGTGCAACTGGAAGGTCTATATCGATGCATTTCAGGAGGCTTATCACGTGGGTATCGTCCATGCCGAGAGCATCCCTGACCTGGCAGCCAATCCGGAAACCTTCATCCTGAATTCGTTCCGTGCCTATGGTCCCCACCGTTCACTATCGGTCTGGGCGAACCCCGAGCACAAGCCGACACCCGCTGAAGGGCTGGCCTGGAAGTACGGCGGTGCGATTACCCCGGGCAAGGATGAAAAACTCAAGGCGACCAGCGCCAACCCGAGCAACGATGACAACTGGTGGTTCGACATCAATGTCTGCTTCCCCAACTTCTTCATTGACGTGGGCACCGGCTGGATGCTGACTTACAACTTCTATCCGATCAGCGAAAACGAGACCTATTGGGAAATCAACAGCTATCAAATCCGCGCCACTAGCGTAGGACAGAAGATTGCCCAGGCATTCACGTCGAATTCGCTACGCGACCTGCTGTATGAGGATTTGTCGACGATGGAAGGCTGTCAGCGCGGGCTGGATTCAGGCGTTATGAAGACTATATTTCCGGGCAATTTCGAGATTCCCGTCCGTCATCAGTACTGGGCTGTCGAGCAGTGGGTTAATGGTAAATAAGCGGTATCAGCCCAGAGACGAAACTATATAAAGGAAAAAATCATGAGCAAAGCACTACCTGAAAAATTTGCCGATCTTGGCCGGTTTACCGACAAATGGATACTGACCACCGAGGCGGCCCGGCATCACACGCGCCTGAACAGTACATTCGAGGAACTGACTGATCTGTACAACACGATGTTGCCGCGCATGGAAGACATCATTCAGTACCTGAACGACTTCAAGCTTGGCGAGTTGCCTGAAAAAGAAGACAACCTGATGCAACTTGCCTTGTCTTTCATGGAAGTCACTTGTGCTGTTGAATGTTTCAAGCGGGCAGGGATCCGCGGGTTCGATCCTACGCGCATGAAAGTTTTCATGTAATTGGTCGTTGTCAGTAGCTTGACGCGGGGCATGCATTGGTTTCACCATGCATGCCTTTTTTATTGCGCAGGATGGCAACATGTGATCTGACCGGGTGAAGTTTGAAGTCGAGCACCATTCAGCGCACGGAGCCTCGTCACTGTTCAGTTCAAACATATTCAAGCCAAAGCAATAAGTCAGGCGCAGGTGTGCATTGCATACAGCAATGCACACCTTTTTTGCCTGCATTTTTTGAAAAAATTTGATGCGCCGCATCATTCATTGACTTGAGTCAAGTTATGCTTGCGCTGGCGGCGTATTATGGAAACAGGTTTTGTGGCGCGTAGGCCGCTTATTTTCTCTGCGTGAAATGCTGATTTTGGCCTTTGGGGCCTTAGGGGTGATCCGTCATGCAATCGCAATCGACTTACAACTATCAGGTCGTACGCCAATTCACCGTGATGACGGTTATCTGGGGTATCGTTGGGATGCTGGTGGGCGTCATCATTGCTGCGCAACTGGTGTGGCCTGAGTTAAATGTTGTTGAGTATTTGAGTTACGGCCGCTTGCGCCCCTTGCATACCAATGCCGTGATTTTTGCCTTTGGCGGCTGTGCGCTGTTTGCCACATCGTATTACACGGTGCAGCGCACCTGCCATACGCCGTTATTCGCGCCGTGGTTGGCGGCATTTACCTTCTGGGGCTGGCAGCTGGTCATCGTGCTGGCGGCCATTACGCTGCCTTTGGGCATGACGCAAGGCAAGGAGTATGCCGAGCTGGAGTGGCCGATTGACATATTGATCGCTGTGGTCTGGGTGTCCTATGCGGTGGTGTTCTTCGGCACTATCGCCCGGCGCAAGGTGAGTCATATTTATGTCGCCAACTGGTTTTATGGGAGTTTCATTCTGGCCGTTGCGCTGTTGCATATCGTCAATAGCGCAGCTGTGCCCATGAGCTTGTTCAAGTCCTACTCCGCTTATGCCGGCGTGCAGGATGCCATGGTGCAGTGGTGGTACGGGCATAACGCCGTGGGATTTTTCCTGACAGCCGGATTCCTCGGCATGATGTATTACTTCGTGCCCAAGCAGGCCGAGCGTCCAATCTATTCCTATCGTCTGTCCGTGGTGCATTTCTGGGCGTTGATTTTCACCTACATGTGGGCCGGTCCGCACCATCTGCATTACACCGCCCTGCCCGACTGGACGCAGAGTATAGGTATGGTGTTTTCACTGATTCTGCTGGCGCCCTCATGGGGTGGCATGATCAACGGCATCATGACGCTCTCCGGTGCGTGGCATAAGTTGCGTGATGACCCTATCCTGAAGTTCATGATCACCTCGCTTTCGTTTTACGGCATGTCGACGTTTGAAGGCCCGATGATGTCGATTAAAACGGTGAATGCGCTTTCGCATTACACCGATTGGACTATTGGCCATGTACATTCGGGTGCGCTGGGCTGGGTAGCCTTCATCAGCATAGGTTCAATTTACTATCTGCTACCTCGTCTGTTTGGCAAGGAGCAGATGGCATCAAAGAAGTTGATAGAAGTCCATTTCTGGATTGCGACACTGGGCGTGGTGCTCTATATCTCTTCGATGTGGATCGCCGGGGTCATGCAGGGGCTGATGTGGCGTGCCACGAATCCTGACGGTACGCTGACCTATTCATTTGTCGAGTCGGTCAAGGCAACCTACCCCTTCTGGAGCATACGTTTGGTGGGCGGTGTGTTGTTCCTGTCAGGCATGTTCATCATGGCCTACAACATGGTCCGCACCATTGCCGGAGGCCAGGCTGTTGATGCGCCGGTATTGCAGCCGGCCGCCCACTGAGACCCCATCGCATCCAAGGAGCCATCGGATATGCTGACACATGAAAAAATCGAAAAGAACGTTGGTCTGTTGATCGTATTAACCATTCTTACGATCAGCATCGGTGGTTTGCTGGAAATCGTGCCATTGTTTTTTCAGAAGTCCCTGACCACGCCAACTAACGGGCTGGTTAAGCCGTATTCGCCACTAAGCCTGATGGGACGCGATATTTATATCCGTGAAGGTTGCTACAACTGCCATTCACAGATGATCCGCCCATTCCGCGCGGAAACCGAACGCTATGGCCACTATTCGGTAGCGGGTGAGTTTATCTACGACCATCCATTTCAGTGGGGATCCAAGCGCACCGGCCCGGATTTGGCACGCGTCGGTGGCCGCTACTCCGATCTTTGGCACAAGATGCATTTGCTGAATCCGCGTGATGTGGTGCCGGAATCGAATATGCCGGCCTACGCGTGGCTCGACAGGCCGCTGGCCACCGATGACATAGAGGCCAGGATGAAGGCTTTGCGGGTGGTTGGGGTGCCGTACTCCGATGTGGATATTGGCGGCGCCAAGGCTGCGCTGGAGGGCAAGACCGAACTGGAAGCGTTGATTGCCTATTTGCAAGGCATGGGTACCGCGCTCAAACAAACCAGATAATGGTGACTGCCCATGGACATCAATGACCTGCGCTCGGCGTTTACCGTGTTATCCCTGGTGGTTTTCATTGGCATTGTCTGGTGGGCTTATTCGGACAGGCGCAAGGTAGCCTATGACGAGGCCGCGCGCCTTCCGCTGGATGACGGAGACAATGTGCCGTTCGTTACAAACGACAGGGAAGAGAAATCATCATGAGTGATTTTTGGAGTTTTTATATTGCGGCCATTACGGTCATCAGCATCATTGCTTGTGCCTTGCTCCTGTGGTCGCAGAGCTCAGCCAAAACTGTCCCCGGGAAGACGACCGGCCATGTGTGGGATGAAACGCTTGAAGAGTACAGCAATCCCTTGCCAAACTGGTGGCGCTGGCTGTTTTACCTGACTGTGGTTTTTGCATTGGCCTATCTGGTTTTGTATCCAGGCCTCGGCCGTTTTGCTGGCACATACAAGTGGACCTCAACCGGACAGTATACGGACGAGGTCAAAAAAGCCGATGCCGACTATGGGCCGATATTTCAAAAATTCCAGAAACAGGATTTGCGTACAGTTGCGGCTAACCATGAAGCAGGGGAAATGGGGCAGCGGTTGTTTCTTACTTACTGTGCACAGTGTCACGGCTCGGATGCCAGGGGTGCCAAGGGGTTTCCCAATCTGACAGACAGCGACTGGCTGTTTGGTGGCTCGCCGGAGCAGATCAAGGAATCCATCCTCAATGGTCGCACGGCGATGATGCCTGCCAAAGGCATGAAACCGGATCTCGACACCGAGCAAATCAAGGATGTGGCGAACTATGTGCGTTCCCTTTCCGGGTTGCCAAGTGATTCCATTCGTACGCACAATGGACAGGGGCTTTTCGCGGTTGCCTGCGCTGCTTGTCATGGGCCGGAGGGCAAGGGCAATGTCGGTTTGGCGCCTGACTTGACAGACAAAGCGTGGCTTTACGGTAGTTCCGAAGCAACAATCATCGAATCGATTACCCAGGGACGCACCAACCACATGCCTGCCTTTGGCGATTTTCTTGGCGACGCCAAAGTACACCTCTTGGCCGCTTATGTTTATGGCTTGGGCAGTGGGCAACAATAAACTTTTCCCTTTGGATAGCTGAAGGGCATAACACGTCATCATGGCTGCTACTCCATCAATCAAGCCGCTTCAAGGCCAGCCGATTTTTGTTGAAGAGAGCCTGTACGAAGTCCATCAGAAGATTCATCCGCGTGCGGTGCATGGCGCTTTCGCCACATGGCGCTGGACACTGGTCTGGTTTACGCAACTGCTGTATTACGGCCTGTGCTGGCTGCCCTGGAATGGCCGTCAGGCCGTGCTGCTTGATCTGGTCGAGCGCAAGTTCTATATTCTGGGCCTGGTTTTCTGGCCACAGGACGTTATTTTCCTTGCTGTCCTGCTGATCATCTCGGCTTACTCGTTATTCCTGTTCACTGCAGTGGGCGGACGGCTATGGTGTGGCTACGCTTGTCCGCAGACGGTCTACACAGAAATATTCACCTGGATCGAGAGCAAGATCGAAGGTGACCGCAGCGCCCGCATGAAGCTGGATGCCGAGCCGATGGGGGTGCGCAAACTCTGCTTGCGGGTGGCTAAATATGGCGCATGGATATCGCTGGCAGCATGGACCGGCTTTACCTTTGTGGGCTACTTCACTCCGATCAAAACATTGTGGGTATCTCTGTGGAGTTTTTCGCTGGGACCATGGGAGTCGTTCTGGATTGTCTTTTATGGCACGGCCACCTTTTTGTTTGCCGGCCATCTGCGCGAACAGGTATGCAAGTACATGTGCCCTTATGCGCGCTTTCAGGGCGTGATGTTCGATGCGGATACGCTGACCATTACCTATGACGCGCAGCGTGGCGAACCGCGGGGCGCACGTAAAAAGGGCATTGATCCCCAGTCAATCAGCAAGGGTGATTGTGTCGATTGCCATATCTGTGTCCAGGTTTGTCCGACGGGCATTGATATTCGCCAGGGACTGCAATATGAATGCATTGGTTGTGCCGCGTGTATCGATGCATGTGACCAGGTGATGGAGAAAATGGACTACCCCAAGGGGCTGATCCGTTACTCAACGCAACATGCCATCAAGGCGCAATGGGGCTGGCCGGAGATCATTCGTCATGCGTTGCGGCCGAGGATAGTGATTTATGCGACCATATTGGCGATGATCTGCGCCGCGTTTGTCTGGGGTATTGCCACCAAGAGTCCTTTGCGCGTGGATGTCATTCGCGATCGCGCAACATTGGCACGCGAAGTGGAGGATGGCTGGATTGAAAATGTGTATCGACTGCATGTCATGAATGTATCCGAAGTCCCACGCCGTTATGCCTTAACGGTCACGGGCTTGCCTGGCATCGATATGATGGGAGAGCGCATCGTCGCATTGCCCCCCGCCACCGATAAGACATTTACAATCCAGGTACGTGTACCGCCAGAAAGCGGCAAACAGGGCGCCAACAAGATTTATTTTGACGTGAAATCATTGGCTGACGAAAAAATAGCGGTGCACGAACCAGCCACTTTTCTTGTGCCATGAAAGGAAAGAGCCATTCATGAAGCAGCAGGACACCCGCCCATGGCACCTTGAGCCCTGGCCCTGGATATTGATGGCGGGGCCTGTTGTCGTCGTGGTTGCCGGCTTGATTACCGCGTGGATCGCCGTCAAAACCAGTGATGGCCTGGTGACGGAGGATTATTACAAGAAGGGCCTGGTCATTAATCAGACGCTGGCGAGCAGCGAACAGGCGCGGAAGGTCGGCTTGCTGGCGGGTGTCCGCATCAAGGGCGATTCCCTTTCAGTGCGATTGCAGGCAAAGGATTTGACCTTTACGTTGCCGCCTACATTGCTGGCCAGTATTTCGCACCCTACGCGTGCAGGGCTGGATCAATCCAGCGTGCTGATCCGGTCGGGCGATATTTATTACGGCACGGTGCATTTACCCGTCGCCGGACACTGGCTGATGCTGCTGGAAGACAAAAAGAAAACCTGGCGTCTGCTGGGCAATATTATTTTGCCGGCCAATGGCGAAACAGTGATTGGTGCAACGGATGGCACCGCTGCGTCGGCATCAGTAATTTACAAAAAATAGTTTTCCAATGACAGCAGGGGGGAAATGAAATGCAACATATCCTGGCAATACTATGGCCATCCTTCCTGGTGGCGGGAGTTGGTGAAGGTGTTTTCTTCACCTTGATTGATCCACGTGAACTCTACCTTTTGGGGGAGCCAGTACACTTTTCCAGCATCGCCACATATTCCATTGGCTTTCTGTGTTTCTGGGCGCTATGTGCAGCCTCGAGCCTGATAACTTGCTACCTGCTGCGTGTCGCGACTGACGTCAATCGTGGTGCAAATCAGGGATCATGAGTAGTCCCGGATGAATGGAAGCTTGTCTGTCGCCCTTTGCCTTGACGGCAGTTTTCAGCGGTAAACCAGCACAGGAATTTTCGAGTGCGTGAGAACTTTCTGCGTCTCTGAACCAAGTAGCAACCCACTGATCCCGCGGCGGCCATGCGAGGCCATGAAAATCAGGTCAGCGCCGGTTTGTCCGGCGGCTTCAATAATCCCTTCCCACGGGGCGCTATTGGTCAGGCTCATTGATGTGGCAGTCACGCCCTGAGCCTGGGCTTTGGCTTCTGCTTTTCCCAGGATATCCTTGGCCTGTTCGTCAGCCATTTCCTCGAATCGCTCCGGTGTGGTGGGATCAATCAATGCGCCTTCGCCGTAAAAGGCCAGCGGATATTCCGGCTTGGCAAAGAAGAAGGTGATTTTCGCCGCGCTTTCCCTGGCAAAGACTATGGCGCGGTCGATTGTGCTATCCGAGAGCGGTGAACCATCAACTGGAACAAGAATATGTTTGAACATGGCTTTCTCCCAAAACAGTCCAGAACTTCAAGCGATCCTAGCGCAATTCGGTAAATCCGCATTGATACGGATCAACGTCACGCGGAACGTGCGTCGAATGTTCCAAGTTGCGGGTTCTGTCAATCAGCTGCACGCACTTGCCTGTGCCAACAACTGGCGGAGGCGGGACACATCCAATAAGCGGATATGTTTTTTCTCTACGGCAATCAGCCCTTCTTCCTGGAGGCGGGAAAAGGCGCGGCTGACGGTTTCCAGCTTCAGGCCAAGATAGGCGCCAATCTCTTCGCGCGTCATGCGCAGGTGGAATTCAGCTGCTGCGTAACCGCGTGCGGCATACCGTTGTGACAGGTTAAGCAGGAAAGACACCACGCGTTCCTCCGCTGACATGGCGCCCATCATGATCATCATTCCCTGGTCGCGCACAATCTCGCGGCTCATAACCCTGTGCAAGTGGCGTTGTAATGTGGGAACTTGTCCGGAAATTTGTTCCAGCTCGGAAAATGGGATCAGGCAGACTTCGCTGTCTTCCAGTGCGATGGCATCACAATTATGCGTTTCCGTACTGATGCCGTCCATGCCGAGCACCTCCCCGGCCATGTGGAAGCCAGTGACCTGATGGCGACCATCCGCAGCCAGTACTTCGGTCTTGAAAAAGCCGAGCTTGACGGCATAAATTGCAGTGAATGGTTCACCGGAATGGAACAGCGCCTGGCCACGTGCAACTTTTCTGCGTCCGCCGACCAGTTGATCGACAACCGCTAGCTCGGTTTCCGATAATCCGACAGGCAGGCAAAGTTCCTGCAAATTACATTGCGAACAGGCCGTCCTGTGTCCGGGGTCCGAGAGGGTGACAGCGCGTTCAGCGATTTTGACCATGCCTGTAATACTCCATTAACGGTGTGCTCCATTGACTATCGTTGACCTGCATCAATCCGGCACATGGGTAATTACGGCATTGTATGCATGCGCCCATTATGTCGGGAGGGGAGCCATAAGCACTGCATGGTGTTTTTGACATATTCGCCCTTCACCGTTTATTTACTTGCAGCCATGGATGCCCAAAATCTGATTTTCGACCGCAGGCTCATTCGACGTTTCGATATCAACGGTCCGAGATATACATCATATCCGACTGCTGATCGTTTCGTTGAGGCGTTCACGGCCGACAATTATAAGCACTGGCTGGGGCGACGGGGGGATATGGGCGTCAGCCGTCCGCTTTCGCTTTACGTCCATATCCCTTTTTGCCCCACGATTTGCTATTACTGCGCTTGCAACAAGGTTGTCACCAGGGATCATGGACGTTCGGCCAAGTACATCAAATACCTGGGCAAGGAGATTGATTTGGCAGTAGCGGCATTGGGCGGTTCGCGCGATGTTGAGCAGTTACATTGGGGTGGTGGTTCGCCGAGCTTTCTGGCAGATGATGAAATGCAGCGCTTGATGGAGGCTATCCGCAAACAGTTTCGCTTGCTGCCGGATGGTGAGTATTCGATTGAATTTGATCCGCGCGGAGCACGTCGCGAGACCATAGGGTTACTAACTGAGCTGGGTTTCAACCGCATGAGCATTGGTGTGCAGGATTTTTCGTCTGATGTGCAACAGGCCATCAACCGCATGCAAAGCCTGGATAAAACAAAGTGGGTGATGGATGCAGCGCGCGAGGCTGGATTCAAATCGCTTGCCATTGATCTGATTTACGGTTTACCCAGACAAAATGTGATCAGCTTCAATCACACGCTGGATGAAGTCATAAAACTTGGCCCCGACCGCCTCTCCATCTACAACTATGCCCATGTGCCCAATCTGGCCAAAGCGCAGCGCCGCATCAACGAAGCGGACTTGCCCTCCCCCGATGTACGTTTGCAGATTTTGCAGATGGCGATACGCCGCCTGACCGATGCGGGCTATGTATTCATCGGCATGGATCATTTCGCCAGGCCGCACGACGAACTCGCCGTGGCGCAGCGCCAAGGGCGGCTGCATCGCAATTTTCAGGGTTATTCCACCCATGCCGAGGCGGATCTGCTTGCGTTTGGGGTGTCAGCCATTGGCAAGATAGGCCCCAGTTATGTGCAAAACGTGCGTACGCTGGATGATTACTATGATCGCCTCGACCACGGATTGTTACCCGTACTGCGCGGCATTCAGTTAACGTCCGATGATCTGCTGCGGCGCAGTATCATTCAGGCGCTGATGTGTCACTTTACCTTGCCCATCGAATCCATCGAAATTGCCCACTTGATCGATTTCAAATCTTATTTCGCCACTGAACTGGCCGAACTGGCTGTGATGGAAAAAGACGGACTGGTCACGCTGGATGACAAGTGGATTACCGTCAACCCGCCCGGCCGCCTGCTGGTGCGCGCGATTGCCATGGTGTTTGACCGCTACCTGCGGTTTGACCGGGAGCGTACCCGCTATTCAAAAGTCATCTGACGGCATGATCGAAACCGATGCCTGACAGCGGTTTTTTTGCGGTTTTCCTGGTCGGCGTTCTCGGTGGCGTGCACTGCGTCGGCATGTGCGGCGGCATTGTTTCCGCGTTGACTTTGCAGATGCCCGCCACGAAAAAGGCGTGGCCTATCCACCTGGCCTACAACATCGGGCGTATTACCAGCTATACGGCGGCGGGTGCCTTGATGGGGGCATTGAGCAATTTGAGTTTATTGCTCAATCACTGGCTGCCGGTACAAATGGCGCTGTATGTTGCCGCCAACCTGATGATGATTGGTCTCGGTCTTTACCTCATTGGCATGACGCGGGCGCTGGCCTTTACTGAGCGCGTCGGGCAGGTGCTGTGGCGCTACGTGCAACCCGTCACGCGGCGGTTTTTACCGGTGCGGGGTGTGGCGCAGGCGCTGCCTCTCGGCATCGTGTGGGGCTGGCTGCCGTGCGGGCTGGTGTATAGCGTGCTGACGCTGGCGCTGCTCTCCGGTAGTGCCGCGCGTGGTGCGTTGACCATGCTGGCCTTCGGCCTTGGCACGCTGCCCAATCTGATGCTGGCCGGGCTGTTGCTGGTGCGCTTTCGCCACATCATGCAGGGTCGTGCGTTGCGCCTGGCTAGCGGCTTTACGGTGTTGGCGTTTGGTGTCTGGGGGCTGATCAACGCAACGACGCTGGGTGGCAAGCTATGGCAGGGCGTAGTTTGCCACGTTTGAAAAAGTCGGCGCTGGCGAGACGGCGGAAGCTGTATTAACGCGCACCCTTGACGCCGGCATGGGGCAGCGGCGACTCGCTTTGAGTTGTGGCTGGGAGACATCGCCGGGCTTGCCGGCGGTTAAAAAAATGAAACTACGTGCGGGATGGTTCCTCGACAAGCACGGCGCGGGCGGTGACATCTTCCAGCGCCAGTTCGGTATGTTCGACGGTGATGCGCGTCACCGGATACTGGGCGAGCAGCAGAATGGGTGTGCCGGGTGTCAGCCCCCAGGCCGAAAGGTGGCCGCGCACATCTGGCGCCAGATCGGTAGCGAAGCCGCACACCACGAGTTGAGTGCCGGGGGCAAAGTCGCGCAGGGTAGGCATCAGGCGAACCCCACCAAAAGCAAAAGGCGGTGCAGCAGGCCGCCGATGAGAAAAGCCAGCGGTGTGATCAACGTCAACATGATGACCGCCGTCTTCAACCCTTGCTCCTTGACGATTACCAGCATGCTGGCGATGCAGGGCACGAAGAGAGTCAAGGTCACCAGTCCGACCAGCCCTTGTTCCGGAGAAAGTGCGCTGCCCATGGCAAACAGCCCGGTGGCGCCAAAGTCTCGGCGCAGGAAGCC
>Ga0209066_10006751_pt1 | contig 11606 bp, 6 predicted proteins | sample All_14_2_FD_187198 | JGI IMG/M metagenome (GOLD analysis project Ga0209066, IMG submission 187198) | Freshwater microbial communities in response to fracking from Pennsylvania, USA - Allegheny Zone_MetaG_DW_15 (SPAdes) (version 2) ...
CGGTGGTTTTGGTTCTGTTAAGTTTGGTAAAGCTGGTACCGCTTATGACGACGCACAAGCAGGTTCCGTAGCCATGTTCGACTCTGACTTGTCGCCTGTCAACGGGTTTACGATGGCTAGCGGACTAAAAAATGCCGGCGCAGTGTTCAAGTCGGTTCAGATCGTCGTGGGCAAGGCATCCAACCAAATTTACTACCAAGCTCCCACCTTTGGTGGTTTCTCTGGTGCAGTGAGCTATGCGTTGGCTGAAGATGCAAATAACGTCCCAGCTGGAGCGACAGCTACTACAGCGTTGAACTTGACGTATGCAGCTGGTCCCATTGCCGCTCAGTTTGCGTACCAAAAAGAAGCTGTAAACAATCTTCCTGACGATGCGACGTACCTGCGTCTGGGTGGGTCTTATAACTTTGGAGTCGCAACTGCCAAACTCCAATACGGCAAAGTTGAAAATTTTGCTAACGTCGCTAACGCTGAAACCACCGAGTGGGCTCTTGGTGTAGACGTTCCCCTGTCTGCAGCTCTGACATTGGCGGCTGGTTACGCCACTTCTGAAGACAATGCAGCCGGCGGCAATCAAGAGCGTGATGGCTACGGCGTGGCAGTGGCATACAGCTTGTCCAAGCGCACCACCGTTTACGGTGGCGTGAAGAAGATGACTTATGACAACGCAGGCGCTGTTGCTGACACCGACGTGACGGCATATGCAGTTGGCGTCAAGCACGCTTTCTAATCCAACGCTGGCGCAAGCCAGCTGACGGTTAAAACTCAAAACCCCGCCCGGGCAACCTGGCGGGGTTTTCCTTTGGGTGCGATCAGTATGGGCGCACACCTGCCTGACTTCGCTGCTTTTTCCGCATGCCGGGCCATGATCCGGGGCGCCGTGCGTTCAGCGTCATGGCTGGCCGGTCGCAGCCTGCATGGCCGCCCACAGGTTCAGGGCGTTATTGGGGTGAGGCACCAAATCGCTTCCAGGGCCGGGAAGACATGGATGCCGGGTCGTGGCCTGGCATGACAAAGACTCACGTTGACGATGACGATGACGATGACGATGCCATTCTTCGCCTGGGGATCAATCCGCCGATCATCAGCAATGCCTTGATTTCTGGCGCGAACATGGATCATGACTTCTGGCCGCACAGTCGCTTGTCTCTTGGCGCGGCGTCCACGCCAGTCGAGCGAATTGTTTTTGAGATGGCGAGTGGGAACGAATTGGCCTTCAGTTGCTGAATATCTGTGTCCTTGGTCGTAGCAAGCGCTATGGCACTGCGCTTTTCTTGCTCAGCCAACTCAAGTCGTTCATGCAACTTTTTTTCAAAATCGTTGTCGCGAACCAGATTTAGACTCCATCTGGCCTTGCGGGAAATGCTGCAAAGATATCAACGGATTGCTCCACCATGCTTTTCCTGCCACGCGGTAAGTTGTAACGGCCTGATTCCAAATCGCACAGCATTGCCGGGATGCAGGGCGACAAACTCTTCTAAAACTAATTGGATGAAGTGCTGTCTGTCCGGCTCTGCCACAGTGGGCGGCATCTTTGCGCTGACAACATCCGCACTCGCTGCTTCATCATTCTTGACAATGGCGGCGACAACTTCAGTCAAGGCTTGGCGGTAACGCAGCCGGAAGATGTCCGGGGGTACGAGGTTCTGTTTGACCGCAACATACTGCTGGCAGGATCGCTCATAGGCCCATACAAAGACGTCGCGCAATAGTTCGACGCGGTTGAGTTCGTAGACGCCGATCATGGCGTCTACATAGGCTTGCTGCGGAACGTCGATGAAGGACAGCGGGCACAGGTTATGGCGAATAAACGGGATGTTGGCGGCCAACCGGGACACGCGCTTGTTCACATCCTCAAAAGGCTGCAGGTAAGGCAAATGCACCATCAGGAAGAACGCTTGCTCGAATGGGTCTTGAATTTCTGCGGCCATCTGGACGACGATGCCAAACAGTTCCTCCAATCGCTGCGGTAGCGCCACGGGAAGATACACACTGCCACCGATCTCGACGGCGCGGCGGCGAATGCGGCCCACCGCTGCGGGATCGGCCATCAAGCCGTCTGACAGGAAGGCGTGCAGCGCAATGATGGTGTCCGGCGTCAGCTGGGCGTGTGCAGGATCGAGCACCAGATATTCAATGGCCTGCTTATGGTTCAGGATCATCTGGGTTTCCAGCGCGCCTTTGCCCTCGGCGGCTTGGCCAAACTCGATCAGGCGCTCAGTGTCCAGGCGGCTGTAGGTGTTGCCTTCCAGTTGCGACGATGCCCAAGACAGGTCGATCAGCAAACGATTGAGAATGTCGCGGGCGAAAGTGCCAGCGGGTGTCTGGTCAGCCGGTGAGCGGCCCAGTGCGTGCAGTTGACCCCGCAGACACGGCGACAGGTAAGCGGTATGGTTCGGGTGATATTGCTCAAGTAACTCCAGCTTGTATCCCACTGGCGGGCGCAGCGCGCGCGGCTGGCGCACATAAGCTTTGATCTCTGCCCCTTCCGGCGACGTCGGCACATAGACCTCACCCACAGCTCGCATCGTGCTGCCCGCCTCTTCCTGGGCTGCCAAGACGCCTTCGACAGTTGGCTGCGGACGGACGTAGCGCACAGATCGTGCCTCGCCCAACATCTGAATCCGGCCTTGTTCAACCAGCAATGCCAGCCGACGCTGCAATGTACGGCGCAGCAGGGTGTTATCCAGTCGCTGCGCAATGGCATCTATGCCAAGGCCATCCTGGTGTTCAGCGATGAGCTCTACCAGTCGGTCAAGTTCGGTTTGGGGGGTGACTCTTGGCATGACTTCAGTCTTTCAGTGCAGGAGTCACAGTATCGCGTCACTTTAATTGACGTGTAAGAGGTATTGCGACAAATAAAATGACGCGATAAGGAATGACGTCACTTTGGTGGAAAACATTCTCTCAAGGCGGTATGGCGGTTGGGAGTTTGTTTGCACAAGTTTGTCAGCGGACGTTTGTCGTCGTAGCCAGCCTTGAAGTCTTATGGCGGTCAGCGGTCAGCCGCCAGCCGACACAGGTGCAAACATGCTGCGCAGCCACTGGCTTTCGCGTTCTTGAATGGTGGCCAGGAACAATTCGGTGGCGCCGGGGGTGTGTGTCAGCGTGCTGAAGTGGTCAAACCCGCTTTCCAGAAACTGTTGCAGTGCGCCCAAACCGGCCAACTCGGCGGGGCGGCGCATGACTTTGAGCATCAGCCGCAGCCCCTTTTTGCGGGTGACGCGTGACAACTCGCTGCCGATGCCGAGGACCGTTTCCAGTTGCCACTGCCGTTGCTCGGGCTGCCCCACGGTGGCCCAGCTGGTGGCGTAGCGTTGCCCGGGTGCCGCGGCGCTGGTTTGCAGCCAGGCCCGTGCCATGGCCATGTCGAGTTGTTCGGTGACCTCGTGCAGTTGCGCCAGGGTCAGGGCCAGCGTGATGACCGGTGCCGGAAAGCTCAGCTCGATGACACTGGCCACTTTGGCAAATTGCGCGTCGCGCGCGCTGTAATCGCGCTCGCTGTAAAGCTCTTGCAGGAAAAATGTGGCGCAGCCGACATAGGTGGGGCTGGCAAGCAGGTCGGCGTAGGTTTGGGTAAAGCGCCTGGCCTGGGTTTTTTTCACGTCGTGCAGGGCGCTGGCCAGGGGCGGCGACCCAGCGGCCTCGGCGCGCAAAGTGGCGACGCTGTTGAGCGACTCACGGATACAGCGGGAAGCTTCCATTGGCAAAGTGTAGGTCTTTGGCGCAGCGTTAAGGGCGCTGCACAGCGACTTTAGGGGGGTGACTCGCCATGCACGATATCCGTGCCCGCCCGGCGCAGACGCAGGTGGCCTAAACTGTCCGCCCCGCCGTGCCAGCCTGTGCGCTGTAGGCCCATCCACCGACCACTTTCACGCTATTTGTTATGACCCAGGGAACCATCCGCATTCGCGGTGCACGCCAGCACAACCTCAAAAACCTGGACCTGGACATCCGTACCGGTGAACTCACCGTGGTCACCGGCCCGAGCGGCTCGGGCAAGTCCAGCCTGGTGTTTGACACCTTGTTTGCTGAAGGGCAGCGCCGTTACGTCGAAACCTTCAGTGCCTACGCGCGCCAGTTTCTGGACCGCATGGACAAACCCGCTGTCGACAAGGTCGACGGTGTGCCGCCCGCCATCGCCATCGACCAGACCAACCCGGTGCGCTCCAGCCGCTCCACCGTGGGCACGATGACCGAGCTCAACGACCATTTGAAGCTCTTGTTCGCCCGCGCCGCTCTGCTGTTTGACAGCGCCACCGCCCAGCCGGTGCGCCATGACACCCCTGAAACGATTTATGCCGACATCCAGGCCCGCGCCCAGGCGCTGGCCAACGCCGGTGGTTTTGAGGGAGTCCAGGCTGCTGACGATGTCCGGCTGGCCATCACCTTCCCGGTGGAGTTGCCTGCCAGCGCCACACCCGAAGAGGTTGAACAATGGCTGTCGGTCAGCGGTTTCACCAAGGTGCAGGCGCAGCGTGATGTGGAACAGCGCAAGTTGCTTGACGTGGTGGCCGACCGTTTCCGACTGGGCGCTGCCGAGCGTGCCCGGGTGTTGGAGGCGATTGAGGTGGCCCTCAAACACGGCGGGGGGCGCCTCAGTGTTTATGTGCTAAATCAGCCTCTGTCCCTTATCAATCAAGGGCAGGTAGCTGCAGATTCAAGAGTGGATGCCGCGCCCGAGATCTGGCGCTTTTCCACTGGCCTGCATTGCCCGGACAGCAACCTGCGCTACACCGAGCCGATTGCTTCGATGTTTTCGTTCAACTCGGCGGTCGGTGCCTGCGACAGCTGCCGCGGATTCGGGCGGGTCATCGGGGTCGATTACGGCCTGGTGATCCCGAACGACAAACTGACTTTGCGCGCGGGCGCCATCAAGCCGTTCCAGACACCGGCCTGGACTGAATGTCAGGACGACCTGATGCGCCATGCCGAAACCCACGGCATTCCGCGCGACACCGCCTGGAATAAGCTCAGCCCGGAGCAACAGCACTGGGTGATCCATGGCGAACCCGGTTACCGCGACGGCCAGTGGAACAAGAAGTGGTTTGGCGTCAAACGCTTTTTTGAGTACCTGGAAACCAAGGCCTACAAGATGCACATCCGGGTGCTGCTGTCCAAATACCGCAGCTACACCGAATGCCCGACCTGCACCGGCGCCCGCCTCAAGACCGAAAGCCTGCTCTGGCGCATCGGCACCCAGGCCCAGGCCGACGCGGTGCTGGACCCCACCAAGCGGTTTCTACCCGCTGGTGTGCAATGGTCACGCGCCCAGCTCGAAGCACTGCCGGGTTTGTGCCTGCATGACCTGATGCTGCTGCCCATTGACCGGCTGCGCCGCTTTTTTGACAGCATGAAGTTGGCTCAGGTGGCCCAGGTTAGCGCAGGCGCTGGCAACGAGGCCGATGCCAAAACGCTCAAGCTGCTGCTTGAGGAAATCTGCACCCGCCTGCAATACCTCAGCGAAGTGGGCATCGGTTACCTGACGCTGGACCGGCAGAGCCGCACCCTCAGTGGCGGTGAGGTGCAGCGTATCAACCTGACCACGGCGCTGGGCACCTCGCTGGTCAACACCTTGTTTGTGCTCGATGAGCCCAGTATTGGCCTGCACCCGCGTGATATGCACCGCATCATCGTGGCCATGCAGCGCCTGCGTGACGCGGGCAACACCCTGGTGGTGGTGGAGCACGACCCGGCGGTGATGTTCGCCGCCGACCGCATGATCGACATGGGCCCCGGCCCCGGCCAGTTGGGCGGGCAAATTGTGTTTGACGGCAGCACCAATGACCTGCGCAATGCCGACACGCTGACTGGCGCTTACCTCGGCGGTCGCAAGCAGGTGGGCATGGGTTTTAAACGACTGGTAGCGGCCAACACACCGCGCCTGATCCTGGAAGGGGCGTCTGACCACAACCTGAAAAACGTCTCGGTCGAGATCCCGCTGCAGCGCTTGGTGTGTATCACGGGCGTGTCCGGCTCGGGCAAATCCACGCTGATCCAGGACACGCTGGCCCCGGCCTTGCTGCGCCACTTTGGCAAAGCCACCGACACACCGGGCGCCTTCGAGCGTCTGCTCGGTGCTGAGCAACTGAGCGACGTGGTGTTTGTCGACCAGTCGCCGATTGGCAAAACCGCGCGTTCCAACCCGGTGAGTTATGTGGGCGCCTGGGACGCGATTCGCGAGATTTTTGCCAACGCGCCGCTGGCGCAGCAACGCGGTTACACCGCCACCAAGTTCAGCTTCAACAATGGTGACGGCCGTTGCCCGACCTGTGGTGGCTCGGGCTTTGAGCATGTGGAGATGCAGTTTCTGAGCGACGTTTACCTGCGTTGCCCGGACTGTGACGGCAAACGGTACCGGCCAGAAATCCTCGAGATCAGCATCGAGCGTGGCGGGCGCGTTGTTAATGTGGCCGATGTGCTGGACCTTACCGTCAGTGAAGCCGCAGCCTTGTTCAAGGACGACCGTGAGGTCATCCGTGCCTTGCAGCCCATCGTCGATGTGGGGCTGGAGTACGTCAAGCTGGGCCAGCCGGTGCCCACGCTCAGTGGGGGTGAAGCCCAGCGCTTGAAGCTCGCCGGTTTCCTGGCCGAGGCGGCCAAGAGCAGCAGCGCGAGCCGCCAGGCTTTGGCGCGCAAAGGGGTGTTGTTCATGTTTGATGAACCCACCACCGGGCTGCACTTTGACGACATTGCTAAGCTGATGCGCGCGCTGCGCAAGTTACTCGACGCGGGGCACTCGCTGCTGGTGATTGAGCACAACCTGGATGTGATCCGCGCCTCGGACTGGTTGATCGATCTGGGCCCTGAGGGCGGTGACGCGGGTGGTGAGGTGGTGGCCTTTGGCACGCCGGAGGATGTGATGCTGCATGCCACCTCTCACACGGCGCTGGCGCTGCGGGAGTACGCGGCGCAGATGGGGGTGGTGCATGAGGTGGCGGAGGCCTCTGGGGCTTTTGCTTATTTGGCACGCGCTGCTGCGGACGGGGTTGCACCGGGTGCCTCATACGTCAGCTTCGCTGCCTCAAAATCGTTACCCGGCGCAACCCCATCCACAGCGATGTCGACGACGGGCGCTGGGCAAAACCTGGGGCACGATGCCATTCAGATCATCAATGCGCGTGAGCACAACCTCAAGGGGCTGAGTGTGAACATCCCGCGTGGCCAGTTCACCGTGGTCACCGGGGTCAGCGGCTCGGGCAAGTCCACGCTGGCGTTTGACATTCTGTTCAACGAAGGCCAGCGCCGTTATCTGGAGAGCCTGAACGCCTACGCGCGCAGCATCGTGCAACCGGCCGGGCGGCCCGAGGTGGATGCGGTCTACGGCATCCCGCCCACGGTGGCGATTGAGCAGCGTTTGAGTCGCGGCGGGCGCAAGTCCACGGTGGGCACCACCACCGAGGTCTGGCACTTTTTGCGGCTGCTGTTTGTCAAACTTGGTACCCAGCACTGCATCCATGACGGCACCCCGGTGGCGCCGCAAACGCCTGAGAGCATTGCTGCGCAGCTGATGCGAACCTATCGCGGTCAGCACATCGGCCTGCTTGCGCCGCTGGTGATGAACCGCAAAGGCGTCTACACCGAGCTGGCCGACTGGGCGCGCCCGCGTGGTTTCACCCACTTGCGGGTGGATGGCAACTTTTTGCCGACCACGGCCTTCCCGCGTCTGGACCGCTTCAAGGAGCACACCATCGAGTTGCCGGTGTTCAGTCTGGACGTGACGCCCGAGAACGAAACCCTGCTGCGCCAGGCCCTGGCCGAAACCTTGCAACATGGCAAGGGTGTGTTGCATGTTTTGTCCGATCTGGATGGCCTGTCGGAGGCGATGCAGGCGGGCACATCCACAGCGGGTATGGGCCGTTTGAGCGTGTTTTCTACCCTGCGTGCCTGCCCGGTGTGTGCCACCAGTTATGCCGAGCTGGACCCGCGCCTGTTTTCATACAACAGCAAACACGGCTGGTGTCCGGACTGTGTGGGCACCGGCCTCAAACTCAGCCGTGAGCAGCGTAAGGTGTTTGACGACTCTGTGCGCGACGACGAAACCAAAGGCCGCGAACAGACCTTTGTCGAGGCCGATGTGGAAGACCTGGTCGATGTCGTTTGCCCCAGCTGCAACGGTACCCGGCTGAATGCCACCGCACGCGCCGTCAAATTTGGCCTGCAACTGGCCAGCGAGGGCACAGCCAGCGCAGCGGCCAAAACCGCCATCGACGGCATTGGCATCACCGAACTGGCGCGCCTGAGCGTGAGTGATATGCGCGCGTGGGTTGAAACCTTGCAGGTGCTGGGTCGTATGACCCAGCGCGAGACCGAGATTGCCCGCGACCTGGTGCCCGAGATTCTGGGGCGGCTCAAGTTCCTGGAGCAGGTTGGCCTGGGTTATTTGACGCTGGACCGCGGCGCCCCGACCTTGAGCGGCGGTGAGGCACAGCGCATCCGCCTGGCGGCGCAGTTGGGCAGCAATTTGCAGGGCGTCTGTTATGTGCTGGACGAGCCGACCATCGGCTTGCACGCGCGAGACAACCAGATACTGCTGGGCGCCTTGCAAACGCTGAGCGACCAGGGCAACACCCTGGTGGTGGTTGAGCACGACGAGGACACCATCCGCCACGCTGACCACATCATCGACATCGGACCGAGCGCCGGCAAACGCGGCGGCCGGCTGGTGGCCGAAGGCTCGGTGGCCGACATCCAGGATGCCGCCGAGTCGCAGACCGGGCGATATCTGTTGCACGCCATGCGCCATCCGGTGCAGGCGCGCCGGGTGATACTTGCTGCGGAATCAGTAGCTGTTAGCCCAGGTGATAAAAGGGCTGTAGGCCAATTGGATGCCAGAGCGCCGGAAACCTTGGCTGTTGAGGCCACACCGTTGTCCAGCGAACCAGCGTCTGCTGACAGCGCGTTGGCGGCTGTAGCTGGGGATGCCAAATTTGTGTTTGTGCCTGCGCCCAAGAAAACGAAGACGGCCAAACGGCTGCCCGTGGACCCGAACGTGGTTGAACCCTTCATCCAGCAGTGGATCACCGTTACCGGTGCCCATCTGCACAACCTGCAAAACGTCACGGTCCAGGTGCCGCTCAAACGGCTGGTTGCGGTGACCGGTGTGTCGGGCTCCGGCAAGTCCACGCTGGCGCGGGACGTGTTGCTGGCCAATGTGCAAACAGCGGTCCACAAACGCAGCACCAAAGCGGGGCGGGACGCACTGGACGCGGGTGAAACCATCGCCTGGACCGGCTGCAAAGAGGTCACAGGTTACGAGCCTGTGGACCGTGTGCTTGAAGTCGACCAGACCCCCATTGGCAAAACACCACGTTCCTGCCCGGCCACCTACATCGGTTTCTGGGACACCATCCGCAAACTGTTTGCCGACACGCTGGAGGCCAAGGCACGCGGTTACGCGGCCAACCGCTTCAGCTTCAACACTGGCGAGGGCCGTTGCCCGAGCTGTGAAGGCCAGGGCATCCGCACCATTGCCATGAGCTTCTTGCCCGATGTGAAGGTGTTGTGTGAAACCTGCAAGGGCGCGCGCTTCAACCCCGAAACCCAGGCCGTCACCTGGCGCGGCAAGAACATTGGCGACGTGTTGCGGATGGAGGTGGACGAGGCGGTGGACTTCTTCGCCGCCATGCCGGTCATCGCCCACCCGCTGCAGTTGCTCAAGGATGTGGGCCTGGGTTACCTGACGCTGGGCCAGCCGTCACCGACCTTGAGTGGTGGCGAGGCGCAGCGCATCAAACTCGTCACCGAGTTGTCCAAGGTGCGCGACGACATCACCCGGCGCGGCCAGAAGGCGCCGCACACCCTGTATGTGCTGGACGAACCCACGGTGGGCCTGCACATGGCGGATGTGGAAAAACTCATCAAGGTCTTGCACCGCCTGGTCGACGGCGGCCACAGCGTGGTGGTGATCGAACACGACCTTGACGTGATCGCCGAGGCGGATTGGGTGATTGACCTGGGCCCGGACGGTGGCACCGCCGGTGGCCAGGTGGTGGCTTCGGCGCCGCCCGAAGACGTGGTCAAACTCGGCACCCATACCGGCAAGGCGCTCAAAGCGGTGCTGGCGCGGTGAATGAAGGCCGATGGAGCGGTGCTTCGTTTCACGCAGGACTATCTCTTTTCCTCTCCAAGCATTGCAGCCAGCTTGATTCATGGCCGAAGCGCCAATGGCCGTATCGAGTGGAAGGATGCGAACGGGCGCACGCTGAAGGCATTGCAAGAGGTTGAGGCGGGTCAGTAGTTTTGCTTCACTTGTGATAGCTGTTTGTTCAACAGCGAAGAGGGGCTATGGGCCCCAAGGATTTACCAGCCGGACGCCGGTATTCACAAAGTCCTGGGTGTTGCGTGTGGCCACGGTAAAACCATGCTCCAGCGCGGTGGCGGCAATCATGGCATCGCGCTCAGATGGTGGATCAGGCACGTGCAATGCGGCGCATAAGCTGGCGGCCTGCTCGGTGAACGGCAGAATGCGCCCGGCGAAGGCAGCACGTACGCCTGTTAGCCACACGCGCAGCGAGGCGCCTTGCGGCGGGGTACGTCGCTCCAGCAGCACGCCTTTCTCCAGCTCCAGAATGGTGATGGCGCTCAGGTACAGCGTACTGGCGCGGTGTTGCGCCGCCCAATTGCGCACTTCGGCAGATTGGTTGGGCTTGCCCTGGCGCAGTTCCGAGATGACGTTGGTGTCCAGAAGGTACATGCAGCCGCCTATTCCAGCTCTGTTGCGCGGGTGGTGATGTTCAGGCGTGGTGCGTCAAATTCGATGCCGTCTCCGCCAACAATATCGTCCATCACCGCCAGCAACGAAGGCTCGCCTTGCCCGACCATGCTGTAGTAGTCGTCTATGGTCAGCAGGGCATAGGCGGGGCGGCCGCGGTCGGTGATGAACACGGGGCCCTCTGCTGCGGCGCGTTTGGCGCTGGATACATCGCGGGTGAAATCACGGCTGGAGAAGGTGTGAACGGACATGTGGACCTCCTTTTGAAAACTTGTTTGAATGTTATGACAAGTTGGGCATTGCGGTCCAGATCTGTTCTGGACTGACAGCCTGGACATTCTTTTTTGCCAGAGCATGCCCTTTGGGGCCAGGCGCGCCCGGCAAAATACCCGGTCAGACCCGTGCCCGGATGGCCGCGCCACCGACAAACAGAATTGAAAGAACGTCCAATGTTGACCTATTACAACCACCTCCACAGCCAGCACCACGGCAAGCTGGAGATGTACCGCGGCGAACTGGTGCCGTGTTTTGAAGTCCCGGCGCGGGTCGACCATGTGCTGGCCGAACTCAAAAAGCGCAAGCTCGGTGCCATCGTGCCGCCGGAAACTTTTGACGACAGCGCCTTGCTGGGCATCCACAGCCAGCGTTACCTGGACTTTCTGGCCGGTGCCTGGGACGAGTGGGTGGCGCTGGATGCGGCCAACGCCCGGCGTGATGTGTTGCCGTCGGTGTGGCCGGTGCGCACCCTGCGCAGTGACGTGCTGCCCACCAACTTTGCCGCGCGCCTCGGCCTGTTTTCCATGGATGCGGGCACACCCTTGACCGAAGGTAGCTGGGACGCTGCCCGTGCCGGTGCCGACTGCGCCCTGAGCGCGGCGCAAGCCGTTGGCAG
>Ga0209066_10006752_pt1 | contig 11605 bp, 16 predicted proteins | sample All_14_2_FD_187198 | JGI IMG/M metagenome (GOLD analysis project Ga0209066, IMG submission 187198) | Freshwater microbial communities in response to fracking from Pennsylvania, USA - Allegheny Zone_MetaG_DW_15 (SPAdes) (version 2) ...
AGGATCGTCCCGGCGAAGGCGGCAAGCGCGGTGAAGGGCAGTCCTGTCTCTTCCCCGGCGATCTTTCGCCGATCGGCTGACTAGAGTGTTGGTGTTTATCGATCGCCTGGAGGTGATGCCGGTCAGTGCCGGGACGTCGGCGCATCCTTGAGGTCTGCCAGATCGGTAATTCGCCTTGCGATATCTTGCCAGGTGCGGACACCTTCCTCATCACCGGCGAGGGCAAGAGCACCGATCTGCTCTGCCACATGGCGCGGGGCATCATGCCTATGGACGGCGAGCACATGGTTGGCGCAGGCCCAGAGTTCCCAGTCGCTCAGCGGCAACGATGGCTCTTCCAGTAGCGGTCCCACCGCAGCACCGTTCCGGTGCGCACCATCGCACAGGATAGATCGGCGCCCGAGGCAAGGGTGCACCAGGCCGCTGTCCGCGAGCCGCCGGCCGAACCTTCAGAGCGGCAGTGCATGGCCGGGGCAGAAACGATCACATGCCCTGTCGGGATTGTCCCGCGTGGACCGCCGAATAGCGAAACGAGGCGGTCGCGCGCTTGGAGTGCGGTGGCGGGCGGGCAGGGCTGGTTGGTCCGGCAGGTGCCGTCCATCTCGCGCGCTGCAATACCCGAAATACGGATATGCGGGCCCTCCGCGCACCAGATCGGTCCATCGCCGTCCCAGACATGGGTCGGGGTACAGGTGAAGCTTTGTCCTGCCGCGACGACGGCGGCTGCAAGTGTCAGGAACATTTTGAAACTCTACTGTAGTTTGCGGCCGAACCAGAGCACCCGGCCGACGATGTTGATGGCGCGGCGTTCGAGCCCGTGCCAGCTTGGATAGGCGGCATTGTCGCTCACCACCGAAATCCGCCGTCCCTGGGGTTCGATGGCGATCCGCTTGACGCTGAGCGCGTCATCCATGCGCAGGACATAGATGCCGTCGCGAAGCCGTGATTGGCCGTCACCGAGGTCGACCATGACCTCGTCGCTGTCGTTGAGCGTGGGTTCCATCGAGTCGCCATGAACATGGATGATCGACAGACTTGAAGCCTTGCTTGGGGTGAGCTTGCGGAGCCAAACTTCGTCGAAACCGAATTGTCCGCTTTTGCTTTCCATTTCGGCGAGCGCGCCGTGACCGGCGGAGGCTTCAACGTCCAGAACCGGGATTTGCACCAGTTCGACAACAGGTGCGCTGCGATGAGAGGGGGCGCCCAGCACGCGCTCATCCACGCCAAAGAAGCGCGCGAGAATGTTGCGATCGCTCTCGTCCAGATACCGCGGGCTGCCTTTGCGGATGTACTGCTGGATGTAAGAGACATTGCGACCGAGGAGCCGGGAAATTCCCGAGTAGGTGCAGCCCTTGCGGGATGAGATGAGCTCGTCGAGAGCCTGTCGTGCTTCGTCCATCACACTGTCCTGTCACGAATGCTAGGAAAAGTCATCCTAGACTCTAGGACGCATTCCTAGTAGGAACATACCAAGAACGCAAGTGCAAAGCGAGTCGGACGGCGATGGAGCTATTGGAGCAGATCGAGACCTATCTGGTGCGGACGAAGACGCCGCCCAGCAAGTTCGGGCGCATGGCAGTGGGAGATCCGCGGTTCGTGGAAGATTTGCGGTCAGGTCGAAGGCCACGGCGTCGGACGCAAGAGAGGGTAAGGCTCTATATCACTGGAAGTGATGTCAGTTGGTGAAACCGTTTGAACTGGCCACACAGTTGGCCCCATCTATGGAATCGATAGTAAGTGGGGTCGGTTTGGTGAGCGACGAAGTCATTGTAACTTATGATGCGCAAGCCGCCGAATTGGCTGAACGCTACGATCAGCCTGCCTTACTGGCATCGTATTCGCCGATCGAAGATTTGATTGCATCGACATCGGCAGATTCCTTGGCTCTCGACATCGGAGCTGGTTCTGGCCGTGATGCGGCCTGGCTCGCCTCCAAGGGGTATGAAGTAGTTGCCGTGGAGCCTTCGAGCGGAATGCGCGATGAAGCCCAGCGCAGGCATGAAGATACCCGCAGTTTCACTCGGCGAAGTCGAAGCGCTGGCCCGGACGTTCGGACTTGAAGTGCTGAAAGTCGTTGATCAGGCCGACGAACTCGCACGTGCCGAGGTTTACTGGACGACGGTGATCCTACGCATGCCTGACGAAGGAGCGGGTGCCTTGCCGCTCATTCGCGGCATCATTCTGGCAGATGACAAGTCTTCCACTTACAAGCTCGCGCTATTGAGGGCGATATCTCGAATTGCCGAACACGCTCCCGCTACCGTCCGAATTGCGGCCGATGAGCCCGATGCCGTGGATGTGCCACTTGGCCTCGTGGGACTGTTCTGGATCAGAATGTATATACCTCTCGTCCGCGCAGGCTTGCCCCAGGCTCCGCGCAATTCAGGACCCGACGGCCTTGGCTTTGCGCGCTCAGGCTTTCGTGCGGCGATGCAGCTTCAATGCGCGGCTACTGATTTCCGCGTAGGGGCAAGCTTTGCTGGCGAACGCGCGGTGGCCGTGCATTCTGCGATAGGCGAGGCGGTCCGTACGATCACGGCCATGCCTTCTAATTTTATCAGGTATCCAGGTTCCGATCAGCAGGTTTTCCGGGCGATTAAGCGGAGAGTTGGGAGATCGGATGGTACAATCGCGCTGGACGTCGAGACGCTCTGGTCATGGGGAGCGATGCGGGTTCCCGGGCATGTTTGGCGAACTATGTCCCGTCTGGGCGCATGGATTGAGCCCGTTCTGGTGGCAGAGTGGTCGCGGCTGATCCGGACATATTCCGAACGTATGGGGAAAGTTGTTCCAATTGGTCAGTCCGAAGCTGCGTTGACCTGGGAGGAGCCAATCCGCGACACGACCGTTGGGCGTGCAGCTGTCAGAAGCATAATCGACAATGGCGGGGATATCTCGTGCTGTTGGACTGGCAAACTCTTGAAGCTTGGATCTTTGGATATTGACCACTGCCTGCCATGGACGGCATGGCCATGCGGCGACCTCTGGAATTTGCTGCCCAGCGACAGACAGGTTAACCAGCACCTGAAACGTGACCGGCTCCCATCCGCTGAAAGGCTGCAACAAGCCCAGACACGGATTACCAGTTGGTGGCAATCGGCGTGGCTTTCTGATGAGGCGTTGGAGGTGCGCTTCCATCAAGAAGTCGTCGCAGCATTGCCGGTCCAAGACCCGTCAAGCCTTGATGATGTATTCGATGGATTGGCTTGGCGCCGATTGAGATTGCGGCAGGATCAGCAGGTGCCTGAATGGGCGGCCTAAATACTCTCAATGAGCGCGTCTTTGCTGATTATGCCAAAGTCTTTCAGTGCTTCTGATTGTTCGCTTGAGATAGCCGCCCCTTCATGAATTATTTGGATAGTGGAGGGCACATAGAGCGCACTGTCCGCTGCATGAGGCCTCCGTCGAACGCGGTGCCGGTTCCGACAACAGGGAAAGATGACATGCGGAGCTTAGCCATATTGTCGCTGCTGTTAATGCCTCTCAGTATCTCAGAAGCTTCTGCTCATCCGGGCGGACTTAATTCCGAGGGGTGCCACAACAACAGGAAGACAGGGGACTACCACTGCCATCGCGGGGGCACCGCCTCGAGGCAGGCAGCTTCGCCTAGTCCCTCATTCTTCTCGGCTCCTACGGTCGGTGTTTTCCGTAACTGCGCCGAAGCGAGAGCGGCGGGAGCAGCTCCTGTAAGGCGCGGTGATCCAGGCTATGGACCGCATCTGGATCGGGATAACGACGGTGTCGGTTGCGAGCCTTATAGAGGCCGATAATCCTGAGCTCCATTCGCTCGGCATGAGGCCCGGCAGTTTTCGCAGTTGCTGTCTTAGGCAGCGGCTGAGCAGAGATGGCCGAAATCCCTCACCATTTCGGTCATTGAATAGCGAATCGCGCGAACCGTGACCGGCACTTCATTCAGGCGGCGTACGCCGGTCATAACGATCCTCGCCTACCCTTCGAAACATTGCCTCGCATAATCCAATATCTTCCCGCGCACCGTGGGTATGTCCAACTGCGCCCCCCATCTGACTGCGCCGCTTCCATCTACCCAGCCATCCACCTTCATCGCATTAGTCAGCTGAGCGACTGTCACAGGAGTCAGATTACGGCTTATCCACACAACACTATCTGTTGCCTCGGCCCCCGTCGCGCCGGGAATAACTAAAAACTCCTTGTTATCCAATTCTAAATAAGATCTCTTCGGAAAGGTCATTATCATCCCGCTCGTCTCTGGATTTGTAACTATTCCAAATAACATCGAGAGATTTTTACGATCACAATTGAAAAGAACTCGAGTGGTAACATTATGGAAGTCTTGCTGAATTCGGAGGTATGGGCGCATTCCAGATAGTTTTATCTCGGCAACTGGTGGTTCGACGCCATTATTGGCAAAGCGGAGTCTCAGCGCGACATCCGGTGTGAGCCAGAACATGCCATCACGATCAGCAGCCGTGGAAATAGTGAACGCCTTCGCGTCGACGCCCATCTCATCCAAATATGCTACTATCAACCCGCTTACCTGCTGGACTGCCTCACTCGATATAGCGGCGTTGTTAGGCAAGTAAAACTGATGAACGCCCAGCTGACCGGTATACTGATCTAAGAAGCGACTCATCCCGCCGGCAAATGCATACGCGCAGGCGCTGGCACAGATGGCGCCTTTGTTTGCATCCTCGATGTATTTCGGGTTGTAAATGCCAATTGTTGTATGAAACTGCAGGGCTCGTATTGCTCTACCCAGCCTCATGCCTTCCGCCAAAGACCCGCCCGGCGAATTGAAATGAATCTTAGCTGATTCTAATTTGTTCGCTCTCACAAATGCTAAGAGCTTGTCTGTGGTTCCCTCGGTTATATCCCCAGCAGCGTATATGTCAAAGACACCGCCTCGCGTGAGAGCGTAGAAACGACTTTCTTGGCTTGTTTCCATGAAAAAGGTCATGGGGGCATCTGCCAATGCAGGCGCTGAAATAAGCACTCCCGCGAGCAGAGTAAAAATTAGCCGCATTACCGTATGCAATCCGCGTTCCCCTGCCTTTGCCCGAGTGCCAAGCCTAGCCAAGCAAGCACAAAACGTCGATCCCCTGATGGGGTTAAACTGACGACTCATCCAAGGAGCATCCCATGGTCAAAATCAACGGTCTCGATAAACTAACCCGCACACTCGACGACGCCCAAAAGGCCATCGCCGCGATCGACGGAGAATTGGGTGCCGTCAATTTCATTCCCAACGATCCGGGCAGCATCGAGGCAGCTATCACCCAGATGGAAGCCATGATTGACAAGCGCCTTGGAGACTACGCTTCCAATCCTATTGTTGCGCCGATGATGGAGGGCATGAAGGAGCGCTATCGCGACGCGATTATTGAACGCGCCGCGCAGGCACGTATGAAGGGCGATAGCGACCAATGAGCCATAGTCCTGACCTGTTTGATAAAATCAACAATGCGGTGCTCGACCTTCAGAGCGCCCAATATCAGAGTTACGATCGCCCGCTAAAGACACTGTCACATTTGCTGAGGAGCCCGGAATTGCTGCCCTATAACGAGCAGCTTGTCTACGGGTTGGACCTCGATGCTTTCCTGGCTAAGAATGAGCCGCGTGCCAGCATGGTTGGTGGTGACAAGCTGGCATGGCCGGTGGAACCTGAGAAAGTGTTGGGTCTGACCCTGCTGCTCATCGAGCGGTTTGCTGAAAAGCCGCACGACATGGCGAGTTTCGGGCACACCTACTATTACACAGGCCGCAAGATCATCGGCGATGTTCGCGCCGTTACGTCCCAAGTCATCATCCCCTTCGCGCGAGATTATAAGGCCTATATCATGAGTCACGGTAGCTCTGCCCCGGCGCTGGCGCTCCCTTCGTCACACAACAACAAAGTGTTCATCGTCCACGGCCATGATGGCGAGGCGCGCGAGAAGGTTGCCCGGTATTTGGAGAAAATTGGGTTCGCCCCGATCATCCTGCATGAGCAGGCCAATCGCGGTCTCACCGTCATCGAAAAGGTGGAAGCCAATAGCGATGTCGGATTTGCCGTCGTTCTGCTGACACCGGACGATGAGGGCTGCAAGAAGGGAGAGACCCCGGAACCACGCGCTAGGCAGAACGTCTTACTTGAGCTGGGCTACTTTATCGGCAAGCTGGGCCGTGACCGCGTGTGCGCCTTCCAGCGCGGCACGGTCAATACTCCCAGTGATTTCGCCGGAGTGGTTTGGTCAGCCATGGATGAAAGCAATGGCTGGAAGCAGGAGCTGGCGCGCGAACTTTCAGCTGCTGGTTACACGATCGACTGGAATACGGTCATGAAGTGATTAAATTTCTGGGCGTTCAGGTGCGCGATGGATTGTCGACCTCCAGAGAGCAGCCTGTCCCGAAGCGTGAAAAATTCCGGGCGCCGGAGGCGTACGGAATTCTTCACGTTAGCGGACCGATCACCTTCAATCGGGGCAAAGTGAGAAGCTGCCGTACAAACGAATGCTTCGCTATTCATAATTCCGAGCGTCATTGCGAGGGATCGCTGATCACACGCGGAGTTCGTGGTGGTACGGTGCAAGTTGAGGGGGATGCGCGTGTTGAGCACGATCTCACCTATGACCGGCCGGCCTGGGGCGCTACGAAGGCGAAAGTCGTGCTGCGCGGTGTGCGTCGGTTCAAATGATTGCGATCTTATGTAATTGCGGATGAAATAGCGGCACGACCCGTTTACAGTTGCCCCCGCTATTTGTATGTTCAGACTTGGGAATCCAATGACTTTCCAAATTCTCTCCCTTTCCGGTGGGGGCTATCTAGGTCTCTATACTGCTTCTGTGCTTGCAAAGCTGGAGGAGCAGTCTGGCCGTCGGATCGTTGACATGTTCGATCTTCTCGCGGGGACGTCGATTGGGGGAATCATCGCGCTTGGGCTTGCGGCGGGCACCAGCGCAGCAGAGATTCGCGATGCGTTTCTGGAAAATGGCGAAGCTATATTCGGGAAGCGCCAGCCGGAACGCAATCTCACCAAGTTCATAAAGCTAATGAAAGGGATGGTCTCGCCGGGATACGCAGCAGCACCCCTAAAGGCTACGATTGAACGAGTCGTCGGTGCGGAGACCCGCATGCATCACCTGCGTCGCCCTACAATCGTGAGTGCGGTGAACCTGACCAAAGGCGGACCCAAAATCTTCAAGACCGGCCATCATCCCCGGTTCGTTCTTGATTGGCGCCTCAAGGTCGTCGATGTCGCGCTGGCCACATCCGCTGCGCCGACCTACTTCCCAATCCACGCGATTGAAGAGGAACTATTCGCGGACGGCGGAATGTTCGCAAATTCACCAGATCTGGTCGCGATGCACGAAGCTGAGCAGTTCCTTGAAGCTCATCGCACGGACATCAAGGTGCTGAGCGTCGGAACCACATCGACCACTTTTGCCATGTCGAACAGTATGAAGCGCGATATGGGAATTCTCGACTGGGTTTGGGATGAGCGGCTGACAAGCGTGATCATTGGCTCGCAACAGGCGATCACCCACGACATGATGAAGCATCTGCTTGGGAACAACTATGTCCGGGTTGACCGCACTCAAGCGGACCACCAGCGCGCCGAACTCGCGCTGGACTGCGCGAGTGACGTTGCGAAAGCTGATCTCCAGGCCATGGCCAGCAATTCCGTCGCGGAACTTGCTGGCAATGAGACGCTTCGGTCGATGCTTAGGCACGTGCCCGCCGACCGACCTTTTATCAACGCTAGCTTGTAGGCCCCACCATGTCGATTGCAGCCGATCTTTTTCATGCAGCGGACGCGGCGCGTGAGACACTACACAAGCGAATCACTCCCACCGACGATCAGTTCGAGGATCAAAAGACGCGCTGGAACGATCTGGCTGCCTTCCTCAGGACGCGACTAAAGGCCGATACGAATCTCGGCACGCGGACTTGGTTACAGGGATCATACAAGTTCGATACGCAGATCCGCCCATGGATGGTCGGCGCGGAATTCGACATCGATCTTGGCTTTTACTTCGAATGGACTGGGACGCCCAATCAGGGTGTACATGCTCCTGATGCGCTGAAGAATTTGATCCAGGCGGCTCTGGTAGATTATCAGTCGGATGCGGACAATGACGCGACGGGCGTCGAGGACCCTAAGGAGCGCTGCTGCCGGATCAGCTTCAAACCGGACTTTCACATCGATGTTCCTGCGTATCACCTGGATCCCGACCGAGATGCACGATCGCTCGCGACCGAAACCAAGGGTTGGGAGGAGAGCGATCCGAAAGCCATCTATGAATGGTTCAAAAAGCGGTACGATGATGCTTCACAGCGGTGGCAGCTACGGCGGCTGGTCCGCTATTTGAAGATGTGGGCTGCTCTTCAATTCTCGGACGACAAGCGACCTTCCTCCATTCTCCTCACCGTTCTAGCGGCCGAGGCTCTGCAAGGATATGCCATCGCCGGAGTAGCCGACGATGACCTGCTTGAGCACACTGCCATCGTCATTAAGCAACGGCTTGAGCGAAGCTATGCAGTAGCCAATCCGGTTAATTGCCGGGAAAATCTGAACCGTCTTGATGATGAGGCGACTCGAATGCTTGTTGACCGGTTTGGAATCCTTGCAGCTATTGCGAGCAGGGCGCGACTATCCGGCGACAAGGCGGCGGCTGCCGAAATATGGGCCGAGGCATTTCAGCAGTTTTTTCCGATGCCCGAGGATAATGATGAAATCGCCAAAGCCGAACTACAGGGCAATGCCGTTGCGATCTATCGGTTCGACCCTCAGGTCGATGTTTTGGCGGTCCCCAAGCTCAACAAGGACCGGAACTGGCGTGGGCTAAACGAACTGCCGCCCATTCCCAAGGATTGCGATATCACGTTCACCCTTGCCAACCGCGATCAATTGCCCGTCGGGGCACAAGTCCGATGGATGGTTCGCAATCGCGGTGAGGAAGCCAGCCGACTGAATGACCTTGGTCATATTGCCGGCACCGACGCGATTGTAAGCCGACATTCCGCTTATAACGGCGATCACGCCATGGATTTGACGGTTTATCTCGGAAATCAGGTTATTGGCCGACGTCGTATCTGGATAAAAATACGCGGAGTCGCCATGCCGGCCCGTAATCCGAAGCGCAGACGGTATTTCGGATGATGGAAAAGGATATTCACGTCCTTAGCCGAACAGCGCGACCCCTTCCGCATACGAGCTGATCCTGACGGGCTTGCGCTCAATAAGGGTCAGCTGCCCGTTCGTATTGCGATCGGTCCAGTAGGGGCCGGTGATCGAAGCAGCATGCTGCGGGATGTCTGTGAGATGCAGCGCGCCGAAATGAATTCGGCTGTCGCCAGAGTCCTGACGATGTTTGATCTCCGGAATATTTTGATAAACGACTGCCAACTCAAATAGGTCATCGACTTCGCGTGACCGGATGCTCTCGGCTATGCTGAAGGAGCGGGCCTTGTCGGTGTACATCCGAACGCTCACCGTTCGTAGCGATTGCTGGATGACGACAAAAACTGTTTTTTTGATCGGATTGCCGTCTTCGTCCGGATAGCTCGATAGCAGTTCCGTTCGCCATGTCCCGGCGAGCGGCGGGCGATGGACGATGAACCCATTTATCAGGGGCCATTTCCAGGCGATTTTTTCGAAGAAAATGGCAACCGCCGTGACTGCGCTCACGGCCATTCCGAATGGCGCAAACATCGCCATATGAACCTCGGTTTCAGAGATCCAGAGCGCCGCAATCCAAAACGCGACGGCGAGCGCAATGATTAACAACACTTGAGTCCGCATCGGCATTGTACCGCCCCCACAAACAGCCACGAAGTCCGGTCTAGCCGCATTGCCCTCGCCTGCTGGCGAGGGTACGGGCCAGTAGCGCATGACGACGCACAAACCAATCGTCAAAGCTGGAGGTTGGTGCAATCAATATGTTCGACTTGGAGAGTTATTGGCGCGAGGTCGGCTCGGCCAGTTGGCCTTCGATGATGCTCTGTCTTTTTACCAGCAATTGCCTGCCCGATTGTTGCGCGGAAATGTCACGTGATCCACAGTTGGATACTGGCGCAGTTTTTGGGGAAGATTTCCTCCATGTTTATGCCCGAGCGATCGCACAGAACGCGGCCGCACATGACGGCGCAATCATGATCGGTAGGCCAACGGCTGCGCAGCAATATCGTGTAATGGGCTGGTCCTATCGGCTCTTCCCACCACACACCGTGCAATCTGCCGAACCAAACCGAGGATCTGCTTTCAACAGCTGCCTCGAGATGTCGAAAGTGGCGGCCGTCGACATGACCTATCTCGTCTCGGAGGGTCGGTTAGTTTGCTTTGTCAAAGGCGGCGCAACACTCATCGAGCTGTGATTGAGCAAATCGATCCGGCGGTCAGGACGGCCTTGTTCACTCGAAAGATGGGCTCCGGAAAAGCACAATATTTAGCGCGCCAACCCACGTCCGCTTTCGTAAGGCTGCCGCAGCTCTGGTTGTCTGGAAGAACGGTTAAAATCCCTAATACCGCGCCAATAGCGGACTGATCGGAATGTTCGACAGTGTACCATAATAACCCGATCGGAATTGAAGGAGAGGGCGCGTGTGACGTTGTGGGCTGCGAGCTTAAAATTTGAATTCTTATCGCCCGTGTTTCTGCTATGTTCTAAGGAGAAGCGAGGTGAACGCCATCATGACAAACTTCGATTTTGAGCAGGTAGAGCAGCACCGTTCCCAGAGGTGGGAGGGTCTTTCCGAAATCGATCATGCGGTCCGAGAGAACCGCCTGATGGAGTACCGGATCAAGAAGTCGTGGGCGGACCCTTGGGGGCGGAAACTCTCTGTTTTGGGCATCGTCGTGATTGTCGGTGTTTTCTCCTTCTTGGCTGGCACGTCGTTCGGCCTTTGGTGATCTGCTTCTGCAGATCACCATTCCTTCACATCATCGGCAGCCTCGGAGCTTGCTCCCTGCGCTCCCTTGGTGACCGCATCGAGGCGCCCTCTTGATCCCCCGATCCGCTGGCGACCGGCCGCTTGGGCGCGTTGGACCTCATCGTGGATATCGCCAGGTGCCACTTGCGGTACGCTGGGCGGTGCCCCGCCGCCGATCGAGACGCGACCGCGAACAGCCGATGGACCAGATATGGTAGGATGCGACACCGGCTCTCCCGGAGGGAGAATCAGGCGGTCTTCGATCCCATCGCGAAGCTGTTCCGCGTAGCTCTCAATGAACTTGCCCTGCAAAGCCTGCCCTTCGGGACTGAGTTGGAAGGTGACGTCGTCGAACCTTACGTTCCCATAGTAGTCGCGATTGCGCTCGATCTCGGCGAGGCCCCATTCGCGGTATGCCTGCGACAGGTTGAGGCTACCGGCGGCACTGTTGCCCTCGAAGAATGCAGCCTGGCTCTCCAGTCGGTTCGCAAGCTCCTCGGCGCGGCGAGCCTCGCGGCTGTAGCTTTGTGCTTCGGTCAGCGACGCGTTCATGCCGCTGGCTGTGGTCGATACCGAAGAACTGGAAGAGGTGCTGACCGAACGAACAAACCCGTCGCGTGTGCTCGACCAATTGCGGCTGTCGGACATCTGCGAAAGGCTGCCAAAGATCCGCGAACGGTCCTCTGAAGCGATGCCGATGTCGCTATCGGTCCAGGTT
>Ga0209066_10006753_pt1 | contig 11603 bp, 8 predicted proteins | sample All_14_2_FD_187198 | JGI IMG/M metagenome (GOLD analysis project Ga0209066, IMG submission 187198) | Freshwater microbial communities in response to fracking from Pennsylvania, USA - Allegheny Zone_MetaG_DW_15 (SPAdes) (version 2) ...
GGGGGCGGTGCCGAAGCGCAGGCGTTCAAGCCCAGCAGGAGTCCGAGACCGGCAAGTGTGGCAAGACGCATGGGGTCGGCTCCAAGCCTTGGAAGCGTTGCCGCCTTTAGGACGTGACCGGCCGAGGGCGTCAAGTCTGCAAAAGCCAATTCGGCGCGTTCAACTCGATCGTCATGTCGTAAGAGACATGGAGGTATCAACTCTGGGCATTACGGATTGCGGCGGCCCCCGCAAACGGACTGATCAGCACCGCGAACAAGCAGTAGGCCCCCAACAGGGCCAGCGCTGGACCGACGGGCAAGCCCTGGCCCGCCCTTGCCAACGCGCCCGAGCCGAACACTACCGGCGGGATGAACAGGGGCAGGACGACCACGGCGATCAGAAGTCCGCCCCGTCTGGCTCCCAGAGCCAAGGCGGCACCCAGCGCCCCGGTAAAGGCGAAACCCAGCCCGCCGATCAAGGCAGAAAGGGCGGTCAGTGGAACGAGGACGACCGGCTGGCCCAGCGCCAGGGCTGCAAGCGGCGCTGTCAGGGCCAGAGGCAGGCCTGTCGCAATCCACTGGCTCAGCGCCTTGATAACGAAGACCGATTCCAGCGGCAGATGACCAGTGGCCAACAGGTCCAGCCCGCCGTCCTCCAGATCCCGCTCGAACAGCCGCTCCAGTGATAGGAGGGAAGACAGCGCCAGCGCCAGCCAGGCGACCCCTGCCGCGACGGGCCGCAAGGTTTCGACAGCGCCTCCCGCGGCCAGCGGCAGGATGGTGGTCAGACAGGCAAAGAAGCCGCAGGCCAGCAAAGGCCCCCCACCTCCGCCCCAGGCCATCGACAATTCTCGTTCGAACAGGACCCGTGTGGCACCACGCAGGCCCGGAGCGCGGGGCTCTGCTTGGCCGGGCTTGGCAGGCGCTGGATCATTGATGGGTCCCTCCGGACGGCGGACTTGTGTCATGACAGCCCGCCCAGGTCGAGAGAGAGGCTCGGGATCGGAAGAGGGTCGTGGACGGCGGCGAGGATCAGACCGTCGGCATCGAGATGACGCTGCATGATATTCGCAAAGGCCTCGCGCCAGCGTGCATCAAGCGGTCCGAGCGGCTCATCGAGCAGCCACAGGGCGCGGGGCGAGCCGATCAGGCGGCCGAGCGCGAGGCGACGACGCTGGCCAGCAGACAACTTGCGGACTTCCAGGTCCAACAAGGCTTGCAGGCCAAACGCATCGACGGCTTCGTCGAATCCATCCTGGGTGTGACCCAGCCAGTCCGATTGGAACGCCAGTTCCTGTCGTGTCGTCCGGGCCCCTTTCAATCCATCCAAATGGCCGACGAGATGCAATTCGCGGCCACGCGCGTCGGTCGGATCGATGGCGTTGCCGTCACCGTCTTGGAAGGCGATCTCGCCGGCCACGGGTCGGATCAGTCCGGCAATCGCGCGGATCAGACTGGTCTTGCCTGCGCCGTTGGCACCGGTCAGGGCAACGCATTCTCCGGCCTTCAGGACCACGTCGAGGTTGGAAAAGAGGGTGCGTTCACCCCGAACGAGGGCGAGAGACGAAATCGAAACCGAGTGAATCAAACTCTACCCTCCGAAAAAGGGGGGAGGACGCCCGTCTTGCGATCTATTCTCAATGTCCACACGTGCCATGCGGATACATGGACGGCGCTTGCGAGCGGAGCTATAGCCCCCTTCGCCGCAGCAGGCTTTCGCCGCGCGCGTCGGGGACCTGTGTGACCCGGCGTCTGTCGCGCGGAGGCGCAACCGGATTGTCGGGCGGCATACAGCAGAGGAAGACTCTCCATGCCGTCGATTGACAGCCTCAAGACCCGCCAGGATCTCTCCGTCGGGCGCAAGAAATACGCCTATTACAGCCTTCCCGCCGCTGAGGAAGCCGGTCTGGCCGGGATTTCGCGCCTGCCGCGTTCCATGAAGGTGCTGCTGGAGAACCTGCTGCGCAACGAGGACGGTGTTTCGGTGACCGAAGACGACCTCAAGGCCGTCGCCGCCTGGGTCGAAAACAAGGGCTCGGTCGAACACGAGATCGCCTTCCGGCCTGCGCGGGTTCTGATGCAGGACTTCACTGGCGTCCCCGCCGTGGTCGATCTGGCCGCTATGCGCGACGCCATGTCCGCGCTGGGTGCCGATGCGGCCAAGATCAACCCGCTTGTGCCCGTCGATCTGGTCATCGACCACTCGGTCATGGTCGACAATTTCGGCACGGCCCAGGCTTTCGGACAGAACGTCGAGCGCGAGTACGAGCGCAATATCGAACGCTACAACTTCCTGCGGTGGGGTTCGTCGGCCTTCAATAATTTCCGCGTCGTGCCCCCCGGCACCGGCATTTGCCACCAGGTCAATCTCGAGAACCTGGCCCAGACCGTGTGGACGCTCGACGAGGGCAAGAAGACCGTCGCCTATCCCGACACTGTCGTCGGGACGGATTCGCACACCACCATGATCAACGGCCTGGCCGTGCTGGGCTGGGGTGTCGGCGGCATTGAGGCCGAAGCTGCCATGCTGGGCCAGCCCATCCCCATGCTGATTCCCGAGGTCATCGGCTTCAAGCTGACCGGATCCATGCCCGAGGGCACGACCGCAACTGACCTGGTCCTGACCGTCACCCAGATGCTGCGCAAGAAGGGCGTGGTCGGCAAGTTCGTGGAGTTCTTCGGCCCCGCTCTGCCGAACATGACGATCGAGGACCAGGCGACCATCGCCAACATGGCCCCCGAATATGGAGCCACCTGCGGCTTCTTCCCTGTGTCGGCAGCCACTATCGCCTACCTGGCCGCCACAGGTCGTGACAAGGCGCGCGTCGCCCTGGTCGAGGCCTATGCCAAGGCCCAAGGCCTGTGGATTGACGAGACCTCGGAAGACCCTGTGTTCACCGACGTGCTGGAACTGGATATCTCGACCGTCGTCCCGTCCTTGGCCGGGCCCAAGCGTCCGCAGGACAAGGTGGCGCTGGATGTGGCGGCGCCGTCGTTCGAGACGGCCCTGACCGACGTCTTCAGCCGTGCGACCGATGCCGCACGCTTCCCGGTCGAGGGCAAGGACTTCACTGTCGGGGACGGTGATGTCGTGATCGCCGCGATCACCTCCTGCACCAACACGTCGAATCCATCGGTCCTGATCGCTGCTGGTCTGGTCGCCAGAAAAGCGGCGAAGCTGGGTCTCTCGGTCAAGCCTTGGGTCAAGACTTCGCTGGCCCCGGGCTCGCAGGTCGTCACCGACTATCTGACGGACGCCGGACTCCAGACCGATCTGGACGCCATGGGCTTCAACCTGGTGGGCTATGGCTGCACCACCTGTATCGGCAACTCTGGCCCGCTCGATCCGGCGATTTCCCAGACCATCAACGACAACGGCATCGTCGCCACCAGCGTCCTGTCCGGCAACCGCAACTTCGAGGGGCGCGTGAACCCCGATGTTCAGGCCAACTATCTGGCCTCGCCGCCGCTGGTCGTGGCCTATGCCCTGGCCGGTTCGATGCGGATCGACATCACTAAGGACCCGATCGGCCAGGACAAGAAGGGCAATGACGTCTTCCTCAAGGATGTCTGGCCGACCTCCGAAGAGATCGCCAAGATCCAGAAGAAGTCTGTCACCCCGGCTATGTTCGCCAAACGTTATGCCGACGTCTTCAAGGGCGACGAGCACTGGCAGGCGATCAAGATCACCGGTGGCCAGACCTATGCCTGGGACGACACCTCGACCTACGTCGCCAACCCGCCCTATTTCGAGGGTCTGTCGATGGAGCCTACGGCGGTTTCCGACATTGTCGAGGGGCGCGTTCTGGCCATCTTCGGCGACTCGATCACGACCGACCACATCTCACCGGCCGGATCGATCAAGACATCGTCCCCTGCCGGCCAGTATCTGATCAGCCACGGCGTCGAACCGCTGGACTTCAACGGCTACGGTGCTCGCCGCGGTAACCACGAAGTCATGATGCGCGGCACCTTCGCCAATATCCGCATCCGCAACCGGATCACACCTGATATCGAAGGTGGCGTGACCAAGCATTTCCCGTCGGGCGACACGATGTCGATCTATGACGCGGCCATGCGTTACCAGTCAGAGGGCCGGTCGCTGGTGGTGTTTGCGGGCAAGGAATACGGCACCGGTTCGTCGCGTGACTGGGCGGCCAAGGGCACGCGCCTGCTGGGCGTCCGCGCCGTCATCGCTGAAAGCTACGAGCGGATCCACCGTTCCAATCTGGTCGGGATGGGCGTCGTGCCGCTGCAGTTCAAGGCCGATGGCTGGCAGAAGCTGGGCCTTACGGGCGAGGAAATCATCACCGTTCGTGGTCTGTCTGACGTCAACACCGGCAAGCTGCGCCCGCGCCAGGACCTGTGGGTCGAACTGTTCCGCCCATCGGACGGCAAGATGGCCCGCTTCCCGGTTCGTTGCCGTATCGATAATCAGACCGAACTCGATTACTTCAAGGCTGGCGGTGTCATGCCCTATGTCCTGCGAAACCTCGCTGGCGGCGTGGTGGCTCCAGCCCCAGAGCCCGAAACGATCGCGGCTGAGTAAGGCCTTTCCCCTCCCCGTCGCCATGCGACGGGGAGGGGTTCAATCCTGACGCATCGCCTCAGCCAGTAGCTGGGCCTCTGCGGCGCGGCTGGAACCGGAGCGCCACGCGACGACGATCTCGCGGCTGGGGGCAGGCCCTGAGCCACCTCCGGCCGTCTTTCGAGGCGATATGTGGCGGATGACGACGGCAGGGTTGTCGGCCAGACCGGCCCTGACCGCCATCTGGGGCAGGAAGGACACGCCCAGCCCCGATCCGACCATCTGGATCAGGGTATGCAGGCTGGTGGCGGCAAACACGTCGTCACCCTTGGGAGCCTCGATCTCGAAGGCAGCCAGAGCCTGGTCCCGCAGGCAATGGCCGTCTTCCAGCAGGATCAGGTCCTCGGCCCTCAACGACCCCGCTTGTACGGCACCTTCGGCAGCGAGGGGATGGCCGACAGGAGCGGCCGCCAGAATCTCGTCGTCGCCAATATGGGCGTGGGCGATACCTGGGGCGTCATAGGGCAGTGCGATGACGGCAGCGTCCAGTTGACCGGCCTTTAGCCCTGCGACAAGGCGCGGTGTCAGGTCCTCGCGGATGAACAGGCGCAATGCCGGGTAGGCTTCCTTCAATGCCGGAAGTGTTGCCGGCAACAGGAAGGGCGCGACGGTCGGGATAATGCCCAGGCGAAATCGTCCGGAAAGTGGTCTCCCAGCATTGCGGGCAGCCTCCACCAGGTCCTCGGTACGGGCCAGAACGTCCTCGGCGCGTCGGACCGCTTCCATCCCTACAGCTGTCAGCTGAACATTGCCCCGCGTGCGTTCGACCACGGGGGCACCCAGTATCTTCTCCAGTTCCTGAACCCCGGCCGACAGGGCCGGCTGGCTGACGTGTGCCGCTTCTGCGGCCCGGCTGAACGAGGCGTGTTCGGCAAGAAGCTTCAGATACTGGAGTTGTCGAAGGGTGGGGAGCATGGGGTAGAGATAGGCGTTGTCTATCGTGGAGGCAAAAAGTATTCAAAGCCCTTCTCACGCAAAGTGAGAAGGGCTTTGGCTTTCAGGCCACGTCGAACCGATCCAGGTTCATGACCTTGACCCAGGTCGCCACGAAGTCCCTGACGAATTTCTCGCCCGCATCCGCCGATGCGTACACTTCGGACAGAGCGCGCAGTTGGGAATTGGAGCCGAACACCAGGTCTGTGCGGGTTGCAGTCCAGCGTTGCTCGCCGGTGATCCGGTCGGTACCGATGAAAGTCTCGTCACCTTCCCCATCGACCTTCTTCCAGCCGGTTCTCATGTCCAGCAGGTTGACGAAGAAGTCGTTGGTCAGCACGCCCGGACGATCGGTCAGGACTCCGTGACTGGACCCGGCGTGATTGGCACCCAGAACCCGCAGTCCCCCGACCAGAACCGCCATCTGCGGCGCGGACAGACCCAGAAGCTGGGCGCGATCAACGAGAAGTTCCTCGGTCGGAACGTTGAACCGGACTTGCAGATAGTTGCGGAATCCGTCGGCCCGAGGTTCCAGAACGGCGAATCCCTCGATGTCGGTCTGGTCCTGACTGGCGTCGGTCCGGCCGGGGGTGAAAGGGACCTCGATTGAATGGCCCGCTGCCCTTGCCGCCTTTTCGATCCCGACCGAGCCGCCGAGCACGATCAGGTCGGCGATGGAAACAATTCTCTCGCCGTCGAAATCGGACTTGATGGCCTCATACACCTCGAGCACATGCGCCAGTCTTTCGGGCTGGTTGACGCTCCAGGAGCGCTGGGGTTCGAGACGCAGCCGTCCGCCGTTTGCTCCGCCACGATGATCAGAGCCGCGATAGGTTGCAGCAGACGCCCAAGCGGTCGTGATCAGGTCCGCAATTGTGAGGGTCGAAGCTGCGATCTGTTCTTTGAGGGCGCTGATATCCTCGGCCGTGATCACCGGGCCGACCTGAGCCGGGATCGGATCTTGCCAGATCAGGTCCTCGGACGGAACCTCGGGGCCCAGATAGCGCGCCTTGGGCCCCATGTCGCGGTGGCACAGCTTGAACCAGGCGCGAGCGAAGGTGTCGCCGAACAAGGCTGGATCAGCCCGGAATTTCTCCATGATGGCCCGGTAGGCGGGGTCTACCTTGAAGGCCATGTCGGCGGTAGTCATCATGGTCGGGACCCGTTTGCCGGGCGTATGGGCTGCCGGGGCCAGGGTCTCGGGTGGATTGCCGACCGGCTGCCACTGTTTGGCACCGGCAGGGCTCCGGATCAGTTCGTAGTCGTGATCCAGCAACATGTCGAAATAGGTCATGTCCCAGGTGATGGGCGTGGGTGTCCACGCCCCTTCGATTCCCGAGGTGATCGTATGATCGCCGATGCCGCTTTCGTGCCCCGATTGCCAGCCCAGGCCCTGCTGGGCGATGTCGGCCCCCTCGGGTGAGGCACCGACCTTCGAGGCGTCGCCTGCACCATGGGCCTTGCCAAAGGTATGGCCCCCAGCCGTTAGAGCGGCGGTTTCCTCGTCGTTCATTCCCATGCGGGCGAAGGTCTCACGGATATCGCGCGCGGAAGCCAACGCCTCGGGCACGCCGCCCGGCCCTTCCGGGTTCACATAGATGAGGCCCATCTGGATGGCGGCCAGGGGGCTTTCCAGCACCATGTCCCTGTCGGGCTGGATGCGGGTCTCGTTGCCCTCTTCGCCGACCCATTTCTCTTCTGTGCCCCAGTAGACATCCTTTTCCGGCTCCCAGACGTCGGCGCGGCCGCCGCCAAAGCCGAACACAGGACCGCCCATCGATTCAATGGCGACATTACCGGCCAGGATCATCAGGTCAGCCCAGCTGAGGCTTGATCCGTATTTCTGCTTGATCGGCCACAGCAGGCGGCGCGCCTTGTCCAGATTCCCGTTGTCAGGCCAGGAGTTCAGCGGAGCGAACCGCTGTTGCCCCGCGCCTGCGCCACCGCGCCCATCGCCGGTGCGATAGGTCCCGGCCGAGTGCCAGGCCATGCGGATGAAGAAAGGGCCATAGTGCCCATAGTCGGCCGGCCACCAGGGCTGGCTGTCGGTCATCAGGGCGGTCAGGTCGCGCTTGACCGCCGCATAGTCCAGGGATTTGAACGCTTCGGCATAGTTGAAATCGTCGCCCATAGGGTCGCCCGATTTCCCCTGCTGATGCAGGATGTCCATGGCCAGAGCGTTAGGCCACCAGTCACGGTTGGTTCTGCCGAGCAATGATCGGAGCGCCTCAGGCTCCTGCCTGGAGTCATTCAGTGGGCGGGGGCCTTGTTTGCCGGTCATCGTATCCTCGGTTGTTGTTTGACGCTCGATTGGCGGATCGTAGGGCCACGAGAGGCAAAAGTTAAAATCGATAGTATTGTTTATTGGGAAAACTAAAATCTATCGAAAGGCGGAGAGGTCCGCGCAAGACGAGATAGATTCAATCTATTCCATATCGCAAAATCATCGATTTGACTTCGTGGTCTTGAGGGGCCATCTCACTCCAATCGGCGACAGCCTTCCGTTGCCGTCCCTCATTCCAAACGGAGATTCCCATGCTCGGCGTCGGCGAAACACTGCCTGCTTTCAAGATCACCGGCGTAAAGCCCGGTTTCAACTCTCACGAGGAAAACGGCGTCTCGGCCTTCGAGCCGCTGACCGAAGCCTCTTTCGAGGGAAAGTGGAAGGTCATCTTCTTCTATCCCAAGGACTTCACCTTCGTCTGTCCGACTGAAATCGCCGCCTTCGCCAAGCTGGGCAAGGATTTTGAAGACCGTGACACGATCGTGCTCGGCGGGTCGACCGATAACGAGTTCGTCAAGCTGGCCTGGCGCCGCGACCACGCTGACCTCGACAAGCTGCCGATCTGGCAGTTCGCCGACACCGGCGGCCGGTTCGCCCGCGCCCTGGGCATCCTGGACGAGGCCGAAGGCGTCGCGCTGCGCGCCACCTTCGTCGTCGACCCGCACAACGTCGTTCAGCACGTCTATGTCACCAACCTGAACGTGGGCCGTGCGCCGGACGATACCTTGCGTGTCGTTGATGCGCTTCAGACCGATGAGCTGTGCGCCTGCAACCGTCCGGCAGGCGGCGACACGCTCGCTGTCTGAGTCGAACAAGAGTTCCGGTGAGCAGGATGTGAGCAAAAGATCGCTCGCATCCTGTTCGCGTGGCACCCGAATGTGATCCGAAGCCACCTTAGTGAGTCGTCCCATGTCGATCGACACCATCCGCGAAATGCTTCCAGCCTATGCCAAGGACATTTCCTTGAATCTGGGCTCTCTTGCCAGCGAGACCGTGCTGAACGACCAGCAAAAGTGGGGCTGTTTTCTGGCTTCGGCCCATGCCATCGGTGTAGCGCCGGTCGTCAGGGCAGTAGAGGCGGCCGCAGCCGAAAAGTTATCGCCTGAGGCCATGAGTGCAGCCAAGGCGGCTGCTGCGATCATGGGCATGAACAACATCTACTATCGTTCGCTGCACCTCATGAAGAACCACGAATACACGACCCTTCCGGCGCGGCTGCGGATGAATATCCTGGCCAATCCGGGCGTGGAAAAGGTCGATTTCGAGCTCTGGTCCACGGCGGTCAGCGCCATAAATGGCTGTGGTGCCTGTTTGGATTCACACGAGGGTGAACTTAGGAAACACGCGATTCCCTCGATTCACATCCAGGCGGCGCTTCGCATTGCCGCAGTGGTCCACGCCGCCAGCCGCATCGTCGCATCGGAAGCCGCCCTGGCCGGTTGAACAGCGGGTTATCCCGCCCGTCCAAGGCGCATGCGCCAGGCCGGATAGTCGCGACCGATCAGGGTCGCGGCAGCGCCGTCATAGTAGTTATAGCCCGCCCGTCGCTCGCGCTCGATGTCGGCCAGCGCGTCATGCAGCACCGAATCCCTGCCGATGAACACCGGCCGGTTGGTATCCAGCTCATAGAAGCGCGCCCACAGGGTCTGCCCCGGCGCGGTGATGACCCGGCGGTCGGCAAGCCCCTCGGGATCGGCAAAGCGTTCGACGGCGATGTCGGCAATGCCATGGGCCTGGAACCAGCCGACCGCGCCCTCGATGGCGGCCACGATTTCGGGTGAGGGGTTCGGGATCGACATCAGGAATCGGGTAATGCCGACGCTTTCGTAGCCCGATAGCGACGGTGGCTCGAACCGCCGGGCCCAGGCGGGAGCCAGGGTGACTTCATCGTGCTGGGCGCACCACACCGTTGGTTTGCCGTCCTGGACGATCTGGGTCTTCACAATGACGTCGATGCCACGTGACACAGCCTCTGTGGCTCTTGCCCGTCGTGCCGGATCGACGAACGCATAGGGCGAACGGCTCGTGGCGATCTCGTTCAGCAGGGTGAGGATGCGCACCATGGCATCGTCGTTGTAGGTGATGTGGGTGTAGTAGCCGGGGCGCAGCGGAAAGAACTGCGGAAAGCCTCCGTTCGGGTATTGGGCCGACAGGACGTAGTCGAGGCCGCGATCAAAGGCGGCACGCCGTGCGGGCGTCTCGCCGTCGGCAGAGATCACCCGGGCCAGAAAGGCCAGAGGCAATGTGGTCCCGTTGTTGTCGAAGGTGTTGGCCAGTTCGGGATCCAGCGGTCCGCCGGGAAGGGCCGTCATATCGGTGTTCTTGGGCCAACCGCCTTCGGTCGATTGATAGGCGATTACGGTGTCGGCGATACGCCGGGCCTCGGCCGTGCCGTACCAGACGGCGGCCTGTTTGATCATGCCGGTGCCCCAGGTGGCCGGCGGTGTCTCGGCCCGGACTCCACTGCCGGCACAGCCCGCGATCGACAGGGCGAGGGCGATGGCGCACGCCGGAGCGGCGATCCAGGGTCTCGGTGCGGACGTCATGGCTTCCTCGCAATACAGTCTACCGCGCTGTCGGCGGCTTTTCACCAGTGTATGACACCGGTAGACATCTGAAAAGTCCCGCAATCCCGAGGTCGCCGACAGGACCTGCTCTGGTGTGGTCGGACGCAGACCGCTAGCGTCGGGGATCAAGGCGTTGGAGCTTTACATGTCGGTCCGTCTGTCGCGTCGTCAGGCCCTGTCTTCGGCCGTGGGCCTGGGGGCTGCCGCTGCCCCCCATCTGGCCTGGGCACAGGACGCGCCGACCGAAGGGGCTGCCCTGGCCCTGGCCGTCGATGCCTATGTGCGACGGGCAATGGCGGCCTTTCCCGACCAGCCAGCGCTGTCGATCGCCCTGGTCAAGGACGGCCAGACCCTGCTCACGCGCGGATATGGCGTGCGAAGCATGGACGCGCCGCGCACCGTGGACGAACACACCCTGTTCGCCATCGCATCGAACACCAAGAATGTGACGGCCGCTGCCCTGGCCATCCTCGTCGATGAGGGGCGGGTGAAGTGGGACGAGCCGGTAGCGACCTATCTGCCCGGCTTTACCCTGTCCGATCCGGTCATCGGCGCGCGGATCACGGTGCGCGACACACTGAGCCACCGCGCGGGCTTCGGTCTGGGTGCCGGTGACCTGCTGTTCTGGCCCAACAGCGACCGGACGCGTGAAGAGGTGCTGCGTCAGGCTGCCCTGGTCCCCATCGAAGACGGCTTCCGGGCCAACTACCACTATTGCAACCTGATGTTCGTGGTGGCGGGGGCCGTGCTGGAGAGGGTCTCGGGTCTGCGCTGGGAAGACTTCGTCCAGACCCGCATCCTGGACCGCGTCGGCATGAGCGAGACGGTGCCGATGACGACCCTCGCCGACCCGGCCAGGTCGGCCCTGCCCCACGCACGGGTGGGGCCACCGCTGAGGACGCACGGACCGATGGTACGGATCGCGGACTCGATCGCCGAGGTCTGGAACTGGGATTCGGCGGCCGCTGCGGGTGGTTTTTGCACCAATCCGGTCGATTGGGCGAAATGGATCAAGGTGCGGCTGGCCATGGGCGTCCTGCCGGATGGATCGCGCCTGTTTTCCGATACCGCAGCGCGCGAGATGTGGCGGCCCAACATCATCGTGGTGTCATCCCCCGGTCCAACGGCCGAGCTGCCCGGCCGGGCCATCGCCTCGACCTATGCCATGGGGTTTCAGGTTCAGGACTATCGCGGCGAACGACTGATCAGCCACGGCGGCGGCTCGCCCGGCGGGATTTCGGCAACCGTCA
>Ga0209066_10006755_pt1 | contig 11600 bp, 7 predicted proteins | sample All_14_2_FD_187198 | JGI IMG/M metagenome (GOLD analysis project Ga0209066, IMG submission 187198) | Freshwater microbial communities in response to fracking from Pennsylvania, USA - Allegheny Zone_MetaG_DW_15 (SPAdes) (version 2) ...
TTAACCGCTCTCTGTGTCTTGTTTCCTAGAAACCACACGTGGAACCGTGTGACCTCAACTGTATGTGCGTCCCGAGTAATTGGGGGGTGCAGAGCTACAGTTAAACGACCTGTGCGCAAGCACACAAGCAAGTGTGAACTTGTCCCAATTCCGTGAGCAAGAAACGGAAAGATCGCTGAGGTATAGGGTATGGGAAATGTAACGTGAACTCTCACTTGAACCGTCGTCACAATTAAACAGCTAACACTTGTTTCATCCTTCGGGATGGAGCTGTGACCAAAAGGTACAAAGTCTGGATGCACGGGTCAATCCCTGTGCATCGTTCCCTCTGACTTTCGGCGGATAGAGAGTCCCTAACCCCGTTCGTTTGGCTGCCGCCAAACGGGGCATGGAGAGAAACGAGGTAAACCCCACTCATCGCCACCCCGCAAGGGACTGGCAACCTGCGAGCAATCAAAGGCCATGGTGGAGGGGGCAGAGGACGAAGCAAAAAGCGAACGCCGGCCTGTAATGGGTTGGATAGGTCTTGCCTAAGCGAAAGCGAGCTGACTTGCTTCAGGTGCGACAACGTGATAGTCGTTTGAACTTAAAACTACGACCCAGAGGGTACTCGCCCTCTGGGGTGAGTGCCGTCTCTCAATGGGTCATTACCTTATTGGAGGATGGTATGGAAAACACCGGCAATGGTGCTGCGCCTCCAAGCAAGCCATGTGATTGGATTTCCATCGATTGGAAGTTGGTTGCTAAGTTTGTAGGAAAAGTGCAGATGCAAATCGCTAAGGCGGAACAGGAGAAAGACTTCAGAAGGGTTGCAAAACTCACGAGGAGCCTGATCCGATCCTGGCCGGCCCGGGCATGGGCGGTCAGGAAAGTGACTGAAAACCGGGGGAAGAGATCGAGTGGCGTCGATCACGACCTATGGGACACGCCGGAAAAGAAATGGGATGCGATATCGAGATTGAACCCCAAGGGATACAAGGCCCTGCCGTTAAGGCGGGTCTATATTCCCAAAGCGAATGGAAAGGAAAGGCCGTTGGGCATCCCGACCATGCGCGATAGAGCGATGCAAGCGCTTTTTCTGCTTGCACTGGAACCTGCTGTGGAATGTGCGTCCGATCCAAATAGCTACGGCTTTAGGAAAGGGCGGTCAACACACGACGCACGGAGCCAGTTGTTCGTGACCCTATCCCGGAAGGTTTCGGCTGAATGGGTGTTGGACGCGGATATCAAAGGGTTCTTCGATAACATCAATCATGAATGGCTGCTAAACAACGTCCGTATGGACCGCGTGATGCTTCACAAGTGGTTGAAAAGTGGAGTGGTTGACTCGGGTCAACTCCAACGCACCGAAATGGGAACGCCGCAAGGCGGGATTATTTCGCCGACATTGGCGAACGTTACCCTCAACGGGCTAGAAACGGGACTCATGCAATTCCTGCGGGAAAAGTTGGGGACCAAAAAGGCAACGCAGAGTAAAGTAAATCTGGTCAGGTATGCAGACGATTTTGTGGTGACTGGCAGCTCTAAGGAGTTATTGGAAACCATCGTCCAACCATGGATAGTTGAGTTCCTGCGAGAGCGGGGCTTGACGTTGTCCAAGGAAAAGACAAGGATCGTTAGCATGGATCAGGGCTTTGATTTTCTCGGTTGGAACTTCCGCAAATACAACGGGAAGCTGCTCATCAAACCCTCCAAGAAAAACGTGAAAGCGTTCTATGGGAAGGCGAAAGAAATCATTGCCGAGTCGCTATCGGTACCAACAGAAACGCTGATAAAGCGCCTTAGTCCAATTCTCAAAGGTTGGGCTATGTACCATCGAGGGGTAATCGCGAAACAGACCTTCACCAAAGTTGATCACCTAATTTACTGGAGGTTGATGAGGTGGGGGCTGCGGCGGCATCCTCGTAAGACGGCGGGCTGGGTGTACGACCACTACTGGAAACAATGTGGGTCTCGCAAACGGTTCGCTGGGCTACAAGACGATCCTTTCGGGTGTGATGTAAGAATACCGCTTCCGCTTTATTCCCTGGCAGACATGAAAATTGTCCGTCACATCAAAGTGAAGGGGGACTTCAACCCCTTCCATCCCGACTGGGTTGCATATGGCGAGAAACTGAGAGTGCAACGGATGGGTAGCGCCATCTGGAGTGCCCAAAGATCGCAACTGTGGCTTGAGCAAAATGGTAAGTGCGCTCTCTGTCAACAAGAAATAGACATAGCTGAGGAAAACATGGACGACCACCATATCGTTTATCGGCAGCTAGGGGGGAGCAACGCTCTCTCCAATCGGGTGTTGCTGCATCCGATCTGTCACAGGCGTGTCCACGCCCTTGGTTTGGAGGTTACCAAGCCGGTCCCCAGTACGGGGGACTTGAATCCGACGAAACGGTCGAGGGTTATGCAACCCGTTGAAGCTGAATAGTCGGTGGTCGTATGTGAGCCGTGTGCGGTGAAAGTCGCACGCCCGGTTCGACGGGGGGGATATCATCGAAAGAGGGTATCCCTACCCTCCAGCCGCCCACCATGACCTCATCCCCCCCTGAAACACCCCAGCCGACCTGTGCTGCGCCGACGCTGCACGTCGGCGCCCCAGCAGCCAAGTCGCTGCGCCAAGAGGCCTTGCGCCTGCTTTTGCTGCCCGATACACACCACAAAGCCCGCGCCGTCAGGGCGCTGGACGCCGCCGGATATGCGGTGGATGCGTCGGCCTGTCTGACCCAGCCAGAGGGTGTGCCGGGCCGACCAGAGCACCCCCAACTGGTGCAGCCCGGTGCCTTGAAACACCGCGCAGTCGGCACCCTGGAAGGCCACGCCAGCCTGATCCACGCGCTGACCCACATCGAGGCCAACGCCATCAACCTGGCGCTCGACATCGTCTGGCGCTTTGCCAACATGCCGCAGGCGTTTTACCGCGACTGGTGGCAAGTGGCGGTGGAGGAAGCCTTGCATTTCGAGCTGCTGCAGGCGCATCTGCAGTCACTCGGCTTTGCTTATGGCGACTTTCCGGCCCATGACGGGCTGTGGGAGATGGCCAAGCGTACCCGGCACGACCTGCTGGCCCGCCTGGCGCTGGTGCCGCGCACGCTGGAGGCGCGCGGGCTGGACGCCACCCCGGCCATCCGCACCAAGCTGATTTCCATTGGCGACAAATCCGGCGCGGCCATTCTGGACATCATCCTGCGCGACGAGATCGGCCATGTCGCCACCGGCAACCGCTGGTATGCCAGCCTGTGCCAACAGCGTGGCCTGGATCCGGTGCAGACCTACGCTGACCTGGCGCACCAACACGCCGCGCCGGTGCCCAAAGGCCCCTTCAACCTGAGCGCCCGTCGCGCCGCCGGTTTCAGCGATACCGAACTGGCCGCGCTGTGTGGTACACCTCAGGCGGCCTGAGCGCATCCATTTTCTGAAGGCTTTATGTCAAACCCCCTCGCCAGACCTGATCTCAACACCCCCTCATCGAGCGCCACCATGGCCATTGCCCGACAACCCATTCTGGATGCCAAGCGCGTTGTTTACGGCTACGAACTGTTTGACCGTTCGCTGGACAACCCGAACTACACGGCGGCCAGCGACGCCGCGCTGCTGTTCAACCTGCTGTCCAACGCCGACAGCGAGATGCGCAACACCAGCAAGTCCATCTTTATCAACTGCACCCACCAGACCCTGTCGGGCGGCCATCTGGAACTGATCGAACCCGACCGGGTGGTGCTGGAAGTGCCGCCCATGCCGGCCGATCAGTCCGACCCGGAAGACATCGAGACCTTCATCCAGACCATGATTGGCCTGCACAAGCGCGGCTTCAGGCTGGCGTTTGACCATTCGGTGATGGAACCCGCCTACGCCAACTGGCTGGTGCTGGCCTCGTTTGTCAAGGTGGATGTATCCCAGGTGCCCATGAGTCGGCTGGTGACCATCGCCAGAGACCTGGCCCGACAACCCGCCATTCAACTGGTGGTCGAAAAGATCGAGACCCAGCAGCAGTTCGACGAAGCCCTGAAGGCCGGCGCCAAGCTGTTTCAAGGTTACTGGTTTGCGCGTCCGGTGCTGGTCAAGGGCCAGACCATCCGCCCGGCCCAGGCGGCGGTCATTCAACTGATCAACCTCGTGCGCAAGCAAGCCAGCACGACCGAGATCGAAGAAGTCTTCAAACACGACCCGACGCTGTCGTTCAACCTGTTGCGTTTCATCAATTCGGCGGGCTTTGGCCTGAGCTGCGAGGTGACCTCGTTTCGCCACGCGGTGATGTTGCTGGGCTTGAAAAAGCTGTTTCGCTGGGCGGCGCTGCTGATGACCACCTCGGGTGCCGCCGGTGTCTCGCCCGCCGTCGGCCATGCCGCCGTGGTGCGCGGGCGGCTCATGGAACTGCTGGCCACCGAGTTGCTGTCCACCGACGAATGCGACAACGCGTTTGTGGTGGGCATCTTCTCGCTGCTCGACACCATGCTGGGCATGCCCTTGAAAGACGCGCTGGAGGCCATCTCGTTGCCGCAGTCCGTCACCGACGCGTTGCTGCACAACAAGGGCATCCTGGCACCGTTTCTGCAGCTCACCCTGGCCTGCGAGAACGCCGACGACCGGCTGTTTGCCGACTACGCCAACGCGCTGCAGCTCACCGGGGATCAGGTCAACATGGCGCATTTGCAAGCCCTGTTCTGGGCCGAAAACATCACCAGCTGAGGTACCGGCTCAACCGCGCGGGTGGTGCGCGGCGTGCAACACCTTGAGGCGTTCGCGCGCCACGTGGGTGTAGATGGTGGTGGTGGAAATGTCGGCGTGGCCCAGCAGCATCTGCACCGAGCGCAAATCGGCGCCGTGGTTGAGCAAATGGGTGGCAAACGCGTGGCGCAGCGTGTGCGGTGACATCGGTGCGGTGATGCCCGCTTGCAACGCGTATTTTTTGACCAGCAGCCAGAACATCACCCGGCTCATGGCGGTGCCCGGCGTGGGGCCTTTGTGGGTGACAAACAGGTCATCGCTGGCGTGCCCGGCCAGCAACTCGGCGCGTGGCTGCGCCAGGTAACGCGTGAGCCACAGGGCAGCCACTTCACCAAACGGCACCAGGCGCTCCTTGTCGCCCTTGCCAAAGACGCGCAGCACGTTGTCGTTCAGGCTGATGTTGAAAACCCGCAAGGTCACCAGCTCGCTCACCCGCAAGCCGCTGGCGTACATCAGCTCGAGCATGGTGCGGTCGCGCACGCCCTGGGCGTGGCTGACATCGGGCGCGGCCAGCAAGGCTTCCACTTGAGCTTCGGTCAGGGTCTTGGGCACGCGCAAGCGCTGTTTGGCCGACAGGATTCGGAGCGTCGGGTCCACCTGGATGTGTTTTTCGCGCAGCGCCCAGTGAAAAAATCGCTTGAACACGGTCAGCCGCCGGTTGGCGGTGGTGGCTTGGGTCAACGCGTGCCGGGCGGCAAAGTAGCCGTTGATGTCGTCTTGCGTCACCTGCAGCAGCTGGCGCTGTTGCTGGGCCACCCAGTGGCCAAACAGCGTCAGGTCACGGCGGTAGGCGGCCAGCGTGTTTTTGGACAGGCCGTCTTCCAGCCACAGGGCATCGATGAAGGTGTCGATCAGCGGGTCGGGCGGCGGCTGGTCGGGTTGGTTCAGGCGTGTGCGGGGCGTTGGGGTGGCAGACATGGCCTGCTATTCTCGCCGGGTGAACTTTGCCCAACTGCTTTTCCCCGATTTTTCGCTGATCCTGATCGGCTACCTGATCTGCCGCTTCACCCCACTCAACCGCCCGGTGTGGACGCAGGTGGAGCAGCTGGTGTACTTTTTGTTCTTCCCGGTGCTGCTGTTTTACGCCATCATCAAAAGCCCGCTGGACATCAGCGCGGCCAGCCATCTGGTGGGTGCCGGTTGGGCGCTGGGGCTGGGCGGCATTGCGCTGGCGTATTCGGTGCCGTACTGGCCGGGCTTGAAGGGCCACTTTGCGCCGCGCCAGCATGCAGGCAGCGCCCAGGTCGCGTTCCGGTTCAACTCCTTCATCGGCCTGGCCGTGGCCGACAAGCTGGCAGGCCCGCAAGGGGTGGCGGTGCTGGCGCTGCTGATCGGGGTGAGTGTGCCGCTGATGAACATTGGCGCGGTGTGGCCGATGGCGCGCCACGGGCAGAAAGGTTTTGCGCGTGAACTGGTGCGCAACCCGCTGATCATCGGCACCGCCGCCGGGCTGGCCGCCAACCTGGCGGGCTTGCGCATCCCCGGCTGGCTGGAGCCCAGCGTCAGCCGCATTGGCGGCGCCTCGCTCACGCTGGGGTTGATGGCCGCCGGAGCCGGCCTGCAGCTTGGCGCACTCAACCACGCCAAGTTGCTGGGGGTGGCGCTGCTGGCCATCAAACACCTGCTGATGCCGCTGCTGGCGCTGGCGCTCACCCAGGCGTTTGGCCTGAGCCCGGTGCAGACCACCATCCTGCTGATGTTCGCGGCCTTGCCGACCGCGTCGAGCTGCTACGTGCTGGCCGCGCGCATGGGGTACGACGGGCCTTATGTGGCGGCGCTGGTCACCGTGTCCACCCTGCTGGGCATGCTCAGCCTGCCGCTGGCGCTGGGGGTGTTGCGCTCGGCAGCGGGCTGAACGACGGAAACACCAGCGTGACCGTGGTGCCTGCGCCCGGTTCGCTGGTCACGGCCACCTCGCCTTGGTGCAAGCTCATGATCTCCTTGACGATGCTCATGCCCAGCCCGGTGCCGGGCACTTTGCCGGAGGTGTCGGCACGGAAAAAGCGCTCACCCACGCGGGCCGCTTGGGCTGGTGTCATGCCAATGCCCTGGTCCCTGATGCGAATGGCCACCCGGTCACCCAACATCGCCAGGCTGATACTGACCGCGCCCGGGGCGGACGAATATTTGTAGGCGTTGGACAACACGTTCAGCAAGGCTTGTGACGCTTTTTTGGCGTCCGCATGCACCCGCAAGGCGTGCGCGGGTGCGTCGATGCTTGGCCGGGTTCGACCGGTCGGCAATTTGAAGCTGTCCACCACCTGCTGCACCAGGTTTTGCGCCGATAGCACTTCCAGCACAAAGTCTTTGCCCCGACGCGCCTCGATGCGCGCCAGGTCCAGCAGTTCGTTCAGGATGGACGACATCAGGTCCGCCTGCTTGAAGATGATCGACAGGAACTCGTGGCGATCCGCAGCATTGAGCTCTTGCTTCAGCAGCAGCTCGGCAAAGCCGTAAATGCTGGCCATCGGGGTGCGCAACTCGTGCGCGGCGGTGCTCAGAAACTCGCTTTTCATGCGCTCGATTTCTGCCTCATGGGTGATGTCGTGCAGGTAAAGCACCTGCGACACGCTGCGCATGGGCGATGCTTTCAGGGCAGCGGTGAGCACCCGCTGGCTGCTGGTGGTGAACGTCGGCAGGTCTTTCACCGGCCGTGACGCCTCTTTGTCATCGGCCTGCATGGCTGCACGCAGGGCTGCCATGCCCGGGAAGGTGGCGGTGGGCAGGCAGTGGGCGGCCAGCACCTGTGAAAAGGTGGCTTCATCCAGACCCATCACCTGCGCTTTGGCCAGGCCGGTCAGGCTGGTGAAGGCCGGGCTCACCGCCCGCACGCGGTGGGTGGCGTCAAACGACACAAACCCGTCCGGGCTGAGGGCAAAGATGGTGTCGAGTTCGGCACTGTGCTCCCTCACCTGTTCTTCGGCCAGTTTGCGCGCGGTGATGTCCAGCCGGTTGCCCACAATGAAACCGCTGGGCGTGCGCGCCTCCATGATCAGCAGCCAGCGCCCGTCATCGAGCTGCTGCTCGATCACCTCGCCGCTGGCGTGTTGGTGCGCCTGCACCCGCTGGCGGACCCAGGCGTCCACATCGGCTGTGGCTTCAGGGTACTGGCCGCGCTCGGCACCCTGGCGCACGATCGCCTCGAACGTGTTGCCCGGCACGATCAGGTCGCGGCTGGTCTCGTACATCCGCTTGTAGGACTCGTTGCACAGGAACAACCGGTCTTGCTCATCAAAAATGGTGAAGCCCTGGGCGATGGTCTGGACCGCCTCCTGGAGCAGCTTGGTCGATTTTTCAGCCTGCAACTCGGCCGACTTGCGCTCGCTGATGTCCACCAGGCTGCCCACCATGCGCACTGGCTGGCCATCGGCATCACGCTCCACCACGTTGCCACGGTCCAGCACCCAGATGACCCGCTGGTCCTGGAGGCGCAGGCGATGCTCACTCTGGTAAGGCGACTCACCCGCCAGGCAGGCCTGCACTCTGGCCATCACCTGGTCTTTGTCGTCCGGATGCAGCAAGTCGGCAAACACGCGCAACGGGTGCTGCAGGAAGTTGTCGTCCAGGCCGATGACCTGGCACCAGCGCTGGTTGTGCGTCACGATGCCACTGGGAATGTCCCAGTCCCAGATGCCCTCGCCGGTGGCATCCAGCACATACCGCAGTCGGCGCTCGCTTTCTTCAAGCTTTTGTTGGGTTTTCTTGAGCTCGGACACGTCACTGGCGATCACCAGAATCTGCCGCCGACCATCCGGCCCGGTCAAGGGGATTTTGGTGGACTGGTAGTGGATGGTCTGGCCGGTCACCGTGTCGGTGGAGGTCTCCATCACCACTTGGCGCTGGTTCTGCAGCATCACCTGTTGCACGTTTTGCAGATAAAACGCCACCTGCTCGGCGTTGGGGTTGAAGTCGCCATCGTCCTTGCCAATCAGCTGGTCAGGCGTGGTGCCATACAGCCGGGCCAAGGCCCGGTTGGCGAGCAGAAACTTGCCTTCCCAGTCCTTCATCAGGATGATGTCGGGGTTCTCGTCAATCACCGTGCGCAGCAGCGCATTGGCCTCCATCAGGGCGTCGGTGGGGTGGTCGGTGCTGCGCCGCTTGGGGTGGGTCATGGCCTTCACTTGAATGGCTTGTCAAGGGACTGTCACATCGCGGGTCGCCACCGGCGCTGCCGGATGGTCCTGCCCGGCCTGCGCCAGCAAACGCGCCTTGCGCAGCAGGTCGCGGTCAGAGTCGGCGTAGCGTTTGGCGATGCCCTGAAACACCTCGCCCAGGGTGACAAAGGCGTCCACCACAGCGGGGTCAAAGTGGAGGCCCCGCTGCTTCTGGATCAGGGCGCTGGCCTGCTCGTGGGTGAAACCTGGCTTGTACACGCGTCGGCTGATCAAGGCGTCATAGACATCGGCCAGCGCCATCAGGCGCGCCGACACCGGGATCGCCTCCCCCGCCAGGCCCTGCGGGTAACCCGAGCCATCCCACTTTTCGTGATGGCTGAACACAATTTCCTTGGCCACGGTCAAAAAATCCAGCCCCAGATCGGCCTGGCTTTGCACCGCGTTGATGGCGTCCAGGCCCAGCCGGGGGTGCGTCTTCATGACGTCGAACTCTTCCGGGGTGAGGCTGCCTTGCTTGAGCAGGATGCGATCCGGAATACCGACTTTGCCAATGTCATGCAGCGGCGCACACTGGTACAGGGTCTGCACCCGGTCGCCACCGAGCGCTGCGGCAAAGCGCGGGTGCCGTACCAGGTAGCTGCCCAGTGCCAGCACATAGTTCTGGGTCCGTTTGAGGTGGTTGGCGGTGTCGATGTCGCGCACCTCGGCCAGGGTTGCCAGCGCCAGGATGGTCATGTTTTTCATCGCGCTGACCTGCTGCACCCGCCGTTGCACCTGAGTTTCAAGGTATTCGTTGTCGACCCACAGGCTGGCGGTGTGGGCCGCCTCGACAAAATGGGCGCGCAGTCTGGCCAGCAACAGGCGCGGATGCAGCGGCCGCAGGATGAAGGTGGCGGCACCCCAGTCGATACCCAGCTGGTCGTTGGCAAAGTCGGCTTTGCTGGTCAGGTAAATCACCGGAATGCCGCAGGTGGCGCTGTCGGCCTGCAGGCAGCAAGACAGCTCATAACCGTCCGGGTCAGGCAGCGTCACATCGGCCAGCACCAGGTCAGGCGGCGCCTGCTGGCACAGGCGCAGCGCCTGCACACCGTCGCTGGCGGTGATGACCCGGTACGACGGGCTCAGCACCTCGGTCATCCATTGCGCTTCCTGCCGTGAGTGGTCAACCACCAGCACGGTGGGTTTAACCGGGTTAAAAATATCCATGGTTGACGCTCCTTCAATTGTGGCCTGTGCAGATGGGCAGATACAAGGTCACACAGGTGCCCTGCCCCAGCACACTGTCCACCCGGATCTCGCCCTGGTGCAGGTCGATGATCTCTTTGACGATGCTCATGCCCAGGCCGGTGCCCGGCACCGAGCCAGAGGTGTCGGCCCGGTAAAAGCGCTCGAACATCTTGTGCGTTTGCTCTGGCGTCATGCCCAGGCCGGTGTCAGAGACCCGAATGCCCACCTGAGCAACACCGTGGGTCGAGGTGGCCGTCACCACGTCCACCGCCACCACGTTGTCGGCACGGGCGCTGGAGTATTTGTAGGCGTTGGTCAGCACATTGGTCAGGGCTTGTTTGAGTTTGCTGGCATCGGCCATCACCTCCAGCGTGTCCTCAGGCAGGCTGATGTGCGGCGCCAGGCGCTCGGGCGGCACCGGCAGCGACTTGACCACCTCGGCCACCAGCGCCGGGATAGGGACCGGCTTGTAGCGAAAATCCTTGCCGCGGCGCGCTTCGATGCGTGCCAGATCCAGCAACTCATCCAGAATCTTGGCCATCAGCTGGGACTGCGACAACACGATCGACAAAAACTCACGCTGCGTTGGCACATCGTGCTCGTGCGTCAGCAGGATTTCGGTGAAGCCCAGAATGCTGGTCATCGGGGTGCGCAACTCATGGGCGGCGGTGGCCAAAAACTCGCTTTTCATGGCGTCCACTTCCAGCGCCGCCGTGACGTCGCGAAAGGACAGGATTTGCGACACCAGGCCCGAGCGCTTGCGGCGCAGCCCCACCTCCAGCACGCGCCTGGCCGGCGCCAGCACCTCGATGTTCTGGCGCACGTCGGGTTGGTCTGGCGTCATTTGCGCACGCAACGCCGCCACGTCCAGCACGGCCGACCCGGGGGCGCGGCGCACCGTCAGCCAGGCTGACAGGTCTTTTTCGTGAAGGCCTTCCAGCTTCAACGCCCCGGCATCGGTCAACTGGTAAAAAGCCGGGCTGACGTAGGTGATGCGCAAATGCTGGTCAAACGAGATGAAGCCATCCGGGCTCAGGGCAAAGATGGCGTCGCGCTGCTCGGTGCGCTCCTGCGCCTGGCGCTGGGCCGCCGCACGCGCCTGCATGGCCCGGTGGATGTTGAGCAAAAACCGTGTCAGCGCCGCGGCCAGCGCCACAATCAACAGCGCCAGCAGCACGCCCTGCAAGCGCAAATCGTCGCGCGTGCGGTAATGGTTGGTCAGCATCTCCTGGGTGTCCAGCGCCGCCACCACCACCAGCGGGTAGTTGGGAATCCTGCGAAAGTAATGCAGGCGCTCCACCCCATCCACTTCCGAGCGCCGGGTGTAGGCGCCCTCGGTTTGGCCTTGGGCCAGCCGCTCGAACAACGGCGACTTGCTGGCATCGACACCAAACGCCTCCTGGTTGCCCACCCGGCGCGCCCGACCCAAACCGTCCAGCCCGTACAGCGCCATCATGCCCCGGTCACCCAGCTGGAGCTCGCCATAAAACTGGGTGAAATAACGCGGGTCCACCGACAGCACCACCACACCGGCAAAAC
>Ga0209066_10006756_pt1 | contig 11597 bp, 11 predicted proteins | sample All_14_2_FD_187198 | JGI IMG/M metagenome (GOLD analysis project Ga0209066, IMG submission 187198) | Freshwater microbial communities in response to fracking from Pennsylvania, USA - Allegheny Zone_MetaG_DW_15 (SPAdes) (version 2) ...
ATGAAGTTTTTGAGACCGCTAATAGGCTCGAAGCGGAAGGCAAAGAAGTAACCGCTCTGTCGATGCTAGCCGCTCTCGGACGGGGCAGTTTGACCACAATTTACAAGTATCTCGATGCCTGGAAAGACGCGAAGCCGGTAAAAACTTCAATGGTCCATGTCGATCAGCCGGAAATGGTCAAGACTGCATTTGCCACAGCCTGGCGAGTAGCAGCAGAGGAAGCGGCAAAAGAGACCATGGTTATTCGTGAGAAAGCCGCCGAAGAGATAAACGCTGCATTGAAACAGTTTCATGGAGCACTTGAGACAATCGCCAAACTTGAAGCTGAGCGAGAAACCGACGCCGATACCATCGAAGGCTTGCAACAAATAAACGCTGAGCAGAAAGCCGACAATGCGAAACTTGAAACAGAAGCAGCAACAGAGAGAGCGCGAGCCGACGAACTAAGAGACCAGCTCAAAGCCCTGCAATCAGATCGCGACAATGCCATGAAAGAAGCAGCCGAACTAAGAGGGCTCACCGGGGTGCTCAAAGACCAAAACCAGCAGCTCATGGCAAAACTTGGCGGTGACGACACTACCGTGAAAAAGAGCAAAGCATAAAAACGGGTACCGCTATTTTGCTGTTTACATAAGCTTGGGTTAGGTTTCCGCGATAGCGGCTACCTCATGTGCCGATATTGCGGCTCTGTTTTGTCCGTGTGCCCTACTGTAAACGGTAGATATATGGGCATGCTACGCCTTTAAGGGCACTTGCCCTACAAAATGGGCTCGCTGTAAACAGCGCATAAACTGACACTTTTGTAAAATATGGGCGCTGCGCTACTGCCCCACATTGCAATATGGAATACACTAAAAACCTTTGCTAGCTTGGTGTTTGCGGAAGTGGTTAATGCTGGGAATATGTTCTAATCCAAATTTCTTTGAAGTACTGAGTCGTAAACGCCCGTCTGTTGTATGATTTCAGGGCACGATCTTTCCCTTGCACCGGGAAAGCCGTAAGGCAAGATGAAGCAATCCGCTCTAACGAGCAGAATTGCTAGAAGGGCGCTGTAAACGCGCCGGTACCGGAATAGAATTAGCTGCTAAAACTCCACTCAGTAGAGTAAGATAGGAGATATAGCTGATTATAGGTGCCGGTAGATGGTAGAAACCAAAAAGAGAATATTTAAGCCAACGCTAGAGACCAAGCTAGCCCGCGAGGATTTCAACCGCGTCGAAGCGATAGCAAAGGCAGAAGGAAAAACCAAGTCTGAGCTATTGAGAGAGGCGCTCTTGTGGTACCTGGACCACAAAGCCGAAATTGCGAACAAGCCGCGCGAGTCAGAGACCGTACAGGCTATCAACGAAATGACCAATAGAATCTGCGCCATGCTTGCGCGTCAAGGCGCCATCTCAGGCACTTTGTATGAGCTGACCTGGATGAGTCTGCCAAACAAAGAAGCCCAAGAACAGTTCCAGGCAGCCAACATGGCAGCAAAACAAAAAATGCGAAACAGGCTAGAGAAAGACGAAAAAGAGCTAGCTGCGAGACTTGGAGCTGTAGTTAAAGGCTAATGAATTTCGTCAAGCACAAGTTCATTGCAGCGAGAGGCAAGGGCGGAGTAGGCAAAGTAGCCGCCATTGGCAAAGCGTTGGCTCACGTCAAATACATTCAGCACCGCCCAGGACAAGACCGAGAGCAAGGCGGTCGAGAGATGTTTAACGACAAAGAAGACCGGCTGGCTGGAAGAGACGCCAGGCAAGCAATCAGAGAACTAGGCAACAGCAAAGTAATCGCGCACAAGCTAACCCTTTCACCAGAGGTCACTCCGAAGGACAGAAAAGCCTTTACCCGCGAAGTAATGCAGAAATTGAGCAGGGAAAAGGGCTCTGATCTAGAGTGGTTCGCCGTTCAACATAGCAACACCGATCACCCGCACATTCATGTGGTTGTGCTTGGCAAAGACCGCAACGGCACTGAGGTCAATATCAGCTTCAAAGACATAGAGAAGATGCACGAGTACGGTGATCGCTACCTGGAAAGACACCATGGGCGCGAGTTCCAGTTAGCAAAAGAAGCACGAGAACAAAAAGAAAGAGACCGCCTGGACGGAATTAAACATGAGCGTGAAGAGAGATACAGAGAGGGTCTTGAGCTTCCGTGGATGAAGCGCAACATCATCAGAGAACAGCTTGAGCCTTACAAAGAATGGAAGCAAAAGCAGGACCAGAAGCCAAAAGAGAAGACGAACGACCGGAGCGAACCTGAGCGACCATTTCACAATGACACGATCACCGCCGCCGGCAAGGAGTGGTCAAGAGCAGACAAGCTTGAAGACCTGAAGGCACTAAATGAGCACCTTTGGGACAACTATGAGGACCGTATACCAATAGACGACTACAAGAAATTAGTCGGCTGGATGAAAGACAAAGAGCATGCGAAAGACAGCTCACGGGAAGAAAGAAGCCCGAAGGACAAAGGTTCAGACAAAGAGAAAGAGCGCGAGCACGAGAGAAAGAAAGACTTTTTCGAGCACGGCGGCAAGAAGTACGCGAACAAAGACAGCTACGAAAAGCTGACAGGGCTTGCAAAAGACCTGCGTGAGAAGAAAGAAAAATTGCCAGTAGAAGACTATCAGAATCTGCGGAAGTGGATAGAAGATCGAGACCGTGCGCGTTTTGCCGGTGCCATGGAAAAAGCCATGGAAGATGTTTTGGTCAAAACTGAGAAAAGCCGGACTCCGGACGAACTGAAAGCAATGGAAGGCGGCAGAGTTGTGGACCCGCTTCAAGACTCAATGATGCGCAATCCTGTAATCGGGCTATTTATGAAAGTGGCTTCTATCGCCAATGAAGTGGTGCGCATGATCCCATTGACTGAAAATCGTGACCACCTGAAAGACAATCGCGAAGATTTAGAGAAGGCGAGAATAGACATAGACAAAGAGCCAGAACGACAGAGAGACGGACTGGACGACCTGCTTGATGGCGGTGCAAGCAAGACCCGCGAGCAAAAAGAGCAGAAGAGAGAAGGAATTGAAAAAGGCATTGAACGCAACGAAGCCGCACAGAAAGAACGTGAGCGCAAAGCCAAAGAGAAAAAAGAAGACAAAGAAAGAGAAGATAGAGACCGCGAAAACTTCGAACAATCCTGGTGGGGGCGATAGAGAGGGCAGATGAAAACACAAGTATTAGCACTACGACTGCCAGAAGATCAGTTACTTGTCTTACAAAAAATGGCTGACAGCAAAGGTTTGAAAGTGTCGGATCTCGTAAAACAAATGATTAACGATTCACTGGATGAAGCGAAGACTAGCACGGACAATAACAATTCTGACGTGATGGCTCGGTTAGAGAAAATGGAATCGAATATTTTAGGCGCTAGTTCATGGCTGGCAGATGGTTTGATAACAAACCTAAAAGCGACAGCAGGAGCCCGTTACCTGGCTCTATTGGCAACTGAAAACTGCGACGAGGTGATCAGCTACCTGGCTAATAACAAGCCACTTGATTCACAAACAAAAGCCCAGTGGCAAAAGAATAGAGCCGAGCAAGTGGCGTTACAGGGTGAAATTTTAGTACAGGAAACACTCGCTATGGCTAATGAAAGTAAGGAAGGGTGAGAGTAACTATCGATTTGCTATTACGGTATGTAGTACTTTGACGAAAAACTATCGGAATACGGTGGCACCGTATGTGGTGCCACTAAAGTCAAATTTTTTTATAATCGCTCGGTTGTAGGGAGGGATTCACGTATGGCCAAAGAAACTCAAAGCCGTTATATTTCAAAAAAGAACAAGTACTGACCGAGGATTAAACGATGACGAAGTTGTATTCATTCTTGTGTGCGACACAACTAGCAACTCTATGCCTCTTTTCGGGTTTTTATGTACAAAGAGCTTTTGCAGACACAAATTCTGTGCAAGTAAATACGGCTACTCAGCTCTATAACACTTCTGTCGACGAAGAGATTGCACAGTCATTACAGTTTAAATCCTTAGACTCTGACTACATCTACTATAGAAATCTTCCGTTAGCAATGAGAATTCTCGGAATGCGCTACAACGGCAATAATGGTGACAAGCTTGTTTCTGAAATAGATACCAGACTGAAAAAATACAGAGAGTCCACTTCCAAGCCTGAAGCTATAAACGAGGCTAGGGCTGTTTTGGAAGCAGATGCCAAGGATACGGATGATGTTGTCAAAAATCGTCTAACTCTCATTGAACTTGTAATCGGTAGCAATCCATCTGAACTGTCAGCAAATCCGCATGGCTCCAACAAACGTTTCATGCTTTTTCAAAAAGTAGATTAGTAGGTGGCGCAGCAAGAGCTGCGCCACCACTTAATTTAGCTCAAGGCCAGGTCGTAACGTGGTTACAGATCGTACCTGTCGAGCTTGGCGGATTTACCGGCGCTGCATTATTTACAGCACTATACATTTGCGTGACGTACCAGAGTGAGCAGCGGAATTTGGAATTGATGAACGTATCAAGTGCTACTGTGGCACCACCGCCAGCATTAATCGCTACCTGCTCCGAAAAGAACTCATTGCGCCGCAATTGACCATTAGACATCATCCAGGGCCAATTCGTTTGAATTTGAGCTACTTCAGCTGTGGTTAGCAGATTGGCATCAATGGTGAAGGCCGAAACCCACTTGGTGTTCGTAGTGTTCGAGTCTACAGTAGACGAAGCAGCTGGAGCATAACCCTGCTTCTGCGCCCAAATACGGTCGAACTGGTGACCAAGTTCATGCCTCACCGTACCGCCCAGCTGTGTTGAGTTGAAGTTTGTTGGGATTTTGGGGCTGCCAGGAACTGCATTCCATTGAGCGACGGTATAAACCCAGACAGATGTCGTCGGATTGGCAATAACAGGAGGGTTCCTATTTGGAAGAGTCCAGGAGCGTCCAGTCTCGGTGGAACCAGAAGGCGGTTCTCCTGGAACTGACAGGACGCCATTTTTGGCATATGAATCAGCGGCGGTATACGAGACCTGAATGTCAATATTTCTTGGTTCTAGGTCCTGGGTTCGTTTGTTGTTGTAACCAGCGATAGCGCTGTTGACTGCATTCAAAATTTCGCTCTGCAACTGCGCTTCGGACCCATTTCGAGGTGTTGGCATACAGTTGTAAATTCGACCATTAAGAGGATAAGTGCTTCCCGTCTGAGTCGGATTGGGCCATTTCGGGCAGTTAACTGCTGCCTCGGCTGGCACGGAGAGGCTCAAGGCAGCAGCAGCGATAAGACCGGCGCCGAGAATGTGCTTGAAGAATTTCATTTGTGTGTTTCCTTGGTTTGTTGAAAAGCCCTATCCATCCCGAAATATCGCAAGCCACACCGCTGCTCAATGCTGAAATGCATTGTTGAAAAGTCACAGGTTGGTTCACTGGTAATGGTTTTCGGGGTCGGTTTGTTTTATTGGAGATGAGATAGGGGACTATCAACTTCTGCTTTCACAAGCTCGGGTAGCCAGTTGTGTGACTAAATGAAACGCACAATTGGTGCTCATAATGCATATAAGTAGCCCAGCTCAACAAACCCTTTATTTTCCGGCGGTTTCAAAGAGGTGGCAAGGCTTGCGCCAGGCTCGATTCCGACATATGTCGCAATAAAGTTACGGGGCTGTCACACGGCAAAAGATTGAACGTTTTTGAGAGTGTCTTAGGGCAGTTCTGATAATAAATACTATGTTTCGTCGAAAAAGGCGTGTCTCAAGACGCCCACTGAATCAGGCTCTTCAGACTTGAATTTATTTTCAATCCGCCGGCGGAACTCAAAAACAATTTTGGGGTAGGTGAAAAAGGCGGGATCTCGCCCTTGAACACTTGCTTTTAACGATTATCAGTCTCTTTAGAGAAAACAGCCGATCGCAAAAAGCATTCAGCGATCGGGCACCGCTAGTGGTGCTTTGATTTTCCGCCGAACTTCCTCGGTAGGCTACGCCCTTCTTTCCCATGCACGCAAGAAAGCGTACCATGCGCCCCCCAAAGTCAATGCCCAAGCCCTTCGGGTGCCTGCGGCAGACATTGACATTGGGACCCCGGGCTGCTGGTTTTACGCATGTCCTGCATGGGGTGCGGGCTGCACCTCTTTTATATGAGGACAAAAACAATGGCAATTACTGCAACCGAAAAAGTCTTAGAACGGCTCAGAGAAAGAGCCAGGGAGGTATCCCACCCATTTTGCTACAGCGATTACATCAGAGTTGTCGAGGACCAGGACGGCAACTACAGATGTCCGAAATGCGGCAGTGATGACCTTATGCGCGAAGTCGACGGCGTTGGCTGTGAATACGGCTACGATTGGATCATGGAACATCTCGTAGAAACTGAAGGCGAAGAAATAGACATTGACGAGCTTTACAGAGAAGTCTTAGACGAACTCTACCCGCCGATTCAGTTCGGAAACTTGGAATATAGCCCATCGGCTGTACTTGAAGCCGTCGATCCGGTTGCCTTCCAATTGGGTGTACAAGAGAACGCAGACAGCGAAATACAAGACGCCTGGCTGATTGAGCTAAATGGCAAATGCTATCGGCTTGAAGACATCACCGATTGAAATGACTCATTGTCAAATTGTATTGCTGTAGAGCTTGGTTAACACAGGCTTTACAGCTTTATGTTTTTTAGTCATGTTACGCCAACGCAACAGAAAGGCGTTAGCGCGAGGGTTTCGATTCCGTTAAGAATTGCTCTATGTCTTACTCTGGCTTGCGTCACGAATATGCGGCATCAGTTGTAACTTTCTTGAAGTCGATGAAGAAAAGCAACGACAGTTACAAGTGATGGCTTAGAGGCTGAATTTAAGCCCGCCGGTTAGTTATGTTGAATATCCACTTTTCACTTCAAACCAAGAAAAATTTTCGAGCGCACAGCGCAAACAACAAACTTCAACCCAGCAAGAACTTGCAGCCATCGCTGTTTGGTCCTTGCTGTCTTGGTATTTGTAGTTGAAAAAAGTGGAAACAAACAACCCAAAGGAAACCACATGAACATAAGAAAAGCAGTCATTGCTATCGGCGCAATGCTTCTCAGCTTCGGATTTTTCGGAGCATCACCGGCTCTGGCTTATACACCAAAATCGCCTTGTGTCGCTTGGCACGGGTTTACCGGTGCATGGCCAACAATCAACAATTTCTTTGTCTGCGATGGCACCGGAGCTTTTGGAGTTACTATCTCAGCCCCTGCTCTTGCCGCAGCAACTCAAGCCAACGCAACAAGGCAGACTCTCAATGGCAAATTGGCAACTGGTCTATATGACTTGTTCTATTTTGACAATCCTGAAGATGCAAGTAACACCAGCTATCCTGATTTCGCGACTAGTGTTCCTGAAATAGGAAACGGTGTTCGTGGTTTCACAATTTCTACACAAGGTGCTAAGCATCTTCCGCCTGTCGTCATGATTTTCGGGAGAGGCTGCCGCTCAGTTAATTGCCCGTATTATGCAAGTGATGACATAAAACGCGCTACCAATCATGAGGTAGGACATGCACTCGACATTTTGAAAGGCATACCATCAGCCCAAACTACTTGGCGTACAAAATTCAATGCTGATTCCGCTACTTACGACACACGAACCTTCACATGGACCGGTCTGCCGACGGGATGCACAAGCCAACCCACAAACACTTTCAAACTCGCATGTTGGTTCGGCATGGATAAAACAAAATTTTCAAACCAGGCATACTTGTCGAAAGAATTTTTCGCTGAAGAGTATGCTTGTAAAGCGGCTGGTGGTACTTTGCCTCCTCAAGCTGGCATAGCTCTCTGTACTTATTTTCGAACAAGCACTGACTACGTATTTACTCTGGTCACTCAACCATAAGGTCTGCATTCTGCGGACTTAATACGTAACTGCACACTTGACCGGTCCTCCCGCTCTTCTATTCAATAGAGCGGGAGGACTTCTAAAATGCACAAAATGTTTTGTTTAGTAATTTCGCTTTTCGCCGCTTCTATAAACCTGACAGCCACTGCCACTGTTCCTGCATGGGAATCAGATCTCGTATACGTGCAAAATTTGATCAATATGGATAAGAAGGGAAAACCCGTGCATGGGCGCAGAGAAATTATCGCTCTTCGACGTTCATGGGTATCCATCAAAGAGGCAGACTTAAGTCATCCAGCCTATGAGCGCATTCGCGAGCTTTTAGTAATCGCCTATCGCAACGCGGGTAACAAGACACTTTCGGATTGGTATAAGTCAGCCTCACTAGAGGAGATAGACAAGAAAATCAAAGCTAAGGACTTGGAAGGAAAAACAGCCTTTAAAGACATTTGGCGGGCTCGCATGGATGAGTTTAGAATGATCACAGTCTGGCGACCGGATACCGTCAAAGAGCATCAGCAGCCAACTGTGTATTACTTTAAACCCGGGGACGAAGCCTACGTAGATGCTGCCACTCTTTCCAAACTGGAACCAAAACAGGAAAAGGCGGTAGATTTTGATCTTTCTGCTTTCGCCCTTGTGACAGGTCCCTCTCGTGGTCCTTTCGACTCAATGGACTGGTAAGCCAAACACCCAAAACTTTTTTTCTTGTTCAGCTAGTAGACCGGTCCACTAGCTGCCCAATGCTTTTGCAATTCTGCCTTGGGCTGCTTGGCACTCGATATGGCTCTTCTCAATAGCAAAAATATAAACGCCGTGGGCTTTTAAAATTGCCGCGAACGTAGCAGTGTCTCGGGGTATTGGCTCGCGTTTCTTCCAGCGCTGACGCATCCTGCCAAACGGAAGAACAATACGCTCATAATTTGGCACGATAGAAGACTGTACCGACGGGCGTCTTGGGGAACGCGCCACCAGTACAGCAAACAAATTATCAATTATATTTTCAACAGCCGGGTCAATCTTCATACTTTGAACCATGAGCAAAAGCGTGACCACCAGCCTGTTTTATGTTGACTATCAGTAAGTAATTTCAACTGACTTTCTTTGTCTTCAATTTGGGAGCGAAGATACATAATCACATCACCAGCAGCCTTCAATTGATGCGCCTGGCTCTCTATAACGGCATCTTTCTTCTCTAAAGAGGTTACTAACCGTTCCAGAGTAGGAATAAGTTCAACCTTTTCTTTCGAAGGCACCCCTTCGGCACTACCAAGAATAGGTGCTGAAAAATCGGTAACGGGTTCCATGGCACGGGTAACGGGGTCTGGTGTGCCGGTAACCTGTTCGGCATCGGTTACTGTAACCGGTTCCAGCTTTAAGATCTCTGAGTGCGCAACGAACCATTTTTCCCCGTGTTTGGTTTCTACTTTAATTCCTTGCAGTGTCCCTTTTCGCAATCTCTTTTTTAACGCATTCACAGAAGTGCCAAGTAAAAGAGCTGCTTGCTCAACAGGAATGCTCCTAGCATCACGAACAGGTTCCGAAAAATTGGTAACGGGTTCCATGGCACAGGTAGCTGGTTCTGGTGTGCCAGTAACCTGTTCGGCATCGGTTACTGTAACCGGTTCCAGGTCGAAAACATCTTCAAGTCCATCAAGTGAAACTAAATTGGTCTTGATTTCCAGTAGTGGTTCTGACACAAACGCCCCTCAACTATGAATGTATGGGCATTATGGAACCAAATGCCACCACCTGTAAAGGCGTATATATCGGTAAGGCATAGAGCCTGTATGCCTTGATGGGCTTGTTGGCTCAATTGATCGAAAAAAGGATCAGGCGTAACATCTGACACGAGTAAATATATGTGCCACCGCATTCGGGGCAAAGGAACACAAACCTTAAAAACCAAAAACACCGCTTGAGGCGATGCTTTTAGAAGATATAAAGACCGGATTTCTCCGTTCGATTTGTAGAGAGCTTGATTTTGACGGATCAACTTGCTCGATGCAAAAAGAATACGGCAGAAACCCGGCACCGTCAAGCGCGTCTTTTTACGTGCATAAGGCAGACAGTGACCGGAGCCACAGCTTTTCATAGAGCCGCCACGAGCGGCGAATTTAATCAATTTCAGCGACAAGAATTCTTGTCGCTATATCCGAATCGCATCCAGGGGATATTGAGAGCGCCAGGCTCTAAGACCTGGACAACAGTCAGTAAGCATTTTCCAATTTCAGACGAAATTCTTCTCAGAGCAGTCGCCGGAGAAGAAACAAACCTCTGGGGTCTGCGCTGGGGCGACACTACGCGCTTTGCAGTGTTCGACATTGACCCCGGCAGCAAATACCAGAACGAGCAAGAACTAACCAGACTCAATGACTTACTTGCCCAGGTCGGACTAACAACCACGGTCTATCAAAGCAGCAAACGCAGGGGCTGGCATGTTTACTTGTTCTTTGACCAATATCAAAACAGCACAGAGGTCCAACAGACCCTAAAATCGTGGCTAGCCGCCAATAATTATGAGATTCGCAACGGCGTATTAGAAGTCTTTCCTAGTGGTATGGGTCTGCGGTTGCCCTTACAGCTTGGGTTTGCCTGGCTGGATCAATCCGGCAATGTCTTACGAACTCGGGAAGAATTAACTACAAGCCAGTCACTGCAACATTTTCTGAATGACCTGACGACCAGGGCGAATGGCTGGGAAGAGAGCAAGGGGCTCATAGAGAGCCAATTAGAACAATTACATACTGGTAATTCTACTGACGCCCTGGCGCATCTCAAAGCTACTGATACCAATGGTTTTGACGGGCTCTTTAATTACAGACTAATTCCCGAAAAGTACCAAGATGGGCGCCAATTCTGGAAAACCGGCTTGTCTGCCAATGGGCAACGACATGATGCAATCCTTGCCGTTGAACACTATCTGTGGCATGGAGACACTGAAGCAGACATACCGGCAATGCCTGGACAAAGTAATAACCGACTCCGGTACGAACTAATCAGAGCCTGGATCGAGCAAAAGCATAACGGATACTGTAACCACATCAACCGTGGAAACTGGCGAAAAGTAGAAGCTCAGATAAAGCGTGCGGTCTCTTGGAGACGTTCCGTCGGCACAAACGTCAGAGAAGACTATGCACTGACAGAAAAAGCCATAGAGAGGCTAATAGGGCTCTATAAATCGACCGGACGCGTCTGGTCGATGGACGATTTCAGGAAAGGCAATGAAAGCCGCCGCGAAACAGCTAGGGAAAAAATAAAGGCGGCATTTGAACTGCTCACATCTCAAGGACGAAAAGTAACCCTTCGCCAATTAATGCGTTTAACAGGCTGTCATCACCAGACACTCAATCGCCACACGGACATCTGGCGCATATCTCAAAAGCCTGAGTTGACAAGAGTGTCAGGCGATTTGAACCCTTTTCTAGCTTTAGATCTTATAGGGGCGGTGTCTGTACGGAAGGAAATTACTTGTTTTGAACGGTCTTCCCGTTTAGTTGATCTTTGCTCAAATCCGGTAGTTTCATTCTTTGATCGTTCTGAACGTTTCTTGGAGTCTTCTAGAGTCGTCACCTATACTAGAAACACCCCCTTCTTTGGTTTTCCTGTGACTGATGAAGTAGAGAAAAAAACCGAAGCACCGCAAGCACCTCGGTCATTAGAGGAGATTGTGCGTGCCAGCCAGTTTACAGATCCAAGCAAATTGGAGACTTGGACTGCAGCGACTGCAGATTATCGAGTTACTCAAAAAGACTCCGCGACAATGGAAGCTTTGAGTGATGAAA
>Ga0209066_10006757_pt1 | contig 11596 bp, 8 predicted proteins | sample All_14_2_FD_187198 | JGI IMG/M metagenome (GOLD analysis project Ga0209066, IMG submission 187198) | Freshwater microbial communities in response to fracking from Pennsylvania, USA - Allegheny Zone_MetaG_DW_15 (SPAdes) (version 2) ...
CCGCTGCCCCCTGCCGCCCGCCTGCAATTGATGTGGCTGGCCTCGCCGGCCCTGCCGGTCGGCGGCTTCAGCTATTCCGAGGGGCTGGAGTCGGCCATCGACGCCGGCCGCGTCACCACCGAGGCCGAGGCGGCTCACTGGCTGCTGCATCAACTGCGCCTCAGCCTGGCCCGCGCTGATCTCCAGGTCGTGTCACGGGCCGTGGCCGCCTGGCAGCGCCACGACCTGGCCCGCATCACCGAGCTGAACACCTGGGTCACCCTCACCCGCGAAACCAGCGAGCTGCGCCAGCAAACCGAGCAGATGGGCCGCTCCCTGGTGGAGTGGCTGCGCAACCGCTCGGGTGACGCCCTGGCTCACCCCGCGGACGAGCGGCTGGCCCAATGCGCGGCCCTCACCCCGGCGCCCAACTGGCCCATCGCCTTTGCCCTGGCCGTGGCGCAATGCCTGCCTGCCCAAGCCTCCGGCGACACCCTGGCCGCCGCGCAACAGGAAGCGCTGCTCAGCTTTGCCTTCGGCTGGGCCGAGAACATGGTGCAGGCCGCCATCAAGGCCGTGCCCCTGGGCCAAAGCGCCGGTCAGCGCATCCTGCAAATCATCATCGATGCCATCCCCGATGCCATCGCGCACGCCCTGGCCCTGCCCGACAGCCAACGCCAGGCCTTCACCCCCATGCTGGCCATCCTCAGTGCCCAGCACGAACACCAATACTCACGCCTGTTCCGATCATGAGCAACTTTCATCACATCCCTGGCCGCACCAAAAAACTGCCTCCGCTGCGCGTGGGCGTGGGCGGACCCGTGGGCTCCGGCAAAACCACCCTGCTCGAAATGCTCTGCAAGACCATGCGCGAGCAGTACGACCTGGTCGTCATCACCAACGACATCTACACCAAGGAAGACCAACGCCTGCTGACCGTGGCCGGTGCGCTCGACCCGGACCGCATCATGGGCGTGGAAACGGGCGGCTGCCCTCACACCGCCATCCGTGAAGACGCCTCCATCAACCTGGAAGCCGTGGACCGCATGCTGGCCAAATACCCCAACGCCGACATCGTGTTCATCGAGTCGGGCGGCGACAACCTGGCGGCGACCTTCAGCCCCGAACTCAGCGACCTGACGATTTACGTGATTGACGTGGCTGCGGGTGAAAAGATCCCGCGCAAAGGCGGCCCCGGCATCACCAAGAGTGATCTGTTCGTGATCAACAAAACGGATCTGGCGCCCTACGTGGGGGCCAATCTGGACATCATGGCGGCGGACACCACGCGCATGCGCCAGACCGCACAAGGTTTGCGCCCCTTCGTGATGACCAACCTCAAGACCCAGGCGGGCCTGAGCGAGGTGATTGGCTTCATCGAAACCAAGGGCATGCTCAAGGCCTGAAGTGGTCCCCCAGCCTGGAATCGAACCAAGATTTGCCCCTTAGGAGGGGGCTGTCTTATCCATTAGACGACTGGGAGAGACCAGCCTGCGAGTTTACTATGCGTGCGCATCCGGCAGCACGCGCAGCTCGTCGACGGTATAGCCTTCGCGCGTCAAAGCGTCTTTCAGCCACGACGGCTGCAGCCCCTGCCCATCCCAGGTCTGCTGGGTCAGCGGGTGGCGGTATTTGGGTCCTGTGGGGGCCGGCGGCGGCGGCGCGGCCACCCTGTCGGGCTGCGGGCCCATGTCCAGCTCATCAGCGGCGATCTGCCAGAAATCCACCAGCTTGCGGATGGCACGCACCACGGCTTCTTGTTCAGGGGTCAACATGTGTTCGTTCAAAGACAGCCCCATATCATGCCTCAATCGCCCCTCGGCACCCTGTGCGCCCGCAGCCCATATCCATACACTTCATTCCGGAAGATCCAATGACTTTTGCCAACTTGTCGTCGAATTGACTCGCAAAAATACCGGAGGAGGCATGAAGCAGCGACACAAACGGGCGGGTTAACGAGACAATGTATTTTGTTTAACAACACCAGCATGGCCTGAGAGGGCCTTGAAGCGGCCCCACCCATGCGAATGAACCTGCCGATCATTGACGAAGAATATCCGTTTCCTGCGGGCGAATCATTGGTGTCAACCACTGACCTCAAGGGCCACATTCTTTACTGTAATCCGGCCTTCATTCGCGTCAGCGGCTTTGCCCGTGAGCAACTGCTGGGACAACCCCACAACCTGATCCGTCACCCCGACATGCCTTCGGAGGCCTACCGCGACATGTGGGCCACCATCCAGAGTGGCCAACCCTGGTCTGCGCTGGTCAAGAACCGCCGCGCCGACGGTCGCTATTACTGGGTGCAAGCCAACGTCACGCCACTGCTCGCCAACGGTCAGCCCACCGGCTACATGTCGGTGCGCACACAGCCCACCCGCGCTGACGTGGAAGCCGCCACCCGCTTGTACGCACACATGCGTGCCGAGGCGCAAGCAGGCCAACGGGTTCACACCCTTCACAACGGCCAGGTGCGCCAGAACACGCTCGCCAACCGCATCGCTCGGGCCTTCCAGCTCGACATGGCCAATCGCCTGACGCTGGGTGTCATGGTGATGGTGACGGTCGCGCTGGCCGTTGGCGTGGCGGCGGCGGGCGGTGAGCTCGGCACGGGCGCCTGGGCAGCCCTGGCGGCGACGTGGCTGATCGCCCTGGTGCTGTCCAAGATCTTGTTTGCCCGCGTGGCCACCCAGCCCTTGGGCGAGCTGCTGAGAATGGCCAACACCCTGGCGGGAGCCGACCTGACAGCCACCTTGTCGAACAGCTGGGGTGGCGGCATGGGCCGGCTCGAACGTGCACTGAACCAGCTCAAGGTGAACCTGGCCTCGACCGTGCAAGACGCCCGTAACGAGGTGGATCAGATGAACCTGGCCACCCAGGAGATCGCCTCTGGCAACCACGACCTGTCTTCGCGCACCGAGGCTCAGGCGGCCGATCTGGAGCAAACGGCCGCATCGATGGATGAGATCACCAGCACGGCCCGTCAGAACGCGGCCACGGCAGGGCAAGCCGCCGACATCGCCCGTCAAACTGCGCAGATCACGCAACGCAGTGGCGCGGCGGTGGACGACCTGACACACACGATGCACGCGATCGAGGACTCGTCGCGCCGCATCCACGACATCATCCAGGTGATCGACTCCATCGCCTTCCAGACCAACATCCTGGCCCTCAATGCCGCCGTGGAAGCCGCGCGGGCGGGTGAACAAGGACGTGGGTTTGCCGTGGTGGCCTCCGAAGTGCGCGCGCTCTCTCAGCGCACCGCCACGGCCGCACGCGAGGTCAAGCAGCTCATCACCGATTCGTCCGAGAAGATCCAGGCCGGCACGGTGCTCTCCGATTCGGTGCAAGTCACCATGAAAGAGGCCCTCAGCTCGGTCTCCGAGGTGGTTCGCCTGGTCGACACCATCAGCCACGGCGTGACCGAACAGCTGCAAGGCATCTCGCAGATCAACCATGCCATCACGCACCTCGATGGCATCACGCAACAGAACGCGGCCGTGGTCGAGGAAATTGCCGCGGCGTCCAGTTCGCTGGCCGACCGCGCCAAGGTCGTGTCCGACTCGGTGCAGGTCTTCAAGCTCTGAAGCACATGGCCTCCGGGCCTGCACCCCGGGCAGATACGGGCTGACGAGAAGGCAGCACATCGCTAGACTGTGGGCGCCTTGTCTGCGAGCTCCCCATGAAAATTGCCCTTCTGTCCGACCTCCACGCCAACCGACAGGCCGTCGAGGCGGTGTGGCAGCACGCTCAGGAGCGGGGTTTTGACCAACTGGTCATGCTGGGCGACTATGTGGATTACGGCGCCGACCCGGTCTGGGTGGTGGACTTCGCCCAGGCCCGCGAGGCCGAAGGCGCCGTGCTGGTGCGCGGCAACCACGACGACGCGCTCAGTGCCGAGACCACCAGCAAGATGTCAGCACACGTCGGCCCCTCATTGGCCTGGACCTTTGCGCAGCTGAGCCCGGCCCAGCGCGAGTGGCTGACCGCCCTGCCCCTGACCGCCGAGGTGGGCCCCTGCCTGATGGCCCACGCCAATGCCCACGACCCGGCGCATTGGGAATACCTGCAAGGCCGCTCCGAGGCATCCCGCAGCCTCCTGGCCAGCCAGCAACCCTTTGTGTTTTGCGGGCACGTGCACCAGCAGTGCCTGTACCACCTGTCCAACCTGGGCAAGTCGGGCGAGTTCATGCCGGTGGACGGCGTGCCCATCAGCCTGTCACCGGCGCGGCGCTGGCTGGCCATTCCTGGCTCGGTCGGCCAGCCGCGAGACGGCAATCCCGCCGCCTGCTACGCCACGTTCGACACGGGCAGCGCCACGCTGACCTTCTTTCGCGTGCCCTACGACCACGACGCCGCCGCGCAGCGCATCATCGATGCCGGTTTGCCCGCCAGTTTTGCGCAGAGGTTGATCCATGGGCGATGACTCCCCCGGCAACCGACTGGAGGCCGGCACCGTCATCGACGGTTTCCGCCTGAAGGAGCACCTGCACCAGGGTGGCATGGCCAAGCTGTGGGAAGTCGAACCGGTGGATGGGCCGGGCGACTTGCCCTTGATCATGAAGATTCCGCGCATCAAGGGCGGCGAAGATCCGGCCACCATCGTGGGCTTCGAGGTCGAGCAGATGGTGATGCCCATGCTGCAAGGCCCGCATGTGCCGCGCTTTGTCGCCAAGGGGGACTTCACCAGTCGCCCCTACATCGTGATGGAGCACCTGTCGGGCACGTCCCTGCGTCCGCGGCTGGACGACGCCCCGCTGCCTGTGGACGAGGTGGCCGACATCGGCCAGAAGGTGGCCCAGGCCCTGCACGCGCTGCACAAACAGCATGTGGTGCACCTGGACGTCAAGCCCAGCAACATCCTGTTCCGCCCCACGGGCGAGGCGGTGCTGGTGGACTTCGGCCTGTCACGCCACGATCACCTGCCCGACCTGCTGGAAGAGGAGTTCGAGTTGCCCATGGGCACCGGGCCCTACATCTCGCCCGAGCAGGTACAGTTCGTGCGCAACGACCCGCGCAGCGACCTGTTTGCGCTGGGGGTGATGCTGTATCACCTGGCCACGGGCGAGCGCCCCTTTGGTCAACCTTCGACGGTGGCGGGCCTGCGCAAGCGCCTGTACACCGACCCGGTGCCCCCCCGTGTGCACCGGCCAGACCTGCCGCCCTGGCTGCAGGAGGTGATCCTGCACTGCCTGGAGGTGAACCCCGACCTGCGCTACCAGAGTGCGGCCCAGTTGGCACTCGACCTGCAGCATCCGGAACAGATCGCCCTCACGGCCCGCGCCCACAAGCTGGGCACCCAGGGCCGGCTGGACACCTTCAAGCGCTGGTTCAAGGCCGTGGGCGCCGAGCCCAAGCCCGACGCCACGGCAACCCAGCACGTGGAGCGTTGCCCCATCATCATGGTGGCCATTGGGGTGAAAAACAGCACGCCTGCACTCGACAAGAAGCTGCTGGGCACGGTGCGCCGCATCATGCAGACCGAGTCTCGCGCCCGCCTGGCCTGCATCAGCGTGATGAAGACCAACCGCATCGCGATGGACACCCTCACCGATGCCGAAGGCAACAGCCTGCATGTGCAGCAACTGGTGCACATCAAGCACTGGGCCCGCCCGCTCCAGCAGCAACTGGGGCTGGACGAGCAGCGCCTGACCTTCCACGTGCTGGAGGCGCCGGACACGGCCGCCGCCATCGTCGAGTTCGCCAGCAAGAACCAGGTCGATCACATCGTGATGGGTGCGCGCGGCAATTCGGCCTTACGGCGCTACCTGGGCAGCGTGAGTGCCCAGGTGGTGGCCGAGGCCGATTGCTCAGTCACCGTGGTGCGGGTGTAAGCGCCGTCGCTCAGGCCAAGAATCAGGCCAGCGCCTGCAGCTTGAACACCTTCTGGAAGGCGTCCACCGCCTTGCCCTTGCGGGCACGCTTGCCCACGTGCGCCACGTAAGCGGAGTTGCGCACATCCTCTTCCTTGGGCTTGGCGCCACGGGTGGTGCCAATCACGCGCACCCCGTTGTGGCAGGACGCCACCGAGATCAGCGGCGCCTTCTGCGCGTCCACGTCCATCAGTGTCAGGCCACGACCACCGTTGGACTGCAGCTTCAGCTCGTCCAGACCAAACACCAGCATGCGGCCGTCTTCGCTCAGGCAGGCCACCTGGGTGTGTGCGGGCTGCACCAGCACCGGCGGCAGCACCTTGTCGCCCTCGTCCAGCGTCTGGAAGCCCTTGCCGCCCTTCTGGCGCGTGATCAAATCCCCCAGCTTGGCCAGCAAGCCGAAGCCGCCACTGTTGGCCAGCAGCACCGTCTGGTCCACCTGGCCGGCCAGGTAGTGCAGCGGCTGCGTGCCGGACTCCAGCTCGATCATGGTCGTGATGGGCTGGCCATCGCCACGCGCGCCGGGCAAGGCGCTCACGGCCACGCTGTACACGCGCCCGTTGCTGCCGATGACGATGAGCGGGTCCACCGTGCGGCATTCAAACGTGCCGTACAGACCGTCGCCCGCCTTGAAGGCAAACCCGGCCGGGTCGTGACCATGCCCGGTGCGGGCGCGAACCCAGCCCTTTTCGCTGATGACCACGGTCACCGGCTCGTCGAGCACCTTCACCTCGGCCACGGCACGCTTTTCAGCCTGGATCAGGGTGCGGCGTTCGTCGCCAAACTGCTTGGCATCGGCTTCGATTTCCTTGACCACGGTGCGCTTGAGCACGCCAGGGTTGTTCAGGATGTCGTCCAGCTTGGCCTCCTCGGTGCGCAACTCGGACAGCTCCTGCTCGATCTTGATGGCTTCCAGCCGAGCCAATTGGCGCAGGCGGATTTCGAGGATGTCCTCGGCCTGACGGTCGGACAGCTTGAAGCGCTCGATCAGCGCGGCCTTGGGCTCGTCGCTGTGGCGGATGATGGCGATCACCTCGTCGATGTTCAGCAAGACGAGCTGGCGGCCCTCCAGGATGTGGATGCGGTCGCGCACCTTGCCCAGGCGATGCTGGGTGCGGCGGGTCACCGTCTCCATGCGGAAGCCGATCCACTCGGTCAGGATCTGACGCAGGCTCTTTTGCGTGGGCTTGCCGTCGGCACCGATCATGGTCATGTTGATCGAGGACGAGGTCTCCAGGCTGGTGTGCGCCAGCAAGATCGTGATCAGCTCCTGCTGGGCCACGGTCCGGGTCTTGGGCTCGAACACCAGGCGCACGGCGGCGTCCTTGCTCGATTCGTCGCGCACCGTGTCCAGCACCGACAGCACGCTGGCCTTGAGCAGGTTCTGCTCGGCCGTCAGCGCCTTTTTGCCGTTCTTGATCTTGGGGTTGGTCAGCTCTTCGATCTCTTCGAGCACCTTTTGCGAGCTGGTGCCGTGCGGCAGTTCGGTCACCACCAGCTGCCACTGGCCCCGCGCCAGGTCTTCGATCTTCCAGCGCGCGCGCACCTTCAGGCTGCCCCGGCCGCTGCGGTAGGCGTCCTGGATGTCCTGCGGGCTGGAGATGATCTGGCCGCCGCCCGGGAAGTCGGGGCCCTGGATGATGTCGAACAGCTCCGAGTCGGGCAGGTGCTCGTTCTTGATCAGGGCCACGGCGGCCGAGGCCACCTCGCGCAGGTTGTGGCTGGGGATCTCGGTGGCCAGGCCCACGGCAATGCCACTGGCGCCGTTGAGCAGCACAAAGGGCAAGCGCGCTGGCAACTGGCGGGGCTCTTCGGTCGATCCGTCGTAGTTCGGGATGAAATCCACCGTGCCCATGTCGATTTCATCGAGCAGCAGGCGCGAGATCGGTGTCAGGCGGGCTTCCGTGTACCGCATCGCGGCGGCACCATCGCCATCGCGCGAGCCGAAGTTGCCCTGTCCATCGACCAGCGGGTAGCGCAGCGCAAAGTCCTGCGCCATGCGCACCATGGCGTCGTACGCGGCCGTGTCACCGTGCGGGTGGTAGCGACCCAGCACGTCACCCACCACGCGCGCGCTCTTGACCGGCTTGGCGCCATTGGTGCCGCTGAAACCCAGGCCCATGCGCTCCATCGCGTACAGGATGCGGCGCTGCACGGGCTTTTGCCCGTCGCACACATCGGGCAGGGCCCGGCCCTTGACCACGCTCAGGGCGTATTCCAGGTAGGCACGCTCGGCGTAATGGGCCAGCGTCAGGGACGCGCTGCCATCGTCATCACGGGCTGGGCTGAAGTCGATCGTTTGCTGGGACATCGTCGCTCAAAGGGGTTCCACGAGGTGGAACGAAGTGTAGGGGCGGCTCAAACGACCTCGGTCGCTTGACGGAACCCTTGATTTTGCCGCATCCCCCCGCCCTGCCACGCAACCGCGTCGAGCCAAGGTGATGAGAGCGTTTTCGTTTGCCGCCACTTTGAATCGATTCAAGCCCAAACAGCCCGCACAGACAGACGCCGGGTTTTCTATGCTCGGCGCCATGACATACAGCGTGGTGTGGTTCAAACGTGACCTCAGGGCGGCCGATCACCGCGCCCTGGCCGAGGCTGCACGCCAGGGCCCGGTGCTGTGCCTCTATGTGGTGGAGCCCAGCCTGTGGGCCCAGCCCGATGCCGCGGCCCAGCACCATGCCTTCATCACCGAAAGCCTGCGCGACCTGGCCCATGACCTGCGCTCGCTGGGCGCGCACCTGCACGTCGTCACCGGCGAGGTGGTGCCCGTCTTGCAACGGCTGCATGCCCTGGCCCCCTTCGCCCGCCTGCTCGCCCACGAGGAAACCGGCAACGACCTCACCTTTCAGCGTGACCGTGCGGTGGCGCAATGGTGCCGTGCGAACGGGGTGATCTGGCGCGAATGGCAGCAGTTTGGTGTGGTCAGGCGCCTGGCCAACCGCAACACCTGGCAGTCGCACTGGGAGGACCACATGGCCGCCGCCCTGGTGCCCACGCAGACCTTGCAGGACGTGGCCTTGCCCTGGGTCGAGCCCTCAGCGCTGTCCGCCAGCGAGCTGGGCCTGCCTGCCGAACTGCCACCGCGCCGCCAAAGGGGCGGACGACATGAGGGCTTGGCCGTCTTGCAGGACTTCCTCACCGACCGGTGTGCGCAGTACCGGGGTGGAATCTCCTCGCCCCTGTCGGCCCCCAGCGCCTGCTCGCGCCTGTCGCCCTACCTGGCCTACGGCTGCCTGAGCATGCGGGAGGTGGTGCAGGCCACGCGCCACCAGATCGCCACGCTGCCCACCGGCGACCCCAGCGCCAGCCGACACCGTGCCGGACTGCAGGCGTTTGTGAGCCGCCTGTACTGGCATTGCCATTTCATCCAGAAGCTCGAATTCGAGCCAGAGTTGGAGTGGCGCAATCTGCACCGCGGCTATGACGGCCTGCGGGAGGACGGCTGGAGCGAGGCGCACTTTCAGGCGCTGATCCAGGCCCGCACCGGCTGGCCGCTGGTGGACGCCTGCGTGACCATGCTGCGCCACACGGGCTGGTTGAACTTCCGCATGCGGGCCATGCTGGTGTCCGTGGCGGCCTACCCCTTGTGGTTGCATTGGCGCCCCGTCGGGCTGTGGCTGGCACGCCAGTTTCTGGACTACGAGCCGGGCATCCACTGGAGCCAGATGCAGATGCAGTCAGGCACGACCGGCATCAACGCCACCCGTGTCTACAACCCGATCAAGCAGGCGCACGACCAGGACCCCCACGGGCATTTCGTACGTCGCTGGTTGCCCTATCTGCGCATGGTGCCTCAGACCTGGTTGTTCGAGCCCTGGCGCATGCCTGCGGATGTGCAAGCACGCTGCGGCGTGCAGGTCGGCGTGGACATCCCGATGCCCGTGGTGGACCTGGACATGGCCACGCGCACGGCCAAGGCACGGCTGCACAGCTTGCGCGCCCAGCCGGACGTGAAAGCGGGCAAAGCCGCGATCGTGACCCGGCATGGTTCACGCAAGCGGTCCGCTGGACGAGTCACCGCCCGGCTCAATGCCGCCAGCGCCGCCCCGTCTCCACAAGCCACCCAATTGACGCTGGAGTTCTGAATGCGGATGCGCAAGAAAGCCGATCTGCCAACCAAGGTGTGCGCCTGCTGCCAGCGCCCGTTTGCGTGGCGCAAAAAGTGGGCGCAGGTGTGGGACGAGGTCAAGTACTGCTCGGACCGTTGTCGCCACAGCCGCAAGGCGCTGCCCGACACTCTCGCCAGCAGCACACCAAGCGGCACATCCCGCTGAACGCTCCAGCCGGCGACCCTGACCTGCCTCGCGGCCTCCAACCCTCCAGCCCTGCCATGACCACGCTGAGACTGATCCTGGGCGACCAGCTCAACCCCTGCCACAGCTGGTTCGGCGAGGTGCACCCCGACGTGGTCTACGTGCTGATGGAAATCCATCCCGAGATGGGCTACGTTCTGCACCACGCGCAGAAAATCCTGGCCATCGTCGCTGGCATGCGCGACTTCGCCCGGCAGCTCAAGGCAGATGGCCACCGGGTGCGCTACATCGCGCTGGACGATCCATCGAACCGTCAATCGCTCACCGGCAACCTGGATGCCCTCAGGGCCCACTACCGCGCCTCCTGGGTCGAATACCAGGAGCCGGATGAATGGCGCCTGGACCAACAGCTGCAAACCTGGGCCCAAGACGTGACCAGCCGCCAGGGCATCCCCTGCCATGGCGTCAGCAGCGAGCACTTCTACACCGAGCGCGGTGAAGCCGCCGCCCTCTTCTCCGGCCGCAAGCAATGGCTGATGGAGCACTTCTACCGCCAGATGCGGGTCAAGCATCTGGTTCTGCTGGACGCAGACAACCCCAAGCGCCCAGCTGGTGGCCAGTGGAACTTCGACCCCGACAACCGCAAAGCCTGGAAAGGCTCTCCCCCGTTGCCCGCTGACTGGCGCACCCCACACGACCACCGTGCCCTGTGGCAAACCTTGTGCGACGCGGGCGTGCGTTCCTTTGGCGACCCGCAGGCGGATCAGCTCGCCTGGCCCCAGAACCGCCAGGAAGCCCTGCAGCACCTCGAGGCCTTCATCACCCACGCCCTGCCCCACTTTGGCGACTACCAGGATGCGCTGACCCAGCAAGGCTGGCGCGTCTTCCACTCCCTGCTGTCCTTTGCGCTGAACACCAAGATGCTGAACCCGCGGGACGTGGTCGCGCGGGCCGAGCAAGCCTGGGCAGACGGCCACGCGCCTCTGGCTGCCGTCGAAGGCTTCATCCGCCAGATTCTGGGCTGGCGCGAGTACGTGCGCGGCGTCTACTGGGCGCACATGCCCGGCTACGTCACCCACAATGCCCTGGACCACACCCTGCCGCTGCCCGAGTGGTTCTGGACGGGTGACACCCGCATGGCCTGCCTGGCCCACGCCATCGGCCAATCCCTGGCGCACGCCTACGCGCACCACATCCAGCGCCTCATGGTCATCGGCAACTTCGCGCTACTCGCCGGCCTGTCCCCCCAGGCGGTGCACGAGTGGTACCTGGGCGTCTACATCGACGCGTTCGAGTGGGTGGAGCTGCCCAACACCCTGGGCATGAGCCAGTTTGCCGACGGCGGCCTGCTGGCGACCAAGCCCTATGTGTCCAGCGCCAGCTACATTCAGCGCATGGGCGACCATTGCCAGGGCTGCCATTACCGTCACAAGGACCGGATCGGCACCCAGGCTTGCCCGTTCAACGCCCTGTACTGGGACTTTCACC
>Ga0209066_10006758_pt1 | contig 11595 bp, 11 predicted proteins | sample All_14_2_FD_187198 | JGI IMG/M metagenome (GOLD analysis project Ga0209066, IMG submission 187198) | Freshwater microbial communities in response to fracking from Pennsylvania, USA - Allegheny Zone_MetaG_DW_15 (SPAdes) (version 2) ...
ACCTCTCCGCAAACCACCTCTGCGCATCCATCCGCACCCTTCTCGGCATCTTCTCACTCCCCCTCACCTCATGCACCATCTTCCTCCGCCAAGACCGTGACGCATGAAACTGGAGCCTGTTTCTTAAATGGAGCAACTTATGGATCAGAATTGCGAACCAATTGTCTCTCTCGATTTGGGCAAGAACGGCCAATTTGTCTTCTTATCAGAACCAGAATTGCGGGACTGGATCAATGCGCAACGAAAACTTTACGAACCAATATGTCAAAGACGTCGCGAAAACGCAGTTCCATCAGTCGTCGCCGACAAAATTGATCACGCTTTCGCTTCGATTGATAATGCGTCCCATATTCCAACCAACGCGAAACCTGATCAAATCAAGAATATCTATTCCACTTGCAAGGCCACAATTATTCAACATTTCTCAGAAGACCAACTCCCGACAATTCAATCGCCAAACGGAACTCTTCTTTCCAGCTTACCACCGGCAAGAGCGGCACATGCACTCGCGTTCTTTTTGGGGTTAAATGTGCCTCTATCCACAAACGCCCGAGATGGCCTTCGTGGCCTATTTCAGGCACTACATCTCGACTTAGGTTTTCCAAATTCATCTGAACCTGCAGCCAAAGCGCTAAGCGATGTTTACCGCGAGTGGAGCGCGAAGTTGGCGGAATCTAAACAGACTGAAGCCCAACTCAAAGCCGATCATGAGCAGGAAATTGCCGCGCAACATGATGCCACAACGATGCACCAAGGACTATTAAACGCGACACTCAAAGATACCAGCGACAAGCTTTTTAACAAGTTGACCGACGTCGAAGACCAGCTCGCCGCAAAACTCAAGAATGCAGAGGATCGCCTTGCTGCCGTTGAGAAAACTTACGACGAGAAACTCGCCCTGCAGTCAGCCGTCACGTATTGGGAAACCAAGGCGACAAGCCACAAGTGGTGGGCCGTCGTATGGGGTGTTTTCTCAGTCATCAGCGCTATTGCTGCCACTTGGTTTACTTTGAACTCAGTCAAACAGACCCTTGGCGTGACAAAAATCACCGATGCCCAATTGTCTCAAGTGTCCGAACTTGCCCTGATCGCCATTTTCGGTGTCTGGCTTATGCGCGTCTTGGTCAGGCTCATGCTGAGCAACACCCATCTCCATACGGATGCGAGCGAACGCAGAACCATGATGCTGACCTACCTCGCCATGATGCGTGAGGGTCAATTGCCGGAAGGTAACTCGCGTGACCTTATCCTGCAAGCCCTTTTCCGCCCCACATCGACCGGCATTATCAAGGACGACGCCAGCCCGCCCTTCATGGCCGAATGGCTCAAATGCACAGTCGGAAAAGAGTAATCTCTTTTTCATAATTGCAACCCGAACAGCACCCTCAAATTTGAACCCAAAACCACAAAGGACCCTATTATGGCGATCACACTCAGAAGGCAAATATCCGACGAAGAGAAGGCTGTCATCCTCAAGAAGTTTGGCAGGAAGTGTTTTGCCACCGGGCATGATATCCCCGATAGCGAATCTCTTCATTTTGACCACATTCATGCATTTGCAAAAGGCGGTGAATCTGAGATCGACAATATTGCGCCGATGTGCGAGCACCATAACAAGCAAAAGGGACAACTTTCGCTTCAAGACTTTCGCACAAAACTGAACCTCAAGGAGTTTTTTGATACGGGAGACCGATTGACTCTAAAACACCTCTTGAGATACTTACAGATGCGTAAGCATATCGAATCATTCGGTCTGCCAGTTTCAAAGACGATCACGGGCGACTGCATCAGGCTCCAGAACCACTCTCACGATTCGTCACACAAGCTTTTCAAGTGTGAAAAGACTGGATGGCAGTATTTTTATGCAACTCTACCCGTTTCCCTCTTGAACAGCGATGATGACGAGGCCCACCAATTCAACCTTCAACCGCGCTTTTTGATCTTCGATAAAGTTTTTGACCTCTATCGTCATTTTAACGTATATCCCGTTCTTCAACCCTCGATTGGGCGGCTCTTCAAAGATCAGATCCTTCTGTTCGATGGGCAACACAAGGCAGCAGGATTACTATGGACAGGGAGGCGGTCGGTCGAATGCAAAATATACATTGAGCCCGACGTTAGAATTCTCAACGAGACAAACATTGCAGCACACGATAAATTTGCCCAGACACGCTTTTTCTCCTCTGTAATGATTCTTAAACTTGGCAGTCAATTCGGCAATGATTTCGACGCCTACAGAGCTATTGAAGATGGCTCACCGAAGACTGAAACCGGCTTTCTCAATTACCTAAGATCACTTTCTAATGGCGACCAGACAAAAGCACAGTTCTTAAAGAAGTTCCGTAGCTATCTTTACAACTCAATTCTTGAAGACCCTGCTAACAGAACGAAGCCCCTGATTGCTACGGGCAATCGCGGTTCTGCCGTACAGCCCTTAACGATCGACATGCTATCGAAGTCAGTCTTTGCGTGCTTCCTTTACACAGACCCCCTTACTGACAATATGGCAACTGAGGCTTATAAGCGAGAACTTGAGTTCCAGAATAACATACGCTTGCTGAATATGCTCTTTGACCTGGCACTGTCATCGTGGGACCCGAAAGCCACTCGTGACGATCAGAACCAACTGCTCCTGAACAGAGTCTTTTCTTCAAAGTCTTTCATGGCTTGGTCCGAGTTGCTTCGTGATGCTGTTTGCGCCAAATTGGATATTGACGATGCCGACGACCGTAAGAGGCCCTTTTACCGTGAACTCTCGGAAACAGATTTTAAGAAGATACAGAAAATCATAGAGCGCTTGCTCCAGTGGACTGTCTGGAAAAGCCCAGTCAGTGCGGAGATTGACACTGCCATCGCTGGCAGTAAAGGTAACCTTAAGGAGTGGTTCAAAGAGAAAGGGCTCACTACAGGCTTCTTAATGGGTGCAACAGAATAGACGCAAAGAAAGGCAGGGCTCCGATAATTACCTTTATGAACACAACCGACATCTTGGCCTGGCTAGGCGCCACCACCGGCACCCTAGCCTTAGCCTGGGACATCTACAAATGGCGTCAGGATGGCGTCCGCCTCTCCGTTGAAGCCATCACCTTCGGCATCGGCAAGCTGGAAGGCATCACCTTCACGATCAGCAATCGCGGCGGTAAGCCAACCACCCTCAGTGAGGTCTGGCTGACTTATCCAGTTGCCCACTGGTTCCTAAGACATATCCCGATTTTTCACAACGCGCATCGCCTGTTCTATAAGCCTCATTCCGGCCTCAAGTTACCCGACCTTCTTCAACCCGGCGAAATGCGGACCGCCGACTACACCTTTGAAACTGAATGCTCACCAACCGATACCACTGACTATCCCCGGCTCGTTACGGCCAAATCACTCTGCTACAAAGTCAAATGTTCACACTCAAACCGCTGCCTGCGCGGCCTCGTAAAGACCCCGAACCTTTTTGACCCCCAATAACCCTATGTTCACCGACACAGAATTTTACGAAGCCGTCTACCTTCACGGCCCCCTCCGCTTTGACGGCTACCGCTTCCTCGACTTCTACCACGCGAACAAGAACCTGCCCCAGAAGATGGAAGCGTTCATGAATGACGTTTACCACAGATTCGCGCGCGAGTTCCTTCTCCCGGAAGACACAAACCTCGCGATGGGCCTTTGCTTCGGTCTGCAAAGGGATCACAAGAACTACGGTTTCCCCAACGGCCCAAATGCGCCCGAGGACGGCAAGTGGTACGGCAATCCCGGAGAGTGGTCGCACTTCTATCTGCTCTTCCTACACCTCTACCGCCACACCTTCCCTACCCACTACCAGCGGCAAGACTCCATGCCGACGTGGACCCGGTTCCAGGACTCCGGCACCGTCGCCGCCGTCGCTACCCGGATCCGCCGCGAACTGCTGGGCTACCGGGGACCGCAATCCGGCCCCCTCATCCTCCGCAGCGGGCCGGCCGAAGACTACCGGCACCTCGCCCGGCATGCGGCCGAGAAACATTGGTTGCCGGCCTTCGAAAAATCCCCCTCCCCGCTTGCTCAATGTCCCGAGTTCATCCTAGCCCTCGCGTTCAAGGCCAACGGCTTCGCCAATATGATGACCACCGGCACCTCGCCACTCTGGCAACCGTCTGGCGGAGAAACCTCTTACCTGGTTGACAAGACCATGATGTTGCTCAGCAGCGAGTCGGCCCTCTCTCCCGACGACGATGAGAACCGCGCCGTGATGTTCATGCTCGCCCGCTGGCTGCTCGACCATCCCGAACAGACCGGCTTCAACAGCCGCGACCAACTTGTCTTCAGCCTGCTCTACCTGCATCTCTACCGCCAGCCGCTCTCAGAGTACTTCACCCGCAGCACCTTCGCCGGTCGCTGGAACGACAGTCCTTTTCCGGAGAAAGAAGCTGTTGCCGCAGACATGCGCCGGAATCTCGCCCGCATCCGCAACGAGGCCGCCACGCCCACCCCTGGGTCCGCCGCTGGAAAGTCGGCAAGCTCAACCACATGAAAGCCGTCGAGAGCAAGGTCGACTGGAAGAACTTCCACTCCGACGTGAAAGCCCTTCTCCAAGATCTCGGCGCGGATTACTACATCAAAGACGATCTTCGCGCCTTTGTTTAATCCCTTGCCAGCAACCGGAGTTGCCATCTTCTACCGCGACTCTTTCTAGCGTCCTCGACACTACGCAGGCTTTTCAGCAGGGCGTTTTCGATCCGCGGCACTGGGGAATTGAGTCGCACGAATGCCTTTCCGATAGAAATATCCACCATAAACCTATAAAGTCCATAGATACACTTGACTCTTACGCAACGTATGCTATAATACCGGACGTCACATGAAAAAGGCATGGCATAGTTTATTGCGGATAGCGCTCCTGATATTGGCAGCGGCTTGGTTCAAGTCCTCCATGCACGAACCGGAATGCCACGGCGACAATGACCCGTGCGGAGACTCCTGCGCGAATTCGGCGGCATGTACCTGCGTATGCCCCAGCAACCCCGCCGTGGAACCAACTGACACGGCGGATTTTTGTCTGCCGCCTTGCACGTGCCTTGACGCGTGCAGCTATGTGACGCATCGCGGGACAGCCGTGCCCGCAGACATCTTCCGACCGCCGCTCACGAACAGCTAACCCAGCTGTGCCGTTGCCGCATTCGGCATCGGTTAAACGTGTGTCGTCAGTTAATTTCCTTTTTTATCAGAAGATCGTATCCATGAACTGTTATACCCATTTACGGGCACCCTTGTGCCTTTTCTCGATGGCATTGTGCTCCTTTTCACTTCTGGCAGCAGTCCCCTCCTCTTCGCGAACACCGACGCGTGAGGAAGCCCCCAAACAAGCCACCGCCAAGTGCCAACATGAAGCGCCGAAAGAGTCGTGCTTCATCTGCAATCCGGCGCTGCGCGAAAAAGGCCGTCTCTGGTGCAAGGAGCACGGCAGCTACGAGGACCGCTGCTGGGAGTGCCACCCGGAGTCCCAAGACAAGGACCGCGCGTTCTGCAAGGAGCACAAACTCTACGAGAACGAGTGTTTCCTCTGCAACCCCGACATCAAGGCCGCGGCCAAACCCGCACCCGAGGCCGCAGGCGATAAGTGCGCGGCGCACGGCGCGCCGAAACGGCTGTGCTTTCTCTGCGACCCGACGCTGCGCGAGAAGGGCCGCCTCTGGTGCAAGGAGCACGGCAGCTACGAGGACCGCTGCTGGGAGTGCCACCCGGAGTCTCAGGACAAGGCCCGCACGTTCTGCAAGGAGCACAAACTCTACGAGGACGAATGCTTCTTGTGCCGGCCGGAACTCAAAGTCACTCCAGGGGGCCAGACTCAAGCGCCGGCCGCGCCCACGGCGTCGCTCATGTGTCGGGAACATCAGCTGCCTGAGAGTGAATGCGGCATTTGCCATAATGACTTGGTTGGCGAACTGAAGCCGGGACAAGGCCTGAAAGTGCGGTTCCCTTCGGCTCAGGCGGCAGAAAAGGCCGGCATCAAGACCGCGCGGCCGAGCGTCGGCCCGATAGATGACAGCATCGAATGCTACGCGGAGATGACGTTCAACCAGAACAAGCTCGCGCAGATCGCCTTCACAAACACCTTTTCCGAATCCCTCTGAAGGAGGAAAACCATGAGAATTCTGATCCTCGAGGACAAAGGAGAAGTAACGGCAGACCTGAGCCGGTGCCTCCGGCATGACGGTCACGTCGTAGAGACCGCCTCGGTTCGTTGTGACACGCTTTTGCTATGCAACTTGGGCGGTTATGACATCGTGGTTTTGGAAATCCAGCTGGCCGACGCCACAAGTTTCGATGCTCTTCGGCGACTCAAAGCTCAGGCAGACCCTCCGACCGTGATTATTACGAGTACGAAAACGTCGGCCGATGCCCTTGCGAAAGGCCTGGAGTGGGGTGCCGACGACTACATCACGCTCCCGTTCTCGCATTCGGAAGTAAACATGCGGGTGCGTCTCCGCGCCAACGCGCGACGAAACCAACCCGGCCGTTCGTTTACTCCGCAGGCGGCGACGTCCAATATCGGAGAACTCGTGATCGACAGCCTGAGCCGACAGATACGTGGGGGCGCAGGCGTCATTGACTTGACTGCGCGTGAATTCGCTCTGATGGAGTGCCTCGTCCGGAACCAGGGGGAACCTGTCGGCAGACACGTGCTTTTTGAAAGCGTCTGGCGCCAAAGCGCCGGTCCGAAAACCAACGTGGTCGAAGCTCAAATCTGCCGCCTGCGCAAGAAATTCATCAGCAAGTTCCGTAAACAGGTGATCCTCACCCTTCACAACGGCTATATTCTGGACACGGCACCGCAGCCAGAACACTCCCCCAAAAAAGAACCGGGCGTCAGCCTTACCGCCCGGCAACGCGGCGGCCAATCCTGCTGTCGCCGCCATAAACTCATTCCGGCGAAAAACCGCGCCCCAGCCGCGTCATCGTCGATAGCCAAATCGTGAGTATAAGAAACTGACGCCCCCCGGCAGACCTCCGCCCACGCCTTGTGCACACATGTCCCGAAACAGCTCCGACCTTCCGGAAACGTCTCTGTTCGCCTACCGCCTCAGTCTTTCAACAGGGCATTCTCCCGGCTTCGAAGCTTCCACCGCAATACCTACCGGTCTCGCCGCACGCCCCTTCGGCGTATTCGGCCTACCTAGCGCCGAGAAGCACCACAACCGCCGCAAGGGCAACAAAGATGACGACTGCTGCTGCGAGCAGTCTTCTCTTCGCTTTGACGCCGACCCTCTCCTTCCACGATTTCGCGATCCTGTCGCCCGCAAAAGTGATGACTACCAGCACGGCGAACATGATTACAATGGGGATCAGCGGGATCTGACAATCCCGAAAACTCCGAAGGGAACTCGTCTGCGCAAGCAGTGCCATTCCATAAATCATTTGAACGGCCCCCTTTCTCCAGGCCTGCGCTGCGGCTATGCCTGATTATCAGCAGACCGCAGCAACCTGAGCGCATTGAAAATCACGATCAGCGACGCGCCCATGTCGGCCGCGATCGCCATCCACAGCGTGCCCATGTTCAGGAGCGTCAGCGCCATGAACACGGCCTTGACCCCCAGCGCGAAAAAGATGTTCTGCCGGATCACCCTCAGCGTGCGCTGCGCGTGGCGGATCAGCCACGGGATTTTGGACAGGTCGTCGGACATGAGGGCGATGTCCGCCGTCTCGATGGCCGCGTCGCTTCCGGCCGCGCCCATGGCGATGCCGAGCGTGGCGGCCGCCAGCGCGGGCGCGTCGTTGATCCCGTCGCCGATCATTGCCGTCGGTCCGAAATCGCGCACGAAGCCCTCGACCGCGTTCAGCTTGTCCTCCGGCAGCAGTTCGGCCCGCACGTCGGCGATGCCGACCGCCCGCGCCACCGCCTGCGCGGTGCCCGCGTTGTCGCCGGTGAGCATGACGATCCGGCTTACGCCTGCGGCCCCGATCCGGCGGAGCGCCTGCGCGGCCTCTGCACGTATCGTGTCCGCGATGCTGACCAGGCCGCAGACATGGGCCGCGTTCCCGATCACGACCACGGAGTGCCCCAAATCCTCCATCCCTTCGATCTGCTGATGCACCTCGGGCGTCTCCAGCCCTTTCTCGTGCAACAGCCGGTGGCTGCCGAGCCAGAACAGCCGTCCTCCGATGAGGCCTTCCGCTCCTTTACCCTTGAAGATCCTGAATTCCGCCGCCGGGGGGACAGTCACCTGTTGCGTCTCGGCGTATCGGAGGATGGCCCGCGCCAGCGGATGGTCGCTGTGCGCCTCGAGCGCGGCCGCGCGCTCCAGCAGTTCAATTTCCGTGTGTCCGTTCAGCGGGACAATCCGCTGGATCTCGGGGCGGCCCCGCGTGACGGTCCCGGTCTTGTCCAAGGCGACCACCTTGAGCGAAGCGGCGGCCTCCAGAAACGCGCCGCCCTTCACCAGCACGCCCGCCCGCGCCGCCGCCGACAGCGCCGACACGATGCTCACCGGCGTGGAGATGACCAAGGCGCAGGGGCAGGCGATCACCAGCAGCACCAGTGCCTCGTAAAACCACGCGCCCCAAGCCCCGCCGAAAAGCAGCGGCGGCACCAGCGCCACCAGCACGGCGAGCACCATCATCGCGGGCGTGTAATACCGCGCAAACTTTTCCACCCACTGCTCCGAAGGCGCCCGCCGCGACTGCGCCTCCTCGACCATGCGGATGATCCGGCTCAGCGCGGTGTCCTCGGCGGCCCGCGTGACGCGGAACTCGAAGGCCCCGGTCTCGTTGATCGTGCCCGCCCAAACCTCGTCGCCGGGCCCCTTGCGCACCGGTACGGACTCGCCCGTGATCGGCGCCTGGTTGACTGCGGTCGAGCCTTTGGTGACCACGCCGTCGAGTGGCAGCCGCTCGCCGGGCCGGACCAGAACCGTCATGCCCACGTCGATCTGGCCGACGGGCCGCTCCATGACGTCCCCGTCATGCGGGCAGATGTAACGCGCGGTCGGCGGCGTCACGTCCAGCAGCGACTTGATCGCCCGTCGCGCGCGCCCCACGCTCCACGACTCCAGCAGCAGCGACAGCGAGAACAGAAACGCGACCGTCGCAGCCTCCAGCCACTCGCCGACCGCCATCGCGCCGATCACGGCTACGGTCATCAGCAGGTTCATGTCCAGACGGACCCGCCGCGCCGCCGCCCAGGCCTTCGGCACGATGAACCAGCTCCCCGCCACGGACGCGGCGGCGTATAGTGCAATGGAAAGCAGGGGGTAGCGGTGGGCCTCGCCGCCGGTCCCCAGCAGCGCGTGGAGGAAATCGCCGTGCAGAACCGCGTGCCCGGCGAACCCCGCCAGGATCAGCAGCCCGCTCGCCCAGCAGAGCAGCGCGCGGCCGTTCCGTTGCCAGTATCCGCCGCCGGACGGCTCCGCCGCGCCGGACGCGGCACCCTGCGGCACCGCGTCCAGCCCCGCCCGCTTGGCGGCCGCGACGATATTCGCGTCTTCGAGCCCGTCATCCGAGAGAACGACCTCCATCGTTCCGTTCAGCAGGTTGAATTCGAGGCCGGCCACGCCGGGCAACCTTCCGACTGTCTGGCGCAGCGCTTCGGTCTCCTCGGCACAATCCATGCCGCCCACACGGTAACGTCTGTTCGTCATGGTTCGCCTTCCTTTTCACTCTTATATAATCGCAGTTTTGAAAAAAAAGTAGCACAGGAACAAGGATGGGGCAATCACGTCTCTCGTTGTTCCAGTCAGTATATCTTGCGTTTCGTCGACTGTAGCCACGAAAATCTTGCCGTCGCCGTGATGCCCAGTGCGGGCGTGTTCGCGGATGACGGCCGTGATAGCCGCCTTGTCGACATCGGGACAGACAATTTCCAGTTTTGTTTTGTCGCGGTCTCCACGTGTGTCGGCTCTCTCCTCGTCATGAGATACCGGAGCGGCCGCGATCAGGTGTTCGAGGCCGCTGGAGGGGAGGATGGTCATACCGTCGATGTCGGCGGAACACAGAGCGTCAGTCACTTTGTCGGCCATGCTGGACCGGATGAAAGCGGTGATCAGTTTCAATGCAGTTCCCTTTCAGATCGTGTCGCATGAGGACACGTGCCACGCCTGTGCTGTTGATCGGGAATGCCGAAAAACAGCACAGGCGGGCAGCACCGTCAAATCACATCCCGGCCCTTGGCCCCCGTGCGGATGTCCTCCGCCTCGTCCACCGTGGAAACGAAGATCTTGCCGTCCCCGTGCCGCCCCGTGCGGGCGTGCTCGCGGATCGTGGCAATGATCCTGTCCTTGTCTGAGGCCGCGCAGACGATCTCCAGTTTTGTCTTGGTCACGAACCCCAGCGTGTCGCCCGTCTCCTCGTAGCGCATGCCGGGCGCCTGCACCAAACGGCCGAAGCCTTTGCAGGGCACCACGGTCACCCCGTGGACGCCCGCGTTCCGCAGGGCGTCCGTCACCTTGTCAGCCATGAACGGCTGGATGTAAGCGTTAATCTGTTTCATAGTGCCTCCTTCAATTTCTGTTGTCTTGCGTTCAGGCGTTGGCTTCCGCCCGTTCGCGCCTCGATTCGGAGATGTGGTAGATAGCCGGCAGCACGATCAGCGTGAGAACCAGCGACGACGCCAGACCTCCCAGGATCACGGCGGCGAGAGGTTTCTGGATCTCCGACCCGCTGCCCGTCGCGTACATCATCGGCACCAGGCCCAGCAGCGTCGTCAGCGTGGTCATCATGAGGGGCCGCAGCCGCAGTTCGCACCCTCTGCGCACGGCGTCCGCCGTGCTGAGCCCTTCCTGCCGGAGCTGGTTGAAGAAGGTCACGAGCATCACCCCGTTCTCCACGGCCATGCCGAACAGGACGATAAAGCCGATGGCCGTGGACACGCTCAGGTTGATCTTGAGCGCGACCATCGTGAGGATGCCGCCCACCAGCGCGAACGGCAGGTTCACGATCACCAGGAAGGCGCTCCGGACCGAGCCCAGCGCCGAGAACAGCATCAGGAAGATGAGCAGGATCGAGACGGGCACGACCACCCCGAGCCGCTTCATCGCGCGCTGCTGGTTCTCGAACTGGCCGCCGTATTCGATGAAGTAGCCGGTCGGCAGCGCCTGCGTCAGCGACTGGAGGCTGCTCTGCGTCTCGGCCACGAAGCTCCCCATGTCCCGCCCGCGGATGTTGCACTCCACGACCACGCGGCGCATGCCTTTCTCGCGGCTCACCTGGGCCGGGCTCTCCGTCTCGACGATCTTGGCCAGACGGGCGAGCGGCACCCGCGTGCCGTCCGGAGCCGGCACCAGCAGCCGGCCGAGGGCCTCGATGTCGTTGCGGTCCTTCTCCGGGAAACGCACCAGCACCGCGAAGCGCATCTGCCCCTCGATCATCGTGGTCGCGACCTTGCCGCCCACCGCCGTCTCGATCAGCGCGTTGATGTCCGCCACGTCGATCTTGTAGCGGGCGATGGCCCTGCGGTCCGCGATGACCTCGACCTGCGCCGCGCCCGAGATCTGCTCGACCTTCACGTCCTCCGCCCCGCGGATGCCGCCCATGATCGACGCGATCTTGTCCGCCTGCGGCTTGAGCACCTCCAGGTCGGGGCCGAACACCTTGACCGCGAGGTCGCTCTTGACGCCCGAGATCAGCTCGTTGACG
>Ga0209066_10006759_pt1 | contig 11595 bp, 12 predicted proteins | sample All_14_2_FD_187198 | JGI IMG/M metagenome (GOLD analysis project Ga0209066, IMG submission 187198) | Freshwater microbial communities in response to fracking from Pennsylvania, USA - Allegheny Zone_MetaG_DW_15 (SPAdes) (version 2) ...
ACCATCGAACATCGGCGCTTGCAGCACCGCAAGTTCGCCGCCTAACATCAACCCCCTGACGAGGTCCGCACTCCGCTAATCTACGCCGCGAGTTGTGCCGAATGTTCTGACGACGGACACTCAAGACAAGCTCCTTGGCAGGCGCCTACCCCGTCAAGGGTTGCCCGCAAGCTTCATGATTGCGTATTCATACTTTTCATCTGATTGTCATGATGTCAATACACAGGAACCGCCATAATGCCGAATTTTATCGAGGAAATGGCGAGCCTCCCAAAAATGTTAGACGATCTTGCAAGCGATGATTGCGTATGGCACGCTAGCCATCGTCCGAATGAGGGTGGGGTAATAGAATAGCCGTGCGATTCACGTCCAACGATGTTGCCAAGCTGGCGGGAGTTTCCCAGTCCACCGTCTCGCGCGCGTTCAACAACGATACGAGCATGGCCCCCGAAACGCGCGAAAAGGTGCTCCGCGCCGCACAAAAGCTCAGCTACGTGCCCAATTCGTTCGCCCGCAGCCTCACAACACAAAAATCCAATATCGTCGCGATCGTCATCGGCGACCTTAAGAATTCATTCTACACCGAGTCGCTGGCAACTTTCAGCCGAGAGCTCCGTCAGCGCAATAAGCATCTGTTGCTGTTTAACGTTGATATAGGCAGCGAGACAGATGAAGCCGTGCGCCAGATTCTGGAATATCAAGTCGACGGCATCATCCTAACTGCCGCCACCGCGTCGATGAAGTCTGCCCAATTGTGCTTCAACCGGAACATTCCGGTCGTCACCTTCAATCGCTATGTGCCAGGCGTGCAGGTCAACAGCGTGTGCTGCGAGAACATTGAAGGCGGCAAGGCTATTACGCGCGCATTGATCGACGCCGGTGCACGCAGCTTCGTCGTGGTCTATGGCGAAAAGGAAGCCACCACAAATCAGGACCGTTTGACAGGGTTTTACACGGCACTTGAGCAGGCAGGCATTCCTCGTCGAAACGCCCGCCTTCTGAGAGGTTCCTATACATATGAAGGCGGACAAAAAGCTGCCCTGAAGGCGTTCAGCAATGGCGATCGCTACGATGCAGTTTTGTGCTTGAACGACGTGATGGCGCTGGGCGCACTCGACGCGCTACGCTATCAGCTTGGACTCCAAGTGCCCGACGATGTGATGGTCGCAGGCTTCGATGATATTCCGGAAGCCAGCCGCGCACCATACGACCTCACAACCGTACGCCAGCCAATTGGGCGAATGGTTGCAGAGGTCATGGAAATGCTCGGCCTAGGCACCCAGCCGGCGCCGAGCACTGCACTCACCAAATCGGTTCCCGGAGTACTGATCCGACGCGGAACCACCCGCCCCGCGCCCTCAAAAGTCTAGACACCGCCATCGGCTGCATTGACTTATCAACGCGCGCACCGTTAATGACTACGCATTCACAGATTGGGATTGATTGATGAGGCATGATCTCCAGGGCAAGGTGGCCCTGGTCACCGGGTCTGGGCGAGAAGGCGGCCTTGGCTTTGCCATCGCTCGTACGCTGGCCGAAGATGGCGCGCGCATCATGCTGCATGATATCGCCGCCGCCACCCACGGTGCGCGCGACACAGATGTGGGATCCGAAAGCGAACTTGCGCTGGCTGTTGACGCGATTCGCGAAGCTGGTGGCGATGCCGCCGGCCATGTCGCGGATCTCACTCGGGAGGCTGACGCCAGCGCACTGGTCGCAGCCACAATTGCCCGCTTCGGCCGCATCGACATCCTCATCAACAACGCCGGCGTCGGTTTCAAATTCGGCTCGCTGCTCGATATGCCTGCAGAAGACTGGGATCTGGTTTTAAATGTCAATCTGCGCGGCGCATTCCTGATGATGAAACACGCCGCACGCGCCATGATCGAACAGCCTCGGGAGGATGGCTGGGGTCGGGGCAGGATCATCTCGATCGGCAGCCGCGCCGCAAAATCGGGATCGGCATGGGCTGGGGCCTATGCAGCATCCAAGCATGGATTGGTCGGCCTGACTCGCTCTTTGGCGCTCGAGTTGGGTAGCCATGGGATAACCGTCAATATGGTTTGCCCAAACCACGTCACCACCAAGCTAGGCGGTTGGCAGAATGATTTCATGGCCAAGGCACGGAACATGAATGTGGATGACTATCTTGCAGACATGCGCTCTCGCATCCCTATGGGCAGGGTCGGCAATCCGGAAGATACCGCCAATGCATGCGCATTCCTGGCTAGCCTTCAGGCAAGCTACATAACCGGCGAGGCACTGAACGTGTCGGGCGGCGAAGAATATCATTGATACCACGCAGGAGGCAAAAACGATGACCGTTTACATCCCCACCAGCGTCGACAATGCGGCGCCAGCCACGCACGACGAACGATCGCGCCAACGCTTTATATCGGCGATGCGGCGTAAAGTGCTGGTCGACCTTGCCGGTGATATGCGCCAGACCTACGATACGCAGGTAGCGCCGGCTATGGAACGCAACGCAGCCAACCAGCCTGCTGATGCCGTCGCCATCCGCAAGGCGATGGCAGAGCGCTCAATATACAAATTCTATTCCACTAGCCGATACAAGTTACAGGAGATGACCTGGGAATCCGTACGCCCCCAAGTGGAGCGCAATATCGACACCATGGTTGACATGGCACGCGACGTGCCCAGCCCAGCCGGCGGCACTCTGGCACTCGATCCGTCGCTGGATATTCCGCGTTACGTTTCCGAACTCGACGTCCATCTGATGCCTGGGTGCTTCCACTCCGAACACACACATGACGATATCGCGCAGGGCGCGATCTACTGCTACGGCATCGGCGTCTTCTACGGTGGATTGCCGATGACGACAAATGGTGGCGGCCCCGGCGCAACAATTGCGAATTTCCTGCGCGTTGCTCACCCCGGATTTACCCCAAGGACAGTCGTCGACCTCGGCTGCACCACAGGCAACAACAGCTTCCCCTATGTCGAGGTTTATCCGGACGCAGATGTCCACGGAATTGACGTCGGGGCGCCCATGTTGCGCTATGGCCATGCTCGCGCTGCCGCTGCCGGAAAGAAGGTGCACTTTTCCCAGCAAAACGCAGAGCATCTGCAGTTCGAGGATAACAGCGTAGACCTGATCACGTCGACCTACTTCCTTCACGAACTTCCAGTGAAGACGACGCGGGACATTTTCAAGGAATGCTTCCGCGTTCTGAAGCCAGGTGGATTAATGATCCACTTCGAACTCCCGCCTCGATCGGAAGTCGACGCGTATCAGGATTTTTATCTGGATTGGGACGCTTATTACAATAATGAACCCAGCTACGCTCAATTTCGGGGACAGTCTCTAACCGATCTTTGTAGCGAGGCAGGCTTTGATCCGAACAATTACATGCAACAGCAATTGTTCAACTGGGGGACGGTCCCCGAAGAGCAATTCAACGCCTGCGCCCGCGGAGAGATCAAGGCGCCGATCATTCTCAATGGCGGCTCATGGTTCACTTTCGGCGCATGGAAGTAGCCCCGGCATTGGACAAGCAGGGGCCCGCCACAAACTATCCGCTGCTTGCCTCTTCGATCGAACTTGGAGGCATCCGTTTGCGCAACCGCGTAGCGCATGCCTCCATGACAACGCGCTATGGCATTGCACAGACTGTAACCGATCACCTGATCGACTACCATGTCAGCCGCGCACGCGGCGGCTGTGCAATGAGCATCACGGAACCGCTTGCTACACTCGCGTGGCAAAGCGGTGAACCGAACAAGATCGGGGTTTTTGACGACAGCAAGCTCGACGGACTGAAACGCTGGGCCGATGCTGTCGAAAGCTTGGACTGCAGGCTTGTCGGACAACTGCAGGACCCAGGTCGCGCCACGCACCAGGGGATGCGTCGCCCTTACGCTTACGGGCCATCCGCGCTGCCCGACGATCTCAGTTGGACGGTGCCACACGCGCTAACCATAGATGAAGTCAGGACCACGATTGATCAATTCGCTGCGGCCGCTCGTCGGCTGCAACAAGCGGGTTTTTCAGGCATCGAGCTTTCCGCCGGACACGGACATCTGATCCACCAATTTCTCTCTCCGCAATCCAACAAGCGCGAGGATCATTATGGTGGTGACTTTGCGAGACGTCTTTGCTTTCTCCAGGAACTGGTCGACGCCATTCGTGCCGAAACGCATCGTCCCTTTCTGCTCGCGCTCAAGTTGCCGGGCGATGATGGTGTCCCTGGCGGCATCAATCCCGATTTGGCAGAAGAAATCACGAGGGCCATCGCGTCTGACAAGATCGATGCCTTTTCCTTCGCGCAGGGTGCACACCACCGCTCGCTGGAGGATCACCTTCCCGATTTGCACTATGAACGCGCGCCCTACAACGCGCTGACCAAGCGGCTGCGCGGCGCCACTGGTGGCATTCCCGTCGCTGTGTTGGGGCGCATCGTGGAACCGGTGCAGGCTGAACAGGCCCTGGAAGAGGAGGTCGGCGACTTTGTTCAACTCGGCCGCGCATTGGTGGCCGATCCTGCTTGGGCAAATAAGGCTTTTGCCGCACGCGAGCATGAAACGCGCTGGTGTGTTTCGGGCAATACATGTTGGGGACTGATTACCGCAAAGCGGCCGCTGGGCTGCGACAATAACCCGCTCGTGGGCATCAAGGACGAAGCCGGCTGGACGCCACGTCCCGCAGCAGTGCGCAAGCGGGTCACTGTGGTGGGTGCTGGTCTTGCCGGCATGGAAGCTGCATGGGTCGCAGCGGCACGCGGCCATGCTGTCACAGTCCTGGGATCGGGACAAAGTTACGGCGGCAAGGCTGCGTTAATTTCCCGGCTGCCGGGCATGGAGCAGATTTCCAGTATCTACGACTATCAAATCGTCAAGGGTTCGCAGGCAGGCGTGCATTATGAATATGGCATAACTGCGGAGTTGGACCATATCCTCGCGCTGGAACCCGAGACCGTGGTCCTCGCCGCCGGCTCGACACCGATCTGGCCCGACGTGCTGCCGCGCTTGTGGAAAGATGAAGGCTTTGTGAGCGACCTTCGCGAAACCTCCGCGATGCTGCTCGAAGGCTTCCCACCCCAACCCGGCACTGCAGTCCTGTTCGACCAGGATCATACCGCTGGCACCTATGCCGGCGCGCAATTGCTCAAACAGATATTCGAGCATGTGGTCATCGCCACCCCTCGTGCCGAAATCGCAGCAGACGAACCTTTGGTTGTGCGTCAGGGAATCATTCGGCGCATCGCCATAGCCGGAATCGACGTCATTACCCTGGTGGAACCGAGTGGGGACAGCGCTCTGATCGATGGCCGCGTGGACCTGAGAAATGTTTATAGCGGCAAAATCACTCCGATCGAAAATGTCGTCTTACTGACTTATTCAACGCCCCGCGCACCGAACGACGCATTGGCCGAACCGCTCCGCGCGCGCGGCATGGAAGTGCATGTTGTTGGTGACTGCCTGCAGCCGCGAACCCCATTCTACGCGACCATGGAGGGTAGCAAGGTGGGCCGCGCTATCTGACGCACAACCACCGGTACGCTTCCTCCTTCGAGTTCATCCCCCATCTGGAGATCAATGATAATGCTTGGCACAAAAATGGTCTGCGACGGTCGTACTGCCCGCGAAATTTTTGAGGAAGTGATGGCAAACCCCGAACGCCGACAATTCGGCTTCGGCGAACGGCTGGCGATCGTGAACGTCGATTTCCAGAAGGCCTATACATGCATTGACGAATTCAAAACTGCCTACGAGACCGACCCTCGCCAGATTGAATACACCAACACGATATCCTCTCTGGCGCGGGCGAGGGGCATGCCTGTGATCTGGACCCGTGTGGGTTACATGGACAACGGCGCAGATGCCGGCGTATGGGGCACACGTTCGGACACACCCGACAGCCTGCAGAATATCAAAATCCCGAGCCGTCGCTTCGAATTCGATGATCGTTGCGAAATCGACGAGAGCGTCGATGCCGTCTATACTAAGCGGATGGCATCCGCGTTCTTCGAAACGCCGCTGTCAAGCTATCTTGTATGGCATAAGGTGGATACCGTTGTAGTCACCGGTGGTTCGACTTCCGGCTGTGTTCGGGCAACCGCCATCGATGCGCTCAGCCGCGGCTATCGGACAATCGTGCCCGTGGAAACGTGCGCGGACAAGCATGAGAGCTTTCATTTTGCCAACCTGACCGACCTGCAGATCAAATATGCTGATGTCGTTCCGGTGCAGGCCGTGATCGACCGGTTGCGCTGAACGTCGGTGGAGTGGGAGAAGGTCTTCCACTCCACGCTTTGCGCAAATACTCAACCCTGCAGCAGCGCCGCGCAACCGGCGGCAGCGATCTGTTCGTCCTGCTCGGGCTTCGCGCCTGACAGACCGACGCCACCAACGCAATAGCCGCCCGACATCATCGGCAGCCCCCCCTGCATCGGCATGTAATCTTCAAGCCGCAAAAGCTCGGGCTCGTTACGAACCCTCTCGGCCAAATTCCGGGTCGGTGCGCGCATGATTGCAGCGGTCTTAGCCTTCGCCAGCGCCACCGAAGGGGTCAGAATGCCGGCTCCATCCATTCGCTCCAGCCGCAAAGGATAGCCGGCATCGTCGACGATGGCGATCGACATGGCCAACCCCAAGCGCCGAGCTTCCGCACGACAGGCATTGAGAACGAGATCGACATCGCTGGACTCAACGACAGGCTTGGTCTTCACTGTTTGTCTCCTTGGGCATATATCCATGGCCGCAGCGCTTTGTCGCGCACGCGAAACGCATCAATCTCGGGCGCTCGGGCCAAGGTCAGCCCGATAGCGTCGAGTCCCTCGCGCAGCATGTGGCGCGCCTCTTCCTCAATGACGAAACTATATTGATTGCCCTGAGGTGAGGTAACGACGCATCCGACGAGATCAACCGTGACGCGGCAACGTTGCGGATCGCTCGCCACTTCCTCGGCGATATGGCGCACCTCGTCGGCCGGCATTTCGACCGGCACAATCCCGTTACGCACGCAATTACCGCGGAAAATCGGGTTGAACGACGGCGCAATAATTGCCCGAAAGCCATATTCGGCAAGCGCCCAGGCGGCGTGTTCACGGCTCGACCCACAGCCGAAATTGCCTCCACCCAGCAGAATCTTTGCGCCCTCGAAGGCGGCGTCATTAAGCACAAAGGTCGGGTTGAGCTCGCGCCCACCAACCTCGGTGTAGCGCCAGCCCGCAAAAAGCCCTTCCGCAAGGCCACGCTTCGAAACCGACTTCATCTCGCGCGACGGAATGATTGCATCGGTGTCGATATTTTCGCGCATTAGCGGCAGCGCAACAGCTGTTAGAGAGGCAAATTTTTCCATATGATCAGCATCCAAGCATCGATGGATCAACGATATGGCCAGCGATAGCCGACGCCGCGACCGTTTCGGGGGAGGCAAGGTGAGAACGCGTCTCGGGGCCTTGCCGACTCTCGAAATTGCGGTTGGTTGAAGTAATCACCCGTTGGCGCGGACCGAAACTCTCGCCACCGGCAAAGAAGCACATCGAACAGCCCGCTTCGCGCCATTCGAAACCCGCTTCGATAAAAATCCGGTCTAGTCCTTCAGCTTCCGCCTGCCGCTTGACGCTGCTGGACCCCGGGACGACAATGGCCTTTACGCCGGGCGCGACCTTACGCCCGTTGAGAATTGCGGCGGCACGCCGCAGGTCGGACAAGCGACTATTGGTGCACGAACCGATGAAGGCAGCATCGATCGGCAGATCAAGGCCATCACCAGCGGATAGGTCCATATAAGCGAGTGCCCTGTCGTAGGCCTCGCGACTGTCCCGTCCGGCCACCTCCTCAAAGGCGGGCACCCGTGCCCCAAGCGCTGTGGCCTGCTGAGGACTGACGCCCCAGGTCACCATCGGTCGCACCTGATCGGCGTCAAAACTATATTCGGCATCGAACTGCGCATCGTCATCGGACCGCAATGTTCGCCAATATTTCACCGCATCATCCCACAGGGCGTCCTCGGGCGCGTATGGCCGGCCCTTCAAATAGGCAAATACGGTGTCGTCCGCGGCGATGATTGCTGAAAAGGCCGACATCTCGGTCGCCATGTTACACAGCGTCAACCGTTCTTCGACGTCAAGCGCGGCTACTGCAGCCCCGGTATATTCGATCATATGCCCCTTGGCCCCGCTGGAGCCCAGTCGCTGCAGTATGTGAAGCGCCATATCCTTCGGCGTCACGCCTTCTCGCAAAACCCCTTCTACCGTGATGCGCATGGTTTTCGGCCGCTTGACCCGAAGCGTGGCGGTAGCAAGCGCATGTTCCGCCTCAGTTGAACCAATTCCCCAGGCGAGCGCACCAAGAGCACCCTGGCTGCAGGTGTGGCTATCCGGACACACAAGCGTCGCTCCCGGCAGGACAAGGGCCTGCTCCGGGCTGATCACATGAACGATTCCCTGACGCAGATCTCCGAGGTCAAACAGCGTGATACCGGCGGCCAAAGCAGCGTTGCGCGTCGCCTGGATGAATGCCGTGCCGGTGGGCATCGTTGTCCGGTCATCACGCCCTGGAAAGGTGTCCACCACATGATCCATCGTCGCGAAAACCTGCGCCGGAGCGACAATGCCATGCCCGCTTTCGGCAAGGCTGTTGAGCGCAACTCCACCGGTCCGCTCATGCAACAGGACGCGGTCGATCAGAAGCAAGCCAGTGCCATTGCCCAAATCAGCGACAAGATGCTCCTGCCAGAGCTTATCGAATAATGTCCGGCCCAACGGGTCCACTCCTTACACTAATGACTATGATGAGCGGCCGGTGAGGCTATATGCTTGCGACCCATCGGGGCGGGACTAACGGAATGTACGGGATGGAAACCAAGGCGATGGCTAACGCAACCGTCGACCGCGACGCGGCCGTGCCGCTGTATCATCAGATATTTCTTACACTTCGCGACGATATCTTCAGTGGCCGGCTGCCCTTTGGCGCCTCCGTCCCGACCGAACACGAACTGGGCGAAAGCTACGGTGTCTCGCGCATAACCGCCCGCCGCGCCCTGCATGAACTGGCCGAATACAGGCTTGTCGAACGCCGACGCCGGACGGGTACGCGTGTCATATACCGTAGCCCCACGCGCCCCATCGAAGCGAACATTGATCAGGCGGTAGAGACCCTGATTGCATTCGGCCGTAACACTGGCGTCAAGGTCGTCGAAATCGGGGAAGAGCGTGCAAATGCCGACGTCGCCGGTGCTATGGGCATTGATCCGGATACACCGGTAGTGCGCGCAGTTCGCGTGCGATGGCTCGATAATGCTCCGCTGGGCCAGGTGGTCAGCTACGTTCCGGTTCGGCTTGGTCACCTGATCACCCCTGCGAACCTGACGGGCACGCCTATGCTGGCATTGCTGCACGGCGAAGGACATAAGATACGAGGGGCGCGACAGACGATTTCCGCCTTGCTTGCCGACAATTCTCTTGCTGCCGCGCTCGAGATCGAAGCGCGTGCACCGATCCTGCGGATCGAGCGCGTTGTCACAGGAGAGGACGGCACGCCTCTGTTGCTGACCGTCGCCAGTTATCGAGCAGATCGCTACCGGATCAATCTCGACCTTCATGGCTCCCAAAACTGATGCCAACATAGGTGGCCGACGGTTAGGCGGCACCCGATGCGACCTCAGCGCGAATCTCGTCACTCTGCGCCCCTGCCTTGGGTAAATCATGGCGCAAACCAAAGCGCACACCATCCATCTCCAGCGGAAGCGATGGCAGCATTGCGGTTCGACCATCAGGCAATGTGATTTCGAGAAGCCCACCGGAAGCCCGAAGATGCGGATCATCGATAAGATCCTCTGGCCTGCCGATCGGCGCAAAGGGCAATCCGCTGCGTTCTAGCCGCGCGACGAGTTCCTTCCGCGTAAACCCGCGCAACAATTCCCGAATCTGCGGCAAAATCACGTTGCGGGCCAGCACCCGCTGATTGTTCGCGGCGAAGTCGGGATTTCCCGCCAGTTCATCGAGGCCGAAGGCATCACAAAAGGCAAGCCACTGGGTATCGCTGACCACACCGACGAACAGTTGCTCATCGGGATTGAGGGTCTCGAATACATCATATATCGCCCACGCCGAAATCCGCGCGGGCATCGGTGCCGCCGCCTGACCTGTCACCTCCTTCTGCGCCATGTGCTGCCCGACAAGAAACGCCGTCGTTTCGAACAGGGAGCATTTCACCTCAGCCCCTCCCCCGGTACGGTGCCGCCGCTCCAGCGCTGCAAGCACGCCGATTACACCGAACATGCCACCGGTTATGTCCACGACGGACGTGCCAGCACGCAGCGGCCGGCCCGGAGGACCCGTCATGTAGGCGAGCCCGCCCATCATCTGCGTAACCTCATCCAAAGCCGCGCGATGCTCGTATGGCCCTGACAGAAAACCCTTCGCGGAACAGTAAATCAGCCGCGGGTTGAGCGTTGAGCAGGCGGCATAGCCCAGGCCGAGCCGGTCAAGCGTGCCTGGACGAAAATTTTCCACGAGTATGTCCGCCCCGGCGATCAGATCACGCGCATCGGCGACCCCCTCCTCACTCTTGAGGTTGAGGCAAATGCTCCTCTTGTTCCGGTTGAACATCGGGAAGTAGCCCGCCCCCGAACCCAGCAGGCGCCGCGTCTGGTCCCCTTCCTGAGGCTCGACCTTGATCACGTCGGCACCCAGGTCCCCCAGGATAACGCCGATCGAAGGCCCCATAACCATATGGGTAAACTCGACGACCTTCAGGCCCGCGAGTGGCAATTCGTCAGCGCTCATAAATTTGTTCCGTCACCTAGATCCGACCTCGACATCCACGAATCATTTGATATGCATTTAATACAAATAGGCAAGGACATCATGAGCGATTCCGAAATTCTGATAAGCGAGGTCGGCCCGCGCGACGGACTTCAGAGCATCGAACGCATCATGCCGTTGGATGCCAAGAAGGCCTGGATCGCTGCAGAAGTTGCGGCGGGCGTGCGGGAAATCGAGGTGGGCAGCTTCGTGCCAGCAAAGATTCTGCCCCAGCTTGCAGACACCGCTGAAGTCGTGGCCTTCGCGAAAACGCTTCCACTGACAGTGGCGGTACTGGTTCCTAACGCACGGGGAGCAGAGGCAGCAATCGCGGCCGGTGCCGACAAGCTGACGCTACCCCTCTCGGTCTCGGAAACACATAGCCTTCGCAATTTGCGACGCACCCACGTGCAGGTGTTGGAAGAAGCCTCCGCCATCGCGGCAATGATCGCGGCTCTGCCTGTGGGCCGGCGGCCGCATTTCGAAGGCAGCCTTTCAACTGCCTTTGGTTGTACGCTGGAAGGAAACATAGACGACGCGCAGATTGCTCGCCTCGCCGAAGGCCTGATGCAGGCCGGCTGTAACGAAGTGGGCCTTTCGGATACAACAGGATATGCCAACCCACGTTCTGTAACACGTCTGATCAAGCTGGTTCGCGGTGTCGTTGGCGATCATGCGCTGACCGGCATTCACCTGCACAACACCCGCGGGTTGGGACTTGCCAACTGTCCGTCGTCAGAACATTCGGCACAACTCGCGGCGTAGATTAGCGGAGTGCGGACCTCGTCAGGGGGTTGATGTTAGGCGGCGAACTTGCGGTGCT
>Ga0209066_10006760_pt1 | contig 11595 bp, 12 predicted proteins | sample All_14_2_FD_187198 | JGI IMG/M metagenome (GOLD analysis project Ga0209066, IMG submission 187198) | Freshwater microbial communities in response to fracking from Pennsylvania, USA - Allegheny Zone_MetaG_DW_15 (SPAdes) (version 2) ...
ACGGCCCGCCTGCACGATGATGTCGGCCTCGCGGGCGTGCTGCTTGGCGTTGAGCACCTCGTGCGGCAGCTTTTCGGCCACCAGCAACTGGGCAATGATCTCGGAGTTCTCGATCGAGGAAGTGCCCACCAGCACCGGCTGGCCGCGTTCGTGGCATTCCCGGATGTCCTGGATGGCCGCCGCGTACTTCTCCTTGGTCGTCTTGTAGACGCGGTCGAGCTGGTCGTCGCGCTTGCTGGGGCGGTTGGGCGGAATGACCACCGTCTCCAGACCGTAGATTTCCTGGAATTCGTAGGCCTCGGTGTCGGCCGTGCCGGTCATGCCCGAGAGCTTGCCGTAGAGGCGGAAATAGTTCTGGAAGGTGATGGACGCCAGGGTCTGGTTTTCCGGCTGGATGGCCACGCCTTCCTTGGCCTCCACCGCCTGGTGCAGGCCGTCGCTCCAGCGGCGGCCGGCCATCAGGCGGCCGGTGAACTCGTCGACGATGACGATTTCGCCGTTCTGGTTCACGTAGTGCTGGTCGCGGTGGTAGATGTGGTGCGCCTTGAGCGAGGTCACCAGGTGGTGCAGCAGCGCGATGTTGGCCGGATCGTAGAGCGAGGCGCCCTCGGGCAGCAGGCCGGCCTGGCTGAGCAGGCGTTCGGCGTTCTCGTGCCCCTGCTCGGTCAGGTGGATCTGGTGCGACTTCTCGTCGAGCGTGAAATCGCCCGGCTTGGTGACGCCCTCGCCGGTGCGCGGGTCGGCCTCCCCTTCCTGGCGCACCAGGTGCGGCACCAGCTGGTTGATCGCCAGATACACCGAGGTCTGGTCCTCGGCCTGGCCGCTGATGATCAGCGGCGTGCGCGCCTCGTCGATCAGGATCGAGTCCACCTCGTCGACGATGGCGTAGTTCAGGCCCCGCTGCACGCGGTCGACGGCTTCGTAGACCATGTTGTCACGCAGATAGTCGAAACCGTATTCGTTGTTCGTGCCGTAGGTGATGTCGGCGCGGTAGGCGGCCTGCTTCTCCTCCCGCGGCATCTGCGGCAGGTTGATGCCCACCGTCAGGCCCAGGAAGCCATAGAGACGGCCCATCCACTGGGCGTCGCGTGTGGCCAGGTAGTCGTTGACGGTGACCACGTGCACGCCCTTGCCGGAGAGGGCGTTGAGGTACACCGGCAGGGTGGCGGTCAGTGTCTTGCCCTCGCCGGTGCGCATTTCGGCCACCTTGCCCGAGTGCAGCGCGATACCGCCGATGAGCTGCACGTCGAAGTGGCGCATCTTCATGACCCGCTTGCTGGCCTCGCGCACCACCGCAAAGGCCTCGGGCAGGATGGCGTCCAGCGTCTCGCCGGCGGCCAGCCGCTGCTGGAACACCCCGGTCTGCGCTTTCAGTTCATCGTCACTGAGTTTCTCGTACTGGGGTTCGAGGCCGTTGATGCGATCCACCGTCTTGCGGTAGGTCTTGAGCAAGCGGTCGTTGCGGCTACCAAAGATTTTGGTGAGGAAGTTTGTGGCCATGTGTGCGAACCCGCGACCGGCGTGCCAGGGGCACACCGGCGGGTCAAAAGGAATTCGGGGAAGCCCTGTCCGACCCGCCATGCAGGATGCCGGAGGTCTGTCCGGCAGATGGCTGCAAACACGGGGCTTTCAAGAGCAAACCGGCATTTTACCCACCGGTTTGTGACGGACTCAGGGCCGCGTCCGGCGCCTGGCCTGGGCGCCCTGCGCCGCCTGGGCCGTCTGGGCCTGCGCCAGGCTGTCGCCCGCCGCCAGGAAACGCTGCGGGTCCTGCGGCACACCGGCCACCCACACCTCGAAGTGCAGGTGCGGTCCGGTGGAGCGGCCGGTGGAGCCGACATCGGCGATGCGCTGGCCGCGCTTGACCAGGTCACCCTTTTTCACATGCACGGCCGAGGCATGGGCGTAGCGGGTGATCAGGTCGTTGCCGTGGTCGATCTCGACCATGTTGCCGTAGGCGGGGTGGTACTCCTGCACCACGACCACGCCACCGGCCGCTGCCAGGATGGGGGTACCGACGTCGGCGGGGAAGTCCAGTCCGGTGTGCAGCGCCGAGCGCCCGGTGATCGGGTCGATGCGGAAACCGAAGGGCGAGCCCACCTCGCCGCCCGCGACCGGTTGCTCGGTCGGCACCAGGGAGCGCTGGATCTTCTGGTCGAACAGGCGCGACTCCACCGCGGTCAGCCAGTCCACGCGGGAACCGGTGGCCAGATCGAGGTCGTTCATTGCCCGGGAAAGCTCGTCCACGGTCAGGGAGCGTCCCTCGACCAGCGCCCCGCCAGAGCCCGCAGGCGCCTTGAATTCGGCGGGATTCAGGCCCGCCAGGCCGGCCACACGCTCACCCAGCGAATCGATCTGCAGCATGCGCGCCTGCATTTCGCCCAGCTTGCGCGCCATGGCGTCGAGGTTCTCGCGCAGATAGAGGTTCTGGCTGCTGACCTCGCCCTGGGTGACCACCCGCGCCACCGACCCGAAACCAGGCCATCCCTGGCGCACGCCTTCCAGAAACACCCAGTGGTAGGCGGCCACCGAACCCAGCATGAGCAGCAGGCTGGCCAGCAGGCCGGCCCCCAGCAGCTTGAGACCGCTGAGGTGCATGGCCTGGCTTCGGGCCAGCCAGGCGTCCGTGATAATGATGTGCATCGTCTGTGTTTCCTGTCTGGGCACCCACCGGTTGCCCGAACCCGCCATGAGCCAAGTTCCGCGCCGCCACACCACCTTCAGCCTGGAGCAGGCCGTCGGTGCGTCGCCCAGCCTGGCCTTGCTGCAGGATCGCATCCGCCAGTCCAGCCGCTGCCTGGAACAGATCCAGCCCCTGTTGCCGGCCAGCCTGAGGCGGCTGGTCAAGGCGGGGCCGCTGGAGGATGGTCAATGGTGCCTGCTGGTCGGCAATGCCGCAGCGTCCACCAAACTGCGCCAGCTGCTGCCGCTGCTGTTGCAGACATTGAACCAAAACGGTGCGCAGCTTAGCCTGATCCGGATCAAAGTCCAAGCCGCGGGGCGATGAACGGGACCGGGACGTGATGCATGGCCGCCCGGGTGGCCGGGGGCCCACGGGCCATGGCGTGGTGCCGCTTGTCTGACTCGAACAGACGACCTATCGCTTACAAGGCGAGTGCTCTACCAACTGAGCTAAAGCGGCCCGAAGAGGACGCGATTCTACTTGACGCGCTTGAGCTGGGGCCGCGATCCGCCGCTCCCTGCCGGGCCCGCCGGTGGCAAGCCGTCCGGTGGCTCCGGGTCGGCGCCGCGCTCCGCCGGGGGTGTGCCCTCCGCCGCCAAGGCATCCGGGGATACCGAGCGCAGGGCCGCCTTGCCAGTGGGCAGGGCACCCGCGGCCGGCTCGGAAGGGGCCGGCGCCGCGGGAGGCACCGCGAAGGCCATGCCCTGCCCGTTCTCCCGTGCGTAGATGGCCACCACATGGGTCACCGGCACGATGATGTCCCTGGGCACACCACCAAAACGGGCCTTGAACTCGATGAAGTCATTGCCCAGGCGAAGGCCGCTGGTGGCCTCGAAACTCACGTTGAGCACGATTTCGCCATCCTTGACGAAGTCCTGCGGCACCTGCACGGAACCGTCGACGTGCACGGCAATGTAGGGCGAGAAACCGTTGTCCACGCACCATTCGTGCATGGCACGGATGAGGTAGGGCCGGGTGGATGGGGTGTCGTCTTGGGTGTTCATCAGGGATCGGGGATTGCCGGCTGCGGACCATGGGCCGGCCCGCAGCCGGCCCCGGCTTACTTGCGCATCACCTTTTCAGAAGGCGTCAGCGCCTCGATGTAGGCCGGCCGGGAGAAGATGCGCTCGGCGTACTTGAGCAGCGGGGCAGCATTCTTGCTCAGCTCGATGCCATAGAAGTCCAGGCGCCAGAGCAGCGGCGCGATCGCCACGTCCAGCATGGAGAAGTTGTCGCCGAGCATGAACTTGTTCTTCAGGAACACCGGCGCCAGTTGGGTCAGGCGGTCGCGGATGTGCGCACGGGCTTTCTCCAGGGCCTTTTCGTTGCCCTTGGAGGAACGGGATTCCAGCACCGACACGTGGGTGAACAGTTCCTTCTCGAAGTTCAGCAGGAACAGGCGCACGCGGGCGCGGTCGACCGGGTCACCGGGCATCAGCTGCGGGTGAGGGAAGCGCTCGTCGATGTACTCGTTGATGATGTTCGACTCGTACAGGATGAGGTCACGCTCGACCAGGATGGGCACCTGGCCGTAGGGGTTCATGACGCTGATGTCTTCCGGCTTGTTGTAGAGGTCCACATCGCGGATCTCGAAATCCATGCCTTTTTCGAACAGCACGAAGCGGCAGCGGTGGGAATAAGGGCAGGTCGTGCCCGAGTAAAGGACCATCATGACAGGAGTCTCCTCAATGCAAAAACAGTGGTGGGCCGGCCGCTGCAACGCGGCGCAGACCCAACCACTGTGAATTCGACCGGCCGGCCTCCATGGCCGGACCGGGTCAGGTACCGGTTACTTGACGTCTTTCCAGAACGCAGCGTTCAGGCGCCAGGCCACCACAATGAAGATACCCAGGAACAGCAGCACCCAGACGCCGATGCGGACCCGGGTGTTCTGGGCCGGCTCGCCCATCCACTGCAGGTAGGCCACCAGGTCGCCCACGTTCTGGTCGAACGCCTCGGGAGACATGGTACCGGCTTTGGTCTGTTCCCAGCCCTTGAGCACCTCGACCTCGTGGCCGTGGCTTTCCACCTTTTCCATGACCGGCTTGCGCTCACCCTGCAGTTCCCACAGGGGATTGGGCATGCCGATGCTGGGGAACACCATGTTGTTCCAGCCCGTGGCCTTGGTCTCGTCGCGGTAGTAGGTGCGCAGCAGGGTGTAGATGTAGTCTGCGCCGCTGTAGCCGTGGCCGGCGCGCGAGCGGGCGATCACCGTCAGGTCGGGCGGGTTGGCGCCGAACCACTCCTTGGCCTGCCTGGGATCGATGGCCGACTTCATGGTGTCACCGATCTTGTCGGTGGTGAAGGTCAGGTTCTCGGCAATCTGCTTGTCGGTCAGGCCGATGTCGCGCAGCCGGTTGAAACGCATGAAGGCGGCCGAATGGCAGCTCAGGCAGTAATTGGCAAAGATCTTGGCGCCATTCTGCAGCGCGGCCATGTCGTTCGTGCGGTCGGGCGCCTTCTCGATCGGGAACCCGCCACCGGCCGCCAGGACGGACCCGGAGAGGCCCAGCGCCAGCGCGAAACCCAGAAGCATCTTTTTCATTTGTGTGTTTCTCCGCTTGTGTCTCAGTGGGGCTTGAAGTTGACGCGGGCCGGCACCGGCTTGAACTCGCCCAGACGCGACCACCAGGGCATCAGCAGGAAGAAGCCGAAATAGAACAGCGTGCCGACCTGCGAGACGCGCTCGCCCACCGGCGAGGGCGGCAGCACGCCCAGGTAACCCAGGATCAGGAAGTTGATCACGAACACGGCGTACAGCCACTTGTTCCAGCTCGGGCGGTAGCGGATCGACTTGACCGGGCTGTTGTCCAGCCAGGGCAGGAAGAACAGGATGATGACGGCACCACCCATGGCGACCACACCCCAGAACTTGGCATCGATGGCCAGCATCAGGGCGACCAGCACCACGGCGCCACCGACGACGGCACCCTTCATGACGGTGCTCAGCTTCGCCTTGACCACGCCCAGCAGCGCGCCCAGCAGCACGCAGGCGATCAGGGCGTACATCATCTCGGAGGTGATGGCGCGCAGCATGGAATAGAACGGCGTGAAGTACCAGACCGGTGCGATGTGAGGCGGCGTCTTCAGCGGGTCGGCCGGGATGAAGTTGTTGAACTCCAGGAAGTAGCCGCCGAACTCCGGCGCGAAGAACACGATGGCCGAGAACACCATCAGGAACACGGTCACGCCGAACACGTCGTGCACGGTGTAGTAGGGGTGGAAAGGCACACCGTCGGTGGGCGCGGTGGGCGACCAGCGGTTGCCCTTGGGGCCGGCCTTGATTTCCACGCCGTCGGGGTTGTTGGAACCCACATCGTGCAGCGCCAGCAAGTGCGCCACCACCAGACCCAGCAGGACCAGCGGCACGGCGATCACGTGGAAGCTGAAGAAGCGGTTGAGCGTGGCGTCCCCGACGACATAGTCACCGCGGATCAGCAGGGCCAGGTCCGGACCGATGAAAGGAATGGCCGAGAACAGGTTCACGATCACCTGGGCACCCCAGTAGGACATCTGGCCCCAGGGCAGCAGGTAGCCCATGAAGGCCTCGGCCATCAGCACCAGGAAGATGGCGCAGCCGAAAATCCAGACCAGTTCGCGCGGCTTCCGGTAGGAACCGTAGATCAGGCCGCGGTACATGTGCAGGTAGACCACGATGAAGAACGCCGACGCGCCAGTGGAGTGCATGTAGCGGATCAGCCAGCCCCAGGGCACGTCGCGCATGATGTACTCGACCGAGGCGAACGCGAGGTTGGCGTCGGGTTTGTAGTGCATCACCAGGAAGATGCCGGTGACGATCTGGATCACCAGCACCAGCAGGGCCAGCGAGCCAAAGATGTACCAGAAGTTGAAGTTCTTCGGCGCGTAGTACTCCGACATGTGGACGCGGTAGGCGTCGAATGCCGTGGGAAAACGGTTCTCGAACCAGTTCATCACCTTCTGACCGGTCGGGGCGTCGGGCGAGATGTCCTTGAATTCAGCCATGGGTAGCCTCTTGTTGTCGGTTGCGTGGGGCGGGCGGATCAGGCCTTCTTCTCTTCACCGATCAGCAGAACGGTGTCGGAAACGTAGTAGTGCGGCGGCACTTCGAGGTTGTCCGGCGCCGGCTTGTTCTTGAACACGCGACCGGCCAGGTCGAAGGTCGAGCCGTGGCAGGGGCAGAGGAAGCCCCCCTTCCAGTCGTCCGGCAGCGAAGGCTGGGCACCGACGGCGAACTTGTCGACCGGCGAGCAGCCCAGGTGGGAACAGATGCCCACGCCGACGAAGACGTCGGGCTTGATCGAGCGGTGGCGGTTCTTGGCGTACTCGGGGGTCGGGTAGGCCTTGCGGTCGGAGTTCGGATCGGCGAGCTGGCCTTCGATCTCCTCCAGCGCCTTGAGCTGCTCGGGCGTGCGCTTCATGATCCACACCGGCTTGCCGCGCCACTCCTTGACGATCTTCTCGCCCGGCTGCAGGGCGGAGATGTCCACCTCGATGGCGGCGCCGGCGGCCTTGGCGCGCTCGGACGGCTGGAACGTGCTCACGAACGGCACAGCGACGGCAGCCGCGCCCACGCCACCCATGGCGCAGGACGTGATCAGCCAGTTGCGGCGGCTGTTGTCCACAGTCGCATCGACAGTTGCATCACTCATGGAGATCCTTCAAGGACGTTTCGGGTCAGGGGTACTGGGGTCAACCCGGCATTGTAATGGAGCGTTACCGGCCGCCCGGCGCATGCCGCAACGGACCGCTGGGGATTGTGGCCGCGGGCGCGCGGGCGGCACTTGACCTGAATCATGGCGATGCCGTCATGACTTGTAGTACTTACGTTCAGCGTGTCACAATGAAAGTTCGGAGGCCCGAGGGCTCCCGCAGCGTCTCAACAACCCACAACCGGAGGAGTCGACATGGGCATGATGCAGGAATTCAAGGAGTTTGCGCTCAAGGGCAATGTGATGGACCTGGCGGTCGGCGTCATCATCGGCGGCGCCTTCGGCAAGATCGTCGACTCGCTGGTCGGCGACGTCATCATGCCCGTGGTCAGCAAGATCTTCGGCGGGCTGGACTTCTCCAGCTACTACATCGCCCTGGCCGGCCAGCCCGCCGGCCTGCCGCTGGCCGAAGCCAAGAAGGCGGGCGCGGTGCTGGCCTATGGCAACTTCATCACCATCGCACTGAACTTCGTCATCCTGGCCTTCGTGATCTTCATGATGGTCAAACAGATGAACCGCCTGAAGAAGGAAGCCCCGCCGGCGCCGCCCGCCGCACCGCCGGAAGACGTGCTGCTGCTGCGCGAGATCCGCGACAGCCTGCGCAAGTAAGCCCTTTTCATGACCGGTCCGTACCGGTCATGTCCAGCGCCGCATCGATCGCCGCCAGCAGGCTGGACGGATCGGCGCGGCCACTGCCCGCCAGGTCGAAGGCGGTGCCGTGGTCGGGGCTGGTGCGCACCATGGGCAGGCCCAGGGTGGTGTTCACCCCGTCGGCCAGCCCCATCAGCTTGACCGGGATCAGGCCCTGGTCGTGGTACATCGCGATCACCACGTCGAACTCGCCCTGGCGCGCCCGCATGAACACGGTGTCGGGTGCGTGCGGCCCGCTCACCTGCAATCCCTGGGCCTGGGCCGTGCGCACCGCCGGTGCGATGTGATCGATCTCTTCCCGCCCGAACAGGCCGCCCTCCCCCGCATGCGGGTTGAGGCCGGCCACCGCGATGCGCACACCGGGCAGGCCACAGCGTGCAAAGTGTGCCGCCGTGATGTGCAAGGTCTGCAGGATGTTGTCGGTGGTGACCGCCTCCAGCGCCTGACGCAGCGACACATGGATGCTCACCAGCACCGTGCGCAGGCCCGGACAGCTGAGCATCATGCGCACCGGCAGCACTTCGCTGCCCACCCCCAGGTGTTCGGCGGCCAGGGCCTGGAGCATTTCGGTGTGGCCCGGGTAGGGTTCACCGGCGGCGGCCAGGGCTTCCTTGTGGATCGGCGCGGTCACCAGCGCACTGCCCTGCCCCCGCAGCACCGCCCGCGCCGCCCAGCGGATGCAGTCGGCGGCGGCGCGGCCGGCCGCGGCCTGCACCTGACCAGGCACCACAGGGTCCAGGACCTGGCAGGCCTGGACCACCGCCAGCGAGCTCGCCGGACGCCGTTTCCAGGCTTGCAGCGAATCGACACCCGCCAGCGCCGGCGCCGGCAGCTGCACCGCGTCCAATGCTTGCGCGGCCCGCCGCAGCGTGCCCACGTCGCCAGCCACCAGCACACGGTCTCTGAGCGCCGGACGGGCCGCCACGGCCTTGAGCACGATCTCGGGTCCGATGCCCGCCGGATCGCCCATGGTCAGCAGCAAGGGCAGGTCTTGCGGGTTCGCTGCGCTCGTGTCCATGTGCGCCAGGGCCTCAGGCCGGGTTGGGGATGTCGATAAAGCGGTGCTCCAGGCCGAACTGGGCGGCCAGGTGCTCACCGACAGCGGCCACGCCGTAACGTTCCGATGCGTGATGACCGCAAGCGATGTAAGCCACGCCGCACTCGCGGGCATAGTGAGCCTGCGGTTCGGAGATTTCGCCGGTGATGAAAACGTCGGCGCCGGCGGCGATGGCCGCCTCGAAGTAGCCCTGAGCGCCGCCGGTGCACAAGGCCACCCGGTGAACCGGGCGGTCGGGTTCGGCCACCAGCGTGACCGACCGGCCCAGCACCTGTGCCACATGGTCCGCCAGGGCGGCGGCGCTGCCAGCCTCGCACCGGCCGAGGAAGCCCAGCGCCTGCTCGCCGAAACGGCCCGCCGGCGCATCCTCCACTTCGATACCCAGCTGCCGGGCGAGCTGGGCGTTGTTGCCCAGCGCAGGATGCGCGTCCAGCGGCAGGTGGTAGGCCAGCAAATTGATGTCGTGTGCCAGCAGACGCGACAGGCGTTGCTTCATCCAGCCGGTCACGCGCCCGTCCTGGCCGCGCCAGAAGAGGCCGTGGTGCACCAGGACAGCATCGGCCTGCGCGGCGATGGCGGCCTCGATCAGCGCCAGGCTGGCGGTGACGCCGGTCACGAGGCGGCGCACCACGGGGCGCCCTTCGACCTGCAGGCCGTTGGGGCCGTAATCGCGAAACAGCGCGGGTTGCAAAAGCCCGTCGAGGGCTTCGAGCAGTCGGGTTCGGGTCACGTCAGCGGACATGCCGCCATTGTGACAGCCGGCGTCAGGCGCCGGCAGGTCCGGGATCAGCCTTCGGCGCCCGGTGCCTCGTTCATCTTGCGGGTGAAGAAGCGATAGAACCAGACCGCCATGCCGACAATGAAGGCCAAGCCCGCGATGCTGAAGAGGCCATAGTCGGTGGAAAAGAGGTCGACAAAGGCTTTCATGGGAACGACTCCATTCTTTACTGTGTAGGGTTCCATTGCACTGCGCTGGGGTCCGTTGTGCCTTGACCTGGGTCAAGCCGCTTGAAGTCCCCGGCGCCGCTGCCATATGCGTGACAATCCTGTCTGGTTCCGCGGCGCCTTGCCGCCTTTGCCCTGCTCTCGACCATGAAACGACTCTGGCTCATCTTTGCCCAAACCGTCACCGTGATGCTGGCGGCCTTTTTCGTGGTCGCCACGCTCAAGCCGGACTGGCTGGGCCGTCGCCCGGCGCTGGGCTCGGTGGTTCCGGTGCTGGAGTCGTCTGCACCGCCCGCGACCGGGCGCACGGACGGAGGCCAGACCGGCAGCTTCCGGGCGGCCGCCCAGACCGCGTCACCAGCGGTCGTGAGCATCAACACCAGCAAGGCCGCCGACAACAACGCGCACAGCAACGACCCCTGGTTCCGCTTCTTTTTCGGTGAGCAGGGCCAGCAGCCGCAGACCGGCCTGGGGTCGGGCGTGATCGTCAGCCCGGCCGGCTACATCCTGACCAACAACCATGTCATCGAAGAAGCCGACCAGATCGAGGTGGTGCTCAACGACGGCCGGCGCAGTGCGGCCCAGGTGATCGGCACCGATCCGGAGACCGACCTGGCCATCCTGAAGGTGGGCCTGACCGAATTGCCGGTCATCACGCTGGGCAATTCGGATCTCCTGCAGATCGGCGATCCGGTGCTGGCCATCGGCAACCCGTTCGGCGTCGGTCAGACCGTCACCAGCGGCATCGTCAGCGCCCTGGGACGCACCCAGCTGGGCATCAACACTTTCGAGAACTTCATCCAGACCGACGCTGCCATCAACCCCGGCAACTCGGGCGGTGCGCTGGTCGACACCCAGGGCCACCTGATGGGCATCAACACCGCCATCTACTCGCGATCGGGCGGCTCCATGGGCATCGGCTTCGCCATCCCGACCTCCACCGCCCGCAGCGTGATGGAAGCCATCGTGCGCGACGGCCAGGTCACGCGTGGCTGGATCGGTGTCGAGCCGCAGGACCTGAGTCCGGACATGGCCGAGAGCTTCGGCCTGGCCCACACCGCCGGCGTCATCATCACCGGTGTGCTGCAGAACGGCCCCGCGGCGCAAGCCGGCATCCGCCCTGGCGATGTGATCACCGCCGTGGCCGGCAAGCCGGTGGGCAACGTGGCCCAGTTGCTGTCAGCGGTCGCCGCCCTGCCGCCCGGTCAGCCCGCCACGCTGGATGTGGTGCGCAAGGAAGGCAAGAGCCGCGTTGAGGTGACGCCCGGCCGGCGCAGCCTGCCGCGCCAGACCAGCCAGAACCGCTGAACCGGCTGGCCGGGGACCGTCAGCGGGACGGGTCTTCGGCGGCGGCCTCAGGTGCCGCCGTGCTGCGGATGAACCACTGGGCACCCCAGATGCCCATTTCGTAGAGCACGCACATGGGCACCGCCAGCGCAAGCTGGGAAATCACGTCCGGCGGCGTGACCACCGCGGCCACGATGAACGCCACGACGATGAAGTAGCCCCGGAACTCCTTGAGTTTCTGTACCGTGACCATGTTCATCTTGACCAGCAGCACCACCACG
>Ga0209066_10006761_pt1 | contig 11594 bp, 11 predicted proteins | sample All_14_2_FD_187198 | JGI IMG/M metagenome (GOLD analysis project Ga0209066, IMG submission 187198) | Freshwater microbial communities in response to fracking from Pennsylvania, USA - Allegheny Zone_MetaG_DW_15 (SPAdes) (version 2) ...
GCGCAGGCGCATGCCGATCTCGCTGGTGTAGCCAGCCGTGGGGTTTCTGAGGCGGCCCTGGGCATCGATCACGACCATGGCGGGCACGGCCTGAAAACCAAAGGCCCGCGCGACGTCGCCTTGGGCGTCCACCACGGTGTGCCAGTTCAACTGGCGCTGCTGCAGGACCCGTTGCACGGTGCTCGGGTTGCCGGACTGCATGGCCACGGTCAACACGGGCCAGTCCTGGCTCAGCCGAGTGATGCTGTGCTCTTCGGTGCGGCAGATGGGACACCACTCGGCCCAGAAGTGCAGCACCACGGGCTGGCCCGGGTGGGCGGCGCGCCATTGGCCCAGGGTGACGGTGTGGGTGCTGCCATCGGCCCGCAGGAGCGTCAGGGGCAGGTCAGGCGCGAGCCCCACCGGCACGTGACGCGTTTGCCACCATTGAACGCCCAGCAGGGCCACCAGCACCATCAGAAGGGTGCCGAGGTGTTGCTTCCAGCGTGACATCAGCCTTTTTTCATGGAGCAGGTGCTCAAGCCGAAGGGCAGGTAGGCGGGGCAGAAGCGGAAGGTGCCCGTGGCCAGGGGCACCACGCCGATCCAGCCCCACAGGCCAATGGTGCCGGTGGCGGCCAGGCCAATCAGGGTGAGGCCTGCCGTGATGCGCAGGACGCGATCGATGGTTCCAACGTTTGCTTTCATGGTCTTTCTCCTTGGGGGTGACGGGGGTTATTCAAAAGAGGGTTGTTCAGGTTTGACCAGGGGCTTGCCAGCTTGCGCCCAGGCGTCGATCCCGCCCGCGATGGACTTCACATGGAGGTAACCCATGTCCTGCATGGCGCAGGCCGCCAGTGCCGCCCTGCCACTGGTCTTGCAGTACAGAACCACCCGGAGGTCCCGCGGGGCCATCTGGGGCATGCCGCTGAGCTTGAACTCCAGCAAGCCGCGTGGCAAGAGGATGGCGCCGGGAATGTGCCCGGCGGCAAATTCATCGGCTTCTCTGACATCAATCAGGACATCGGCGTCCCGGATGGCCTGTTCAGCCTGATCCAGTGGGATTTCCTGGATGCGTGTCTTGGCCTGTGTGACCAGATCGTGGGCGGTTTTCATGGCGGTGGCCTTCACAGTGCGTTCAGAGGAATCTTGAGGTAAGACACGCCGTTGCTGTCTTTGGGCGGCATCGCGCCCGCGCGGATGTTGATCTGCACCGCAGGCAGGATCAGCACGGGCATGTCCAGGGTGGCATCGCGCGCCTGCCGCATCTTCACGAAGGCATCCTCGTTGATGCCATCGTGCACGTGGACGTTGCCCTGGCGTTGGGCGCCCACGGTGGTCTCCCAGACGGGGGCGCGGTCGGTGGGCGGGTAGTCGTGGCACATGAACAGGCGCGTGTGATCGGGCAGGCTCAGCAGCTTGCGCACCGAGGCGTACAACTGATGGGCGTTGCCGCCTGGGAAGTCGCAACGTGCGGTGCCGACGTCAGGCATGAAGAGGGTGTCGCCCACGAACACGGCGTCGCCGATCTGGTAGGCCATGCAGGCAGGGGTGTGCCCGGGCACTGAGATGGCCTTGGCGGTCAGGGCGCCAATGGCAAAGCATTCGCCGTCCTGCAGCAGGTGGTCGAACTGGCGGCCATCGGGGCGGAACTCAGGCTCCAGGTTGAAGATGCCCTTGAACACTTCCTGGACGCCGGTGATGCCGGCACCAATCGCGACCTGGCCGCCCAAGTGTTGCCGCAGGTGGGCGGCCGCTGACAGGTGGTCGGCATGCGCGTGGGTCTCCAGGATCCATTGCACCTGCAGCCCATGGGCCCGCACAAAGGCGATCAATTGGTCTGCCGACGTGGTGCTGGTGCGCCCCGATTTGGGGTCGTAGTCCAGCACAGAGTCAATGATGGCGCAGGCCGAGCCGGGCTTGTCATAGACCACGTAGCTCACGGTCCAGGTGGCGGGGTCAAAAAAGCCTTGCACGGTGGGGTTCATGGCGTGTTCCTGGACTTGAAGGTGTCCCAATGCTAACAGTATATTGACTGATATAATGTTCGTCAATATACTGAATGTGTTGTCCCTGATCTGGAGTCCTCATCGTCATGAATGCCAGCACTGTCATGGACCTTGATGCCTTGCGTGCATCGTCCCTCAAGGCCAGTCGCCTGATGAAGGTGTTGTCCAACCCCGATCGCATGCTGCTGCTGTGTCAGCTGGCCGAGGCTGAGAAGCGGGTGGGGGAGCTGGAGTCGCTCCTGGGCATTGTGCAGCCCACGCTGTCGCAGCAGCTGGGGGTTTTGCGCGATGAGGGATTGGTCAGCACGCGCCGCGAGGGCAAGCACATCTACTACCGCATTGACAGCCCACAGGCCCTGGCCGTGATGCGTGTGCTCTACCAGCAGTTTTGTGACGCTGCGAGTGGTTCTGACGAATGACCGTGGACGGGAGCCATTTCACATCCAGCTCCGGTCTCCCTGGGGGCGGGTCAACCCAACGCCCTCAAGGGGCCTCAAAGGCGGCCCAGATGGCCGGCCAACGCTGAGCCCAGCAGCAGGCGTGATCGGCTTCAGGCACCACCTGCAAGCGCGACAGGCCGATGCCTGTGAACGCCTGTGGCCACTGGTGGGCCAGCATGGGCGGCATCACCGTGTCGCGCCCGCCCACCACATGCCATTGCTTGATGTGGCTCAGTCGCCAGGCCTGGGTGGCCGCATTCAGGGAGCCGCTCAAGGGCGTCAGCCGATGAAACCGGGTCCATGCCTGGTGGTCCAGGTTGCCTGCCACGGTGATCAACCCCACCACATCACGGCGCTCGCTGGCCGCCAGCGCCGCCACCGCGCCACCACCTGAGTAACCCACCAGCACCAGTCGCTGAGCGCCCGTGCGTGACTTGATCTGATCGATGACCGATTGGGTGGCGGCGATCACCTCGGGGCCAAAGCGATCCTGCGTCCAGTGTCTTTCCTGGCAGGCGGGGCTTTCTGCCAGCCGGTATTGGCAAGGTCGCCCCAGGTAGGCGGCCGGGCCACCTCGGTGGGCCAGCGCCAGCTGCAGGGCCACCGGCGTCAACGGGGTGGGGTCCAGTGCAGGGGTGGTCGGGGTCAGCCACGCGAGGCCATCGCCTTCGATGAACAGCACCAGCGGTCGTCCGGCCACGGGTTCGGGGGCCACAAACCCTTGCAGGGTGAAACCGCCTGCAACCCATGTCAGCGGGCCCCAGCCTTGCGACACCGCCAGCGCCGTTGCGCGTTCGCGACGAACCGAGCCTTCGGGGAGTTGTGCACAGCCCGCCAAGCCCAGGAAATGCCCGAAAAGCACGGCCATCAGCCCCCTGTGGTGCCAGGGGGCGTTATTCGGGGCTTTGGTTTTCATGGTTCCGATAGGCTGTGGTTGCAACAAAGCGTACGACAGTCTCCTCTCCCCACCAGGTCAGATCCAAATGAAAAACAACGGTTCCATGAACACCACACGCAGGGATCTGCAGCCTCATGGGCCGCTTGACAAGACCCGAGTGGCCACAGCAGTCCTGGCTGCTTTGGTGGCGATGCCGGCTGCGCACGCCATTCCCGCATCTGCGGTCAGCATTGATTCGCCCTTGACCATGGAGTCGACCTTCTGGGCCGCTGAGATGGGGATCCCGACCATCCATGTCAACGCCAATCTGACCGTCACCATCGACGAAAGCGCCCCCTCCGGTCTGCTGGACGCCATCGCCGTCTTCAATCAGGGCGTTGTCGCGACCCTCAACGTCGCGGCCGGAGTGGTCATCAGCGCGGACGGCGTCGGCCTGACCGCCTCCGGCATCAGGACCGATGGCGCCACCCTTCTGACCAATCACGGCACCCTCTCGGTGTCCTCCGACCAATACGCAGGCTTTGCCCGCGGGGTGGTGGTCCAGGGCGATGGCAGCGGGGCTCTGTCGGGCACTTCCCTGACCAACAGTGACACCGGTTTGATCACCGTTGCGGCGACAGGCTCCTCCTACGCCAACAGCGTGGGCGTGGGCATCACCGACTTTGGATCGATCGATTCTCTGGTGATCAACAACAGCGGTTCGATCGGGGCCACATCGACCTCCAGTCAGGCGCGCGGCATCAGTGTTCGCAACGGCGGCAACCTGACCTTGAGCGGCACGTCCTCCATCACCAACTTTGGTGCGATCACGGTCACCACCGAGCGGTACGCCGCTTACGGGATTGATGTTTCATCCGACTCAAGCCTGAACGTGTCCGGTCTGACGGTGACCAACCATGGCTCGATCGATGTGACCTCGGAAGACTCGGGCCCCTCTGCAGGCATTCGCATCTTTGCGCAAGGTGTGAACCTGTCCCTGTCGGACACCACGATCACCAACGCCGGCACCATCTCGGCGACCACCAGCAATGGTTCAGCGTCTGGCATTCAGGCCAGTGCCTACTATGGCGGGGACATCCGCGGGCTGTCGATCACCAACCTGGCGGACAAATCCATCGTGGTGTCGGCGGGCTCTGGCTGGGGCGTGGGCATCACGGTCAACTCGTCCTACTCGATGCCCATCACGGATTCAACGATCACCAACCGCGGTCTCATTGACGTGGATGGCGATGCAAACGCCATCGGCATTGAGGCAGGGACGCTGGAGTCCTACGCATTGTCGGCTGGCGTCACCAACAGCGGGACCATTGATGTGGCCGCGCGTGGCGAGCAAACCGGTGCATGGGGGGTCAAGGTCAGCACCTTGTCGGGCGCCAGCATCACCAACGAAGCCTCCGGTCAGATCCTGGCGGAGTCGCACTCCGGGGATGTGGTCGGCATTGGAGCGCAGTCCCTGCAAGCCGTCGAGGCGGAGTCGGGCCTGCTTGAGTCCAGCATCACCAACCGCGGCACCATCATGGTCAATGCCGTGGAGGGCTCAGCCAAAGGCATCGAGGTTGGCTATGGCCATGGCCACATTGAAAACAGCGGCACCATCACGGCCAGGATCGGTCTGGGTGAGGCCGCTGCCGCTGATTTCAGAGCGTATTCGATCAATGCGGGCGAGGGCTATATCGATGTGACCAACACGGCCTCCGGGGTGTTGAACGGCAACCTTCGCGTCAGCGGTTCGCTGGACAACCACGGCAAGGTCAGCCTGCCTTACAACGCCTACGGTGACGGCGGCTCGGCGGTCTGGGGCCAATTTCTGAATGGCGCCAGCGGCACCCTCGAGATCGGGTTGTTGACCGATGGCAACGAGGTCACGCATTCGCAGCTTTATACCGGCACGGCCACGTTTGAAGCGGGCTCGACCCTGGCGATCAATGTACTGGCGGCATCGACCAACGTCGAGTTGCTGGTGGGACAGACCTTGCAGGACGTGGTGTCCACCGACGACCCCGAGGGGCTGTCGGTCGAGGGCACGTTGAAGGTCATCGACAACTCGGCGTTGCTCAACTTCGTGGCCATCGTTGATGGCAACACCCTGGACCTTCAGGTGGTGGAAGCCAGCACCATTGTCGACGCCACCACCGCGGGCGGCGGCAGCGGCAATGCCAAGTCGGCCGCTGGTGCCCTGCAAACCATCAAGGATGGTGGCGGTGGCAGCCTGGCGCCGGTGCTGGGAGCACTCAACACCTTGGGCACCGACCGCCAGATCGCTGCGGCCGTGGCCTCGTTCACACCAGGGACGGCGCTGTCCGGTCTGAATGTCACCCAGCAGATTGCCCATGGCATCCGCGACCTGGTCAATTTCCGCCAGAACGCAATGTCGGGCCGTGGTCTGAACTCGGGGGATGCGATGCTCTCTGACCGCAATGCCTGGTTCAAGCCTTTTGGCACCTGGGGCAAGCAAAAGGATGTGGATGGCGTGGATGGCTTCAAGCTGAACACCCAGGGCTTTGGTCTGGGCCTGGACGGCAAGCTCGATTCGGGCAAGCGCGTGGGCGTGGCCTTTTTCTACACCAACGCCGATGTGGGCGTGAACAACGTCAGCCAGTCGGCCAACATGGATGTGTACAGCGCCTTGCTGTACGGCACCGTGCCGGTGCTGGACGACAAGACCAACGTTCAGTATCAGGTGGGCTACGCCAGTCAGCACACCCGCAGCGCCCGCCACATGGCCTTGCTGAATGAGACGGCCACCGCGTCTTACACCACGTCGACCACCTCGGTGGAGGTCAAGCTGATCCGCGACTACCCGCTCAACGACCAATGGCTGGTGCAACCCTCGGTGCAGTTGTCCTACCTGGGGTATCGCAGCCCGCAGTTCACGGAAGCAGGATCGTCGGCCAACCTGACGGTGGACGGCTTCCATCACGACGACGTGATCGTGGGCGCCGGTTCTGCCTTTGAATACAAGCTGGACCCAGTCTCCAAGATCGTGGGCAGCGCCTACCTGGGCTACAACACACAGGGTGATGGCGCGTCTGTGCGTGCCGCCTTCCAGGGCTCGCCGGCGGTTAAGTTCCAGGTCGAGGGGGTGAACAATGGCCGCTGGACCCACGAACTGGGCTTGGGCTACGAGCGTCGCACCAGCGAGACCAGCCATCTGAACTTCCTGCTCACGCACCAGGGCGCTGGGACCAAGTACAGGAATAATGCCATTTCAGTGACCTACAACCTGAAGTTCTGACCGACCTCGCGCTCCATGACACAGCCACCTGCAGGCCCTGAAAAGATCGACTTCACGTATTCAGTGAACCTGGTGGCGTTGCTGGGCAAGCTCCGGCTCACCATCGCCATGTCGACCTATCAGAGTGGCAAGGTGGTGTTGATGGGGCAGCATCAGGGGCGGTTCGACATCCGTGCCAAGGACTTTCCCAGGCCGATGGGCATGCATGCGCGGGGTGGCACCTTGTGGGCGGGTCTGGGGCATGGCATCTACCAGTTCGGCAACTTCAAGGCCGCGACGGACCAACTGGATGAGGTCCAGTCCTTTGATGCCTGTTACCTGCCCCAGAACATCCACTTCACAGGGGATGTGGACATCCACGAGATGGAGGTGTGTGGTGGCGAGCTCTATTTCGTCAACACCAAGTTCTCCTGCCTGTGCATCAAGGCGCCGGGCCAGAGCTTCAAGCCGGTGTGGAAGCCGCCCTTCATCACCTTGATGCAGCCGCTGGACAAATGCCACCTCAACGGCTTTTGCGCCCGCGACGGGGTGCCTCGCTATGTCACGGCGCTCGGGCACAGCAACGAGCCCCTGGGCTGGCGTGCCAACAAGGCCACGGGCGGCATCCTGATGGACATCACGACCAACGAGGTTCTGGCCGAGGGCCTGTGCATGCCGCACTCGCCGCGGTGGCATCAAGGCCGGCTGTGGTTGCTGGAGTCGGGCAAGGGCACCTTGTCGTACTTTGACTTCGAGACGCGTCAGGTGGTGCCGGTGGCCAGCCTGCCGGGCTTCACCCGGGGGCTGGACATGCACGGCGACCTGGCCTTTGTGGGTCTGTCCAAGGTGCGCGAAAGCGCAACCTTCAGCGGCCTGCCCATCACCCGGCTGGCCAAGCGTGTCAGTGGCGTGTGGGTGGTCAACATCAAGACGGGGCAGATCCTGTCGTTTGTGGAGTTCACGGCGGGTCTGGACGAGGTCTTTGCCGTGTCGGTGTTGCCCCATGTCCGGATGGAGTTGCTGGGTTTTGACAGTCCGCAGTCCCATGCCAACTACATCGTTGATGGCGGCGACCTGGGCGAGGTGCGAATGCCCGAGTCCCCTCTGGAGCGGGCTGCGCCTCATTTCGAACGTGGCAATGACCTGTTCAACGAGCATCACAAGGAAGAGGCCATCGCCGCCTTCCGGCAGGCGCTGGAGATCCAGCCCGACTACCTGCCCGCCACGTTCAACATGGCAGTCGCCTTGGGCGATCTGGGGCGTTTTGAGGAGGCCCTGACCGTGCTGCAGGACGTGATCGACCGAGATGCCGCCATCCTGGAGGCCTACGACTCCCTGGGCTATGTCCATTACAAGAAGGGCGATCTGGCTGCCGCCCAGGCTGCTTATGAAAAGATCCTGACGCTGGATCCCGGCAACCACAAAGCCATGAATTCATTGGCCATCCTGGCCCGTGAGCACTGAACTGGACGCAAGGGCACCATGAGTCGTGCAGATCCGAACCTGAGGTGGCATGAGGGATCGGTCGCGCGTGCAGACCGTGAGTCGCGCCTGGGACAGACGGCCATGACGCTGTGGTTCACCGGGTTGAGCGCGTCAGGCAAGTCGACACTGGCTTTTGCACTGGAGCAGGCTTTGACCCAACGTGGCCGCGCCTGTTATGTGCTCGATGGCGACAACGTGCGCCATGGCCTGAACCGGGATCTGGGGTTCTCTGCCCAGGATCGCAGCGAAAACATCCGACGCATTGCCGAGGTGGCTCGCCTGATGAACGATGCCGGCCTGATCGTCATCACCTCTTTCATTTCGCCGTTTGCTGCAGACAGAGAAAGGGCCCGGCAGATCGTTGGGGCTGACCACTTCCGAGAGGTCTATGTCAGCACCCCCTTCACTGTTTGTGAGGAACGCGACCCCAAGGGGCTGTATGCCCGGGCAAAGGCGGGCAATGTGGCCGACTTCACGGGGGTGTCATCCCCCTATGAGCCGCCAGCGCGGCCCGACATCGAGATCGACACGCAGGTCGTGAGCGTAGAGGCCGCCATCGATCGATTGATGACATGGGTGGGGTGCTCACCTGGCCTCAGCGGATGACCTGGTCGGCACGTCGGCAAAAGCAGTAGACAAACTGCTGCGGCGAGCCCCAAGGCGTGGTGTGTACCTCGGTGCTGCTGCTCAGCAGCTCAAAGGGCTGGCCGAAGGTGCCGTGCAAGGTCTCGGACGAATACCTGGACACCTCAAGGCCGCTGCATTTTTCAGGGCCATCGGGGCCAAAGGTGCCCACGATGGCATGCCCGCCCGGCTTGAGCGACTGGAGGACCTGCGCCACGTAGCGTTGTCGCTGCTCGTCGGTGGTCAGGAAATGGAACACGGCACGGTCGTGCCAGATGTCGTAGCGGCCGGCAGGCAGATCGACCTCCAGGATGTCGGCCACCAGCCACTGAACACTGGCGCCCACCGAGCCCAGCCGTTGCTGCGTATCTTCAAGCGCTTTGGATGAGATGTCCAACACCGAGAGGTCATGAAAGCCTTCTCGCAGCAGGTCGTCGACCAACGTCGATTCACCGCCGCCCACGTCGATGATGACGGCGTCCTTGTTGGCTGCCGCTTGCACGACATACCGCAGAGATTCCGACAGATGAGGGGCGTACCAACTGACGGCATCCGCGGCCTTGTGGGTGTAGACCGATTCCCAGTGATGTTTCCTGTCCATGAGCGCCAATTTACCGCAGTGTCGGCTTGGCCTTGGCCCCGTATGGACAGTGGTTGGGGCGGGGGCCGACCTGCGGGTGCTTGCGGCAGGTGTTGGGCCGTCGTTCGTACACGGTGCAGCGCCGCGTGGTGGCATCCAGGAACGAGCAGTCGCCGCTGGCACGGCGTGCCAGGGTGAAGATGCCGTGCTTGAAGTTGAAGTGCTCGACCAGACCCGCTTTGCTCAAGCGCTTGGCGATCTGTTTGGGGGCTTCATGCTCGGCTTCGAAGGGGTCGACCAGGGTCAGGCGGACCAGATCCGGCAGCTTGACTTCGACCGGCATGGTGCAGCAGTTGGCCACGCAGCTGTCGCACAGACCAGGGCGGTAGCGTGTCCAGGTGTCGGGTCGATCAACGTCGACAAAGTAAATCGAGGGCTTCACGGGCAAGGCTTCTTCAGGGCACTCGAAGTGTAAGGATGTTTCCTGCCCCTTGTGGTTGTTACTAAACATGGCATAATATGATTAACAATGAAACATTCATACCATGACCACTGACGAATCCCTCGATGCGACGCCCACGCCCGCCAACGGTCGGCGGCGTCTGAACGACCTGTTCACCCGCGAGCAGATCGTGCTGCTCACGGCCCGATCGGACTGGCGGGGGGGCTGGGCCATCGCCTCCACCTGGTTGATCGTCGGGTTGGCCTTGGCGGTGCTGGCCCGCTGGCCTCACGTGTTGACGTTTGTGGGGGCGGTCATCGTCATTGGCGGGCGTCAGTTGTGCATGGGCATCCTGCAGCACGAAGGGGCCCACCGCACGCTGTTCAAGACCCGCGCGCTCAACGACACCCTCACCGATTGGCTGGCCGCTCGCCCCATCTGGCTGGACCTGGGCCTGTACCGTGCTCACCACCATGTGCACCACACCCAGACCGGCACCCCAGCGGACCCCGACCTCTCGCTGCACGAGGATTTTCCGGTGACGCGTGCCTCGCTGACCCGCAAGCTGCTGCGTGACATCTCGGGCCTGACGGGCCTCAAGACCGTGTACGGCCATGTGCTGATGGATGCCGGCATCATCCGATGGACCGTGGCCAACGACATCGTTCGGTTGCCTGCCAACGGCCGACGATGGCCTCAATACGCGGGCAGGGCATTGCGCCAGATGGCGCCCATGTTGATCACCAACGGGGTGCTGTGGGGCGTGCTGGCCTTGACGGGGCATGCCTGGCTGTATGCGGCCTGGGTGGTGGCCTTTTTGACGACCTTGCCGCTGTTCACCCGCATCCGCTCCATCGCGGAGCACGGTTGTCTGGAACGCACCCCGGACATGTTTCGCAACACCCGCACCACGCGCGCCGGCTGGCTGGCCCGCCTGACCGTGGCCCCGCTGCATGTCAACTACCACCAGGAGCACCACCTGATGGCCTCGGTGCCTTACTACCGCCTGCCCTTGATGCATCGGCTGCTCAAGGACAAGTTGCAGTTGCCTGCCGCGCCGGGGTACCTGGATGTGCTCAGGCTGGCAGCGTCACCTCAAAGGTGACCCCCAGGCCCTTGCCCTGGCGCCCGCCCCGTTGCGAGTTGACGTACAGCCGGCGGCCATCGGGCGAAAAAGCCGGCCCGGTCAACTCGGAGTCATCCTGTCCCACCAGCCTGAGCAAGACCTTCACGCGACGGTCGGGCAGGATCACGCACAACTCCATGTTGCCGCCGTCTTCGGCCACCAGCACGTCACCGCGCGGGCTCACGGTCAGGTTGTCCACGCCTGACAGCACGCGTTGCTCCGGGGCGGCGGTCTCAAAATCGTAGATGGTCTGCAGGGTTTGCCGGGCCGGGTCGAACGCCCAGATGCGGTTGTCGCCCTTGGTGGAAAAATAGACGATGCCGTTGAAGTACCACAGCCCCTCGCCACCCTTGAACACGTTGCCTGGGGCTTGAGTTCCCAGCAAGCCGCGCACGACGCTTTGTGCCACGGTCGGGCTGCGAACATCGACCCATTCCACCGGTTGCGCCTGAGTGACATCGAAGCCTGCGGGCGGGTAGACATCGTCCGCCAGGCCCCGGAAACGCAAGACCTGCAACTTGCCGTTTTTCAAGGCCGGACGTTCAGCCGTCTGGGGCCAGTCCGCGCTGCTGCACACAAAGCGGTAGAAGCGGCCATCGCCTTCGTCTTCTGTCAGGTACAGGGTCTTGTGCACCGGGTCCACCGCCACGGCCTCGTGTTTGAAGATGCCCAGCGCGGGCCGAGACACAGCCTGAGAGGCCAGGCCCAGGGGCAGGCATTCCCACACCCGGCCCAGGTTGGTCTCTTCGCCAGACAACCAGGTGCCCCAGGGCGTCGCGCCGCCCGCGCAGTTGGTGC
>Ga0209066_10006762_pt1 | contig 11594 bp, 9 predicted proteins | sample All_14_2_FD_187198 | JGI IMG/M metagenome (GOLD analysis project Ga0209066, IMG submission 187198) | Freshwater microbial communities in response to fracking from Pennsylvania, USA - Allegheny Zone_MetaG_DW_15 (SPAdes) (version 2) ...
TGCGTCAGCAGCCTGATCTCGGCGCTTACGACGTTCTGCACTCACAAGACAGCATCACTGCCAACGCCCTGGCCACTTTGCGCGACGAAGGCCTGATCCGCGGCTACACCCGCACGGTGCACCACCTTGATCACTTCAGCGACATGCAGCTCAGCACCTGGCAGACACGCGGTGTGCGTGCGGCCAGCCAGCTGCTGTGTGTCAGTGCACTGTGGCAGCAGGTGCTGCGCAAGGATTGGGGCCTGGCGGCCGACGTGGCGCCCAACGGTGTCAACCTGCAGCGCTTTCAAGCCCATGTGGGTACCGCACAAGCCATGCGCGATCAGGCCTTGTTGCATCAACTGGGTGTGCAAGCCGAAGGCACGGTGTGGCTGGCTGTGGGCGGCATCGAGGCCCGCAAGAACACCCTGCGCCTGCTGCAGGCCTTTGCCATCGCACGGCAACGGGCGCCGCATGCGCAACTGGTGATCGCCGGTGGCGCCAGCCTGCTCGACCACGACACCTACGCCCAGGCCTTTGCACAGACCTTGGCCGAGCACGGCATGGCAGCAGGCCAGCCCCATGCGCAGGCTGTGCGCCTCACTGGCCCCTTGCCTGACGATGCCTTGCCCGCCCTCTACCGCCGCGCCACGGCCCTGGCCATGCCCTCCACCAGCGAAGGCTTTGGCCTGGTCGTGCTCGAGGCCCTGGCTTGCGGCACGCCGGCCATCGTGTCCCGCATCGCGCCCTTCACCGAGCACCTGCGTGCACACGAGGTGCTGTGGGTGGACCCGCTCGATATCAGCTCGACCAGCCAGGCCTTGTTGCACAGCCTGCAAGCCGATCAGACCCAGCCTGTGCTGGATGCAGCCCCTGCCGTATGCCAACGCCTGAGCTGGGCCGAAGCCGCTCGGCGGCATGAGTGCTTCTATCAACGCCACCAACCCCAACTGGAGCCCACCCATGCCTGAAATGCACTTCACCGTGCGCTGGCCCGATGGCCGCGACAGCACCTGCTACTCGCCCTCGCTGATCGTGCAGGAGTACCTCACGCCCGGCCAGGACTACGCCCTGGACGACTTCCTGCAGCGCGTGCAGGAGGCGCTGGAGATCGCCTCCGAGCGCGTGCGTGCCAAGTACGGCTTTGCCTGCTCGCGCGCCATGGACCAGTGGGCCGAGATCCACGCCACCGCCAACGCCTACAGGCAACTGCCCGACGCGCGTGTGCACGTCACCGCCTTTGCCTGACCCCCCTTCGCTGAGGATTCGCCATGCCCACCACCCCACATCACACCGTCATCATCATTGGCGGCGGCCAGGCCGGCCTGTCGCTGGCCCACTACCTGCAACAACGCGGCATCGACCACCTCGTGCTCGAAAAGCACAAGGCCATGCACAGCTGGCGCACACAGCGCTGGGACAACTTCTGCCTGGTCACGCCCAACTGGCAATGCAAGCTGCCCGGTCATGAATACGCCGGCCCCGACCCGCACGGCTTCATGAAGAAGGACGAGATCAACGCCTACCTCGAAGGCTTTGTCGCCAAGGTCAAGCCCGCCATGAAAGAAGGCGTCACCGTCAAACACGTCAAGCCCTTGGCCACAGGTGGCTACAGCGTGTTCACCACCGAGGGCGACTACACCGCCGACCAGGTCGTCGTGGCCTCGGGCGGCTACCACGAGCCCATCATCCCGCGCCTGGCCGAACGCCTGCCTGAGCACATCCAGCAGGTGCACTCCGAGCAATACCGTAACGCCGATGCCTTGCCTGCAGGCGCCGTGCTGGTGGTGGGCTCGGGCCAGTCTGGCTCGCAGATCGCCGAAGACCTGCACCTCGCCGGTCGACAGGTGCACCTGGCGGTGGGCGATGCCCCACGCTGCGCCCGCTTCTACCGGGGCCGCGACGTGGTCGACTGGCTGGCCGACATGAACTACTACGACATGCCCGTGCACGAGCACCCCTTGCGCGAAGGCGTGCGCGACAACACCAACCACTACGTCACCGGCCGCGATGGCGGGCGCGACATCGACCTGCGCCAGTTCGCCCGCGACGGCATGAAGCTCTACGGCCTGCTCTCCAGCCTGCGCGGTGACACGCTGCAGTTCGAGCCCAGCCTGGCCGATGCCCTCGACCGCGCCGACCAGACCTACAACGGCATCAATGCCGCCATCGACAAGCACATCGCCGAGCGCGGCATCAGCGCGCCACCGCCTTCGGTCTACCAGCCTGTGTGGCAACCCGACGGCCATCACACCGAGCTGGACCTGGCGGCCGCAGGCATCACCTCGGTGGTGTGGTGCATCGGCTTTCAGCCCGACTTCAAATGGCTGGACGCGCCCGTGTTCAATGGCCGAGGCCACCCCGTTCACACACGCGGCGTGACGCGCCAGAGCGGCCTGTACTTCCTGGGCCTGCCCTGGCTTTACACCTGGGGCTCGGGTCGCTTCTCGGGCGTCGCGCGTGATGCGCTGTATCTGGCCGAGCAGATCGACACCGCCCTGCGCGGCCCTGTGCCGCTGCGCGACATGGACCTGACGCAAGCACCCACACGAATGGATACAAGCGTGTAAGCCAGGGCATGGTGGGCAAGGCATCTCAAGCCGTATGCTTGGCCTCATGCCCAGCTACACCCGCCCCATTGCCTCTCGCCTGCCTCAGGTAGGCACCACCATCTTCTCGGTGATGTCCGCCCTGGCGCAGCAGCACAGCGCCATCAACCTGTCGCAGGGCTTTCCGGACTTCGATGCGCCCGCCGAACTGTTGAGTCTGCTGGACCAGGCCACCCGCGCCGGCCACAACCAGTACGCGCCCATGACCGGCGTGCCGGTGCTGCGCGAAGCCATCGCGGCCAAGGTGCATGCCTTGTATGGCGCCACCTACGATGTCGATGCCGAAATCACGGTCACGGCAGGTGCCACGCAGGCCATCTTCACGGCCGTGGCCGCCATGGTGCACCCGGGTGACGAGGTCATCGTGTTCGCACCCGTGTACGACAGCTATGGGCCATCCATCGAGCTGCAAGGCGGCAAGGTGGTCTACGCCACGCTGACCCAGCCCGGCTACCGCCCCAACTGGGCGCAGGTCAAGAAGCTGATCCGCAAGCGCACGCGCATGATCATCATCAACTCGCCACACAACCCAACGGGTTCGGTGTGGACAGCCGATGACATGGCCGCGCTCGAAGCCCTGGTCAAGGACACCAGCATCGTCATCGTCAGCGACGAGGTCTACGAGCACATGGTGTTCGACCAAGCCCGCCACGAAAGCGTCATGCGCTACCCCGGCCTGGCCGAGCGCAGCTTCGTGGTCTCCAGCTTCGGCAAGACGTACCACATCACCGGCTGGAAGGTGGCCTACTGTCTGGCCCCGCGCGAGCTGATGGCCGAGTTCCGCAAGGCCCACCAGTTCATCGTGTTCACGGTGCACGCGCCATCGCAATACGCGCTGGCCGAGTTCATGAAACGCCCCGGCTGGTACGAACAGCTCAAGGCCCTGTACCAGGGCAAGCGCGACATCTTCAGGCAGGCCCTGAGCGGCTCACGCTTCGAGCTGCTGCCCTGCGAAGGCACCTACTTCCAGTGCGTCAAATACAGCGCCATCAGCCAGGAGGGCGACCGCGCCTTTGTCGAACGCCTCACGCGCGAGCACGGTGTGGCCGCCATCCCCGTGTCGGCTTTCTACCCCGCTGGGGATGACCTGGGCGTGATCCGGTTTTGCTTTGCCAAGTCGGCTGCCACGCTGGAACAAGCGCTGGAGCGCCTGCTCAAGCTGTGAGCGGGCGCAGGGCTCAGTCGCCCCACTTTTCAAGGTAGGTGCGGTACTGCTCGTTCCAGCTGGGTGAGCCGAAGGCCCCTTCGCTCTGGTGCGTCAGGCTGATCGGCCAGGTGCCCACGCTCAGGCCTTTCTGGCGCGCGCTGCGGCAGAAGTCCACGTCATACAGGTGGAACTGAAAGCGCTGGTCGAAGGCCACGCCCTGTGCCTTGAGCGCCTGCTTGCGCGCCGCGATGAACACGCCGTCAAGCAGCTCGCAGTCGGCGGGGGCCTGGCCAAAGGTGGTTACCTCGCCTCGGGTCTGCTGGCCATGGCCGATGGCGCCGCTGAGGTGGGTGTCGGCATCCCAGTTGAACAGCGGGTCCGAGAACGCCCAGGCGGGCTGGAAGGGCAAGCGCCGCGTGTTGCCCACCACGCCGATCACGTCATAGCGGGCCAGGCCGGCCAGAACCTGGTCGACCAGGCTGGGGTCATCGATCCACACATCGTCGTGCATGAACACCAGGGCATCGGCGCTGTCTGCGGCCATGATGCGGGCGTTGTAGACCTCGGGCAAGCCCTTGCGGTTGCGAAAGGCCAGGCGGGCCCGGATACGCGGGTCCTGAGTCAGGCGCGTGGCACTGACGATCTCGATCATGTGGATCCCGTGTTCGTAGGATGGGCCGACAGTGTAGTTTTGACTCGCTCGGCGTCCATGACGCGATGGGTCAATGCACCAATGATCTTGTAGCCTCAGGGCCACGTCTGCCTGGGCCAGAGACAGAAATGCGCCGCTTTGACGCACTCGGTTACAGCGCTGGCCATACTGTGGGGGACGATGTGGGCGCGCGCCAGCCTCGTCCTGTGCCTTCTGCGCCTTCCGTTCAGACCCAGGGATTGCCACCAACACCATGAAACCCGTTCGCCACCTTGCTGTTGCCACCGCTGCTTGCGTGCTGGCCGCCATGACCAGCCACGCTCAGGCTGCGCAAAAATTTTGCGTTTTCGACTTCCTGGGTGCTTCGGGCGACCTCTTCAGCATGGCCAAGGACTACGCTCTGGCCATGCAGCGCTTTGGTGTCGACATCGAACTCAAAGGCTTCAACAACGAGGCCCTGGCCGTTGAAGAATTCCGCAACGGCAGTTGCGATGCCGTGATGGCCACGGCGTTCAGAACGCGCCAGTTCAACGCGGTGGCCGGCTCCATCGACTCGCTGGGCTCGACCACGATCCTGCGCAACGGCAAGGTCGACATGGGCGCCACCTACGAGGTCCTGCGCAAGCTGATCCAGACCTACGCGGCCGTGTCACCCCAGGTCACGGCGCTGATGACGCAGGGCATCTATGAAGTGGGCGGCATCACGGCGGCCGGCGCGGCCTACCCCTTTGTCAATGACCGCAAACTCAGTTCGGTCGAGTCCTTGTCGGGCAAGCGCATCGCGGCCTTCGACTACGACAAGGCGCAGGCCGCCATGATCCAGCGCATCGGGGCCATCCCGGTCTCGGCCGACATCTCCAACTTTCACGTCAAGTTCAATGGGGGCCTGCTCGACATGATGGCCGCGCCCACCATGGCCTACAAGCCGCTGGAGCTGCAAAAGGGCCTGGGTGCCAAGGGCGGCGTCACGCGCTTCCCGCTGATGATCGTGTCCTACCAGATGATCTTCAACCGCAACAAGTTTCCGGATGGCTACGGCGAGAAGTCCCGTGCCTACTGGATGAGCCAGTACGACCGCGTGCTGCAGGTGATCCGCACGGCCGACTCGACCATCCCGCCCATGGCCTGGATCGACATCGAACCCGAAGACGCGGTCAAGTACACCCTGCTGCTGCGCGAGTCCCGCGTCCAGCTGGCGCAACAAGGCCTGTATGACAAACGCGGGCTGCGCGTCATCAAGCGCATCCGCTGCCACGTCAACCCGGGTGACCCGGAGTGCGCCACCAAGTCCGAAGAAGAGTGGAAGTGATGCGAGGCACGCTGGCGGCGCATCCTCTTCTCTGAATTGGGTTTACCTGTTTTCGTTTAACGAGGCGTCGGCATAATGCGCTGCGCATTCAGCCTGGTTGTACCCACATGAAAACAAGCTCCCGTATTCTGGTTTCTTGCGTACTGGCCGCCATGGCCTGGCCCGCTCTGGCCGCACAGCGCTTTTGTGTTTTCGACTTCCTGGGCACAACGGGCGACGCCTACAGCATGTCCAAGGACTACGCCCTGGCCATGCAGCGCTACAACGTGGACGTCGAGCTCAAGGCCTATTCCAACGAGGCCGTGGCCACAGAGGACTTTCGCACCGGCAACTGCGACGCCTTCATCGCCACCGCCTTCAGAACCCGTCAGTTCAACCCGGTGGCGGCTTCCATCGACTCCATGGGCGCGACCACCATCGTGCGCAATGGCAAGATCGACATGCCCGCCACCTACGATGTGCTGCGCAAGCTGATCCAGACCTACTCCACCGCGTCGCCCCTGGTCACCAAGCTGATGGTGCAGGGCGACTACGAAGTGGGCGGCATCGTGCCCATCGGGCCGGCCTACCCCTTTGTCAACGACCGGCGCATCAACTCGGTCGAAGCCCTGGCCGGCAAGCGCATCGCCGCGTTTGACTATGACAAGGCACAGGCCGTGATGATCCAGCGCATCGGTGCGCAACCGGTCTCGGCCGACGTCACCAACCTGCACACCAAGTTCAACAATGGCCTGGTGGACATGATCGCCGTGCCCACTTTGGCCTACAAGCCGCTGGAGCTGCAAAAGGGCCTGGGCACCAAAGGCGGTGTCGGGCGCTTCCCGATCATGATCGTGACCTACCAGGTGGTGTTCAAGCGCAGCAAGTTCCCCGAGGGCTTTGGCGAATGGTCGCGTGCCTACTGGCTCAGCCAGTTCGACCGCGTGCTGCAGCTGATCCGCACGGGCGATGCCAGCATCCCCCCATCGGCCTGGGTCGAGATCAGCCCGGAAGACGCCTACAAGTACACCCTGATGCTGCGCGACGCGCGCATCCAGCTGGCCCAGCAAGGCCTGTACGACAAGCGCGGCTTGAAGGTCATCAAGCGCATCCGCTGCCACGTGAATTCAGCCGACCCGGAGTGCGCGACCAAGTCGGAAGAAGAGTGGAAGTGACACGTCTGGATACAGTTTGTTGAACCTGCGCTGAGCACAATGGTGATTGGACACACAGTCCAAACATCATTCACAAACTCAGAGAGATCAACATGTTCCATGCCAAATACGTTCTGAACTTATCGGTATTGATGGTAGCCATGCTGGCCCAGGAGGCAGCATCTGCGGCAGAGTGGCAAGTGCGCAGTGCCACGGTCGAGCTGGGGTACCGGGCCGACATCGTCATGACCACCCCGGGCAAGCCCTTTGTCGATGGACAGTTTTCATCGCCGCCACCTTGGCCCGAGTATGAGTATCAGGCGGTCAGTTCCAGGGTCCCGGGTCGGAACTATGAGTGGCTCGGAGGAGGTGCCGTGGGGATGCTGGACTTCCTTGCGTTTGCCGGGGATCCGTACCACAGCCCGGCGAAGCCACCGGTCATTGATCTGGCCAATATGCGTGCTGATTTCAGTTCGGTGCACCTGAAAATTTTGTATTTTGGCGGCTATGCAGGGCATGGCGGTTTCTCCAACCACACAGAGTACGATGACTCTGTCGGTTCCGATGGATGGGTGTCCTTGACGCAGAACGCCAACGGGAGTTACACCGCTCGTTGGCCCACGTTCAACTCGACTACGGACTACTGGGTGACCTTGAACTTCATCTCGGTACCCGATGGCTCGGCCGCGAACTACGTGCCGGTGCCCGAAGCCTCCACCATGTTCATGGCGCTGGCGGGTCTTGGTGCACTGGGCTTGCTCCGTCGCCGCCAACCGGCTTGACGCCCGTCCGCCGTAAGAAGCCCTGAAGGGCCTCAGCCAAACAGCCGGCCTGCGTGCAACCCCAGGCCGGTGGCCACCGAGGCCAGCCGGTCGCCACGCACCGCGCGCGCACCGGGGAAGGCCGCTTCCAGCTGGTCGGTCAGCAGCTTCAAGCCCGTTGAACCACCGGTGAAGTACAGGGCGCTGATGTCCCCATTGGCCAGGCCGGCTTGGGCCACCGTGTCGCGCGCGCAGGCCACGATGCGGTTCAGGTCGTCGCCCAGGGCCTTGATGACCTGCTCGGCGCTCAGGGGGCTGTGCAGGCCCTTTTCGATGATGGACAGGTCGATGTCGGTGCTGCCGCCTTGCGCTACCGCGATCTTGGCGGCTTCGGCGCGGCCCACCAGGGCGTGGCCGAAGCGGTCGAGCACCACCTTCATCAGGCGCTGATGCTGCACCGGGTCACCATAGAAGTCCAGCATGTTGCGCAGCTCGGCCACGCGCTGGGGTTGGTAGACGGTGTTGATCAGGTGCCAGGTGGTCAGGTCGAAGTAGACGCGGCTGGGCACGGGCCGGGGCGGCTGGCCGTGGATGCTGGGGCCGAAGCCACCAAAGCCCATGGGCGGCATCACGCTGGCCAGGGACACGTGGCGGTCAAAGTCGGTGCCGGCGATGTGCACGCCGTGGTTGGCCAGGATGTCGTCGCGGCGGTCGAGCTTGTGGGCCAGCTTGGGGCCCACGCGCACCACTGAAAAGTCAGAGGTGCCGCCGCCGATGTCGGCCACCAGCACGAGTTCTTCTTTGGTGGCTTGCTGCTCGTAGTCGAAGGCCGCGGCGATGGGCTCGAACTGGAAGGCGACGTTCCTGAAGCCGACTGCGCGTGCGGCGGTCTCGAGTGATGCCTGGGCGGCTGCATCGCGCTCGGCGTCGTCGTCCACAAAGAACACGGGGCGGCCCATGACCACGCTGTCCAGCCCCTGCCCGCCGGTCTGCACGGCCAGGCTGTGCAGGTGGCGCAGGTAGCCGGTGATGATGTCGATGTACTTGACGCCAAAGCCGTGGCCCACCTCGGTGGTCTGGTCGACCAGGGCGGTGCCCAGGATGCTCTTCATGGAGCGCATCAGGCGGCCTTCGTAGCCATCGACATAGGCCTGCACGGCGGCGCGGCCGAAGGTGCGCGGCAGGTTGTCGTCGAAGGTGCTGCCCTTCCAGGTCTGGGCGGGCAGGTCGTCCGTGTCGGTGCAATAGAACACCGCCGTGGGCATGGTCAGGTTCTCGCCTTCGAGCGGCACCAGGCGCATGCCGGGTGTTTGACCCTCGGGGGCCGGTCGTGCAATGGCGATCGCCGAGTTGGAGGTGCCGAAGTCGATGGCGCAAAAACTCATGAAGGATCCGAGCAGACTGCAAAAGGGAGTGTTTATACCCTTTGCGGCGTGTTCAGTGTAAGGCGCACCTGTGTGCCGCCCTGCGGGGCAGGCAGGATCTCCAGCCGGGCACCGAGCGCCACCGCGCGTTTTTGCATGCTCTGCAAGCCGTGGCCGGGCGACTTGGCGGGCACCTCGGAAGGCAGGCCCACGCCGTTGTCGATGACGCCGATCTGGACGGCGTGCTCGGGCGTCATCCCGATGTGCAGCAGAACGCGTGTGGCGTGGCCGTGGCGCACGGCGTTGGTCAGGGCCTCCTGGACCAGGCGCAGCAGGTGCAAGGCGCGGGTGGCGTCCAGCCAGGGTTGGGGCGGGATGTCGCCTTCGACCTGCCAGTCAAGCTGCACGCCGGCGGCCGCCAGGCGCGGTGTGAGCCGAAAGCGCAAGCTGGCCAGGAGCAGCACCGGGTCACGGTCTTCCAGGTTGCTCAGGGAGTCGATGGCCACGCGCAGGTCGTCCAGGCAGTCCTGGATGGTGTCGGCCAGAGGTTGCTGCGGGGGTACCTGCTGCCTGGCCATGTTCATGGCGGTGAGCAGGTGCAGGCCCAGCCCATCGTGCAGGTCGCTGAGCAGGCGCTCGCGCTCCTGGGCCAGGGCCTGTTCGCGTTCGGCTTGAAGCAGCTTGTGGAAGCTGGCCTCCAGCTCGGCGCGCTGGGCGTCCACCTCACGCTGCAGCTGTTCGGACAAGGTCTTGGCCTGTTGAAGCGCCAACCAGTAGCGGTGTGTCCACACCAGAGTGACGGACAGGAACAGGGGCACGGCGGCGTATTGCCGCAGGAAGAGGCGGCCCAGCCCGGCCTGGTCGTTGGCCACCTGCAGGTCATTGAGCATCAAGGCGAGGTACGCCAGGCCCGAGATGGCCACGGCCCACACCTGCTTGGCCCGCACGCGCCAGGCGGCAGACAGCAGGTGCCATTGGGTCCACAGCGTGAGCACAAAGCCGCCCGCGCCCAGTGGCTTGAACCAGAGCCGGGTGGCGGCCGTGTCGCTGATCCAGTTGAAGACCAGCAGACTGAAGACGATGTAGACCAGGGGCAGGGCCTGTTGCCAGCGCGGGGGCGGCCCCTGGTTCAGCACCCAGCGGCTGTAGTTCAAGGTGAACAAGGCCAGCAGGCCCACAAACATGGTGGCGCCGGTGACAGACCACTGGCTCCAGACGATGTTGTCCCACGCCCAGCCGAAGGGCAGTTCGGTGGCCACGAAGTTGAGGTTGCGCAGGCCCCAGATGGCGGCGGCCAGGGTGAACCAGCCGAACATGGGCTCGCGGCCCAGGCGCCACCACATGACGGCGCCATAGGCCGCCACGGCCAGCACGATGACCGAAGTGACCAGCGTGCCGGTGTTCTGCCAGAAGTGGCGCTCGGCCCAGGCGGCGCGCAGGGTGGTGGCCTCGCCCACGTGGACGGTGTCCAGCCCGCTGCGGTAGGCACGGTAGCCCATGAGCAGCACCTGCACCTCGTTGGCCTGGCCGGGCGGGCGCAGCAGGCCGTGGGGCAGGTCAAAGATCAGCGGTGTGTAGAAGTGCCGGGTGACGGGTTCGTGCATGCGGCCCTGCTGACCCAGCAACTGGCCATTGACCCAGACCTGGGCGTTCATGCTGGCGTAGGGCAGGTACAGGGCCAGGGGGCGGTTTGCATCCAGGGCGGCTGGGGTGAGCCAGGGCAGCCGGTACCAGGCGTAGCCCTGGAAGTCGAAGCGGGCGGTGTCCCACGGGTCGGGCAGGCGCACGGGCTGCCAGCGCGGGTCTTGCGCGGGGGGTGGGCGTGGCACCTCTGCGGCGGTGCGGGCACCCTGCGCTGCATCAGGCAAGACCAGCACCTCGCCTTGCGCAAGCGCCCACACGGCGGGCCCCTGAGGGGGCGGCAGGCTGCAGCCTGACAGCAGGCTCAGGCACCACAGGACCAGGCAGAGCGCCTTCACTGCAGCGGCGGCAAACCCAACTGGGTCTGGCGCTGGTTGTATTCGTAGACGGCTTCTGCGCGTGAGTTCACCGACAGCTTCTGGTAAATGCGCTTGATGTAGGTGCGCACGGTGTTGGCCGACACGGACAGCAGGTCGGCCGACTCCTGGTAGCTGAAGCCTTTGGCGATCAGGCCCAGCAGTTCGTGCTCGCGCGTGGTGAGCGCCGCTTCGTCTCTGGCAGGGGTCGTGCTGTTGGACGATGCGGCGGTGGCCTGCAGGCGCTGGCGCTTGACCAGGGTGCGCGCGATCTGCGGGCTCAGCGGCGAGCCCCCTTCGCGCAGGTTCTGCAATTGCGCGCCCAGGGTGTCCACGCTGCGGTCCTTGAGCAGGTAGCCGCTGGCGCCGGCCTCGATGGCCGAGACCACATGGGTTTCGTCTCCAAAGATGCTGATCACCAGCACCTCGCATTGGGGGTGGCGGCGCACAGCGTGGCGGATCACCTCGATGCCGGAGCCATCGGGCAGGCCCAGGTCGGTCAGCACGATGTCAGGTTGCTGCACGTTCAGCCAGCCGATGGCCTCAGACACGCTGGCGCAGTCATGCACCTGCGCTGCCTGGGCTTGCAGTTGCGACAACAGCCAGTGGCGGGTGGCGTCGTCGTCTTCCACGACCAGGATGC
>Ga0209066_10006764_pt1 | contig 11593 bp, 10 predicted proteins | sample All_14_2_FD_187198 | JGI IMG/M metagenome (GOLD analysis project Ga0209066, IMG submission 187198) | Freshwater microbial communities in response to fracking from Pennsylvania, USA - Allegheny Zone_MetaG_DW_15 (SPAdes) (version 2) ...
TCGCATATCACCGTGACATTCGGATGAAGCTGAAGCACAGACGCGGGAAGCTCGGGCGTTATTTTACCATACATCATCTGGTACAGGGCTTCGCCTTTAGATGCGCCTGAAGCGAGCAGGATGATTTTCTTCGATTTCATAATGGTTTTAATGCCCATACTAATGGCCTTTCTCGGCACTTCTTCAATCGAATCAAAAAAACGTGCATTATCGACCACAGTACGCGAATCCAGTTCAACCACATGCGTGTAGGCTTCAAAATTACTACCAGGTTCGTTAAAGCCGATATGTCCATTTCGACCGATGCCTAAAATCTGCAAATCGATACCACCTGATTGATCGATGAGCGCTTCATATCTCATGGCTTCCTTTTCAGGATTGCTTGCATCCCCCTGTGGAATAAAACACTTTTCCGGTAAGAAATCCACAAAATCGAAGAGGTTTTGCTTCATAAAAGAACGATAACTTTGAGCGTGTTCACTAGCAAGCCCCACATACTCATCAAGGTTAAATGCCATTGCCTGCTTGAAAGAGATGACGCCCTCTTCATAATACTTGATCAGTGAGCGGTAAAGACCTTTCGGCGTATCCCCTGTGGCTAAGCCTAATATGCTATCCGGTTTGCTGAGCAGTTGAGCTGCAACCAAGTGCGCAGCACGCTGGCTCATCTCACTATAATCTTTAACGATAATTAAGTTCATTCGTCTTTACGCCTCCAAATTATTCAAAATACCCTCGACATATACCTTTGATACCTGATAGTCATCATTTAATAGCACGAAATCAGCCACCTTTCCTTCAGCGATGCTACCGCGCTCGTGGAAAAGTCCTAAAAGCTTAGCAGGATTCTCAGTGAGCATACGAACCACCTCTACGAAGGTAAGGTCTGAGTGCTTTAGCAAGTTTCGAATGGCTTGATCCAGCCTAAGGATGCTGCCTGCTAAAGTCCCATCCTCTAGACAACAGCGTTTGTCGTCCACGATTACCTTCTGGCCACCTAAATCATAATTTCCATGGGGCATCATGGCAGCGCGCATGGCATCTGTGATCAATACGGTTTTATCTATGCCCTTGAGTTTTATAAAAGGTCCGATAAAACCGGGATGGACGTGGATGCCATCTGCGATGATATCCATGGAGAACGGTTTTGAGAGGATGGCGCCGATGACACCCGGTTCTCTATGATGGAGGCCTGTCATGGCGTTAAAACAGTGCGTCACGTGATGAACCCCCGCCTCATAAGCTTCACAGGCTGTTTCGTAATCGCATCCTGTATGTCCCATGGATAAGACCACGCCTGTATCCTTCATGGAACGGATGAAGGCGAATCCTTCGTCCATCTCCGGTGCAAGGGTGATCATCTTGATCACGTCCATATGGGGGTCAAGCCACTGGCGTGTGGGTTTTTGAATATAGGTTAGGTTCTGAGCCCCTTTAAAGATTGGATTGATAAACGGCCCCTCTAAATGCGCTCCGATCAACTTTGCACCACTCTGCTGGCCCATTTTAAACTGCTCCGCTTGGTGCGTTTGATGGTTACGCACCGTGATTAGAGCACGCTCGATCCTGTCCTGTGCCATGGTCATGGTGGTCGCTAAAAAGGCAGTGGTTCCCATTTTTACGATGCTTTCAGACATCTTCTGAATCGCCTCACCCGTACCATCCATTACATCATGACCTGACGCGCCGTGGATATGCACGTCGATGAAGCCTGGCACCAGCACACCTGAATAGCGATGCACTTCCACTTTTTCGATAAATTCAATTGGACGAGACTCAAATTCTGACTTCGACTCGATACTGAGGATATGCTGATCAAAAATGACCACCTGATTTTCCACGACCTCATGGCCGATTAAAACTTTTTCACATATGATCGCTTTCATGATGCTCCTTTTAATCAGTATATTTTCTGTGAAACTGCTATAGCAGCATCTTGCTTCACTTTTTTGGTCATCTCACCGTTCTCTAAAGCATATCCCGTACATAACACATCGACGATCAGTAGTTGAGATACCTTACCTGACATGGCACCCCCCTCAAGTGGTCCTTCCTTCCCGTTGGACATAATGACTAAGTCTGAAAGCTTAGTTAGCGGTGATTTAAGATAACTCGTGATGGCGAGGACTTTAGCACCTTTTGCCTTAGCGCGTGCCACAGCATCGACGATATCCTTAGTGCTTCCCGATATACTGAGTGCGATGACGAGGGTTTGTTCTGTCGCAAGTGATGCCCGCATCACCTGAAAGTGCGAATCGGTCACGGATTCGGCCTTTTTTCCGACCCTAAGTAGGCGACTTTGAAAATCCAATGCACTAATTCCAGAGTGTCCAACACCTAAGATGACGATATCCTCATATTCTCCAAGCCACTTTACGGCTTGCTGCACTCCAACCTTATCTAAAAGTTGATACGACTCCTCAAGCGATTTCTGCATGGCAGAATAGACCCGATTTATCAAATTCCCATCATGTTCTGAAGCTATGATCGCCGGCTTAATTTCCATGGCAGCTGCCAGCTTAAAATCTTGATAGCCTTGATAACCCAGCTTTCTGCAAAATCTCAGCACAGTCGCTTCCCCTACCGAACACTTTTCAGCGATTTCGGTTAGTGAATCATACATTACCGTATCCATATGGGCATTTACATAGGCTACTATTTTTAAATCCGACTTTGAATAGTTCGGTTTGTTTTGCTCCAGTGCTACACTCAGCTTCTCTGCCATATTAATCCCTCTCGCGAATGGTAATCGCTCTACAATTTGCGTTCTTTAGTGTAAATATAGCATATTGGCACCACCAAGTAAATATAAAACGGAGCATTTCTCCATTTTAATTTCTAAATGAGAATATTTGCTCCGTTTCATTAGTGCTACTTCCTATGCTTAGCAAAATAAGCTTTAGGGTCAGCTTGATATAGTAATAGGTGAACATTGGCTTTGACAGGTTCGTCGGCTTTAGGACCAGGTGCAAAAAGTCCCAATGTTCTATTTTTTTCGAAGTGATCTGAGACGCAAAGTCCTCGTAGAGCGGCGTCCCTGGTATCGGGGTGAAGATGGAGACTGTGGTATAGGTCAGGCCACTGGCCTTCGCCCATTTGTATACGGCGTCGAAATCAGCTTTTCTAGCGGTGTGTGAAATCATCATCAGTGCGATACACTCTGCACCCACCGATCTTATCGTCTGGACACACTGCCTGTTAATCTCCTCTGTCGTCCGCTTCTGATAATCCACTAGGGTGGCATCATCCACCGCCTCCAGCCCCACGATAAAATATCGAAATCCGATGGCTTTAAGGGCAGCGATGAGCTCAGGGTTCGCGGCAACCGCATCAGCTCTGGCATAGCAGGTGTATGTTTTTAGGATGCCCACAGCTTTAACGCGCTCCACAAACGCCCAGGCACGACCGATGTCTGCCAGAAAATCGTCATCCACGATCTGAACCGCCTCTGCCGTCATCGCCGAAAGCTCCTGCATCACCAGCTCCAGATCACGTGTCTGGTATTTGCCGCCGTTAAGCTTTTTACAGTAGCAAAACGAACAGCTCTGAGGACATGAAAAGGCCGTCTTCATGGTGGCGACTTCCCGTAGCTTTAAAAACCGGTAGTGATAGCGGTTCCAGTAGTAATGCGTGCGGTCTGGTACCGGTAAAAGGTTGATATCACAGGGTGCCAATCCATTCGCACGCCACACCGGAGCGCCTAAGTCACTGTCGTCTCGATACACGAGTCCATCGATTTGCGAAAGCACACTTGACGCGTAAGGGGCGGAAATCGTTTTGATAAACGCCTCGAAATCCACCATGGACGCACTTCTAAAAATAAAGTCCACGTCAGGTGTTTTAAAGGTTTCCGGATTAAGCTGCACATGGACCCCACCCACCACCGTTATGATCCCAGGATTTACTTGCTTTACCTTTTTAGCGACTTCCTTCATGGCGTTTTCCTGAGTGATGTAGCCCGTGATGGCCACCAAATCCGGTTCAAGCTTTCTGAGCACGCGCATAAGAGGCCTCTTATCAAAGATGCCGTCATAAATGGTGGCCTGATGGCCATTTGCGTTTAATACCGTCATGAGGTATTCCAGCTCTATGGGTTCGTTCTCCACAAGTTTAGAGAACCGGAACACATTCGGCGCCTTAGGCCTTACTAAAAGAACGATCATGCTAACGCCTCGTGAGAAAATTTTTGATGTAGACAGAAAATAAAACGTTAAAACCCGTGAGCATTTTAAGGGTGTTGCGTAGTGGAAAGGCCTTCAGGGTGTATTTCACGCTGTGCGCGTTAAAATTCACCATCAGTGCGAGCTTAAGCACCTGAAAGTAATACGCCTTTAAGGACATTTTAGATGGCCTAATCAACACATCACCGAAATTCCATTTATCATAGTCGGTGACCTCGTAAAGCAGCCTTGAACGGTAGGTTTCATAAATTGAGGTGAGGGGATGCGGTACCAGCGGCGAAAAAGTGGTAAGCTCTGGCTTAAGGCGTTTGATGTACTGTATCAGCCGTTTAAAATCCCTTTTCTCCCAGTCTGGATGCACGATAAAGGAGCCCCAGCACGCGATGTCCTTCGATTTTAAAAGCTGTGTGGCGCGCTCGTTATCGTCTATGGTGGAAGCCTTATTATAGTCTGATAGCTGCTGGTCATCAAAGGACTCATAGCCCAGGATCACTGCCACTAGACCGTTTTTTCTCAGACGGGAGAGGACCTCTGGCTTTTCGAGGATACTGTTCACACTGCCATAGCAGACAAACTGCTTTTGGATATTCTGCGCCTCCATATGATGACAGAATGCTTCTAGCCTGGATTTGTTGATGAGGAAATCATTATCGCAAATCAGGTAATAGGGCTCGTCCAAATCGCCGATCTGCTTCACGATTTCCTCGATCGCCACCTCCCTCACCTCTGCCCCTTCGATCTTCCATCTTAGACAGAAATGACAGCGGTTCCTACAGCCATAAGCCGTTTGAACGATGGCACAGGGCTGAAACCCCACGTATTTATACTCGGAGCGGTAACGCGCAGTAGATGAACGGTCTGGCACCACGTACTCGTTAAAGCAAAACTCGCCCATATTAGTAAAACTAAGGGATTGGTCATAGATGCCGTCGATGCGATGGCCCTTCTCCCCATTTTGGAGCATGTGGATGAACGCCCGGACATTGGCACGGGTGGTGGACTTAAAAACATAATCGATACAGGGGACGAAAAATGCGTCCGGATACAGCGATGCCTGCACGCCGCCCACGATCACAGCCGTTTCAGGCCTTACCCGTTTGACGGTTTCTGCGATGCGTTTCACATTTTCCACATCGGTGCACTGAGAGGTAATCCCCACGGCATCTGGCTTAAACGACGCCAGATAAGGTTCGATCTGGCCGCTGGTCTCCACCATAAAATCCACTAGAAGCACCTCCACCGACAGCTCCTTTAGAAGCGTGGCAAAGCACTCCAGTCCCAGTGGCTCGCCGAACAAGTAATTTTTAACGGTGGTGATGTGCTTATTAATCCATGGTCTAACGAGCAGTATGCGCATGCTGCCTCCAGTTTAGATAATATTCGGGGTGATGCCTTGATAAATCTGATACCGGTAGTAGAGGTTGATTCCGAGGTAAAAAAGGGACTGTAGGGGGTGACGCCAGAAGGCACGTTGAAGGATGGTACGCCTCAGGATGCTTCCATAGCTGAAAACGTCCTTATAAAGCGCCCAGTACGCCTCCGTAAGGGCTTTTGGACTCATGTGCCGCGGCACGTGGACCGCTTCGGCGCCATTATAGGTGTAGATATTTTCATTATAAAGTCTATTTTCCGCTTTCATCTGGTGAAAAAACACCGTTCCAGGGATTGGGGTCAGGATGTAAAACCTCGGCACGACGATCTTCATCTCTGTGATGAAGTCCGCTGTCTTCCTTATGGAATCGAGGGTATCCCCGTCGGCACCCACCACCATTTCAGTAGACACCTGGATATCCGCTGCCCTTACGGTGCGGATTAGCCGGCGGTACTCGGAAACGCGTGCCCAAGGCTTTTCCATGCTATCGAGGCTCTCCTGCGAAAGGCTCTCCAGTCCAAACGACAGGGCCATACACCCACTCCTTCGGATGATGGCCAGTAGCTCAGGATCGTCGCCGATGGTGATGGTACACTGCGTCATCCACTTCACTTTCAGTGGCATGATGGCCTGACATAAAGCGATGGTGTACTCACGATTCGAGAAGATGTTATCGTCCAGAAGTAGAAACTGATGAAAGCCCAGCCTTTTCACTTCCTGTATGTCGCGCATCACCTCGTGCACAGGCCGTGTGTGATAGCGGCTTTGATAAAGGCACGCCACTGAGCAGAACGAGCAGGTGTTCACACAACCACGTCCCGCCTGTACAGGCAAAAAAGCCCCAATCCGTTTATGGACGATCAAGTCATAACGAGGCAAGGGCGGTGCATACTTCGTCAGCGGCATGTGATAAATCGGTTTGACGACGCCACCTTCATAGTCCTTTAGAAAGGCTGGCCACGCCTCTTCCACATCGCCGATAAACACCGCATCGGCATATTTTACGCCTTCCTCAGGAAGCAAGCTCACCATATAGCCGCCGAGCACCACCGTCTTCCCCATAGCCTTAAAGCGCTTCGCGATATCGATGGTCCTGTGAACACCATGTCCCATGGATGAAATGCCGACGATAGACGCCTCCGTTTCCCACGGAATTTCCTCGATGGTTTCATAGATGAGCTCAACCTCGAACGTCTCAGGCGTGAGCGCCGCGATGAGCGGCAGTGATAGCCCCACGAAATGGAGCCTGGATTTTTTTATGACCTCACCGCTCGGGGCATAAGGCGATGGCTGAATCAGTAAAATTTTCGTCTTCATGGTTTCCCCCTAATGATGCGTTTCATGTATTGCCACATGACCCGATTCGCCCCCACCGTCAGCTTCAAATTTTCCATAAATGGGTATTTTCTCAGTGCACGGAGGACCATGGCTGGCCTGACCGTGGTTTTATAATAGAGCTTCACGATTTCGAAGTAGTACCGCCTGATGCTGAGGTGCGCCGGCTTCACCACGAGATGCGCCATGTCCCAGCGCGCGAAGTCCTCTGGCGGAACGATCAACTGCGATTGATAGGTTTCGTAAAGTGCCGTCCCCTTCATGGGTGTCAATGGCTGGAGGTTTACAAACTGGATTCCCGACCGCACGATAAAGCCGTACAGCGCTTTAAAATCCGCACGTGTCCAGTCCAGTCCGATGATGAAGGTGCCGTAGCATTCGATATCCAGCGCCGATAAGACCTCGAGACATCTAATGCTGAGGGCTGTGTCGCTATTTTTCTCGTATGCGTCCAGCTCTGCGTCGGTGTAGGATTCAAGCCCGACGATTACCGCGCGAAGCCCCGCCTTTTTAAGGCGTGCCATGGTTTCAGGATGCTGGGCGATAAAATCAGCACGGCCATAGACGAGAAAACGTTTGTCCAGATTTTCTTCATGGATGCGCTGGCAAAAATAATCGAGCCGTTTCGCATCGAAAAGGAAATCGTCGTCGACGATATAGATTTCCCTTTCGGGAATTTGCTTTAGCTCATGGATAACCGCATCGACGTCCCTTGTGAAATATGCGCCATCCGTAATCTCCTTACAGAAGCAAAAAGCGCAGTGATATGGACACCCAAAGGAGGTTTTAATCAAGCTGCAGGGATTATGAAACATATAGTAGTATTTTTTTCGGTAACGCGCCGATAAATGCCGTGCAGGGTACGGATGATCAAAGGTCCGTTCCTTCGGTTCCTTCACCAGCTTCGGCCTAGATTCCCCATCGGCGATGGCGTGGATATGCGTCAGCGCGTTGGCTGCCAGTACATGGTCAAAAGGCCCCGCCATGAAATCCTCCGGAATCACCTCAGCTTGAATACCGCCGACCACCACCTTGATTGTCCTATCGATGGCCTTGATGCGCTTGGCAAGGTCTTTTAAAACGTGAACATGTGAAATATAACCTGTCAAGCAAACCATCTGAGGCTTTTCCAGTTTAATAATCGTTTCAATCGACCGTTTTTCTAAAATCATATCCACGAGCACCACATCATGCTGGTCTATGAGCACAGCCCCCACATATTCAAGCTCTAAAGGTTCACAAATCATCACATGCTGGAGGCCGATGGTTTCCGGATCAGGCTTCGGTCTAATCAATAAAATTTTCATATGCCTTAGCCCTCCGACTTCTGTGCGACATAAAGGGTAATGCTCGGCACATACCACGCATTTACCCGGATGATGTCACGCACCTGAAATTCCGGTTCGAGGTGGTGACGCATCATGCTGGGCGTTGGATACACAGCCGTCGTCGTGGTGAGCTTGACGATAGGCAGCATGAGTCTGTCATAAAGTGTTTTGGTCTCTGCATGGGCGATCAGAAGGTATCCACCGCTTAAAAGATGCTCTGAAAACTTTCTGATGGCCATTTTAGGGGACTCATAATATGGAAAGGCATGTGTACAGCAAATACAGCCAAACTTTTCCTCTTCCGCATATTCGGTGATAGCCTTTACATCGACCACGTGTCCCTTTTGACGCGCCACTGCGCCTAGACGAGAGGGTTCAACCCCTTTGATGTCCAGATGCGGTAGATGCGTTTTAATATCGTCCAGTAGCTGACCCGTGCCGCAGCTCATGTCCATGAGCTTGCCCGTAGGAAGCTGCAGATCTTTTAAAATATCGACGATGCATTCTCTCGTCGGTCTTAAGGACACGCGCTGAACCCAAAGCCGATCATAGATGTTCTCATAAAGGTCCCATTTGGACATGATGACGCTCCTTCGCTAATCCTTAAATACGTGGTAAGTGGGATGATTCGACTTGTAACCCAGAAGTGGAAAAATGCGCTTCGCCACCATACGCATCAGTGGATGACTGTGATGGTAGTAGAGCGTTAAAGGCTTTAGCGTTCCCCCTAGCTTTAGCTTGAACGCCTCAGTGGTTTGACCGAAATCGAAGGTCTTAACGCCTTCTTTTATGCCGTATTCCACCATGTAAAGCAGTAGATTTAGGTAGGTATCATGTTCTATTAGCGCGTCGTAATCGAGCCCGCAGAACATGAAGGTCAGCACACCGTCAGCGATATAAAACTGGCAAAAGCCGATCGGTCTGCTTCCCTTATAAAAGGCAGCGACATGACCGGGAAAGCTTCTAAAAAATTCAAGTGTGTTCTTCACCAGCGGGTAATCCGAACGGTTATAGACCGCTTCATATAAGGCGTAAAGAGACGCATCAAAATCTGGCGATTCAACGATGCTCACCGATTTAAAGCGCTTTTTCGCCTTTAAAAATCGGTAGCGATAGTGTGACCTTAGCTTCGATAAGTAATCCTCAAATGTTTCATATCGGTTTTCCATCACCACGGACGGCAGCGTTTGCATCCTGGCAAACACGTGGTCAAAACGGTCATCGGCATTTAGCAGAATCGTGTGCCCTTTCTGTTTACCCACCCATTCAGCGATTTCTCGTATGCCCTCAGCAGAATCCGTATGATAGCCAGGGATGGAAAGTGATGGCGGCACGCCTACGACCCTAATTGGGATGCGGATAGCGTGGCGATCCTTGAGAAACGTAAACGCATTCAGTTTAGTGGTATAGGAGATGATCACGCTATTAGCCAGTTCCATGCGCTGAGCATCCTCACCATGGGCGTTTTTAATGGCAGGCCAAATCTCAGGCGTTAAAAACCTATTCATGAGGACCTCGATTCAGCCTGAGGGTATAAACTCCGTGCGATTCATAGGGCTTTGCCCATTTGAACCCGAAACCACTGGAGTTGAGGTTGTCCTCTAAAATCCAGCTCGTCTTACATTTGGTAAAGGATTTGTCCTTCACATACTCGAAGCACGCCGCCAGAAGGCCGACGGGAATCCCCTTTTGTCTGTACTCAGGCAGCACAGCCCACTCCACTAGCTTAAAGGTTTTCACCCTTTTTTTATGAAGCCTTTTCTTTAGATACGTGAGTGGCGAAAGCGTTTCTCCTCTGACCATGAGCTCGCCCCAGTCGGGATACCACAGCAAAAAACCGATGGGCGTTCCCTCCTTCTCAGCAAAAATCAAGCTGCCTTCCTCCATAAAAAACTTAAGGTCTTTAAATAGGCTCTGGTCTTCTGCCGCCGTTCTCGGAAAGTAGAATTGATGGTCGCCGAAGCACTGGTTATTAAGATGCGTATAATAAATCAGGTCTTGGTCATAGGTTGCACGCGTCATAGCTCTAAACGTAAACCGCTTATGAAACCGCTCGCGCCATTTATCATTTAAGGGGAATTCGCGATTCTCCCACGGGTATTCAAACGAAATCAACCGGGTTTCTTCGAACCCCAGCTGCTGAAAGTGTTCACTGTAATAGGGCTTCGTGTACATGGCACCGAAGGTTGGGCGGTGTCCCTGCTCTAACGTTAATCCTAACCCATAGTTCACATGGCCGTTCATGCCCACGACGATCTCAGTGGCACCTGTTCGGTAACCAAACCCCTTCGCCATTTCCACGACTTGTTTCGCGATTTCCAGATTTTCCGCATATTCAAAAAAGGCGATCTGCACCACCTCAGAATAATTATCATGGATTAGGAAAGTGGTAACGCCGACACACTGGCCGCCCTCTTCTATCAGGTAGGTTTCCTGCGTCAACCGCTGCGCAAAGGGCGTTTTCCGATAAAAGATTTCCTTTAAAATCGGCGTAGAATAGTCGATATAGTTTGGATCGTCCTTATAATGCGCCTTAATAAAGCGCAGAACCTGATTTTGCTCAGCTTTCGTGGTACACGGCATAAAATTCATAGAACACCTCATATACATTTAATTCTATGCTAAACGCCAATTAGATGCAAGTTATCTAAGCGCTTTCAGGCCCTTAACACCGCATAGACAGTTAAAAAGCCTCAGCTTCAGTGATAGGTAATCACTGGTGCTAAGGCTTAGGTTAATTCTCTACAAAACCACCCCACTCGAAAGCCTCATCCATATCGACTTCCAACACACCACAGTAATCAAGGTCTATAACGAACTTGAACTGTCTCATGACGATGCCGTGGCAGACGACTATGATTTTTTCGTGATGCAAGTAAGGTTTTAAAGCGTTCATGGCGCGTTCAAATACGGATGCCAGCGTTTCATAAGGAGGATTAAAATCATCCGGGCACTCCCCTTTATTCGCTGTTAACGCCTTTGCCGCACGATTCACCACTTCCACATCACTGTAGTGATAGGTCAAATCGGGCACCCACTCATGCAGCTCCGTCACCACCTCGATATCCAGACCATGTGCTTTTGAAATGATAGCAGCCGTTTGAAGCGCTCTCGTATACGGCGATGATAACAATACTTCTGCCCCGTTCAGTCTCGGGTCTTTCGATACCTGATGCGCTTGTTCGATTCCTGCTTTCGTCAGCTGACCCAAGTCACGACCTTGACCTTTAAATCCCAGCGCCGTCACTTTCGAATAATCCGGTTCACCATGTCTTATAAAAACTACTTTTGCCATAGATGCTCTCCTATGATTTGATATATTATTCTTTATGTTTGACGAAAAGTCTTCTGCTATTTTTTATTGCAAGTACAAGCAC
>Ga0209066_10006765_pt1 | contig 11592 bp, 13 predicted proteins | sample All_14_2_FD_187198 | JGI IMG/M metagenome (GOLD analysis project Ga0209066, IMG submission 187198) | Freshwater microbial communities in response to fracking from Pennsylvania, USA - Allegheny Zone_MetaG_DW_15 (SPAdes) (version 2) ...
CACCCAACCCTCTCCCCCCGGTGGGGGGAGAGGGTTGGGTGAGGGGGGACGTTAGCCCTCACCCGGCTCATGCCAGTTACCTGGCCTTCGCCACCCTCTCCCGCCGGCGGGAGAGGGTAAGGGAAGGGAGCACCAGCCTGTGACCACCCGGATTGCCTTCATCGGCGAATGCATGGTGGAACTGAACGCCGCCCCGGAATTCGGGCCGGGCATCATGCGCCAGGCCTTTGGCGGGGACAGCCTGAATGCCTGCGTCTATTGCCGGCGTGCGCTTCCCCTGGGGGCGGATATCGCCGTGCATTACGTCACCCGCTTGGGGGACGATCCGTTCAGCCGTGCCATGCTGGCGGGCTGGCAGGAAGAAGCGCTTGCGACCGATCTGGTGGAAACGGCCAGGGGGGAGACGGCGGGGCTTTATGCCATCAGCCTGGATGCGCAGGGCGAGCGCAGCTTCCATTACTGGCGCAGCGCATCGGCGGCAAGGAAGCTGTTCGACGGGCCGGCGGCTGACGCGTTGATTGAAGCCCTGGCGGGGTTCGACGCGCTCTATTTCTCCGGCATCACCTTGGCCATCCTGGGGGACCGGGGGCGTTCCAACCTGCTATCCCTGGCCGAGGCGCGCAAGGATGCCGGCGCCCTGGTCGCCTTTGACGGCAATTACCGCCCACGCCTGTGGCAGGGGGTGGAGGAGGCGCGGCATTGGATCGGACGCGGTTATGGCGCATCCTCCCTGGCGCTGCCGACCTGGGATGACGAGGCCGCCCTGTTCGGCGACGGGGACGCCGATGAAACCGCGAAGCGGCTTGCCGCGCTGGGCTGTTCCACCATCGTGGTGAAATGCGGGGGCGAACCGGCCCTGCTGGTCGAGGGGCAGGAGCGCCAGGCCGTGCCGATCCCGCAGACGGCCGAGGTGGTGGACACTACGGCGGCGGGCGACAGTTTCAACGGCGCATTGCTGGCCGCGCGCCTGTCCGGCCGGGCCTGGGCCGAGGCCGTGCTGGCGGGCCATCGTATGGCGGGCCAGGTGATCGGCGCGCGCGGTGCCATCGTCGACAGCCGTGCCACCGCTTCGGCCAGACTGGAGGGATGACGGCATGACCACCGCCAAACGCGTCGCCCTGATCGCGCATGACCGCATGAAGCAGGCCATGGTGGATTGGGTGAAGCGCCATCGCAGGGCTTTGGCCCCGCATGCCATCGTGGCCACCGGCACCACCGGCACGCTGATCAAGCAGGCGGTGGAGGAGCTGGACATGACGCTGCTGCGCAGCGGTCCCCTGGGCGGCGATCAGCAGGTCGGCGCGATGATCGCGGAAGGGCAGCTCGATATCCTGATTTTCTTCACCGATCCGTTGAGCACCATGCCGCATGACGTGGACGTAAAGGCGTTGACGCGCTTGTCTACGCTTTACAACGTGCCGATGGCCTGCAATCCGGCGACGGCCGATTTCGTGATTTCCAGTAAATATTTTGCAAGCCCGTATCGACCGGAAACCACCGTGGCCGATCTGTACATGGCCGAGCGCTTCATCGCCGGCCCGAAGAAGGATGCATGAAATGAGCGATACCGCCCTGCAAGCCATCCTCGGCAAGTCGCCGGTGATTCCGGTCCTGACCATTGAACGGGTCGAGGATGCGGTACCCCTTGGCCGTGCCCTGGTCGCGGGCGGCCTGCCGGTTCTGGAAGTGACCCTGCGCACGCATGTCGGGCTTGGTGCGATCGAGGCCCTGGCGGAACATGTGCCCGAAGCGCTGGTCGGGGTCGGCACGCTGTTATCGGCGGAAGATGTGGCCGCGGCCCAGGAAGCCGGTGCCATTTTCGGGGTCAGTCCCGGGGCTACGGTCGAACTGGTGGATGCGACCCAGCGTCGCAAACTGCCCTTTCTGCCCGGTGTGGCGACGGCGAGCGAGGCGATGGCCATGGCGGCGCGCGGTCATCGTTTCCTGAAGCTGTTCCCCGCCAGCGTGGTGGGTGGCATTCCGGCCCTGAAGGCGCTGGGTGGGCCGTTATCGGGGATCACCTTCTGCCCGACCGGCGGGATCGGCGAGGCGGATTTCCTGGACTATCTGAAGCTGCCGAATGTGATCTGCGTCGGCGGTTCCTGGGTCGCGCCCGCCGATGCCATCAGGGCAGGGGATTGGAAGCGCATAGAGGCCCTGGCGCGCGCGGCGCGCAGCAAGGCGGAGGCGGCCGGCTGGCGCGCGGGCTGAATGCTGCCCTACCGGTTCTTCTTCCTGGCCTTGTCCCGCGCAGCCATGTGGGCCGCCTGGATCGCGCCATCGGCCCAGTCGCGCAATATGGCCGGATCTTCCAGCGCGTCATCGGGAGCGCGTGCGTAAGAGGTTACAACGCGCCGGATTTTGCTGTCATAGCTGAAGGGTTCCAGCCCGGCCTCGGCGAAGCGCGCGGCGTTGTCCGGCCCGGTCTTCAGATACAGCGTGTCGTCGATCACCAGGGCGAACATCAGCCCGTCCCGGAACAGGCCCAGCCCGCCGAACATGCGCTTGACGGTAACGGCACCGATCGCGGCTTCGGCCATCTCCTCGACCAGGGTGCGGAATTCGGACGAGATGGCCATGGCTTCATATTCTCCTACCGTCGCACGGGGCGCAGCAGTTTCACCGCCGCATTGACCTGGGCCATGCGCTCATGGTCGCCGCCCGGAGAATCGGGATGGTGGATGGTGGCGCGCTGGCGATAGCGGGCGCGCAACTCCGGCTCCGTCGGCTGGGCCAGCGGATGGAAGCCCAGTACATAGAGCGCGTCGCGCCGGTCCTGTACCCCATCGGGCAAGGGTTCGAAGGACAGCGTGGACAGGCTGGCCTTCAGCCGGGCCACTTCCTCGCGATATTCCGTCAGGCTGTGTTCCAGGGCGGCGATCCGATGTTCCGGTTTCGGCGCGCCACCCAGCCCGTCCAGCCGGAAAGAGACCCCGCCTTCGGACAGGGCCAGCGCCAGCCCCAATGCCTTGCGAATCGTCGCCACGTCATGCCCGTCAGGCAGGCGCACCTGCAGCCGTGGCTTGCGTCGCCAGGGCCGCCCGGCTTCCGGCCCTGATTTCAGCGTGACCTCCTCGCGGTCTTTCGGATGCGGCTCTCCGGGGTCGGGAAAGGTCTCCAGCGCCTCTTCCGGCACGGTCAGCAGTACCGAGCGGGCCAGATCGCCGACATTCACGCCGCGCGCATCGGCCAGCCGGATCAGTGCATCGCGGAACGCGGTGGCGCAGGGCACCGCATAGGAGGATTTGCGGGCGGATCGCGGCGGAGGAAGCGGTGCGGTCATCGTCATGTCGGAAAGGAAACCTGCTTCGTGCGGGCGGTCAACTGCATTCGAAGCTATAGGGAGTATTCGAGAGAGTAAAACAGGGCTTCCGGAGGCGCGCGAGGCACCTTGTCAGTCGCGCGACGCTGTGTCTTTATCCGCGCCATGCAAACGCTATCCATTCGCCTTCGCGCGACCGCATCCGCCCTTGTCCTGTTGACCGGCCTTGCCCTGGTGCCCTCTGCCCATGCGCAGAACGCGGCGCCGGCGGACGACCCCGTGATCGCCACGGTGGACGGGCTGAACATACGCCGCAGCGATTTCGCGCGGGCGTTCCGGGGCTTGCCCCAGGAATTGCGCCAGCGCGGGCCGCAGGCGGTTTATGGCAGCGTGCTGGATCGGCTGATCGAACAGCGCATCGCCACCAAGCTTGGCCGCGACAAGGGGCTCGCCAATGATGAGGAGGTCAAGGCACGGCTGAAGGCGATGGAAGGTCAGGTGATCTTCGAGGTCTATGTCGAGCGCGAGGCCCGCGCCCGGGTGAAGGACGCCGATGTGAAAAAGGCCTATCAGGATTTCCTGGCGATGAACCCGCCGGTTCCCCTGGTCAAGGCCCGACATCTGGTCGTCGCCACCGAGGAGGAGGCGCGACGGATTTCCAAGCTGGTGCTGGAAGGCAAGCCTTTCACTGAGCTTGCCAAGCAGTATTCCACCTCGCCCTCCGCGGCGCAGGGTGGCGATCTTGGCTGGTTCCGGCAGGAGGAAATGATCCCCGAGATCGGCCAGGCCGCTTTCGCGCTGCAGCCCAATCAATTCACGGCCGATCCAGTCAAGACCCAGTATGGCTGGCATCTGATCCTGGTCGAGGACAGACGCACCGCAAATCCGCCAGAATTGGACGCGATCAAGGACACGCTGGCAGATCGACTGGCTGAACGCGCAGCCGTCGATGTCCTGCGCGATATGGTCGCCAAGGCGAATGTGAAGCGTTTCGACCTGAACGGCCAGCCCCTGAAATAACCGGGCGGGTCAGCCCGTCCGAACCGATCTTCGAGGAAGGATCCCTCCCATGAACTCATTCCATCGCATCGCCTCGGCGCGCCTGGTCCTGTGCCTGGCCGTTTCGCTGACGGCCATGCCCGCCGCCTTCGCCCAGGATGCGGCCGATCCCACCGTTGCCACGGTCGATGGCAAGGACATCAAGCGCTCCGATCTGGTGGCGCTGAAATCCGGCCTGTCGCAGGAAATGTCGCGCGTGCCACTGGAAGCGGTTTATGACGATGTGCTGGATTACGCCATCACCATGGAACTTCTGGGCAAGCAGGCCCGTGAAGCCGGGTTGGACAAGGACGCGGCCTATCTGAAGCGTCTGCATCAGGAACAGAACCGGCTGCTGTTCGAAGCCTTCGTGCAGCAACGGATCGATACGGAAGTGACCGATGAAGCGCTGAAGGCCGTGTATGACAAGCAGGTGGCTTCCGCCCCGGCCGAGGAAGAGGTGCGCGCGCGCCATATCCTGGTGCGCAGCGAGGAGGAGGCCAAGGCCATCATCGCCAAGCTGAAGGATGGTGGTGATTTCGCCCAGCTTGCCCAGGGCACGGTTGATCGCGGATCGGCGGCGCAGGGTGGCGATCTGGGCTATTTCACCAAGGGTCGGATGGTGCCGGAATTCGAAGCCGCGGCCTTCGCCCTGAAGCCTGGCGAGACGACCGAAGCCCCGGTGAAGAGCCAGTTCGGCTGGCATATCATTCGGGTGGAGGATCGCCGTCCGGCCAAGCCGGAAAGCTTCGAGCAGATGGAACCCAAGCTGCGCAAGGATATGGTCGACGCCATCTATACCAAGGCGGTCGAAGAGGCGCGCGACGGGGCCGAGGTGAAGCGCTTCAAGATTGATGGCAGCGCCGAGTAAGCTCGGGCTTCAGGGAGGTATCGGATCATGGCTGGTAAGGTTTCGCCCTTTGCTCCGGAAACGCTGGTGGAACCACCGGCCATCGCCGGTCTGCGGATCGGCGGCATCGCGGCCGGGGTGAAGTATCAGAACCGCATGGATCTGTTCCTGGCGGTGCTCGATCCGGGCGCAACGGTCGCAGGTGTGCTGACCACATCCAAAACCCGGTCCGCCCCGGTGGATTGGTGCCGCCATGTCCTGTCCCAGGGCAAGGGCCGCGCCATTGTGGTCAATGCGGGCAATTCCAACGCCTTCACCGGCAAGGCCGGCATGGAGGCGGTGGACTTCACCGTCGATGCGGTAGCCCAGGTGGTGGGTTGCGCAAGGGACGAGGTGCTCGTGGCCTCCACCGGCGTGATCGGGGTGAAGCTGCCGGCCGACCGCATCTCGGCCGCGCTGCCCGCGCTGAAGGCGAAGCTGACTTCCGATTCCTGGCTCGATTCCGCGCGCGCCATCATGACCACCGACACTTTCCCCAAGATTGCGATGGCAACATGCGCCATCGACGGGGTGCCGGTAACGGTGGCCGGCATCGCCAAGGGCTCGGGCATGATTGCCCCCGATATGGCGACGATGCTGTCCTTCGTCTTCACCGATGCGACCCTGCCGCAGGATGTGCTGCAGGAATGTCTGGCGAAGGGCTGTGACGAGAGCTTCAACTGCACCACGGTGGACGGCGATACCTCTACCTCCGACACGCTGCTCCTGGCCGCGACCGGTGCGGCGCAGCATGGCAGGGTGGAAAAGGCGGGCGATCCGCGCCTGCGCGCTTTCCGCAAGGCGCTGAATGCCGTGCTGAAGGATCTGGCCATCCAGGTGGTGAAGGATGGCGAAGGCGCTTCCAAATTCGTCACCATCGATGTCACGGGCGCGAAGTCGAAGAAGGCTGCCAAACGCATCGCGCTTTCCATCGCCAATTCGCCGCTGGTCAAGACCGCCATCGCCGGGGAAGACGCCAATTGGGGCCGCATCGTCATGGCCGTGGGCAAGGCGGGGGAAGAGGCGGATCGTGACCGCCTGACCGTCTCCATGGGCGGCGTGGTAATCGCCGAAAAGGGCGAGGGCGTGCCCGATTATGACGAGGCGCCGGTGGCCGCCCATCTGAAGGGCAAGGACATCCATATCGGGGTTGATCTGGGCCTGGGCACGGGCAAGGCCAGGGTTTGGACCTGCGATCTGACGCATGGCTATATCGAGATCAATGCGGATTACCGCAGTTGAGCGGCGATCCGGAAAGCGGTTGCTGGCAACTGCCGGAGCGTGAAGACGCTGCCCGGCAGGGGCCCAAGCCGATCCTGCTGGTGGTGGCGGCCGCCCTGGTCGATGCCGATAACCGCGTGTTGATCGCCCAGCGCCCGGCCAACAAATCCATGGGCGGGCTGTGGGAGTTTCCGGGCGGCAAGGTCGATGCCGGCGAAACGCCCGAACAGGCTCTGATCCGGGAGTTGGAGGAGGAGCTGGGCATTGATACCCGCGCCTCCTGCCTTGCCCCGTATTGCTTCGCCAGCCACACTTATGATGCGATGCATCTGCTGATGCCGCTTTATGTCTGTCGGGTCTGGAAGGGCGAGCCGCGCCCGATCGAGCATCAGGCCCTGGCCTGGGTGAAGCCCGTGCGCCTGTTCGACTATGCCATGCCCCCAGCCGACGAGCCGCTGATCGGCCTCTTACGCGATCTGCTGGGGTAGTCTCCGTAAAGCCAATGGCAGATATCAGCCATAGGCTTGCGTGGTTTCGAAATCGGCGTCGTCCCGGTATATTCTTCCGTGGTTTTTAAGCAGTGAATTGATGGTCATGGGTGACACCATGAAATGCTGCGCCGCGCTCTCTTGCCCATCACTAGAGTAGTCCCCTGATAAAAACTCATCGACTGCTTCAATGGGGCACAGGAATTCAGCAGCGAAAGCCTTCTGGAATTTCTGGCGATATGTATAGGAAGCGGTCGCCGGACGCAGTGCATCATGGGTCTCTAAGAGACGATCTCCAATCAAGCGCGCCAAATCAAAGCGTCGGCCGGTTTCGTGGCGTGAGCGCAGAACATAGCGAGATGGTTGGTTGCTTTTGTCGAAAGAGTAAGAAAAAAGGGGATTTTTATATTGATTCCAATGAAGCGCAATTACAGTCGTTCCCGCCATATCCGCCAAACGTCTGCTTGAAATGGGGTTTCCATTTGGCTCCACCTGTTGCCTTAATTTCCGAGCGGCATCGATGGCTAGTTCCCAGGCCTGGATTTCCTGGCTCGGCTTTAGCTTCGTCGCGAGTCCTATCATGTCTGCTGGTCGTGCGTCGAAACCGTGCTCGGCGGCGACTTCCGACAGTGTTGCGGAATGCGGGATGGGAGAGATAGCGTCTGAACTGGCGGCGATTTCATCCACTGCCTGAGCACCCAACCGCTCGGTGTCGGCAAGTAGCTGCTCGACAGCATTGTCGTCTATCGCATCTGCATCGCGACCAAGAAGTGCTTCTAACTTCCGGTATTTGGCCAAATTCGGGTCTGAACGTTCTGTCAGGACGTCGTGCCATATCTTCGCGAGATTTGTACCAGCCACACCCCGTGCAGCCAGACGGCCCATTATCTGCTGTATGAATGTATCGATGGCCGCTTCGAAGGCCGATGCCGGCAGGACAAGCGGCGGGCTTCCAACGTAGCGGAATGGTTTTTCATCCGCCCGAGATGACGGCTGCGATATGAGTGCAGTGCGAATTCCATCGGAATGGATAGTAATGTTGGGCCAGACATACCCCTCGCCGATAGATGTCATGCTATGCGCGAATGACCAATCACGACGAGTAGACCTGGGCTCCCAGCGTAAGCGCCACCAATTCCAGGCAAACCACTCTGCGGCGTGATACCCGGATACCAACGGACCTGGGCGCAGGTTGTTGACGAAATAATCGAAGCCCTCGGTCAATGTTGTTTTGTGTGATTTCATCACGAATTGCCCGAAGGCTGCACACTCCTCGGGTAGACCTTCATTCAATGCTTCATAGGCAATCGATATTATGAGCGAATTTTGCATCTGCGCTGCCATTCATCCAATACATATCGGCGCATTATTCGATCATCATCGCCAAGTCTATAGCCATGATATTGACCGTCCGTATCAGGCTTCGTTTTTGCCTCATAGACCTCATTGTCACAATCTACTGCCCATATATATTTCGGCACACCGTTTTCGGGAAACGAACTGACCATCCCAAGGCCGATCCCGCTTTCAAACAGTGCCTTGGCTTCGTCCAATGGTATCGAACGTAGCGCATCACAAACGGACTTCGTGGGGCGGGGATTGTGGGATGGCACAAATCCGTAATCGCCAGGACGGAGTTTGTGAATGCCGCTTCCCACGTAGTCGAGCCTAGCCTTGAGACGCTCCATCACCTCGTTGGTAGTCACGTCCATGGAGGCAATGCGACGATCCGGTCGGTTCCCTTCACGCTTTCTCATGGCCTTGTATACGGTTCCAAGCCTTCGGATGCCTGCGGCAGATGCGAACGTTGCTTCGTCATTGTATCCGTGCAGGGATAGGAAGGATATACCGTCGTTGGTGGGGCAGCCTTATCGGGAAAAGGGCGGCAGCCGCATGTTTATCCCTGACCCGCCGGCGCGACCAGTTCGCGGATCAGCTGCCCCAAAAGCTGGGGCAGATCCGGGTCGTCCAGCGCGGTATCCTTCAGCGTCCAGCCCTTCACCTCCGCCAGACGGGTTTCGCCGACGCAGACCACCGCCAACACTTCGAACTTGCCCGGGGCGCTGCGTCCCAGCTCCTCCCCCTCGCACAGCTTCGCGCTGGTGCGGCCTCCCGGTGGCTGGAAGGCCAGGATGATGCGCGTGTCGTCGGGGGCGTCGGGCTGGCCAAAGCGGTAGTTCAGGACGACGCGCTGCTGGCCTTCCCGGAAACGCTTCAGGATCAGGGCCTCGAACTGCGCATCCTGTCCCGGATAGGGCGTGCCCTGGCGGATGATGGCGACCGGCCCTTTTTGCGATACCGCGCGCAGGAAATCCTCCGTACCGCCGGAATGCAGGAAATAGCGCTGGGTGTTGGGGCCTTCCTGTTCGCAGGCGCCAAGCAGCAGCACGGTCGAAAGCGCGAGGAGGGCAGGGCGCAGCGGTGATGGCATCGACGGAAACTCTACCAATTCAAGGGAACCCGATCCTATCCCGGCGGGGCGGGGCGCGGCGATGAAAAATCCGCTGCGATACCCCGTTTGCTTTACCGCGGCCCTGGATTACCCTCTGCGCCATGATGACATTCGTGCTGCCTGAAGATTTCGGATTGTGGGACGGTATCGGTCTGGGCGTTTTCGTCCTGTCCTGGGCTGCCTATCTGACCGCCACCTATCGCTCGACCTGGCATGATCGCAGCCTGACCGGTGCCGTTGGCATGATGCGCGAACGCTGGATGGAAACCATGCTGCGGCGCGAACAGCGCATGGTCGATGTGCAGATCATGGCGTCGCTGCTCAGCAATGTGACCTTTTTCGCCTCCACCTCCATCCTGATCCTGGCCGGCCTTTTCGCCGCGCTGGGGGCGGCGGATCGCGCGGTGGAACTGGTGTCGGAACTGCCCTATGCGGTCCAGACGTCGCGCGGGTTGTGGGAGTTGAAGATCGCCGTGCTGGTCGGCGTCTTCATCTATGCCTTCTTCAAATTCGGCTGGGCGATCCGCCTGCATTCCTATTGCTCGGTAATGGTTGGCGCGGCCCCGATGCCTGACCGGGTGGACGATGCCGCGCTGATTGCCGCGCGAAGTGCCGCGCATCTATCGACCACGGCTTCGGCCCATTTCAATGACGGGGTGCGGGCCTATTATTTCGGGCTGGCCGCGCTCGCCTGGTTTGTGAACCCGATCTATCTGATCCCGTCCAGCCTGTGGGTGGTGGCGGTGCTGTGGCGGCGGGAATTCCATTCCCATTCCCTGCGGATGATTCAGGCGGCCCTGCATGCAGGCAGGCCGAAACAGGACGACAAGGCATGACGGCGACGGGCCTGCCGGGGATCGATGCCGCTTCCTGGCTGCGCCATGCGGCCCTGAGCGTGGCGGAGATGGCGCGGGCCGATCAGGCCGCCATCGCTTCCGGTGTCTTGGGCATGGACCTGATGGAGCGGGCCGGTCGCGCGGTTGCCGAAGCGATCCAGTCGCGGTTTCCGAAACTGGCGGTCGCGGTGCTGTGTGGCCCGGGCAATAATGGCGGGGATGGTTTCGTTGCCGCCCGGCATCTGGTCGAGGCGGGCTGGACGGTCGATCTGTTCCTGCTGGGGGAACGTTCCGCATTGCGGGGGGATGCCGCCCATCATGCCGGGTTGTGGCGGGGCGATCTCCGGCCGCTGGCGGATTTCCAGCCGGGGCCGGATGCCCTGGTGATCGATGCGCTGTTCGGCGCAGGGCTGAGCCGCGCGCCGGAGGGGGAGGCGGCCCGTGCCCTGTCCGCCCTGGCCGGGCAGACGGTTATCGCGGTGGATCTGCCCAGCGGCCTTGCCGGCGATACCGGCCAGGTGCTTGGCGTGGCGGCGCAGGCGCGTTTGACGGTGACCTTCCACCGACCCAAGCCCGGCCATCTGTTGTATCCGGGGCAGGCGCTTTGTGGCGAGCTGGTTGTGGCGGATATCGGCATTCCGCCGGAGGTCATGCCGGGGATCGCCCCCCTGCAGGCGGTGAACCATCCCGATCTGTGGCGGCACGGCTTTCCCCGTCCGGGCTGGGACAGTCATAAATATTCGCGTGGCCACGCCCTGGTGCTTGGTGGGGCAGTGATGACCGGGGCCAGCCGGCTTGCCGCGCGGGCAGCCCAGCGGGCGGGGGCGGGCTATGTGACGCTGGCCGCGCCGGACGATGCCAAGACGGTCTATCGCGTGGCCCTGGAAAGCATTCCGGTTGCAAGCTTCCGCGATACCGCCGGCTTCCGCGAATTGCTGGAGGCGCGCCGGCTGGGTGCTGTGCTGGTCGGACCTGGCGCGGGGGTGACCCCTGCCGTGCGGGAAAAAGTCCTATCCGCCCTGGCGATCGGTGTTCCGACGGTGCTGGACGCCGATGCGCTGACCTGCTTCGAGGATGCCTTGCCGCTGCTGAGCGGGGCGGTACGCGGCAGTGTGGTGCTTACCCCGCATATGGGTGAGTTCGCACGGCTGTTCCCGGCGCTTTCCGCCCTGGACAAGCCGCAGGCCGCGCGCGAGGCGGCGCGCATCACCGGTTGTATCATCGTGCTGAAAGGGGCCGATACCGTAATAGCGTCCCCTGGTGGTTGTATGATCCTGGCCTGTGACGGCCCGGCCGATCTGGCTACAGCCGGATCGGGCGATGTGCTGGCGGGAATTCTGACCGGATTGCTTGCGGCAGGCATGCCGGATTTCGCTGCCGCAGCCGCTGCCGTGTGGATTCAGGGG
>Ga0209066_10006766_pt1 | contig 11591 bp, 8 predicted proteins | sample All_14_2_FD_187198 | JGI IMG/M metagenome (GOLD analysis project Ga0209066, IMG submission 187198) | Freshwater microbial communities in response to fracking from Pennsylvania, USA - Allegheny Zone_MetaG_DW_15 (SPAdes) (version 2) ...
TGCCAGCGGCCTGCGCGGCAGCGGCTTTGCGTTGGCTGCCTGCGGCCAGCGCATCCTGCATCTCGCGGGTGATGCCGTGGGCCTTGGCCACGTTCTCGGCGGTGATACCCATGTGGTACTGGTTGTACACGTCCCACAGGCCGTCGACGATCATGGTGTCGGTCATTTTCCAGTCGCCCATGCGCTGGCCATCGCGGCTGCCGTTGAGCACATGCGGGCTGGCGCTCATGTTTTCCTGGCCACCAGCGATCACAATTTCGCTGTCACCCCAGGCCACGGCCTGGGCGGCGAGCATCACGGCCTTCAGGCCCGAGCCGCACACGGCGTTGATGGTCAGCGCTGGGGTTTCCTTGGCCACACCGGCTTTCATCATGGCCTGGCGGGCCGGGTTTTGGCCACAGCCTGCAGCCAAGACCTGGCCCATGATGACCTCACCCACAGCGTCCACTGGCAGGCCACTGCGCTCCAACAAGGCTTTGATGACGATGGAACCCAACTCGGTAGCGGGCACCTTGGCGAGCGAGCCGCCAAATTTACCCACGGCGGTGCGGGCTGCTGAAACGATGACGATATCTTCCATTTGAGGTCTCCTCAGGTAAATAAACGGGGAATTCAGGAAGTGATCTGCAAACGCAGTCCAGCCACCAGGATGGCCAGATCTCCCTTAAAAAGTATCAGCCCTTGGCTTTCACGTAGCGGCCAGGTGCAGGCTCAATAACGGCGTATTGCTTGCCTTTGCCATAGGTCTTGGGCGCAGCAATTTGCTTGCCAGCCTGCGGCTTAAGCCAAGCAGCCCAGTCGGTCCACCAACTGCCTTTGTGCTCGGTAGCACTTTCAATCCACTCGTTCACATCGGCTGGGAACTGGCCAGCAGGGCCGATCCAGTGGCTGCGCTTGCCAGCAGCGGGCGGGTTGATGACACCAGCAATGTGCCCCGACGCGCCCATGACAAAGCGCTTCTTGCCCGGGAACACCTGGGTACTGGCATAAGCGCCGCCAATTGGCACGATGTGGTCTTCGCGCGAACCGTAGATGTAAACCGGCAACTTGACTTGGCGAAAATCGATTTTTTCACCACAAACTTCGGTTTTGCCGGGCTTGACGAGGTTGTTTTCCAGGTAGGTCTGACGCAGGTACCAAGCGTAGTACGGGCCAGGCAGGTTGGTTGCGTCCGAGTTCCAGTACAGCAGGTCAAACGGCGGTGGCGACTCGCCCTTGAGGTAGTTGCCCACCACGTAGTTCCACACCAAGTCATTGGGACGCAGGAAGCTGAAGGTGGTGGCCAGATCTCGGCCGGGCATCAGGCCGCCCTGAGCAAACTGCATCTCGCGCATCTTCACGAAATTTTCGTCGATGAAGACATCAAGAATACCGGTGTCGGTGAAGTCGATCAGGGTGGTGAGGAAGGTGGCGCAATTCACAGGCTCCTCGCCCCGCGCAGCCAACACAGCAAGCGCGTTGCTCAGCATGGTGCCGCCCACACAGAAACCCAGCGCGTTGATGGTCTCAGCGCCAGTGATGTCTTGCGTGACGCCAATGGCCTTGATTACCGCATCTTCAATGTAGTTGTCCCAGGTTTTGTGCGCCAGAGACTCATCGGGATTGCGCCAACTCACCACAAAGGTGCGGTGGCCCTGCTCCACGCAATAGCGGATCAGCGAATTGGCCGGTTGCAAGTCGAGGATATAGAACTTGTTGATGCACGGCGGCACCAGCAGGAACGGACGCTCGTACACCTTGGCGGTAAGCGGTTTGTATTCGATCAGCTGGAACAACTCGTTCTCGAACACCACGCCGCCTTCGGTGGTGGCCACGTTTTTGCCTACCTCAAAGACGCTCTCGTCCGTCATGGACACATGACCCTGCTTCATGTCGTGCAGCAGATTGGCCACGCCCTTGGCGATGCTCTCACCCTTGGTTTCGATGGCTTTCTTTTGCGCGTCGGCATTGAAAGCCAGGAAGTTGCTGGGTGCACTGGCATCGATCCATTGCTGCACCGCAAAACGCACTCGGCTTTTGGTTTTGGTGTCACCGTCCACCGCGTCGGCCATGGCCATGAGCGTGCGTGCATTGAGCAAATAGGCCGCAGCAGAAAAAGCCGCCACCGGGTTGTTTGCCCACGCCTCAGCAGAGAAACGGCGGTCGTTGACAGGTTTTGCGTCCAGCCCCTGATTCCACAGATCTGTCACCTCTTTAAGGTAGGTGTTTTGAATTTCAATCATTTTGGAAGGATCAAAGCTCACCTTCTGGCCTGCAGCTTTGGCGAACAAATCGCCCATGCTTGCCAAGTTGGGCATGCCTGCACCCAAATCTGGCATAGCCATGCCAAACGGGTTAGCCGAACCGGTTTGCGGCATAAAGGCCTTGAAGGCAGCGAAGGGATCGGTAATGCCCTGCGAACCCGCCTGAGCAGCACCAGGGAAGGCCTGCGCCGCCTGCGTCCACTGCGCAATGAGATTTTTCTGAAATTCCTGGGCTGCATCTTGCCAAGGCTTTGCGGGTGGTTTACCAGATGTCATGCTTGTCTCCAATGGTTTTGCCTGAGGCTTATTATCTATCCCTCTAGGGAGAGATTCCGGGTTTTCCCTAGTGTCGGTTTCACGGCTTCCAGCAAGCTGACAACCTGTCCTGGACTTCAAGGAACACTGTGTATCTGGTGGTGATCGGTTGGATTTACGTGGTACTCATGATGTCGGTGGCCGAAGCGTTCAACAGCACAGGCACCGTGCTGGGAGCCATTGTGACCTTTTTTCTTTACGGTTTGATGCCAGTCATACTGGTGGTTTACCTGATGCGCACGCCGCAAAGACGCAAAGCCAACAAAAAGCGAGAAGCGACCAAGCAAAAATGAGCGTGCAGCCCGTCGAACGCCAGGACCTGAGCAAACGGCTCCAAGCCATCAAGGCGCGTGGCCGCACGACCGGCCGTGCGGCGATTGACCCGCGCATCCTGTTCACCCTGTGGTTGTACGCCTCACGGCAAGGCGTGGGCAGTAGACGTGAACAGGCCCGCTTGGGCCAGGAACACGACGCGTACAGTTGTACGCCAAGGCAACAGCCCTCTCATGATGAAAGGTGCGCAGAGCCCCTCACCCCAGCCCCCCCACAGGTGGAGGGAGTTCATACACCCCCTGCGCCATGCTCCGACACGGCCAGGAATACACCGACCGGGGACAGGAATACTTTGAAGAACGCTACCGCCAGAGGGTCTTGCACAACCTCGCCCAGAAGGCCAAGGCGATGGGCATGCAGCTCATCCCTTCCAAAAACACCGTTTGAAAACACCATGAAAATCAAACAGTTAACGGGTGTTTCTTGCGAGGAGTGGTGCGTCCCATGACTGGGAAGCACCACCGACGAACAGCGTTCGAGCTCAGCCCATCAAATCTTTGATCTGTTGCAGCGCCGCAGGGTCGTCCATCGTGGTCAGGTCACCGGCATCGCGGCCTTCGCAAACAGCCTGGATGGCGCGACGCAGCAATTTGCCGCTCCGGGTCTTGGGCAACACATTTACGAAACGCACACGTGCCGGACGCGCCACCGCACCGAGTTGCTCGTCCACCAACTTCATCACTTCGCCTTCCAACTTCAGACGAGAGGCGTCGTCAGCAAGCAAAGAGGCATCTTTCACCACGGCAAACGCCATAGCGACCTGGCCCTTGAGTTGGTCAGCCACGCCGACCACGGCCACTTCTGCAATACGCGGATGACTGGAGATACTTTCCTCAATCTCGCGGGTACCCAAACGGTGACCGGCGACGTTGATCACGTCGTCGGTGCGGCCTAAAATGAAGTAATAACCGTCTGCGTCGCGGATACCCCAATCGAAGGTGCTGTAAACCACCTTGCCTGGCACGCTGGACCAGTAGGTTTTAACAAAGCGCGCATCGTCACCCCAGATAGTCTGCATACACCCTGGAGGCAACGGACCTTCAACGGCAACCACCCCCTTCTGGTTGCCACCCTCGAGTTCTTCGCCGGTCTGGTCGTCCAGCAGCTTCACGTCATATCCGTATACCGCTTTGCCCGGCGAACCAAATTTGCTGTCAGCCTTTTCCACGCCGTTGCAGATCGCCAGAATGGGCCAGCCGGTTTCGGTCTGCCAGTAATTATCTACGATGGGTTTGCCCAACTCGTCAGAGATCCACTTGGCGGTGGTTTCATCCAGCGGCTCGCCCGCCAGGAACAGGGCCTTGAGGCTGGACAGATCATATTTCTTGATAAACGAAGAGTCGTATTTTTTGAGCACACGCACCGCTGTGGGAGCGCTGAACATGACGGTGACCTTGTACTTTTCGACCAGTTGCCACCAGATGCCGGCGTCTGGTCGAATGGGCAGACCTTCATACATGATGGTGGCCATGCCACCGATCAGTGGGCCGTAAATGATGTAGCTGTGGCCCACCACCCAGCCAATGTCGCTGGTGGAAAAGTAGGTTTCGCCGGGCTCGCCCATGTAAATGTGCTTCATGGAGGCGGCCAGTGCCACGGTGTAGCCACCGGTGTCGCGCTGCACGCCCTTGGGCTTGCCGGTGGTACCGCTGGTGTAGAGCGTGTAGCTCGGGTGGGTAGCGTCCACCCACTCGCAGGGCACCACGGTGTCCATGTGCTGGGCGCGTGAGGCGCTGTAATCCACATCCCTACCTTCCACTGCGTTGAACGCGGCCAAGCCCCGGTTGACCATCACCACTTTGGACGGTTTGTGGTTGGAGAGCTTGATCGCTTCGTCCAACAGCGGCTTGTATTCCACCACCTTGCCGCCGCGCGAGCCAGCGTCGGCACTGACGATGGCCACGGGTGAGGCGTCTTCGATGCGGCTGGCCAGCGAATGGCTGGCGAAACCACCAAACACCACAGAGTGAATGGCGCCGATGCGCACGCAGGCCAGCATGGCAAAAGCGGCTTCGGGAATCATGGGCATGTAAATCAGAACGCGGTCGCCCTTCTTCACACCTTGGTCCATGAGGATGGCGGCCATGCGCTGTACCTCGGTGTGCAGTTCACGGAAGCTGTAGATCTTCTCCACGTCGGTTTCGGTGGACACGAAGATCAGCGCGTTCTGGTCGGCCCGGTCTTTCAGGTGGCGGTCCACCGCGTTGTGGCACAGGTTGGTCAAGCCACCCTCAAACCAGCGCGCGAAGGGTGGGTTGTCGTAATTGCAAACCCGGTCAAACGGTTTGTGCCAGTCCACCAGTCGGGCCTGCTCAGCCCAGAAAGCGTCGCGGTCCTCGATCGAACGGCGGTGAAATTCGGCGTAGCCTTGGGGATTGCTCATAAGAGTCTCCAGCGTGGTGATTTTTTGCGACAACGGACATAAGCCACCCGGACCATACCCGGCGGCTCAAACTGAATTCATAATTATGAAGCTCAGACTTGCGAGAGTCTGACATCCCACGAAAGCCGCCCCGCAAAATATGCTACGGTCATGGGCGAGACTCAGAACCGATGCCTTCTATCAGCGATAGAAGCGCCAAAAACCACTGCAAAATTGAGCCTGATCTGGCAGCGGTCTTACTTAATCAGCGCCTGCACATCGCGAAACAAGGGATGGTTGGCTGTACGAAGCCATTCAAAGGCGACCATTTCGGTTGTAACCAGTTCGGCACCAGCTCCGGCCAAACGGTCAAACGCGGCATCACGGTTGCGCTCGGTGCGCGAACTGCAGGCATCGGTCACCACCCACACGTCCAGCTCCTGTTCAATCAATTCAAGCGCTGTCTGCAACAAGCACACATGTGCCTCGCAACCAGCCAGCACGATGGTGGCCCTTTCGGGCGCAGATGCTGTGGACTTCTGCAAATGCTTGGGCAGGCTACGAGCGTTGCCCCCCGCTGGGCGCGGTGGTGGACGAAGCCAATCCACCAAACCATCAGACGCCGCACCAAAATGCATTTTTGACAAGGTTTTTTGGCACAGATCGCGCAATTCGGGTGGGTTGGTGCCAAGCTTCTGGGGATTTTGCTCGGTGCCCCACACAGGAACCTCCAGCAACTGCGCCATGCGTGCAAGACGCACCGCATTGGCCAGTACCTGAGGGCCCTCAAAAATGACAGGCATCAGTCGGGACTGGTAATCAACCAGCACCAGCTGGGAATCTGTAGCATCAAGCAACATAGCAATCTTTCTTCAAACCAAAGAGCACGATTTTCGCAGCTCAACGAACAACACATAAACTACACGCCTGTTCGGCCCGTTGCTGGGCTGACGGAAGAGGCGACCTTGATGTGCTGAGCCCTTTTGAAATGAGTGTGACCTTTCGCAGACTGGCTCGCACCAGAGAGAAGCCTGCATGGATGGCAAGCGCTGCCTTTGCCGTCACGGAAGTCGCCCAGACCAAGCCACCGTTCAAAATGGCCAGCCCTGCGTGTCAACCAAAGACAACGGTTGCGAAAGCACACGCTCGGGAATTTCCCAGATCAGCACCTGAGGCGGTGAATTCATGAATTCCTCACCCTTCAAATACCCGTTCATGGCAGCAGAAAAACCACCGCCGTCTTTGGACATGTTCAATACCTCAGCAGAGAGGTGTTGCTGCAAAGCCCCATGAAAATTGGCTCGACGTGAGTACGATGTGCCCACCAGCACGACCGGTACACTGACATCATCCATCAAGCCTCCTTGCGCCTTTTCACTGACCAGCACCGTGGTTTGTACGCTTTCGATGTCAGGATTGGGCCGCAACCAATCGGGCGCATCACTCAGGCCAATCAACCTCAGCAAATCACCCACGCGGGTTTTGCTCTCCGCCGACAACTCTGTCTTGAACCGAACTTCAGGCAAATAGGGAGCAAGTTCGCGCACGCGTCGTGCCACAGCCTGCGCAACGAGATCCGCCCCCTCTTGGTTCCAGTGGGTATCGGTGCTGTAAAACATGGGCCTGCGCTTACCCTCAGGCTCCAACACATCACGCACATCAACCGTCTGGACACCTGCAGTACGCAGACTTTGCAGCGCTGAACCATAGCGGTGTGCATACCAGACGGGGTAAGTACCACTGGCCAACTGAGCCTCATGAACGCGGGCCTTATCTGGAAGCAAGGCTACCACCAGAAGAATCCCTCTTTGATTCAGCCACTTAGATACACGAGCCACGGTATCCAACCGTTGCCCCATCCAAACGTCAGCTTGTGCCTCGTATTTGATTTCTTCAACGGAGAATAGCCACTCGTTCCGCCCCAACCGTACGTCGTCCCCCGTCCCCTGAAAAATGGTGTAGCGTCCTGCGTTCGCTGTGGCAATAAGAGCATGACGGGCAGGCAAATGCATGTCCACATGCTTACTGAACTTTTCAGACGCAACACCCGAGCGCATGTCCTCCATTGTCGTTGGCACATCTGCAAGGGCCGGATCGCGCAAGGCATACGATGCCTGCCACAGACCGAAAAGCATCAACAGAATCATCAAAGCACCCGCCAGCCAGACCTCCAGTGGGGCCCGTAACGGAATTTGCATACGATCTTCATCCATGGTGCGGCCTCAGAATTGGAAATAGAGGAACGGCGTGAACGCCTGCGAAGAAAGCGTTGCTACCGCCCAAACAAAAATCGGCAAAATCAACAATCGAGCACGCCCCACAACAGATCGCTTGACCCAAGGCAGCGCAAAGACCAGCAACCCCCCTACCGCCATGACCCACAGCCTCTCAGGCACGACTTGCCAAGCCATGGACGGACTGAAAGTCAAAGACCATCCACCCGATAGACCAAACATAGCTGTGAGCATGGTCAACGCCGCAGTAACGTTGACAGCTCTGAAAAACACCCAACCGATCATCACAAGCACCAGGGTAAACAGCACCGCCACCCACCTGGGCAACATCGGTCTCGGGAACTTGCTGCGCCAGTAACGCTCAAGCGCCAAGAGCCCCCCATGCCAAAAGCCCCAGACAATAAACGTCCAGTTGGCGCCATGCCACAACCCCCCTAACACCATGGTGGCCATCAAGTTGACATAGGTTCTCACCGATCCTTTGCGATTGCCCCCCAGTGGGACATACAAATACATCCGCAGCCACGTGGAAAGAGAAATGTGCCAACGACGCCAGAATTCGGTGATAGAGGCAGAAACGTAAGGGTCATTGAAATTCTTGGGAAAGTGAAAGCCGACCATCAATCCCAAGCCAATCGCCATGGTGCTGTAGCCGCTGAAATCAAAAAAGAGTTGAATGGTGTAAGCCAATGCTCCCAACCAAGCATCGGCCATGGTTGGCGCAGCAACGCTGAATGCCGACTCCACCAACGGATTCATGGGATCTGCAATCAGCACCTTGCCAGAAAACCCCGCCATAAACAGCAGACAACCATGTGAAAAATGCGACCATGAATGCACCCGCTCACGAAACTGGTCCGCCAGCGGCTGGTAACGCAACACAGGGCCGGCCACCAATTGAGGAAAAAATGAAATAAAAGCAGCAAAATCAAATACGTTTTGCGTAACGGGTGCATCCCCTCGGTACACATCCACCATGTAGCTGATGGCCTGAAAAATAAAAAATGACAACCCGATCGGTAACAGCACGCGACTGTACTCCATAGGCCCTACGCCCAAACCTGCCAATAGCAGGTTCATACTGTCCATGCCAAAATTGAAATACTTAAAGTAACCCAACGCCAAAAGATTGCCCACAACGCCAAAGGTAAGCACCAGCTTGCGCCTGTCTCTCCAGCTCTCTGACTCCATCAGCAAGGTCAGCCAGTAGGTTCCCAGCGTCACCCCTGCCAGCAACAACGCAAAATCAGGTCGCCACCAACCGTAAAAAAAATAACTAAAAACCAGGATGATTCCCGAGCGAAGCCGAAATGGCGATACGTAGTAAACCGCCAAAAACAGCGGCAGGAACAAAAACAGGAACACATGGGAGGTGAAAACCATAGCCAGCAGTGAATAATGTTATGAAACGGTACATGCCCTCAAGCCACCAGAGAAATTCTTGCCAGACGTCCTCCCCTTGTTGCATCCGGCAACTTCCCGACCTCTTAAACTGCCCAGTTCTACACACTACATCGGTGCTGCGACATGTCAAAGGTTACATATTGTATTCGTGCGTTGGGTTTCGCTTGCTTTTTCAGCAGTACACCGATCTCGGCCAGTGCCGACCCAGTCAACCAAGGGATCAAGGTCCCCCCCCCTGCGAGAGCATGCGAGATCAGCCCAGCTTCTGCTTACGTCCTGGCCGACTCGCTGGGTATGGGGCTCAAACACGCCGGCCTAGAAGTGACTCTCCGTGCGTTGCTACGTGGTCCACAAAAAATCAGTTTTGACGGCGGACGCTCCATCACCACGCCGGGCACACACATCCAGAAATCAGCACTTGAGAGCGTTGACGCTGATGCTGCGCTTATTTCGAATGCCAAAGTCATCATCATCATTTTGGGTACCAACTTGCTGGAGGCTGATTTTGCAGAAAGTCAGGAGCAACTGATGCACAAGCTCAAATCTTTGGCACCCAACGCTGCCTATTTTTGGGTGGATATCGGCGCCACCATGTCCACCCAAGCACAACAATGGAGTGAACGCAACAGGCTCATCTACGACCATGCTCAACGGCTAGATTACCAAGTCATCAGCCGATACAAGGCAATTTTCGGCTTACAAGCGAATCCTCTTCAAATACAGGCAGGACAGCTTTTTCCCGGATACAACTCAGAACCTGGATATGGCGGCCAAGGAAACATTCACGGTTATGATCTAGAACTGTCGCAAGCCATTTTAGATACTCTGATCTCGAACCAAGAACACATACAAGGTGGAATGATTTGCCGATAATCAAGACATTCATGATCCATTTGATCATACCAAGACATTAGCCAATGTCTCTCCATGTGAAGAATTTCATAAGTGGCTGATTTTCACCAAAAAATTAATGAACCAACGAAAACTCACATAAATAAAATCACCTAACTCCATAGCAAAAATATTCACCCCATGCCTTCTGGAAAATCCAATCCGGTTCAATCATCGACCATCATCAAACACCAGACTTAAGACGGTCTTACCTTCTTTATGTTTATCAAAAATAAGAGCCGAACGAAACGAGTCAATCTTCTTTACGCGAACCGAAGATGTATTTGAGATATCTACAATCCTCATGACTGCATTCTTTCGAGGCACTGTAACAAAAACACTTAAGCCAGGCACAGAAATCGGGCTATCAACTAGAATAGTCAACGTTGACTCTCGTTTTTTTTGCTTGATGGTTACAACCTCTCGCCTACGCCACCAATTGGCTATCTCATCACCGCGCGCCACCCAAAGTCTATCCCTGAAATCCGAGACTCTTTTCACATAACTTCTCATAGGGCTTAGCATAAACCCCCCATCAACAAAATATTGCGAATGAACCGACAAAAGACCAAATGCACCACTATTTACAGTGTGATTTAGATCATACAATAAATTAGCCAATATTGCATCGGCATTAAACTGCATTTTTTGAAATTCTATATCATCTCGCTGAGTGCGTGGCAACACAACCAAAGATTGACTGAAATTTAAGCGCCCCCCTCCCGGGTCCGAAAAAAAAGGCAGCCGATCAGCGCTTGAGCTCAAATCAGCAGCGTGATGTTTTATGCCGTACTTGTGCAGTAATGATTCGGTAGTTGCGTCGTATGATTCTGTCGGCGCACGAAAGCCAGTCGCCTCTTTCGAGCGCTCACCAATAATGCTTTGCATTTGTTGAATCATAAAAGCAATACGAAGCTCTTGCTCTCCACCGGGATCACCATTGAAACCGAAATGCACATCGGCATGATAAGCAATCTCATGACCCCGAGCCAAAAGATTATGAACTGTTTTAGGCTCTCGAACTGCTTCGGAGGTCAGGCAATAAAACGTTCCTCTAAATCCTTCCCCCTCAAGAAGCTCTGCCAAGCGAACTGCAGTTGCGAATTTATCTTCAGTATCCATTTCAATCAAATGGGAAGCCACATAACCGTCTGGCCAAGCAGCCTTATACGCTATTGGCTCGCGTCTTAACCACGCAAGGCTCGCATCCATCACCAACTGAACATCCCTGTTGTACGGCCAAGCTGTATCTGGAAATGAAAAATAAACCAACCGACTAAGACCTATTTCATTGAATGCCATGACACCATTGGGCTGTAAATCCATGGTGCGAGACCAGTCCATAACTACGGATGCCAAATTATCAGATTTGAGTCGAAGAACAGAATCTTTAGCAGACAATAACGGCATTCTTCTGCCAGCAGGAACTGGCCAGGTCACAGGGCCGTCACCATATGGCATAAAAAATGAGTCAGACGTTTCTTGAAAAAAACCGTTAGCCTCAACATGAAATATAGATTGCAAAAAATCCAATCCGACGTAGTTCCCAGAAGAATCACGAGAACCGACCAACCCGCTCCCCAACAAATTACCACCCCGCGAAACAAAAAGTTTTATAGCCTCTCGTTCATCAGCAGCCAAAGCAACACTATTTGGAAGAATTAGAGTGCCCAATAGAACTCCACCCACAAGTTGCTCGCGACCAATCGTGTGTGCTTGTTTCCCAAATTTTCTCACGTGTGTGCGCCAACGTTTTACAGATAATTCATACGTTTCATTTTGAGACAAAAAATAATCATGAGTTGTCGG
>Ga0209066_10006767_pt1 | contig 11590 bp, 12 predicted proteins | sample All_14_2_FD_187198 | JGI IMG/M metagenome (GOLD analysis project Ga0209066, IMG submission 187198) | Freshwater microbial communities in response to fracking from Pennsylvania, USA - Allegheny Zone_MetaG_DW_15 (SPAdes) (version 2) ...
ACACCGGCGACGCGCGGAATAGTCGCGACCATGATCGCCGCCGCCCTTCTGCGCGCCCTGCCGCAGATATTCCGCCGCCCGTCCCTGATCGTGCTGGCGAAGTCGCTGGCGTTGACGCTGGCGCTGTTTGCGGTGTTCGGCGCGCTGGTCTGGCTGGGGCTGGAGCAGCTGGTCCGCTGGATCGGCTGGACCGGCGGCGGCCTTGCCGAAGCGGCGGGGACGGCCGCGATCCTGATCGTGGCCGGGTGGTTCCTGTTCCGCGTGATCGCCATCGCGGTGCTGGGTTTCTTTTCCGACGCCATAGTCGTCTCGGTCGAGCAGGAAACTTATCCGGGAGCGGCGGCAGGCGCCCGGCCGGTCTCGACGGCGGCGGGGATGCGCTTCGCCCTCAGATCGCTGGGGCGGAATGTCGGATGGAATCTGGCAGCCCTTCCCTTTTACATCCTGCTGCTGATCACCGGCGTCGGCACGTTCGCGCTGTTCCTGATCCTCAACGCCTATCTTCTGGGTCGCGACCTTTCCGACATGGTGGAGCCGCGCCATCCCGACCTTCCCGCCATTCCCGGCCACCGGCGATGGATGATGGGGCTCGTTTCGGCGCTGCTTTTCCTGATCCCCGTCGCGAACCTGTTTGCGCCGATCTGGAGCGCGGCTATGGCCGTCCACGTGCTGCACGGGTCACGAGAGAAGAAGCCATGAAGACACGCGACCTGATCGCATGGGCGCTGCTGCCCATTACTGCCGCCTGCGCCACCGTCCCCCCGCCCCAGACGACAGGCGCGCCGCCGCAGCAGCCGATGGCGAATGCCTATGGCCAGCCGGTCCAGCTGATGGGGATGGATGCCAAGGCGCTGATCGCGACGTTCGGCCAGCCGCGCCTCGACATTCAGGAGCCGACCATGCGCAAGCTGCAGTTCGCAAACGGTGCCTGCGTGCTGGATACCTATCTCTACCCGCAGAAGGGCGCGAAAAACCCGGTCGTCACCTATGTCGATGCACGCCTGCCGAACGGCAAGGACGCCGAGGCAGGCGCATGCGCGCTGGCGTTAAAGGCCAGAAAGTAGCGCAATCTGTCCGCTCACGCGCAGCGATCCGTGTACACCATCCGCTCCTGCGCCGTCATCGGCTTCAGACTGGCATCGAGGGACAGGTTGAACCCCTCCCATGGAGAGGCGGTGCCGCGCGGCTGGGCAATCCACAGCAACGCCGTCCGCTTGCCGTTGCCGCTCAGCCGATACCAGGTCGGCGCCTGCAAGCTCTTGTTGAGGCCGCAGCGCGCGGGCGTCACGGTCAGGCCCGACGTACGCAGCGCGGCAAGCAGCGTCGGTTCGCCAAGCGGGCGGCCTTCATTCTTGAAATAATGGTTGAAGACCGTCGTGCGCGCCCCGGCGGCCATGATCTTGAGCGACTGGCCGCCAAGCGCCACAATACCGTTACGCCGGAAATAGTGACCGTCGACCAGCGGCTTGTCGAGCATTTCGGGCGGCAGGGGCGCCCAAGTGACATTGGGCGCCTGTTCGATGAACCGCCAGTCGTAATAGCTGTTCGCCGGCGCCGTAGCCGGTTGCATCAGCGCGCCGATGACCGCTGCGAAACGGGCGGCAGGCGTTTGCGCCGCCGCGACCGGCGTCGCGGCAGCCCGTCCTGCGGGCGTTGATGCGGCAGGCGCGGCCGCCGATGCCGGCGCAGCCGCGGTCGCCCCTGCACGGCAGATTTTGAACAGCCCGGTCTGCGCGATGCTGGTCAGCGGACCGTCCAGAACGGCTTTCGGATCATTCCGGTTCACGGAGAGAACCCCGCGCTTTTCGTCCGCGTTGAACGTGAGCAGCAGCGGCATGTTGTCGTCGCCCCAGCGATCCTTGCCCCCGTACTTCACCAGGGCCCATGTCTGGATGCCGCTGTAACTGGCGCCGCCGAACCAGGTGTAGCTGACCATGATCGGCAGCGGGCTGCGCTTTCCTGCCGGCGTATCCAGATGGACCCCGGCCTTGTCGACATTGATGCGCGGTGACCGGCTGCAATCGCCGGCAGGCGCATAGCTGCCGTAAACCTCGGCGGGAAGCGCGAGATCGGACGCCAGCACAGATGACGGAAGCAACAGTGCAACAACGAACCCAATGCGTGCATATATTCGCATCTATAGCCCCCTGTATCCGGCGATTACATGATTACGGATGTGTCATGATCGCAATGAATGGCCACTGACTCGCAAGTCCATTCTCGGCCTATTGCCTAGACCTGAAGCGAGCAAGGGCCAGATTTCCCACACGATCCCCCGCTGAGACAGCGGCAAGCGATCACGGGAAAGATAACAGATGGTATGATGGGCGGTCGTTCAGAATAACACCCCGCTCAACCGCGGGATGCGTATTTCAATAGTGTATGATTTCAAATCAAGGCGTTGGATAGCACCCGCCCATGCCCTGAATGGGGCATGGGCGCGCTATCCCAACCGACAGGTCAATCCTCGAACGGATCGCGGACCAGAATCGTGTCGTCGCGTTCGGGCGATGTCGACACGCTCGCCACCGGGCATTCGATCAGTTCCTCGATGCGGCGGATATATTTGATCGCCTGCGCCGGCAGGTCGGCCCAGCTGCGGGCGCCGACCGTGGTGCCTTCCCAGCCTTCCATTTCCTCATAGACAGGCTCAACCGCTGCCTGATCGGCGGCGTGGGCAGGCAGATAGTCGATGATCTCGCCGTTCAGCTTGTAGCCGGTGCAGATCTTGATCGTCTCGAACCCGTCGAGCACGTCGATCTTCGTGAGCGCAATGCCGGTCACGCCGGAGAGCGCGCAGGTCTGGCGCACCAGCACTGCATCGAACCAGCCGCAGCGCCGCTTGCGCGCCGTCACCGTGCCGAATTCATGGCCGCGCTGGCCCAGACGCTCGCCGATCTCGTCCTCAAGCTCGCTGGGGAACGGGCCGGAACCGACGCGGGTGGTGTAGGCCTTTACAATGCCCAGCACGAAACCCGCGCTGTTGGGGCCAAGGCCAGAACCGGACGCCACGGTGCCGCTGACCGTGTTGGACGAGGTGACGAACGGATAGGTGCCATGGTCGACGTCCAGCAGCACGCCCTGCGCGCCTTCGAACAGGATGCGCTTGCCCGCCTTGCGCACGTCGCGCAGCCGCTTCCATACCGGCTCTGCAAACTGCAGCACGAAATCGGCGATGCCGCGCAGTTCCGCCACCAGCGCGGCGCGATCGATCGGCGCTTCGCCGAAACCGGCGCGCAGCGCGTCGTGATGGGCGCACAGGCGATCGAGCTGGGCGTCGAGTGCATCGAGATGGGCAAGGTCGCACACGCGGATGGCGCGGCGACCGACCTTGTCCTCATAGGCCGGGCCGATGCCGCGCCCGGTGGTGCCGATCTTGCCCTTGCCCGCAGCGGTCTCGCGCAGCGCGTCGAGGTCGCGGTGGAAGGGCAGGATCAGCGGGCAATTGTCCGCAACGGCGAAGTTGGAACGGTCGACCTTGACGCCCTGCCCTTCCAGCTTCTCGATCTCTGCCTTCAGCGCCCATGGGTCGAGCACCACGCCGTTGCCGATAATGGACAGCGTGCCGGTGACGATGCCGGAGGGGACGAGGCTGATCTTGTAGGTCTGATCGCCCACCACCAGCGTATGGCCGGCATTGTGGCCGCCCTGGAACCGCACGACGCAGTCGACCTTGCTGGCCAGCCAGTCGACGATCTTGCCCTTGCCTTCATCGCCCCACTGGGCGCCGATCACGGTGACGTTGGCCATGGTTACAGGTCTCCCCCTGCCGGGAGGTCCGGGCCGCCCTTCGACAGGACTCGGCGGCTGGACGGAATAGGGTGGACGCCGGGCGCCCGATGCGAGGCGCGCGGTAGCGATGTGCAGGGCGATTCGTCAAGCGGATGTCGCGGATGGCGGGCTTACAAAATGCGACACATCTTTGCTTTACCCGAAGCGGACGATCGGCACAGATGCGTGCCGGGGACGGTAAGGAGGACGCGATGTCGAAAACGACTATCCTTTGCCTGACGAGCATCATGACGATCGGCGCGCTGGCGATGCCGGCCCCCGGCGACGCGCAGGGCGGCGGTCGCCTGCGCGAGCGCATGAAACAGCGCATGGAGGAACGGCAGCGGGAAAACCCCGCCCCGCCCGCGCAGACATTCGCCTATGGCGGCGATCCGCTGCAGAAAGTCGATTTCTGGAAGGCGGACGCGCCGGGGCCAGACACGCCCCTCGTCATCTTCGTGCATGGCGGCGGGTGGAAGCGCGGGGACAAGGATGGCGCGACCGGCGCCACCAAGATCAGCCATTATCGGCAGCAGGGCTACGCCTTTGCATCGGTCAATTACCGCCTCGTCCCCGAAGCCAGGGTGGAGGATGAGGCGCAGGACGTGGCCGACGCCATCGCCTATCTGGTGAAGCGCGCTGGCACGCTCGGCTTCGATCCGCACAAGGTGGTGCTGATGGGCCATAGCGCCGGCGCACACCTGTCCGCGCTGGTCGGGACGGACATGCGCTACTTGCAAAAGGCGGGGCTGCGGCCGGATGCGCTGCGCGGCGTGATCCCGCTCGACGGCGCGGCCTACGACGTGCCGCGCCAGATCAGCGACGGCGGCAATTTCATGCACGACACCTATGTGCAGGCGTTCGGCAGCGATCCCGCGCGGCAACGGGCGCTGTCGCCGACATTCCAGGCGGGCAAGCCCAATGCGCCGGCTTTCCTGATCCTGCATGTGCAGCGGGAGGACGGGGCGGCGCAGTCGGAGGCGCTGGGCGCGGCGCTGCGCAAGGCGGGGACGGCGGCGGACGTGAAGGGCTTCGAAGGGCGCGGATTGCGCGGGCATATGGAGATCAACCGGAATCTGGGCGACCCGAACTATCCCGCGACACCGGTGGTGGATGCGTGGTTGAAGCAGGTGTTTGCGGGCGGGTGAAGCCCCTCCCTCTCATCCCCGCGCAGGCAGGAAGGAGAGGGAGAATGTTGTTCTACAGAACAAGATGCCCTATATTGCTTCCATGGCACAGTCTGCTCCCTTAGCCTCTCCCGAAGCCGCCCGCGTCCTATCCGACGCCGTCGCGAAGATCGCGGACATATGGCAGCTGTCCAACGCCCGGCTGGGCGCGACCATCGGCCTGTCCGGCCCCACCGTGTCCCGCCTGCGCGCAGGGCGTTACCGGCTGGAGCCCGGCAGCAAGCCGTTCGAGCTGGCGCAGCATCTGCTGCGCCTGTTCCGATCGCTCGACAGCTGGCTGGGGCAGGATGACATGGCGGCGCGGTCCTGGCTGGCGACGCCCAATCTGGACCTGGGTGAACGGCCCATCGACCTGATCCCGACGATCAGCGGGCTGCTGCGCACCAGCGATTATGTCGATGCCCTGCGCGCCAGAGTCTGAACGCGTGCCTGATCTGGCGTCGGAAATCGTCCCGTATAACCGCCGCGTCATCCGCATCGTCGAGGCGCAGCACCGCATTTCCACCAATCGCCTGGCCGCCAATGCCGCCGACCAGATGCTGCTGGAGGCGCTGGCCGACGATGTGAAACCGCGCCTGCCGGAAAGTGCGCGGCGCCTGCCGTGGCTGCTCGCATCGCCGTTCCGCTATGGGCTCGGCCGCCCGTCGCGCTTCCGCGCCGCCGACGTGCTGCCCGGCATCCTCTATGCGTCGGAGGATATCGAGACGGCCGTGACCGAAACGGCCTATTGGCGGCTGGTGGCGTTCAGCCGCTCGCCCGGATTCCAGCGGCCGCGCACGCCCACGCCCATGTCCGCATTCTCCGTAATGGTGCGCACGGATCGCGCGATCGACCTGACGGTGGGCGTGTTGGCCGCACGGGAGGCAGACTGGACACACCCGAGCGATTACAGCGCGACGCAGGCGCTGGCGACGAATGCGCGAAAGGCCGGCGTGGAAGCGATCCGCGCCCGCTCCGCGCGGCGGCGGGCCGGCATAAATCTGGCGGTGCTGAACCCAGCGGCGCTCAAATCCGCGCCGAAGCCGCATTCAAGCTGGGCGTTTCTGGCGACGGCGGAAGGCCTGATCGCGACGCAGGAGATGAGCGATCGGGCGATGCGGTTTACAGTGGAGGGGTTTGGGCCATGTAATAAATCCATATCCGCCTGATTATTATTTTTGAATTCAATACCCTATCTCAAATCGCGCAATTTGATTTTCACATTCTCTCTATTTGATCTAACATTACTCCTCCTATTCGGTCCGCTCTGCGCTTGCTCTCCAATGACAAACGGAAGGCTGCGAACTGAGTTTCCAGCATCGCTCTTTGAATGCGCCGATGCACCTTCCTCAAAGAAGGTAACGACCCATCAGGAGGTAGGCATCTTTATTGATGAACCACATGGGGCCTATAGAGACTGCAGAGGGGAGCTTACCACAGTCGGGATTGGTTCGCGGTCGGGATAAGTGATGTCGATCACTCCTTCCTCTTCTTATAGTCGCGCACCCAAGCGGTAATTCCAACTACCAACAGCATCAAGACCATAAACCAGATAGTGTCGATGGTCTTTAGACAGGCTCTGAAATTGTAAGACCCTACTGCTGCGGCCTTGCATTTCGGCCCCTCGATGATGTTCGCAAAGAACAACAAAGTGGCGAGAAAGATACAAATCGTAAACACGCCTCGTCCAAACGTTCCGAAAAAATCCATGCTCGATGCTGACGGGCCGTTCTTTTCCGGAGCGCTCGGCTGTGACGCGCTTATGACATCAACAATGGCTTTGTGCTGAGCGGCGTCAATCTCGCCGCGTGCAAACCGTTCGTCTGCAATCCGTCGTGCATCTGACATAATCATCCCCAACAAGCCTACTTCATTCCATTAAGAACTATTAGAAGTCGTATGGTTGTTTCGAGGTCGTTGCTGACTGAGGCTGCGCTTGTGGCGCCTGGGTTGGTGCTTGGCTTAATTGTTTGAACGCTTCCAGCCCGTTAACATCGCGGCCCGTTATGTTGAAGCTGTAAAAGGGAGTGTTGGGATCAACAACACTGGGATTACGGTTTGGAGGAGTGTCGGGGGTAACGGCAGTCACAAACTCTGCTCTAATTACTTGGCCACACTTTTCTACCTTGCCAGCCGCATCGAAGTTCTTGTCGTACGAACGCGGCTCTCCCTCCCTGACGGCTTTATGATCTCCACGCGCAAGAGCAGCGTGACTCTGAGCTAAACCCTGTTCCATCTCGCTGTAATCAAACAGTCGGTGCAATTCGACATTATCGAAAAAGTTCTGAAATGCACGATCGGCGCAGTAACTTGCTCGAGGATTCTTCGCAGTAAGAGCCTTCCGTGAGTCCTTATTAACCGGGCCTAGACCTCTAAAAATTGTGGTGCCGTCTCCAATTTTTCCCGACCAGTGCCACATTTCGGTTGGAAGGGCATTTGATCCATCGAGGAAGACCCATCCGAACGTTATCTTCCGGCTGTATTGAACAACCACCGACGGCTTTCCATAGGCCGAAATGAAGCCCTTGAGCATCGAATCCAGGGGCATAGATTGCCCGTTACTTTTCGCCCCCATGCTAACCTGCCATGATTTTCCATTGGGAAGATAGGAAACAAACAGTTTTACCGGCCCTGACGGATCGCTAGTTTGGCCTTTCGGTTTGTCACAATTCAAACAATATCCAACTTCTGTGCCATCCACATTGTTTATTCGGCTGACGATCTGTATCGGCCCTTTATGAATCGAGCATAGGCCTTCCCCAACCTGACTTTCATTAAGACCAAATGCTGTCCCCAGCACGTTAGCCTTCGGAGGTTTAGTGGTCTGGCCTGACGTCTTTCCAAGGCATGGTTGGTTAGCTCTATCGGCTACATAGCTTCTAAGAGTCATGCGTGGTTGGGGTAGCGACTGCCAAGCCTTAGTTACATCAGCGAGCGCTGGATCGGCTTTGTATGCGTCATTCAGAGCCTGCTGATAAACCTCCCTACTCAACAATTGCTCCGCGAGAGAATGGAGGTCAATTGATGCAACTTTCTCGGCCTGCTTTCTACTGTATTCGTCATTTAACTCGGCGGCCTTGGCTTTCTTTTGATTGACATAATCTATTATTTCCGGCGTACGCTTCAACTGCCTATCAAATGTTTCCAGACTTTTCGTCATACTTTCAATAAAATCAGGAAGTTGCTGCGCTTGATAATTCCCTTGCGTCACACGGCTCAAACGCTCAGCAAGTTGACTGCGTAGAGTTTCTATCCTCCGATTAATCTGATTTTGTTTCTCTGGATCGAAAGACGCCATCAGCTCCGCTGCCATAGTTTGACGCGCTTCTACTGCATCAGGGTTGGTCGAATTAGCTACAACCTCGGGATCAACGCTCGATGTTGATGGGCTTCCACAACCACTCATCAATGCGAGAGATCCGACAGCTGTCAGACTTAGCATCTTCGCCTTAGCGCCACTAAGGCAAAACCCAACTCTATTGCAAAACAACATTTTTCCCCCGTTTTGTGACTTCAGCTTGCTATACTTTTCGAGAGAAGAATAGTGACTAAAGACCGCATCCATTGGCTTTGAGATCGATTGTCCCATCACTGAACGCTCATCCACTCCGCCGGAAAAGCCTGCGCCAATACGACAGCCCCGGCATAATCCGTTGAAAGCCACTCATCGTATCGAGCGGGACTAGACCGCGAGGGGAGATTTTTTAGCTTTGCGGTTTAACCGCAGTTCCCCGTGACATTCCCCCCCAAACCCCCTACATGCGCGCGCAATCATGGCAACGCGACTCCCCGAAGCTCCGAAGGTGGGCATGGTGTCGCTCGGCTGTCCCAAGAATCTGGTCGATAGCGAGCGCATCCTCACCAAGCTCCGTTCCGACGGCTATGCCATGTCCGCGGACTATGCCGGCGCGGACGTGGTGTTGGTCAACACCTGCGGCTTTCTGGATTCCGCCAAGGAGGAATCGCTGGAAGCCATTGGCGAGGCGATCGCGGAGAATGGCCGCGTCATCGTCACCGGATGCATGGGCAAGGAAGCCGAAGTCATCCGCGCCCGCTTCCCCAATGTCCTCGCCGTCACCGGCGCGCATCAATATGAGGAAGTTGTGGGGGCCGTGCATGACGCGGCGCCGATGCCGGCCAACGCGTTCCTGAATCTGGTTCCAGAAAGCGGCCTGAAGCTGACGCCGCGCCACTACAGCTATTTGAAGATTTCCGAGGGGTGCAATCACCGCTGCTCCTTCTGCATCATCCCGGCGCTGCGCGGCGATCTGGTCAGCCGGCGCGTGGACGCGGTGCTGCGCGAGGCGGAGAAGCTGGTCGCGGCCGGCACGAAGGAACTGCTGGTCATCAGCCAGGACACGTCGGCCTATGGCGTCGACACACGGCATGAGACGCGGACGTGGAAGGGCCGCGAGGTGCGCGCGCACATGACCGACCTTGCCCGCGAGCTGGGGCAGCTGCGCGACACGGACGGACAGGCGCCGTGGGTGCGGCTGCACTATGTCTATCCCTATCCGCACGTGGACCAGGTGATCCCGCTGATGGCGGACGGGCTGCTGACGCCCTATCTGGACATTCCGTTCCAGCATGCCGCGCCCAATGTGCTGCGCGCGATGAAGCGCCCGGCCAATGAAGCGAAGGTGCTGAACCGCATCCACAAATGGCGCGAGGTGTGCCCGGATATCGCCATTCGCTCCACCTTCGTCGTCGGCTTCCCCGGCGAGACGGAAGCGGATTTCCAGTATCTGCTCGACTGGCTGGACGAGGCGCAGCTCGACCGCGTGGGCGCGTTCCGCTTTGAACCAGTGGAAGGCGCGGCGGCCAACGACCTGCCCGACGCCGTGCCTGAAGCGGTGAAGGAAGAGCGCTACCAGCGGATCATGGAAAAGACCGCCGCGATCAGCGCCGCGAAGCTGCAGGCCAAGGTCGGCCGCATCCTGCCCGTCATCATCGATGAAGTCGGCTATCCGGATGAGGACGATGGCAGCGTCGGCGCGACAGCGCGCAGCCAGGCAGACGCCCCGGAAATCGACGGCAATGTCTTCCTGCGTGACGCAGAGGGGCTGAAGGCGGGCGACATCATCAATGTCCTGATCGAGGATGCCGACGACCACGATCTGTACGGCGTAGGCTCATCCCAATAATCACGCATTTCCGCGGCATTGCGTAAGCCGAATCGGACAAATTGACTCGATCCCATGGGGATTCATGTTATGTAAATGGGGACTGGAGTCGAAAAAAGTCCCATAAAGATACAATTCGGGGAGCATCTGGTTTGCCTTCGTCCTGGCGAGAGGAGGATGACGTGCTCGATGTGAACTATCTGCTGCACCGGCAGCAATTGTCGCTTTTGCGGGCCGCCACGGCGGAAACACCCGAAGGCCGCGCCGCCCATGAAGGGCTGGCCCATGGATATACGGCGCGCATCCGCGCCTATCGGCAGAAAAACCGGCTTGCCTATGAGCAGCTGCGGCTGGCGGCGAACGGGTGAGCGTATAAGCGGCGGCTAACGCCCCAATCCCGTCATCCCAGCGCAGGCTGGGATGACGGATATCGTCACCGCCGCCGGATCAGCGCGTCGATCGACCGCTTATGCTCATCGATGGTGCCGCATTCGGTTTCCAGCACCCTTTTGATCTTCTCCAGCTCCGCCTCCGTCAGGTTTTCGATGCCGATAAATTCGTTGCGGGCCTGATCGATCGCACGGATCACTTCGTCCAGCTTCGCCTGCATGGCGCTGGCGTCCCGGTTCTGCGCATTCTGGATCAGGAACACCATCAGGAACGTGACGATGGTGGTGCCGGTATTGATGACCAGCTGCCATGTGTCGGAATAGCCGAACAGCGGCCCGGTGATTCCCCAGATGGTCACGATGCTGACGGCGATGATGAAGGAGGCGGGTTGCCCCGCCAGAAAGGCGATCCTGTGTGACATCGCCGCGAAGAACTTGTCCATTATCCGTTTCCCTGCCCAGACCTGTGTAAAACTCCGGTTCAGGTTGAAAGTGCGAAATCCGCGGGCATGAGCAAGACATATTTCGCCCTCGCCGCCGGCGCAGCCCTGATCCTGTCGGCATGCGCCACTGTCTCGCCCGAAGCGCGGGTGCGCGACAAGCTTATGGAAGCGGGCCTTTCGCCGCGCATGTCGGCCTGCATGGCCGAGCGCATGGTGGACCGGCTGAGCATCGCGCAACTGCGGCGACTGTCGTCCATGGCGTCGCTGGGCGATGCGAACTACCGCGAAATGACGGTCGACCGCCTGCTCCACAAGCTGCGCGCAATCGACGACCCGGAGATTTTCAGCGTCACCAGCCGCGCCGGCCTGGCCTGCGCAATCGCGCCATAAGCCGCGTCACACACGCTCCTTCGCCGTTCAGGCCCGCCAGCACTTCGCAATTTTAAGGATCGCAGCGGCCGGAATCGGTTTGCAATTTTGCAAAGTGGTTTTGCAAAGTGTGCTGGCAATTGCGATCCGCCTGTGCTTATGCCTCCGCCACTCACCTCCCCTGGGCGAAAGGCGCGCACATGAACATTCACGAATATCAGGCCAAGGAACTGCTCGCGAAATATGGTGCGCCGATCGCCGCCGGCCATGCCGCCTTCTCGGTGGAAGAAGCCGTCGAAGCCGCCAAGAAGCTGCCTGGGCCGCTTTAT
>Ga0209066_10006768_pt1 | contig 11590 bp, 12 predicted proteins | sample All_14_2_FD_187198 | JGI IMG/M metagenome (GOLD analysis project Ga0209066, IMG submission 187198) | Freshwater microbial communities in response to fracking from Pennsylvania, USA - Allegheny Zone_MetaG_DW_15 (SPAdes) (version 2) ...
CAAAAAGTGGGGTGTTTTACTTTATGCCTAGCTAGCGGCTAGTAATACAGAGTTGAGGATGCGTCACCGTCTGCGCACGGCGCCTAACATTTCGCCCCCTTATCCCGAATTCAAAGACGGAATTCTTGGGGGCTGCGGCGAGGAGCGCTTTTATTGAAACCAGGTTGTAAAATGAATCAATGAAGATTTCTTATCTGGAATTTGAACAGCCTATCGCCGAAGTTGAGGCCAGGATAGAGCAGTTGCGCTTTGTGCAGGATGACTCTGCGGTGGATATTTCAGATGAAATATCCAAGATCGAGGCTAAAAGCCAAAGCCTGACCAAAGATATCTATGCCAAACTGACCCCTTGGCAGTGCGCCTTGGTGGCTCGCCATCCCAATCGGCCGTACACGCTCGACTACATAAGCAAAATTTTTACCGATTTCGAAGAATTGCATGGCGACCGCAGTTCTGCGGAGGATGCGGCAATCGTGGGGGGCTTGGCCCGTTTTAATGGGCAGTCCTGCATGGTGATTGGCCATCAGAAAGGCCGCGATACCAAAGAAAAGATCAGCCGCAATTTTGGCATGCCACGCCCGGAGGGGTATCGCAAAGCTTTGCGGTTAATGCGCCTGGCGGAAAAATATGCATTGCCGGTATTTTCATTTATCGACACCCCCGGCGCATATCCCGGCATCAGCGCCGAAGAGCGGGGACAGTCGGAGGCCATTGGCAGGAATCTGCTGGTGATGGCCGAACTCAAAGTACCCATCATCGCGACTGTTATTGGCGAAGGCGGTTCGGGCGGTGCCCTGGCCATCGCGGTTGCGGATACGGTGATGATGCTGCAATACGCGACCTATGCGGTGATTTCTCCGGAAGGCTGCGCGTCCATCCTCTGGAAAAGTGCCGAGCGGGCAGGCGATGCGGCAGAAACCATGGGCATCACGGCGCAGCGGCTGAAGGCACTTGGCTTGATTGACCGTATCATCACCGAGCCTGTGGGCGGTGCGCATCGGGATCACCAAGCGATCGCACAGAGCTTGAAGAAGAATCTTCAGGACGCACTCAAGCAACTGGCAGGATTATCGGTGACGGAACTCATCGAGCGGCGTTTCGAGCGCCTGATGAGCTATGGAAAATTCAAGGAACAGCCCCCCCAGTAATTTGTTGGCCAATGCCGTGGCTGATTGCCTGGCGCGCCAGGCACAAGCCGGTCAATCCCTTGTAGTCGCTTATTCGGGTGGTATGGATTCGTCTGTCCTGCTGCATGTGGCGAAGCAAGTTGCGCCCGCGCTAGGCATGCATTTATCTGCAATTCATGTGCATCATGGACTGAGCGCGCACGCGGATGCGTGGGCGCAGCACTGTCAGCAAATTTGCGCCGGTCTTGGTCTTGAGTTGCAGATGGCCAAGGTCGCCATTACCCGGCAATCCGGTAAAGGACTGGAAGCGGCAGCCAGAAGAGCCCGTCTGGATGCGCTGCTGGGCCATCCCGCAGACTGGATACTGATGGCGCACCATGCGGACGATCAGGCAGAGACTGTCTTGCACAATCTGCTGCGTGGGGCGGGACCGAGAGGCGCTGCGGGGATCCCCGAGCGACGTGGGCGGGTGCTGCGGCCTTTGCTCAGTTTGTCGCGGCAGACGCTGCTCGAGTATGCACAGGCGCACAAGCTGGCGTGGATTGAGGACGAGAGCAATGCGGACAGGCGATATACGCGCAATTATCTGCGTCATGAGATATTGCCTGCCATCAAGCACCGCTTTCCTCAGGCAGTCGAGCAATTGTCTGCCGCCGCGCGGCGATTTGGCGATGCGCAAGCATTGCTTGATGAGCTTGCCTTGAATGATCTGGGTGCGGATAGTTTTGTTTTTCCTGTGCCACTCAGCCTGTTGCGCAACCTGTCGGAACAACGCGCGAACAATGTTGTGCGTGCCCTCATCAGCGCACAGCACGTGCAATTACCCGATGAACGGCGGCTCAGCGAATTTGTCCGGCAGTTACTGACAGCGGCAAGTGACCGCCATCCGCGGCTGGAATTGGCTACTTATGTGCTGTCGGTCAAAGGAAAAAAGCTGCATTTCAGGAAACCGGAAGATGCCGCGTAAAAGACTGTCCAAACCAAGGAAACGCCAAGAAATCTGCGATAAAATAAACAGTTATTGTTAATAAGCCTGCTGTTAAATCTGTTGTCAAACCCACCGCTGGAGAATGTAATGGCTGTAGAACGTACCCTGTCTATCATCAAACCCGATGCTGTTGCCAAGAATGTGATTGGTGAAATTTACTCGCGCTTTGAAAAAAGCGGTCTGAAAATCGTTGCCGCACGCATGCTGCACCTGTCACGCCCCGAGGCGGAAGGTTTTTATGCCGTGCATAAAGAGCGTCCATTTTTCAAGGATTTGGTTGAATTCATGATTTCCGGCCCGGTGATGGTGCAAGCGCTGGAAGGCGAAAATGCAGTCCTCAAGCATCGCGACCTGATGGGTGCAACCGATCCGAAGAAAGCCGCGCCAGGCACCATCCGCGCCGATTTTGCCGACAGCATTGACGCGAATGCCGTGCATGGTTCCGATGCGGCTGAAACGGCTGCGGTTGAAATCGCTTATTTCTTTCCGGCGCTGAATATCTATCCGCGCTGATTTTCCATGCCAACCAATCTCCTCGATTTTGATGCCGAACGCATGACCGCATGGTTTGCGCAGCAGGGTGAAAAGCCCTTCCGCGCACGCCAGGTGTTGCGCTGGATACATCGCTTCGGGGAGGATGATTTCAATGCGATGAGCGATGTCGCCAAATCGCTGCGCGGCAAATTGCATGACATGGCCGCCGTATCGCCAGCGCCGACTTTAAGCGACAAACTCTCGGCTGACGGGACGCGCAAGTTCCTGTTTGATGTGGGTAACGGCAATGCAGTCGAGACAGTATTCATTCCCGAAGACAGCCGGGGTACGCTGTGCATCTCCTCGCAAGCCGGTTGTGCGCTGGAATGTGCGTTTTGTTCCACGGGACGTCAGGGTTTCAACCGCAATCTGACCACTGCCGAGATCATCGGCCAGCTCTGGCAGGCCAACCGGGCATTAGGCTTTGACCCGTCCGGCGATCGCCGTATCAGCAATGTGGTGATGATGGGCATGGGCGAACCGCTGGCCAACTTCGACAACCTGATTCCGGCCTTGCGCCTGATGCTGGATGACAATGCTTATGGGCTCTCGCGGCGGCGCGTGACCGTGTCGACTTCAGGCATCGTGCCGGCGATGGATCGGCTGGCGGAAGCCTGCCCTGTCGCCCTGGCGGTCTCGCTGCATGCGCCGACCGATGGCCTGCGCGACAAGTTGGTGCCGATCAACCGGAAATATCCGCTGGCCGAATTGATGGCCGCCTGCCAGCGTTATTTGCAGCATGCGCCGCGCGATTTCATCACTTTTGAATATGTGATGCTGGACGGTGTGAATGACAGTGATGCGGATGCGCGCGCGTTGCTGCATCTGGTGCGCGATGTGCCGTGCAAGTTCAACCTGATCCCGTTCAATCCCTTTTCGGATTCGGGTTTTCGCCGTTCACCGGCGGAGCGGATACGCCGTTTTGCATCGGTGTTGATCGACGGTGGCATGGTGACCACCACGCGGCGGACGCGGGGTGACGATATTGATGCGGCTTGTGGCCAATTGGCGGGCCAGGTGCTGGACAAGACAAAACGGACGCGGCGATCTGCTGTGCTGCCGGTGCGCGTTTATTCCCAGGCGGAGTTGAGGTCATGAGCAAGTTAACGCAGGGACTGTTCGGCATTGGCCTGGGCGCAGTCCTGGCCGCAGTCCTGGCATTGGCCGGCTGCACCACGAGCACCGGCCCCGCAGCCATGCGTGAAGGCGCGGAACAGGCCATGTCCGAGCGGACGCCGATGAATGAATCTCAACGACGTGCCAAGGTGCACGCAGAACTGGGGTCACTGTATCTGGTGGATGGCCGTCCTGCCGTGGCGCTTGAAGAGGCGCGGATTGCATTGGCCGCTGACGCAAGTTATGCGCCGGCTTACAGCCTGCTCGGCCTGATTCATATGGGTTTGAATGAACCACGGCTGGCCGAGGAAAATTTCAACAAAGCCTTGCAGTTGGCCCCGCGCGACCCGGAGATCAGCAACAATTTCGGCTGGTTCCTGTGCCAGACCAACCGCGAGAAACAGTCGATCGATTACTTCATGGCGGCGGCACGCAATCCGCTCTACTCAACGCCTGTCAAGCCTTATACCAATGCGGGCATTTGTGCCTTCCGATTGAAAGATGACAAGGCGGCGGAAAGTTATCTGCTGGAGGCGTTGCGTGTTTCTCCGGGCAATACCCAGGCGATGTACTGGCTGGGCGAGTTGACTTACCGCCAGGGGCGCTACCAGGAGGCGCGGCAATGGGTTGCCGAAATTGACAAAATAGAAGAGCCCACGGCCGAAAAAACCTGGCTGGCCTTGCGTGTGGAGCGCAAATTAGGCAACCGCGAAGCGGAAGCGCGGCTGGCCGCAGATCTGCGCAAACGCTTTGGTACTTCGTCTGAATATCGTTTGCTGGCGCAAGGAAAGTACGAGTGAGCGAAGCGCATTTTCAGGAAAATGAAGCAGATACCAGTGTTCTTGAGGAGACATCCTGCTTGCCGGGCCGTGTGCTGCGTGCGGCACGTGAAGCCAAAGGCCTGACGCCTGATGCCGTAGCCCAGATAACGCGGTTCAGTGTGCGCCAGATTGAAGCGCTGGAGCGGGATGATTATGCCAGCTTGCCCGGCATCACCGCCGTGCGGGGTTTCGTGCGCAGTTATGCGAAATTCCTCAAGCTGGATGCCGCGCCATTGCTGGCTGCGCTGGAACCGGCAGCGCCCATGGTGGTTGCCGATATCCGCCCGCCAGGATATGTGGGGAATGTAGCGCAGTCGACGTTTCTACAACGCATCACATTCAAACGCGTGACCATTGCGCTGGTGGCCTGCTTGCTGCTGTTGGCGGCGCTTTGGTACATCATTCGTCCTGGCAGCGAGTCGATCCATGGCTTTTTGCAAATGCCACTGGCCACGTCGGACGTTGCCGTGGCGCCGCCTGCCGCGCCTGCTGTGCCGCCACTATCCGCTGCATTTCCGCCCGAGGCTTCTGTGGCGCCGGCAAATTCAACCGAGGCAGCCGCTGGTTCGGCGGTTGGTTTGGCAATTGCGCCCACGGCACCTGTCGCGGCGGCAGCGCCGCCCCAGGACTTGCGGCTGGAGTTCACTGACTTGTCCTGGGTCGAGATTCGTGATGCGACACAACAAGTTGTCTTCAGCGGGGAATATCCTGCGGGTACGCACCAGCGTGTAGCGGGCAAGCCCCCATTTCATCTGTGGATAGGCAAGGCATCCGGAGTCCAGGTGTTTTTCGGCGAACGCAGCGTCGACTTGCAGCCCTATGCGCGTGCTGATGTGGCCCGCCTGACGGTCGAATGAACATGTCATCGCACACGACATTGCGGCGACGGGCCAGCCGCCTGGTGACTATCGGAAAAGTCGGCGTTGGCGGTACGGCGCCGATTGCTGTGCAGTCGATGACCAATACCGACACCGAGGACATATTCGCCACGGCGATGCAGGTGGCGCAACTCGCGCGCGCCGGTTCCGAGCTGGTGCGCATTACCGTGAATACCCGCGAAGCGGCGGCTGCCGTGCCGAAGATACGTGAGCGGCTGGCGCAGTTGAATGTTGATGTGCCGCTGATCGGCGATTTCCATTTCAACGGGCACAAGTTGTTGACCGAATATCCGGCCTGCGCGGAAAGTCTGGCCAAGCTACGCATCAACCCAGGCAATGTCGGCAAAGGGGCGAAACGCGATGAGCAGTTTGCGCAATTAATTGAAATCGCCTGCCGCTTCGACAAGCCGATCCGCATCGGCGTGAATTGGGGTAGTCTCGACCAGGCTTTGCTGGCGCGCATCATGGACGATAACGCGCGGCGCGCCGAGCCGTTGGATGCAACCGAAATCATGCGCGAGGCGATGGTCGCTTCCGCCCTCGAATCCGCCGCACAGGCTGAGGCGCTGGGGTTGCCGGGCGACCGCATTGTGCTCTCGTGCAAGGTCTCCGGCGTGCAGGATTTGATCGCAATTTACCGTGACCTGGCGGTGCGCTGCGACTACCCGCTGCATCTGGGCCTGACCGAAGCCGGCATGGGCAGCAAGGGTATTGTTGCGTCGACGGCGGCGCTGGCCGTGCTGTTGCAGGAAGGCATCGGCGACACGATACGCGTATCGCTGACGCCTGAACCGAACGGTGACCGCACGCGCGAAGTCGTCGTTGCCCAGGAAATTTTGCAAACCATGGGTTTGCGCGCTTTCACCCCCCTGGTGGCCGCCTGTCCCGGTTGCGGGCGCACCACCAGCACGGTATTCCAGGAACTGGCGCAGGACATCCAGACCCATGTGCGCGAACGCATGCCGGACTGGAAGACGCAGCGCATCGGCGTGGAAAACATGACCCTGGCGGTGATGGGCTGCGTGGTCAATGGTCCCGGCGAGAGCAAGCAGGCGAATATCGGCATCTCCTTGCCGGGAACGGGCGAAGACCCCGTGGCGCCGGTCTATGTCGATGGCCAGCGCGTGGTCACCTTGCGCGGCGAGAACATCGCCGCCGAGTTCCGCCAGCTGGTGGATGATTACGTCGCGCGCACTTATCCCTCACGCATCTGAAGTGGACTCATGAGCCAGACCTTGCAAGCCGTCCGCGGCATGAATGACATCCTGCCCGTCGAGGCGGAGTTATGGGAACAGTTTGAAGAAACCATCCGCGATTGGCTGCGCGCCTATGGTTACCGCCCGATACGCATGCCGATTGTCGAGCCGACGGCGCTATTCCAGCGCGCGATCGGCGCAGTGACCGACATTGTCGAGAAGGAAATGTATTCCTTCGCCGATGCGCTCAACGGCGAACAGCTCACGCTGCGCCCTGAAGGCACGGCGTCGTGCGTGCGCGCGGCTTTGCAACACAATCTGCTCTATGACGGCCCCAAGCGCCTGTGGTACATGGGCCCGATGTTCCGCCATGAACGGCCGCAAAAAGGGCGTTACCGCCAATTTCACCAGGTCGGCGTCGAGGCCATGGGGTTTGCCGGGCCGGATATCGATGCCGAGCAGATCGCGATGTGCGCACGGCTCTGGGATGATCTCGGCCTGCAAGGCATCCGCCTGGAAATCAACTCATTGGGGCAGAGTGAAGAGCGCGCACGCCATCGCACCGACCTGATCGCCTATCTTGCCAGGCACGCCGCATTGCTGGACGCCGATGCACAACGCCGTTTGCATACCAATCCACTGCGTATCCTGGATACCAAGAACCCGGCCATGCAGGACTTGGTGAGCGGCGCGCCCAAGCTGCTTGATTATCTGGGCGAGGAATCGCTCAAGCACTTTGAAGGCGTGCAACAACTGCTCAAGGATGTGGCCATTCCGTATCGCATCAATTCGCGCCTGGTGCGCGGGCTGGATTATTACAACCTCACCGTGTCCGAGTGGGTGACCGACCAGCTCGGCGCGCAAGGCACGGTCTGCGCCGGTGGCCGCTACGATGGTCTGCTGGCGCAACTGGGCGGCAAACCTGCGCCGGCCTGCGGATTCGCCATGGGTATCGAGCGCCTGCTCGCGCTATGGCTGGATCAGGGACACCAGCATGAAACGCCGGTACCGGATGCCTATCTGGTGCATCAGGGTGAAGCGGCGGGGCGGTTTGCCTTCCGCATCGCCGAACATCTGCGCAGCGGCGGTTTTGCCATCCATCTGCACTGCGGTGGCGGCAGTTTCAAGTCGCAGATGAAAAGGGCTGATGCCTCTGGCGCCCCGCTGGCGCTAATAGTCGGCGATGACGAGACGGCGGCGAATGCCGTCAGTATCAAGCTGTTGCGTGAGGGAACTTATGCCGCGCAAACAGACCCCCAGGTACGGGTAAGTTTCGATGACCTGGCCGATCACCTCGGCGAACTACTTTTTCCTACGGAAGGCGACCATGGCAGTTTATGACCTTGAAGAGCAGGAGCAACTGGCGGAGCTGAAAAGCTGGTGGCATCGTCATGGCAACAAAGTGACCAGTGTTTTGCTGGTGCTGGCATTGGCCGCAGCGGCCTGGCAGGGTTGGCAATGGTGGCAGCGCAGCCAGTCGGCGCAGGCTTCGGCGATCTATGCCGGCTTGCAGCAGGCGGTCGAACAAAAAGACGCCAGGCGTGCGCGCGAACTCGCCGGAGAATTGATCGACAAATACTCAAATACCAGTTATGCCGGTATGGGCGCGTTATTGGCGGCGCGCAGCCAGGTGGATCAGGGCGACAGCAAGAATGCCCGTGTGCAGTTGGCCTGGGCGGCTGAAAATGCCAAGGATGCCGGCTTGCGCGAACTTGCGCGCCTGCGCCTGGCGACGGTGTTGCTCGACGACAAGGCCTATGACGAAGCGCTCAAGCAATTGGCGGCAGAACCCTCGGCACCGTTTGCGCCGCGCTATGCCGATTTGCGCGGGGATATTCTGGCCGCGCAGGGCAAGCTGAAGGAAGCCGCCGCAGCATATGATGCGGCATTGGCCAAGCTGGATGCTATCGCCAAGGCGGATAGCGAGCAGCGCCACGAAGGCTATCGCGCCATTGTGCAGACCAAGCGCGATGCGTTGGGGCAGGATAAATGAAACATTTGAGCAAAACGCTGCCCTGGTTATGCGCCGCCTTGTTGCTCGGCGCCTGCTCCACGATGGACAGCCTGAATCCCTTCAGTTCAAGCAAGGCCAAGGTCAAGGTGGCCGAACTTGCCAGCTTCGAACCGAAAGTCCAGTTGCGCACACTCTGGCAGGCACGCATCGGCAGCGCGGGCATCTATACCCTGTTGCCGGCTGTGGTTGGCAACAGCGTGTATGCCGCTGCAGCGGATGGTAGCCTGGCGCGCTTCGATGGCGAAAAGCAGGTCTGGCGGGTTCCCACCGGACAGACGATTTCCGGCGGTGTGGGCGCTGATGGAAAGCTCGTCGTCGTGGGTACGGCAAAAGGCGAAGTGCGGGCATTTGATGCGGCAACCGGCAAGGCGGCATGGAAAGCACAGGTGAGCTCCGAAGTGCTGGCGCCTCCCGCTGTGGCGGATGGGCTCGTCGTCGTGCGTTCCGGCGATTCGCGGATTTCTGCTCTGGATGCGGCGGATGGCAAGCTGCGCTGGGTTTATCAGCGCAGTGTGCCGGCCCTGTTATTGCGCTCCAATGCGCGTGTCTTGATGACAGGTGATAACACCATCGCCGGTTTCCCCGGCGGCAAGTTGGTCGCCATCGCCAACAACAATGGCGCATCGGTCTGGGAGGCGACCGTGGCGCTACCCAAAGGCTCCACGGAACTGGAGCGGGTGACCGATATCACGAGTTCTCCTGTGCTGGAAGGCAATGCCGTCTGCGCCGTTGCCTTTCAGGGGCGGATCGCCTGTTTTGATGTGAAAAATGGCACAGGCCTGTGGTCGCGGGAGATGTCGTCCATCGCCGGTCTGGATATGGACAGCAAGCAGGTGTATGTCACTGACGACAAGGGCTTTGTGCAGGCGCTGGACAGGGATACTGGCGCGACCGTCTGGTCACTGGACAAACTGGCGACACGCAGCCCGACGCGGCCGTTGGCGCTGGATGGTCTGGTGGCGGTGGCGGATGTCCAGGGCATGGTGCACCTGCTGAGCAGCGATGGTGGCGTGTTTTTCGGCCGCGCCAAAACCGATGGCAGCGCCATCAGGGCCGACCCGGTGCGCTATGCCAATGGAATTTTGGTACAGACGTCAGATGGTGGCTTGTTCGCCATGTCAGCAAAATAAACAATGAAACCTACCCTGGTCATTGTCGGCCGTCCGAATGTCGGCAAATCGACGCTGTTCAACCGCATGACCCGCTCGCGTGATGCGCTGGTCGCCGATCAGCCGGGACTGACGCGTGACCGCCATTACGGCCACGGGCGGCTGGGCAACAAGCCGCATCTGGTGGTGGATACCGGTGGTTTTGAACCGCAGGTGAAGGATGGCATCGTGCACGAGATGGCGCGGCAGGCCGAGGCGGCGATTGCCGAAGCCGACATGCTGCTGTTTGTGGTCGATGCCCGCGCCGGCCTGACACCGCAGGACAAGGTCATCGCCGATCTGCTGCGGCGTAGCGGTCGTCCGGTATTGCTGACGGTTAATAAAGGCGAAGGCATGGACCGTGCTGTGGTGGGTGCCGAATTTTATGAGCTGGGTTGTGGCGCGCCGTGCGTGATTTCCGCCTCGCATGGCGATGGCGTGCGCGAGCTGGTTGAGCTGGCGCTGGCGTCTTTTCCCGCAGAAAACGCAGATGACGATACCGCCATGGGGCCGCGCGTCGCCATTGCCGGCCGCCCGAATGTTGGCAAGAGCACCTTGATCAACACGCTGCTCGGCGAAGAGCGGGTCATCGCGTTTGATATGCCAGGCACCACGCGCGATGCGATCGAAATTCCGTTCGAGCGCAATGGCAAGGCCTACACGCTGATTGATACCGCCGGTTTGCGCCGCAAGGGGCGTGTCTTCGAGGCCATTGAAAAGTTTTCCGTGATCAAGACATTGCAAGCGGTGGAAGAGGCGAATGTCGTGGTGCTGATGGTGGATGCCAGCCAGGACATCTCGGACCAGGACGCGCATATCGCGGGTTTCTGCATCGATGCCGGACGTGCCCTGGTGGTCGCCGTGAATAAGTGGGATGCGGTTGATACCTATCGCCGTGCGCGCGTCAAGGAAGACATCGAACACAAGCTCAACTTTCTCGGCTTTGCGCAGGTGCATTACATTTCCGCGCTCAAGGGACAGGGCATTGCCAGCGTACTGACTTCGGTGGATAAGGCCTATGCGGCGGCGATGGCCAAGATGAGCACGCCCAAGCTCACCCGCGTACTGATTGCGGCAGTGGAAAAACAGGCGCCGCCACGGCACGGCATGTTTCGTCCCAAGCCGCGCTACGCGCATCAAGGCGGCAGCAACCCGCCGATCATCGTGGTTCACGGCAACGCGCTGGACCATGTGCCGGCCTCTTACACGCGTTATCTTGAGCGCTACTTCCTTGAGGCATTCAAGCTCCAGGGCACACCGCTGCGCGTCCAGTACAAGACCACTAAAAATCCATTTGCCACCGAGCGTTAGCCGCTGAAATTTTTGCGCTGTGGCACCTGTCGGACAAGGCCAAAAGTCGGCGGTGATGGCACGGCGAAGAAAAATCGATTACATTGTCCACTTAATAAATCTACACCTGCGAAGGATATAAAAAAAATGAGCACTGCCAAAGGGCTAATGTTACAAGACCCATTCCTGAATCTGCTGCGCCGCGAGCATGTCCCGGTCGCCGTTTATCTGGTTAACGGCATCAAGCTGCAAGGGCAGATTGATTCGTTCGACCAATATGTCGTGTTGCTGAAAAGTACCGTCACCCAGATGGTTTATAAACACGCCATCTCGACCATCGTGCCGGTGCGGGCGGTGGATTTCCATGCCGAGGGCAGTGGCGCCGATTGATGGTTCCATGGTGTCGCCGATGCGCAAGCAGCGTGTTGTCGCCTGATGTTTGAACGCCATGTTTGATCGGCCGGCCAGTGGCGAAAAC
>Ga0209066_10006769_pt1 | contig 11589 bp, 9 predicted proteins | sample All_14_2_FD_187198 | JGI IMG/M metagenome (GOLD analysis project Ga0209066, IMG submission 187198) | Freshwater microbial communities in response to fracking from Pennsylvania, USA - Allegheny Zone_MetaG_DW_15 (SPAdes) (version 2) ...
ATTTTTAGGCGCGGTCATTGTCTTTGGCGTGGCGACAGTCATCTTCGGTGCGACAAAATCATTCATCATCGCATGGCTGGCAATTGCCACCACAGGCGCAGCGGACGGAGTCAGCACCATCATCCGCAACACCATCCGTCAGCTACAAACCCCCGATCACATCCGCGGACGGATGACCAGCATCAACCAGATCTTCTTTCAAGGCGGGCCGCAGCTTGGCGAAATTGAAGCAGGTTCGGTGGCGCAATTCTTTGGCGCGCCCTTTGCTGTTATCAGTGGAGGGATTGGCTGTGTCCTTGGCACCCTCTTCATCATATGGAAATGGCCCCACCTCATGAGATACAACGGCGACGAACCCACGCTCGCAGGCGCTACAGCGGATTGACCTATTCGTAGGGGCGGGGTACCCCCGTCCCTACGGTTTTATTCAGGCGGGTTTTCGATTAGGTATTTCATCTCAGCCAATACGGCCTGATGAATCACATTCGTATCATTTGACCCCAACTCTTTCACATAGATCGGGTTACCGATCTGCACTGTCACTGTGACGGGTTTTTCATCAAAGAGAATCATGCCAAGCAATTGCAGGGCGGTAGCTAGCTTTTCTCTTTCTTCCTTCGTCTTTTTGATTTTCAATAACCAGTGTTTTGCATATTTCACTGCCACCACCTTCCGAACCAGCACTGGCAGGATCGCCGCGTTCGGAGCCATACGAACGAAAACCCCCACACTATCTGTCCAATCTTGCAGCGAATTAACTGCTCCTGGGTACACATCTGGGTCGGGCTCAATGTGACCAGCGGGAAAAGTCAGCGTTGCGCCGCCGTTCTTCAAATGCGCGCTGACCTGACGAACCAGCGCCATCCGTTTGGAGGGGTCATCGTAGACATAAAAAAGTTGTTTCGTGGTTTCGGGCAATGCGTTCAGAAAGGGACGATCCAGCGCGATGATGTGCAGGTCTTTGCGGTTCAAGGCTGCAAAGAGTGCCACCGTATCAGCCATGCCTGGGTGATTGGATAATGCCAGAAACGCTGAATCAGGTATTCGGTCCGCATTGATGATGCGCAGGTCTTTCACATAGCGGCGGACGAGATTCCATCCACCATCCACAATACCATGCGAACTGACAACTTCATCATATTCCACCATGTGCCGCGCAAAAGTTTGCGCAGGTTTCAGGAAAAGGATTCGGAGCAAACGCGCAAGCAGTGGATTATTCTGCCAACCAAATGATGAGACGAGGTCATCGAGGTTGATCTGGGTAAGGGCTTCAAAGTTTGAGGTCATTCAGGTTCCGATGAAAAATGCAGGGGATAGCCTTCCATGCCTGCAGCGTGATGCGCTTTCTGAATTCGCTTTTCCGCTTCCATGCGCGGCAGGGATTGGACATACGCAGAGCCTTTGATGTGCGCGACGAGCATGATCTCGGCGGCGCGGTCGTTGGAGAGGAAGAAGATCTGCTTGAGTACTTCCACTACAAAATCCATCGGCGTGACATCGTCGTTGTGGATGATGATGCGGTAGAGCGGCTCAAGGTCTGTTTCGATATTCTCGATGATCTCGATCTCGGGGAGGATTTGCTGAGTCATTTTAATTTGTCAACTGTTCGATTTCGCTTTTTGATAATTCGATCTCTGCTGCTTCAAAATTTTCCCGAATGTGCTTTGGATTCGCAGACATGGGAATTGTGATGATGCGCGGCTGTGATATAACCCACGCTAGCGCAATTTGAAAGGTGGTTGCGTTCTGCGCTTTTGCGATTGCTTCCAGTGTTGCATTCGTTTTCAAAGTACCTTCTTCAATGGGGGAGTAGGCAGTTAGCAGGATATCGTTTTTCTGGCAGTATTCCAAAATACCGTTTTTTACATACGAACGATCTCCCAGACTATAGGGAACTTGATTCGTGATGATGGGTGTTTCGGAAAGTTCCTGCGATTGCTTCAATAACTTCAAATTGAAATTACTCACTCCAAGGTGTTTCACTTTTCCATCGCGCACCAGTTTGTTCAAGGCACGGAAAGTGTCTGGAAGCTTCATTCCCGCTGAAGGCCAATGAATTAGATACAGGTCAATGTATTCCATTTGCAGACAGCGCAGGCTTTTTTCACATGAGCGTAGTACATCATCGTATTGAAGGTGCGAAGGCGTGACCTTGCTGGTAATAAATAGTGATTCTCTCCTGACTTGAGAATCGCGGATCGCCAGCCCAAGCAATTCTTCTGCATGACCATTCGCGTACATCTCTGCGGTATCGAAATGAGTGTAGCCAGTCTCTATTGCAGAGTAGAGAGCTGCCAGAGAAACAGGATCAGTTTTCAGATCGGGGAAAGAGCCGCCGCCTATTTTCCAGGTGCCGAATCCGATCTTAGGGAGTGTCACAGTTGGGAGGGTTTCGTATTTCATCCCTCCATTTTAACCCTTCAACTCTCCATAAATGTCCTTTTGCTCTGCACAAATTCTGCACATCTAAAAAGTATCTTTGGGCAAGATAATAAACAAGGAGATGCAAAATGTTGAACCTATGGAAAAACAAAACAGTCCGCAATTGGACTATAGCAGGAGTCGCGGTGATCGCCGCGCTATTATTGGCATGGGGATTTTCTCCTGCCAAGGCAAATGACACGACTGTGGCAACCGAAGCAACAGTCGCTTCGCTGGATGTGGCAGAGACCATTGAAGCCTCTGGCTCTCTCGAAGCCCAGCCTTTTGCCAGCCTCTCATGGAAGACCAGCGGCGTGGTGGAAGCTGTGAATGTGAAGCCAGGGGATTTCGTGAAAGCGGATACCATTTTATTGACATTGGACCCTACCAGCACTTCTGCAAGTATTGTCTCGGCTCAAGCTGACCTGGTAACTGCTCAAAAAAATCTGGAAGACCTTCTCACCTCAGGCACTGACCTCGCACAGGCTGCCATTGACCTGAAGAATGCACAGGAAGACTATGATGATGCGGTTTACTATTTGCGCTATTTACAAACCGATACCAAGGTTCCGCAGACAGCATATGGCGCGAAACTCGAGCAAACGAATAGCGGATGGAAGTACAAATATACAGCTGAAAATTTTAAAGGCCCTGCTCCCAAAGATTGGATCATTGAAGCAGAGAATGATCTTGCGTTGAAAAAAGCAGAACTTGAAGATGCCCAACGTGAATATGACCGTCTGCTCGCTGGAGATAATTCTGCAGATGTGATTGCAGCACAAGCAGAAGTGGATGCCGCGCAGGCGACTGTCAACTCTTTGAGCATTATCGCTCCGTTTGACGGTGAGGTGTTGTCGGTGGATAACCATATGGGGGATGTAGTGGACACGGGCGAACTCTCCGTCAATCTGGCGGATATGGATCATTTGTACGTCGAAACTCAGGTGGATGAATCAGATATTGCCAATGTCAAATTGGGCAATCAGGCTGAAGTTACGTTGGATGCGGTGCCTGGAGTCACGCTTACAGGTGAGGTGACAACGATCAATCCAGTCGGTGAAGTTGACTCTGGTTTGGTGAAATACAAAGTCCGCGTGGAGTTGGATAAAGTGAATGACGAAATTTTCCTGCCTTTAGGAACGACTGCGAATGTAGTCATCACTGTGAAGGAAGCAGCCGCCACGTTGACGGTGCCGATTACGGCCATTCAAAATGATGCACAGGGCGAATTCGTTTGGATAATTCAAAGTGATGGTTCCACGAAGCGCGTAGATGTGGTCAGCGGGTCGATTGTGGGTGATCAGGTGGTTGTGACGGGTGACTTGCAGGATGGAGATCGAATCCAGTTGGTGCAGACCAGCGGTTTTGAAGCACCTAATCCCTTTGGCGGAGGGAACTAGAATGATCCAAACCGAAGACCTGATGAAGGTGTATCAAATGGGTGACAGTGAAGTGCACGCGTTGAATGGCGCAAGCTTCCGCATCGACAAGGGCGAGATGGTCGCGATCATGGGACCATCGGGTTCGGGCAAGAGCACGTTGATGTCGATCATCGGCTGCCTTGATGTGCCAACCAGCGGAAAATATATTTTGGACGGCTTGTCAGTTGAAAACATGGATGAAGCAAAACTCGCAGAAACTCGCGGGCGAAAGATCGGCTTTGTGTTTCAGCAGTTCAATTTACTGGCACGCACCAGCGCATTGGAAAATGTGATGCTGCCGCTGACGTATGCAGGCGTATCTGGCAAGGAACGAAATGACCGCGCCATGAAAGCGCTGGATCGTGTGGGCTTATCGCAACGAACACATCATGCGCCCAATGAACTCTCTGGCGGACAGCAGCAACGTGTGGCAATCGCGCGCGCGCTGGTCAATGAGCCAGCCATTCTGCTTGCCGATGAGCCGACAGGTGCATTGGACAGCAAGACCAGTATAGAGATCATGGATTTGTTCCAAAGTTTGCATAAGGAAAATGGTCAGACCGTGATCCTGGTGACGCATGATTCCCATGTGGCGCGCCATACCGATCGAATTATCAAACTTTCTGATGGGCAGATCATTTCAGATGAAGTGAATCACAACCCGATTAAAGCAGGTGCCCCGCGTGTGGAAGCGTAGATTTTATATTTGAGATCTGACCACGAAGTCACTAAGACACAAACGCACAAAGTTTATTTGTGATTTCGAGTTTTGCGTTTTGTGGCAAAACGATTTTCAGGCCTTTTAAAGGAAAAAAGATTATGTTGTTTTCAGAAAATTTCAAGATCGCCATCCGTGCCTTGCGCGCCAATAAGATGCGCTCTATTCTCACCATGCTGGGAATTGTGATTGGCGTAGCGACGGTTGTAGCTTTGCTTTCCATTGGCAAAGGAGCAACAGCCAGTATTACCAGTTCGATTCAGAGCAACGGCTCTAATCTGTTGACTGTATCACCAGGGAAACAACAATCTGGACCTCCAGGGGCGGGTGGAGGGTCGCAACAGGCAAGCTATTTGTATTATTCAGATTTTCAATTGCTACAGCGTTCCCTTGAAGACAATGTTGCCGCGATCGTCCCCAGTTTTCAATCTTCCTATCTGGTCAAATATGGGGATGAAAGTTTTAGCGTAAATGTCACAGGTGTAACGAAGGATTATCAAGAGACCAATTCGTACAAAGTGGTGAATGGCCGTTTCATTTCAGACGGTGATAATAAGTCTGAGTCTTTGGTGGCTGTGCTTGGTTCACAGACTGCAGAAGATCTGTTTGGCGGATTGAACCCTGTTGGCAAGACCATCTCGATCAAAGGTGTCAAGTTTGGGGTAGTGGGCGTGCTTGAATCCAAAGGATCATCGGGGTTCGGTTCTTCGGATGATGCCGTGTTCATTCCGCTGGATTCAGGTTACAACAAATTGTTCGGGTCAACTGCCATGTACAATGACAAGAGGATCGTGAATAGCATTTCGGTCTCGGTCACAACAACCGAAGCTATGGATACCGTCTCAGCACAAATTGAATTTTTAATCCGCCGAGCGCATAAATTGACATCTTCCGATGAATTGGATTTCAACGTCTTGAGTCAATCTGACCTCCTGAGTACATTGACCACAGTCACTCAAACCCTCACAGTTTTCCTCGGCGCAATTGCAGGGATTTCACTTCTTGTGGGTGGTATCGGCATCATGAATATCATGCTCGTCTCCGTGACAGAGCGCACCAAGGAAATCGGTCTGCGAAAAGCGGTTGGCGCAACCAAGAATCAGATCCTCACTCAATTCCTGATCGAGACTGTGACATTGAGCCTATTGGGCGGCATCATTGGAATTGGGTTTGGCATTGGATTGGCGGCCCTTGTTACATTGAGCGGTGCGCTTACTGCTGTCATCACCTATGATTCTATTTTGCTGGCATTTACTTTTGCTTTAGCTATTGGCGTGTTCTTTGGCTTATATCCTGCCTACCGCGCTGCGAATTTGCATCCGATGGTGGCGTTGAGGTATGAATAGACGATTGATCGTGAACGATGGGCGATGGTTTATGACCGATCATCTGTCGACCATGGTCGAGAAGATATAATTCACTTATGCCCAAAAAGATCCTCATCGTTGATGATGAACCCCAGATCGTGGAAATCTGCCGAGACTATCTCATGGCGGCAGGCTACGAAACTGTCACAGCCAGTAATGGCGCACAGGGGCTTTCCCTCGCGCGTCGTGAAAAGCCAGACCTGATCGTGCTCGACCTGATGATGCCCGAGATGGATGGACTCGATGTCACCCGCGAAATTCGCCGTGCGAGTGATGTTCCCATCATCATGCTTACTGCCCGTGTCGAAGAGACCGATAAGCTCATTGGCCTTGAACTCGGTGCGGATGATTACATCACCAAGCCGTTCAGTCCGCGTGAGTTGGTGGCGCGTATCCGTGTTGTCTTGCGGCGCGTTGTAAATTCGCCCGACAGCGACACCATCCGTGCTGGGAATGTGGAATTGGATCGTGCGCATTACGAAGTTCATCTACCTGATAAAACCGTCCCGCTCACATCTACTGAATTTGAGATTCTTGCCACACTCATGAGTCAGCCTGGCCGTATTTTTTCGCGCGCGCAATTACTTACTGCCACCCATGGAGTCACCTTTGAAAGTTTGGAACGAGCCATTGACTCTCACATCCGCAATTTGCGCCGTAAGCTAGAGCCAGCCGAGTTGATCATCACTGTGCATGGTGTAGGGTATAAATTTGAGGGCTAACATGTATTCGTCCGTTCGTGAGATCCGCACCCGCCTGCTCTACCTGCTCGTCAGGGCATTTGTTTTTGTTTTGTTTTTATCGCTGTTTTTCTTTCTCTCCGTTGTAAGTTATTTTCTAACCTCCCGAACATCGCCGATCTCCATGCCTTTTACAGGTGCTCTTCAGGGATATTACATCGGCCATGGAAATTGGGACGGGGTCGAAATTGCATTTGATTCAATTGATGAATTAAATGCTCTCGATACCCTGCTTTTGGATAAAGATCATCGCATCGTGCTGGACCGTGATTCTGATTCTGTCTCGACGATTGGTTCCAGCTATGAGCTTAAGCCCAATGACTTTGCATTGGATCTGGAAGTAGGCGGGCAAAGGGTTGGCATGCTTGTCGTCACCTCGCTTTCTCCGTGGAGCAGGCTTGGCATTGCACGCGCTGTTATCTTCCCTGTCGGTCTCATTTCCATTCTATTAACCGTATTTCTTGTGGTTGTCGCTGCCTTGCTGATTCGCCGTTTCGTCAACCCATTGGCAGATGTGATCTACGCAGCGCGTGAAGTGACCAACGGAAAGCTTAGCACGCGTATCTCAAGCGAAGGACCGCAGGACATGCGCAGCCTCTCTGAAAGTTTCAACGAGATGGCTGCTTCCCTTGAACGCAATGACCGCGAACGCCGCGACCTGCTCGCCGATATTGCCCACGAACTGCGGACTCCGCTTTCTGTGATTCGCGGCCGCCTCGAAGGCATCGTGGACGGCATCTACAAAGCGGATGATGGGCAGGTGGTTTCGCTCGCTCTCGAACAGACCTATCTCCTCGAACGCCTTGTAGATGATCTGCGCTTGCTAACCCTTGCTGAAACCCGCCAGTTGCATTTTGAGAAAAAATCGGTTGACCTTGCTCAACTTTCCCAGCATACGATCGATATGTTCTCTGCCGAAGCACAGGAAAAAAACATCTCCCTTGCGCTCGAAAAGGGGAATGGTAATTACACAGCTGAACTCGACCCGCAGCGCATGGAACAGGTAGTTGGTAACTTGGTCGGGAACTCGCTGCGATACATCCCTGACGGTGGCAGGATATTGCTCACACTTGAAGAGACTTCAAGCGAAGTGAAACTTTTCGTCAATGACAATGGGCCTGGTGTGGCAGAAGATGAATTGCCCTATCTATTTGACCGCTTCTGGCGCAAAGACAAATCCCGCACGCGCAGTGCAGGCGGCACGGGATTGGGTCTTGCGATCGCGAAGCAGCTTGCCGAAGCGCAGGGTGGGACGATCCACGCCAGTAATTTGCGCGAGGGCGGGCTGCAAGTTGTGATCGAGTTCAGGAAGAAGTAGCTTTTTCTTCGTTTAATAGATTTTCTACCGCTTCGATCTGCTCCTTATCGCCGATGAAGCCGATTCGGTCCTCTGCTTCAAAGACAGTATGTGACTTTGGGTTTGCCATTGCCTGTTTGTTGCGGATGATCGCCACCACAGACGCACCTGTGCGGGCGCGCAAGTTGGCTTCGGCGAGAGTCTGTCCTGCGAGCGGGCTGCCTGTTGGCAGCCGCAGCCATATTACCTCTATGTTCGCCATTGCATTGATCATCTCATGCAGGAGGCGATGCTCTTCTTCTGTATTGACTTGCATATCGTAATGGTCGTGCCGTACTGCGTCCATGTAGCGGATGATCTCTTGCAAGGGGAAGTCCAGTTTGAGAAGAGTGTGACGCACAATTTCGAGTCCACCTTCCAATTCAGGGTGAATGACATCCTGTGCGCCAAGTTCGGCAAGATGTTTGATTCCTTCCTCTGTTGTGGCGCGGGCAATGATGGGGAGAGCGGGGGAGATGTCACGTGCGGCGGCAACGACCAATTCACTGGCGGCTTCATCAGGACCTGCAACGACTAGTGCGCGAGCGCGTTCCAAGCCTGCATGGGTAAGCACTTCGGAGTTGGACGCATCGCCAAATAAACTTGGGATTTGCCGCTGATTGATCTCATCAATACGTTCTGCATCCAAGTCGATCACGAGATGGGGAATGGACATTTGCCCAAGCAGATTCACAATATGACGGCCGACCCTTCCATAGCCGACGATGACGACATGGCCTTGAATTGATTCATCCAATGGAGGAGGCGTGGGGCGGTGACGATCTAACAGCCGCCAGAGTGCTGGTTGTTTTTGCAACCAACTTTCGGCTGGGGCAATGAGGCGGAACATCATCGGGTTGATGGTGATGGATAATAGCGCTCCAGCCAATATCAACGAATATTGATCTTGATCCAGTAATCCAAGCCCAATGCCTGCCTGACCGAGAATGAATGAGAATTCGCCGATCTGGCTCAAGCCTGCGGCAACGACCAATGCGGTGCGCCCCTGCCACGGGAATATCACTCCAAGTAGCAGGGTAATAATGGATTTACCGACCACGATCAACGCGGTGAGAGCGAGTACGTGGCCGATGTTGTTGAAAAGATAAATGGGGTTGACAAGCATGCCGATGGAGACGAAGAACAGCACAGCGAAGGCTTCGCGAAATGGAAATACATCCGCGCCGACTTGGTGACTGAGTGGGGACTCGCTGACGACTACGCCTGCAACGAACGCACCCAAAGCAAATGACACACCGAATAATTCTGCTGCGCCGAGTGCTGTGCCGAGTGTGATCGCGAGAATTGCAAGGATAAATAATTCGCGCGAGCGGGTGTGCGCGATGCGCAGCAATATCCACGGGATGAGGCGCTTGCCAACAAATAGAACGAGGAGAATAAAGGCGCTTGCTTTGAGGAGAGTGAATGCAAGTCCCTGCCAGTCAAACGTGCCGGTTGTATTCGCTAATGTTGGCATGAGTACCAAAATTAAAACAGTGGCAAGATCTTCCAGCACCAGCCAACCGACAGCGGCTTGTCCATGCGGGGTGTTGAGCAGGCCGTTATCCATTAAACCGCGCAACAGAACGACAGTGCTTGCGATGGAGACGGCTAAACCTAGCACGATGCCTGATGAAACGGTCCATCCCCATAGTTGACTTAACCCGAAGGCCAGCAGTGTGGTGAAGAGCATTTGTCCCAGTGCGCCCGGGATGGCGACTGCGCGCACTTTCCAAAGATCGCTCAATGAGAAATGTAAGCCAACACCGAACATTAGAAAGATCACACCCAACTCTGCGAGTTGGCTGATGGTTGCTGTATCTCCGACAAACCCGGGTGTGAATGGGCCAATGGCAATGCCTGCCAGTAAATATCCTACGATGGTTGGCAGGCCGATGCGGCGGGCGATGACTCCGCCGATGAATGCAACCACCAATGCCACAACAATATTGATAAGCAGTGTTACTTCGTGCATATTTCCTCCAAATTCTATTAAGTCAGCTCTCGGTTCGATAGGTAGGTTGTATGTAAAAAATCCCGCTGATGATTGCGGGAGGGCAGCACAAGGCTGATCAGATTCGTGCTTCGTTCAATGAAAATAGGGGAGTATTATCTTCCATACTTGATTTTACTCAATATTACTGATATGAACGTAGATGAGATTGTATTTTCTAACGATCATTTGATGTAAAATTACATTGTTATTGTGTAGTAAGTGTGGTTTGTAAATTTAATACACTGACCCTCATTTTTATTGATAATAGGAGATTGTGATGTCAAAGAACATTGTGATTCTTGCAGACGGAACTGGTCAGGATGGTGGAAAAGGCCATGATAGTAATATCTACAAGCTTTATAGAATGCTTGAAGACCGTACAGAGGATCAGATTGTTTATTATGATCAGGGAGTGGGTACAGATCGAAGAAAAGTCAGTGGAAATGCTTTTGGAGTGGGGTTTACTGAGAATATTGTTCAGTGTTATCGTTTTATCTTTGAAAATTATAATGCCGGCGATAAGATATTTTTGATTGGTTTCAGCCGTGGGGCGGCAACGGTCAGAAGCCTTTCCAGTTTTATTCACTATTTCGGTATACTGCCCAAATCACGTTCCACATTGATAGATGAGGCGTTTCAGCTGTACGAGAGGGGATTTCAGCCAGTTACACAGGATAAAGAAACATTTCTGGAAGAGGATACTCGTAAATTTATAGAGAAGTTAACCGATCGGGGCAGCCAAATCATTAATGATACGTCATATCAAATATATAAAGCCTTGCGCAAGGATCTGACGGATAAATCAAATCAATTCACGACTGCACATCCCACGATGTGGGCTGAAGTTGAATTCCTGGGCGTGTGGGATACTGTCCCTGCGTTGGGGGTTGTCCCATTGGCGGGATTAAGTCTGGCCGTAGACCGCCTCCCATGGTGGAGATTTAGCTTCCATGATTTTGCGCTGCACCGCAGTGTGAAAAATGCTTATCAGGCGTTGGCGATCGATGATGACCGAGAATGGTTTTGGCCGACGATTTGGAATCAGTATGGTGATGAAAACAAACAGAAGATTACACAAGTATGGTTTAGTGGCGCACATACCGATGTAGGTGGAGGGTTTACTGAGGCCGGGCTTTCGGACATCACGCTGATATGGATGGTTCAAAAGGCTCTTGTGCATGGCTTGAAGTTGTATCTCGGTTCCAGAAAATATTGGAATTTTTGTATAGCGCCAGATGTAACTGACAAGATACATCCACCGCGCGAAGGGGTAGGTAAATTTTATAAAATGGGGGTCAGGGATAAAGTGTGGGATGAAAAGGCGGTTGAGACCTTTGGCCCGCCGGTCATTCATGAAAGTGTTCTGGAGCGCGCAAGGCATGACCCGAATTATCGTCCGTGGATCTTGAGAAATTATGGCAGTTATCCCGATCCCGAAACCTGGCTTCAGGAAGACCAGGAAAAGTATTTGCGTTCGAAGTTTGATGCTGAAGTTAACGATCGTTATGAAGAATGGTGCGTTGCGAAATGGCAATCTGGTGAGCAGGATCTAATGGACATTGCAGAATGGTTGATCGATCACCCGTATTC
>Ga0209066_10006770_pt1 | contig 11589 bp, 11 predicted proteins | sample All_14_2_FD_187198 | JGI IMG/M metagenome (GOLD analysis project Ga0209066, IMG submission 187198) | Freshwater microbial communities in response to fracking from Pennsylvania, USA - Allegheny Zone_MetaG_DW_15 (SPAdes) (version 2) ...
GCGACGGCGACCTGCCCTGGCGGCTGAAGTCGGACCTGGCCCTGTTCAAGGCCAACACGCTTGGCAAGCCGATCATCATGGGTCGCAAGACCTGGGACAGCCTGCCCAGGAAGCCCCTGCCCGGCCGAATGAACGTCGTGCTGTCGCGCGACGGCAGCTTCGAGCCTGCCAACGCCGTTGTCTGCGAGAGTTTTCTCGAGGCCGTGCAGATGGCTCGCGAGCAGGCGCAGGAAGACGGCGCGGACGAAGTCTGCGTGATCGGCGGCCGCGCGCTGTTCGAGATGGCCCTGCCCAAGGCCAAGCGGCTCTACATCACCGAGGTGAGCGCCACCGTCGAGGGCGATGTGACCTTCCCCGCGTTCGACGAGGCCGCCTGGACCGAAGTCCGCCGCGAAGAACACCCCACCGGCGAAGGCGATGACCACGCTTTCATCTTCCGGGTTCTGGAACGGGCCTGAACACCCGCGACACCGCGCCGCAACGACGCCTTAACCAAAAGCCGACGATTTCGCGCGAGGTTGCGCTGCGGTCAGAGAACAGTTGCGTGCCCCAAGGTTTGAATATCGACAGAGCGCTGGTCAATCGGCGCAGGCTCGTGGGTCTTTCGATCGCCTACGCCGGTTGCATGGGCTACAGCCTGCTGCTTGCCGGGGCGACCCATGGGCTGCCGACCATCTGGACGGCCAATGCGGTCCTGGTCGCGGGCCTGCTGGTCATGAACCGCAAGGATCGCTGGACGCTTCTGGGCGTGACCGCCTTGCTGCATGTGCTGGTCGAGTTGCCGACCGGCAGCCCCCTGCCGTTCCTGCTTCTACTTGCGGCCCTGGACACGATCCAGGCGGCGGCCATCGCCTGGGTGCTGGGGATGCTTCGGCTGCCCAGTCGGGTGCGCGACATGCGCAGCCTGACCTTGCTGGTGGCCATCTCGGCGCTGTTGACGACCGTCTCCTCGGTGCTGATCAGCGGCTTACTGGCCGTCCAGAACGGGCAGGCGTTCTGGACAGGCTGGAACGACTGGACGGCGCCCAATGTGCTGGGCATGGCCCTGGCCCTGCCCACGGTCTTGATCCTGCTCGACACCCGCCTGATGCGCGGATTCGAGGTGCGGTCGCTGGAGACCGCCGTTCTGGCGGTGATAGCAGCCCTGACCGCCGCCGCTATTTTCGCGACCGATCCACTGCTGCAATCCTTGCTGTTCGCGCCCACCCTGCTGGCGGTGTTCCGGGGAGGGCCCCGCGCGGTGGCTTTGGTGATCACCGCCTCTCTGGCCGCCACAATCCCGGCTGTCCTTCACAAGACCGGCGTGGATCCCCTCCAGGCTCTGCCGCCGCTGCGACAGGCCCTGACCTTCCATATCGTCCTCTATGCGGTTTGCATGGTCGCGGCTCTGGCGCTCAGCCGTCAGGCCCGGCTAAAGACCCTGCTGCTGCGAGGGCAGGCCCTGGCAAGGGCCGCCCAGGCCCGCGCCATCGCCGCCAACGCCGCCAAATCCGATTTCCTGGCGACGATCAGCCATGAGATTCGCACCCCGCTCAACAGCGTTCTCGGCTTCGCCGGCCTGGTCGCCGACGATCCGGGCCTTTCGGCCGAAAGCCGCCACCGACTGGACCTGATCAGCCGCGCCGGGCGTTCCCTGGCCGAGATCGTCAATGACCTGCTGGATTTCGCCAAGGTCGAGGCGGGTCGCATAGATCTCAACCTTGCGCCAACCTCTCCGGCGCGATTGCTGAGCGAAGCCGTGGCGATTGTTGCGCCTGCGGCCGAGGCCAAGGGTCTCAGCCTGACCATGACGCTGCACGGCGATGATGCGGAACAGCCCGCAGTCTTCGCCCTTGACGAGGTTCGACTGGGCCAGGTGCTGTTGAACCTGTTGTCCAACGCCGTGAAGTTCACCACCGCCGGCGAGGTCTCGGCGCGCATGGAGCTGGACCCGTCGGCCGGAACGATCCGCTTCGAGATCGCCGACACCGGTATCGGCATCGCGCCCGAGGTGCAGTCACGCCTGTTCCAGCGTTTCAGCCAGGCCGACAGTTCGATCAGCCGCAGCTATGGCGGCGCAGGCCTGGGCCTGGCGATCAGCAAGGCCCTGATCGGTCAGATGGGGGGACAGATCGGGGTCGAAAGCGCGCCCGACCAGGGGTCAAGGTTCTGGATCACCCTACCGGCCGCGCCCATCGAAATCCGCCAGGCGTCCGTCGCGATCGATCAGCACCTGCTGGTCCCTGCGGCCTTCCGCATCCTGCTGGTTGACGATCATCCGATGAACCGCGAGCTGGGCCATGCCCTGCTGACCCTGGCCGGCTGTGTTGTCACCACCGCCGAGGATGGCGCGCAGGCGGTGGACGCCGCCCGTGACGGCGGCTTCGACCTGATCCTGATGGACGTGCACATGCCCGGCATGGACGGTCTGGCCGCGACCCGCGCCATTCGGGCCCTGCCCGGCGCGGTCGCCAGCACGCCGATCATCGCCCTGAGCGCCGACGTCATGCCCGAGCAGATCGCGCGCTGCCGGCAGGCGGGCATGAACGACCATGTCGCCAAGCCCATCCATCGTGAGACCCTGATCGCCGCCGTGATGCGGGCCCTGCCGCTCCCGGAGACAGCGGCGCCGGTCGCTGCCCTTGGGGCATCCTAGCCCCGCGTCCAAACCGGCGTTTATAGTCCTTCTCGTTCGCGCCCCGCATCAGACGGAGCCAGCCTCCAAGGGGGCAGGTCAAGGCGCGCAGGGAGAGACGTGATGGACATCGAACTGGTCGCCGAAGGTCTGCTGTTTCCAGAGGGCCCGATCGCCATGGCCGACGGCTCGGTGATCCTTACCGAGATCCAGGGGCAGCGGATCAGCCGCATCACGCCAGACGGCCAGCGCGAGACGGTAGCCGAGACCGGCGGCGGCCCCAACGGCGCGGCGACCGGGCCGGACGGGGCGCTCTATGTCACCAACAATGGCGGCAGCTTCCAGTTCATCGACATGGGCGGCCTCAATGTGCCCGGCCCCACGCCCCCCAGCCATACGGGCGGTTCAATCCAGCGGCTGGATCTGGCCAGCGGCACCATCACCACGCTCTACACCGAATGCGACGGCAAGCCCCTGGTCGGCCCCAATGACCTGGTGTTCGACAGGCAGGGCGGCTTCTGGTTCACCGACCATGGCTGCAGCACGCCCGATGGCCGCAAGTTCGGCGCGCTCTACTACGCCCTGCCCGATGGCTCGAAGATCGTCCGCTGGCGCGACCACTTCGTCTCGCCCAATGGCGTGGGCCTCTCGCCCGACGAGAAGACCGTCTACATGGCTGACACCTCGCTGGGGCGGCTTTGGTCGTTTGATGTCGCCGAGCCGGGCGTTCTGGCGCCCACGGCCGGCTTCGCCCCCGGCAATGTGGTCTGCAATCTGCCGGGCTATCAGTTGCTGGACAGCCTGGCGGTCGAGGCCGGCGGCAAGGTCTGCGTGGCGACCATCATCAATGGCGGGATCACCGCCTTCGATCCCGACGGTTCGACCGAGCACTTCGCCGTGCCGGACGTGATCGTGACCAACATCTGCTTTGGCGGGGCCGACATGCGCGATGCGTGGATCACGGCCTCGGGGACGGGCAAGCTCTACAAGGCGCGGTGGCCTAGGCCGGGGCTGAGGCTGAACTTCAACGCCTAGTCCTTCAGCAGCGCGCCGATTACCAGCAGGATCAGGGCCGACATCGCAAACAGGCCGGCGAGATAGGGCAACCAGGTCATGACGCGCCTCCCTGGGTGAGCGGCTCCAGCGCGGCTCAACCCGTAGCGCGACCATGGGCCGGGGCCGTCCAGGCGGACAGCCCCGGAACAGGGGGGATACGCCCTAGTAAAGAACGCCCAGGGCTTCGCGTTCGAAGTTCTTCAGCTCGTCGGTGCGGCCGTCGCGGATCTTCACCACCCACTCCGGATCCTGCAACAGGGCGCGGCCCACGCCGACCAGGTCGAACTCGCCGCGATCCAGGCGCTCCAGCAGGCCATCGATCGAGGCGGGCTGGCTGCCCTCGCCGCCGAAGGCCGCGATGAACTCGCCCGACAGGCCCACAGAGCCCACGGTGATGGTCGGCGCGCCGGTCAGCTTCTTGGCCCAGCCGGCGAAGTTCAGGTCGCTGCCTTCGAACTCCGGCTCCCAGAAGCGGCGCTGGCTGCAGTGGAAGATGTCGGCGCCGGCGTCGGCCAGGGGCGAAAGCCAGGCTTCCATTTCCTTGGGCGTCGTCGCCAGACGGGCCGTATATTCCTGCTGCTTCCACTGCGACAGGCGGATGATCACCGGATAGTCGGGGCCGACGGCAGCGCGGACGGCTTTCAGGATTTCGGCGGCGAACGTGCCGCGCTCGCCGATGGTCGGGCCGCCAAAGGCGTCCGTGCGGACATTGGTGCCGTCCCAGAAGAACTGGTCGATCAGATAGCCGTGCGCGCCGTGCAGCTCGATGGCGTCAAAGCCCAGGGCCTTGGCGTTGGCGGCGGCGGAAGCGAAGGCGGCGATGGTGTCGGCGATTTCAGCGTCGGTCATCGGTTCGGTGAAGGGATTCCCGTCCCGCTTGGACAGGCCCGAGGGACTGTCGATCTTGCCCAGGACGTCCTTACCCTTGGCTGCGCCCACGTGCCAAAGCTGCGGGGCGATCAGGCCGCCCGCGTCGTGAACCTCGTCGACCACCTTCTTCCAGGCCGCCAGTTCCTTCTCGCCGTGAAAACGCGGGATATTGGCGTCATTCAGCGAGGCGTCGCGGGCCACGCCCGTACCCTCGGTGATGATCAGGCCGACCTGATTCTCGGCGCGACGGCGATAATAGGCGGCGACGTCGTCGGTAGCCACGCCGCCCGGCGAGAACGACCGGGTCATGGGGGCCATGACCACCCGGTTGGGCAGCTTCAGCGACTTGAATTCAAACGGCGAGAAAAGGGTGTCGAGGGCCATGGGGCGCTCCGAAGAAGGATGATTATCGCGATCCAAACACTTGTTCGGATCGTGCGCCATGCAGAAAAACTGCAACGGGCACTGTATCTGGTGTGCGTCGCAGCAATTGGAAGGGGTCGCTAGAGCCCCAGCACCATCTTGGCCATGATGTTGCGCTGGATCTCGTTGGACCCGGCATAGATCGAGGCCTTGCGATAGCTGAAATAGCTAGGCGCGGCCGGCGCGGCATAGTCTGGCCCCGCCCGCTTCTCGTTGGTCGGGGCCCAGGTGTCGCGCACGAAGGGCGCGGCATAGGTTCCGACCGCTTCGAGGGTCAGCTCAGTGATCGCCTGCTGGGCCTCAGACCCCACGCATTTGAGCATGGACGAGACCGGCCCCACCGCCTTGCCGGCGCTGCGCCCGGAGAAGATACGCAGTTCAGCCGCGTTCAGCGCCTCGACCGAGATTTCCAGATTGGCGATCTTGCTGCGGAAATCCGGATCGTCGATCAGCCGGCCGCCATCATCGGCCAGTTCCTGGACGGCGATGCGCTTGACCTTCTTGAGCATGTTCATCAGGCCGGGCGCATAGGCGTTGCCCCGCTCGAACTCCAGCAGGTACTTGGCGTAGGTCCAGCCCTTGTTCTCTTCGCCGATGCGGTTGGCGACCGGCACGCGGACATTGTCGAAAAAGACCTGGTTGATCTCCTGCTCGCCCTCGGCGGGACCATCCAGCGTCGGCAGCGGCTTGATCTGGATGCCGGGGGTGTCCATCCGCAGCAGCAGGAACGAGATGCCGTTCTGCGGCTTGCCCTCGGTCGAGGTGCGCACGAGGCAGAACATCCAGTCGGCCCACTGGGCGTGGGTGGTCCAGATCTTGGAGCCATTCAGCACATAATCGTCGCCGTCTCGCTCGGCCTTCATCTGCAGGCTGGCGAGGTCCGAGCCCGAGCCGGGCTCCGAATAGCCCTGGCACCACCAGATGTCGGACGACAGGATCGGCGGCAGGTGCTGCTTTTTCTGCTCTTCGGTGCCAAACGCCAGGATCACGGGCGCGCACATCTTCAGGCCCATCGGCGAGGGATTGGGCGTGCCGGCCAGGCTCAACTCCATGTTGAAGATGTAGCGCTGCGACGACGTAAACCCGCAACCGCCCCACTCCACCGGCCAGTCCGGCGCCGCCCAGCCGCGCTCGAACAGCTTCTTTTGCCATTTCACCTGACCGGCCTTGTCCAGATAGCCGTTCTTGGACTGGCTCATCTTGCGACGCAGATCGTCGTCATAGGCTGTGGCGATCCAGTCGCGGACCTCCTGCTGGAAGGCCAGATCCTCGGGTGAAAAGGCGAGATCCATGACCGCTACTCCACCGCGTCCAGATATTCGATCTCGGGACGACCGGCCATGAACGGCCCCATCGCCGCGCCGCCGGCCTTGAAATAGTCCGTGCCCCCATGGGCCTTCAGGTCATCCATCGAGGCATAGAGCTCCAGAACCTTGTAGGTCCCCGCTTCGGTCTTGGACTTGGTCAGCTGGTACATCAGGCACCCCGGCTCATTGGCCTTCACCTTGGCCGCCAGATCCAGGAACACCTTTTCGAACTCAGCGGTCTTGTCGACCTGGACCTTCAAGGTCGCCACCACACCGATCATGCTCGCCTCCCAACGCTTGTTTGAAAACAACATCAACCACACGGCCGCGCGCCGCAAGGGCGACGTTGGGGAAGGCAGAATGGAACCGCGGCCGTTGATACCAAGTACGCAATCCCGTACAATAAGGTATGCGAACGACGTCCTATAGCGAACTGCGCAAGAACCTTGCCGCCATGATCGATCGTGTGAACGACGACCATGAGCCGGTGGTTATCACGCGCGACAAGGGCAAGCCCTCGGCCGTGTTGATGTCGCTGGAGGATTTCGCCGCTTTCGAGGAAACTCGCTACCTGCTGCGCAGTCCCGCCAATGCCGACCGCCTTCTGGCCGCCGTGGCGCAGCTGGATCAAGGTCAGGGAAGCGAACGCCAGATCGTCGAATGAAGCTCATCTTCAGTGAGCAAGCCTGGGACGATTATCTGCACTGGCAGACGCATGACCCAAAACTGGTCGCTCGCATCAACGGCCTGATCAAGGAGTGCGCCCGTACCCCCTTCAAGGGGACGGGCAAGCCGGAGCCGCTGCGAGGCGCGCTGTCAGGTTGGTGGTCACGGCGGATCACCCAGGAACATCGACTAGTCTATCGGCCATCCGAGGAAGGCCTGCTGATCGCGCAGTGCCGATACCACTATGGCTAGGCCAGAGCATTTTCCGATAAGTGTGAAACGGTTATCGGATCGAAAAACGCTCTAAACTTTTGATTTACAGCCCTTTTCACCCGACCCTGATGAAACAATCAGGTCGGATACTCTAGCGGCCTAAGGTCGCTCGTTCCAGCCATAGGCGACCCAGGAGTGACCGCCGACATTGCGGGCTTCGATCAGGGAAGGGTCTCCGCTGGCCTTGGCCTTGACGGTGCGACGGGCCCGCAGGGACAAGGCGACCAGGCCGAAAAGCGCGCTGCCCATGAAACCGATGACCACAACGGTGGCGGCGAACACCACGGCCAGAACCGAACCGATCACGACGGCGGCCGATGTCGCCAGCGCGCCAGCCAGCCAGGCGAGGCTACGCAGAGCCGAGCCGCCGGCCATCGTTGTCGAACCCGTCATCGATCGTCCCTTCCCGGCTCAAGGCCGTAAATCAGCACGTATGGTCAACAAGGTTGGTTCACGGACGCTGAACGTCAACTCAACACCCGTGTGATCAATCTGAAAAGCCCATTTCTCCCGAGACATAACGTCTCGCCCGATGACTCGCGCCACCGGCGTCAGCTCGCCGCGGCCAGACCCAGCTCACGTCGTTCGCGCATGACGCTGGTGAAGGCCTCATTGATGGCGGCGGACTTGGCTTCGGCCACCTCGATGAACTCGCTGGGCAGGCCCCGGGCGCGGGCGCGATCGGGGTGGGCCGACGACAGCGCCGCCTTCCAGGCCGACCGAACCATCGCGTCATCGGCGTCATGCGCCACATTGAGGATGATATAGGGATCGTTGGCGTCCGAACCCAGGTGTACGGCCCGCAGTCGCCGGAAGCCCAGGGGCGACAGGCCAAAGAGCGTGGCGACGCGCTCCAGATAATCCAGCTCGTCCTGGGTGACCACGCCGTCGGCCTTGGCGATATGGAACAGGCCGTCGACCACGTCCTCAAGGATCTGGGGACAGGTGCGATAGCGCTTGGCCAGCCGCTTGGCATAGCTCTCGAAACCATGCGTGGTCTGGCGAGCCAGGTCGTAAAGCCGGTGAATGTTGTTTTCCGAGGCCGGATCAGGCTGGAACACTTCGCTGAAGACGGCGAACTCATGCCCGTCGGCCCGGCCATCAGCCTTGGCCAGTTTCGCCCCCAGCGCCGTGACCGCCGTCGAAAACGCCGGATCCTCGCCCGGCAGGCCCGCCGGACAGTCGGTGCACTCCGCCAGGTCCAGCCGGCGCGCCGCGAGGGTTGCAATGTTGCGCCAGAAGGTCATGGAAGCGGTGCAAGCTCGGAGCGAAGAGGGGTGGAAGCAGGAAGAGGTACGGATGAACGCAGGATACGGATCACGCCTCTCGTAATTCTTCTAGCATAATCCGCCGCGCGCCCCACCCTGGGTGCGTGCGGATGAACCCGAATTCATCTGGAGCTTTTCACGTCGCCGATCGTTAGGGCCCAGCCTGGCCTTCAGCGACGCCTTCATCGGCGCCATGCTGTGGTCCCATTCCGATCCGAAATGCTCTAGTCACAGCGTCACTGCTCTTCAAAAGGACTTCCGTCGCATGGCGACCGCTCTTCTTCTGGCCCTGACCCTGGCGGGCCAGGCCCCCGTCGCCCCCGCTGCAACACCGCCCAGCGACGACTATGGCTATGTCGCCTGGTGCTTTGGCGCCCTGAGCGGCTATGTGGATCTGTATGACCAGGTGATGCCGGAAGTGACCCGCATCGAGAAGGCCTTCCCGGGCCCCGATGGCGTCGAGGCCTCCCTGAAGACCTATCCCGAGATGCGCGCCCAGGCGCGCACCGATATGAAGGTCTTCACCGCAGCGATCACTGCGGCCGAACGGGCCAGCCCGCGCCCGATCTCCGAATATGGCGGCGCGGCCGTCAAGAAGGGCCGCTCGGTCTGGACCGGTGCAGATTCGGCCAACAAGGCCCGCCTGGCTCAGGTCTGGATGAGCTGGTCGCCGCCCGGCGACTGCGAGACCCGCGCCAAGGCCCTGGAGAAGCGCTCGAACATCCTAGGGAAGGCTCTGATCTACAACGCGGTCAAACCCGTCGAGCCGGCGCCCGCGCCGACCGTGGCCTCCATGCCGGAACCAGAGTCCGCACCGCCCGTTGATCAGGCCGCGCCGCCCGAGCCCGTGATGACGCCAGAGCCCGCCCCGGCGACCGAGGTCCAATCCGCCATCGCGCCGCCCCTGGCCCCGGCCAAGGCGGAGTTTGTTATCGACCCCGCCGACCCCAAACCCTGCCCCGGCCGCCTGGAGCCGGCCAAGCGCGACGGCAAGGACGTTCTGGTCTGCAGACCGGACTAGAAACCTCCTCTTCAGGGCGAGGACTGGAGCGCGCCGCTTGCCGCCAGCGCCTTGAACCAAGCATAGGACGCCTTGGGCGTGCGCACGCCCGTGGCCCGGTCGTGCGCCACCAGGCCGAATTTCGAGGTGTAGCCCAGGGCCCATTCGAAATTGTCCAGCAGGGTCCAGGCGAAATAGCCGCCAATGGGCGAACCGGCCTCACGCGCCGCCAGCACAGCCTCCAGATGGCGGCGCAGATAGGTGATCCGGAATGTGTCTTCGATCACCGCCGGCCCCTTGCCGAACGGATCAGAGCAGCCATTCTCGGTGATCAGCACCGGCGGGTTGCCATAGTCGCGCCGCACCATCTCCAGCACCTCATAGAGCCCTGACGGATCAATGTGACGGCCAAAGGCGTCGAGTTCCGCGCCCTTGGGCGGCGGGGTCGGACTGATCTTGCCGGGCGCGTTCAGATCCAGCCGCACATAGGCCGGCGCGTAATAGTTCACGCCCAGGAAGTCGACCTTCTGCCGGATGGTCGCCAGATCGCCGTCGCGAACGACGCCACCTTTCAGAAAGTCGTCCATCACCTTGGGATAGGCGCCCCTGAACAGGGGGTCCAGCCACGCCCGGTTCCACAAGCCGTCCAGACCATCAGACGCCAGACGGTTCCACAGGGCCCAGCTCCCGCCCGCAGGTCGGCAAGGCTGCAGGGCCATGGTGGTGCCGATTGAAAGGTCGGTCGCTCCCGCACGCAGCGCCTGGATCGCCAGCCCCTGCCCCAGGTTCATGTGATGGATGACGGGCCCCAACAGGTCGGCGTTCTTCAGGCCTGGCGCGTGTTCGCCCGTCACGTGGCCAAACACGGTGTGGACCGCCGCCTCGTTAAGAATGATGTAGCGCTTGAGCCGGTCGCCCAGCCGGTCGACCAAGGCGTCGGCATAGTCGGCAAAACGCAGGGCCGTGTCGCGATTGGTCCAGCCGCCCTTGTCCTGCAGGCCCTGTGGCAGATCCCAGTGGAACAGGGTGGCATAGGGCGTCACGCCCTTGGCCAGCAGGGCGTCGACCATGCGGGAATAGTGGTCCAGTCCCGCTGGATTGATCGCGCCCTCCCCGCTGGGCAGAATTCGCGACCAGCTGATCGAGAAGCGATAGGCGTCCAGCCCGGCTGCGGCGATCAGGTCGATGTCCTCGGCGTAGCGGCGATAGCTGTCGGTGGCGACACTGGCGTCGGAGCCGTCGATCACCTTGCCAGACAGCCTCTCGAACCCGTCCCAGACGCTGGGTCCGCGTCCGTCGACCGTCTGCGCGCCCTCGGTCTGGAAAGCGGCCGAGGCGACGCCCCAGACGAAGTCCTGCGGAAACTGCCGGGATTTGGGATTCAGTTCAGTATCGGGCTTGGCCTCGCAGGCCGATAGCCCCAGAGCCGCCCCGCCCAGAGCCACGGCCGCGAGGCCTCGACGGCTAACGCCTTGATGATCCACGTCGCATCCCCTCCCTCGGGTCGGAGGTCGACGCCTCCGTTGGGGGCGAGAATGCCGTGGAAGAACGCCGGTTGGCCAGCCTTACCTTGCGGACCGTTAGCGGCGCGGGCGGGAGGAGACCTTGGCCGCATCGGCCAGCGCCTGGCGAGCCTCGCGGGCGGCGACGATCTCGTCGGCCGGCATCGGGCGGCCCAGCAGGAAGCCCTGGAACTCCACGCAGCCCAGCTTCACCAGGGTGTCGAACTGGGCCTGGGTCTCGACGCCCTCGGCCGTGGTCTTCAGGCCCAGCGACCTGGCCAGGCTGATAATGGCTCCGGCCACCGACACCGCCTCGCTGTCAGGCGACAGGGTAGAGACGAACGAGCGGTCGATCTTCAGCTTGTCGATCGGGTGGCGGCGCAGATAGGCCAGGCTGGCATAGCCGGTGCCGAAGTCGTCGAGCGCCAGCCGGAAGCCCAGGCGCTTGATTCGTCGCAGGGCCTCATGGACGCCGTCGCTGTCCTTGAGCAGGGCCGTCTCGGTGATCTCCAGCACGAAGCCAGAGGCCTGAGCCCCGGTTTCCAGAAGGATCTCCTCGATCTCATCGACGAAACCCGGCGCAGAAAGCTGCAGCGCCGAAACGTTCACC
>Ga0209066_10006771_pt1 | contig 11588 bp, 11 predicted proteins | sample All_14_2_FD_187198 | JGI IMG/M metagenome (GOLD analysis project Ga0209066, IMG submission 187198) | Freshwater microbial communities in response to fracking from Pennsylvania, USA - Allegheny Zone_MetaG_DW_15 (SPAdes) (version 2) ...
ACCCTGCGACGTGCGGTTGGTACAGCATCGCCAAGGGCACCGATCTGGTGCCAGACGCCAAGCCGACCTGTGGTGGCAAATTCATCGACACCACCACCGGCAAGGTGATCTTCGGCGGCTAGCAGCACTCTTGCGGACAGTGGCGGGTGGCCTCGGCCGCCCGCCACTGTCGTGCAGCTGGCACACATGCGGCCGATCAGCACGTGCTTCCTGACGAGAAGTGCTGTCAGGCCAAGGCTTTTGTCCGTTTATGTCCGCTATTGGAGTAACGAAACAATAACATTCGGAGGGATTCATCCATTTTTAACACTGTATGAGCCCAACAGTGGCGAGGAGCCGCACAGCGCGGTGAACCAAGACTGGAGAACTCAGTGTCCAAGCTACTACGAAACTCGCGCAGGTCGGCTTTCGCCGCCGGCGCCAGCGCATCGCTGCTGCTGGCCATGGCGGCCAACAGCGCAATGGCCGCGCCCACGCCCGCACCAAAGCCCACCAAGGCGGCGATCACCTCCAATGCCTCGTGTCCGGCCGCGCCGGGGGTGAGCCCCACTGCTGTGCAGGTCGGGGCGATCTTCCCCAGATCAGTCGCCGGCTACTCTGGCTTCGACACCGCCGCCCAGCTCAGATTCGCACAGGAGAATGCCAAGGGCGGCATCAATGGTCGCAAGATCGTGCTCACGACGTACGACGATGCAGCCAACGGCGCGACGCAGGTGACCGTCGCGAACAAGGCGATCCAGCAGGACAACATGTTCGGCATCGTTGCGGCCTCCACGACAGACACGATGTTCCCCACGCTCAAGAACGCCAATGTTCCTGTCGTCGGCCTCACCAATCTGCCGCCCTACACCACAGACCGGAATGCCTTTGGCACCACCGGGCCGTATCTGCCCGACTATGCAAGCACCTCGCTGTATCAGAAGTTCAAGGACGCCGGCGTCACCAGCGTGGCGATCGTCAATCACAACTCACCGGCCGCCACGTCGGGTGCTGCCGCTGCCGCAGCGACTTTCCCGATCGTCGGTGTCAATGTCGGACTGCGCATCAACGATCTGCCGATCGGCGAAAATGAACGCAAGTTCCATTGGCCGTTGGGGCCGCGACCGCTCGATCACCCCGGCCTCTCCGAACTCGGCCTGTAACCATCTGGGAAATGACGACGAAAGACGCGACGATGGCAGAAATCGTTACCTATGAATCGTCGGGAGAAATCGCCCGGATCGGCATCGACGATGGCAAGCACAATGTGATGACTGATCATGTGCTGGCCTCGCTCCATCAGGCGCTCGACCAGGCCGAGCAGCAAGCCAGGGCCGTTGTCCTCTCTGGACGCGAGGGCATTTTCTCGGCCGGGTTCGACCTGCAGGTGTTCGCCCGAGGCGATCCTGAGGAAATATACGCAACGATGCGGCTCGGTGCCGAACTGGCGTTCCGCGTCTTTTCGTTCCCCTTGCCGGTGGTTGTCGCTTGTACCGGTCATGCCTATCCCATGGGTGCGTTCCTGTTGATGGCTTCCGACTACAGCCAGGGCGTCGATAGCGCGTTCAGGATTGGACTGAACGAGGTCGCGATCGGCATTGCGGTTCCAGTCTTCGCCGTTGAGCTTGCCCGCGCGACGCTGGCGCCGAACTATGCTGATCGCATCCTCACGGGTGATCTGCTCGATCCGCGGGAGGCCTTGGCAGCCGGGTATCTCGACCGCCTGGTTCGGGAAGGCGTCATTCACACGGCCGCAGAGACCAAAGCCCGCGAATTCGCCGCTCTTGCGCCTGCCGCTTATCGCCTCACCAAGTCACGCGTCCGCGCTGCGGCGGCCGATCGGATACGGCAGGCGATCGACGTGGAAATCACCGTCGACAATTACCGGCGGCTATTGGCGCTTCGGGACGAAACGCGATGAGGATCAACGCCGATTTCACGCGCAGGGCGGCAAGCCATGCAGCCACTTCTGTATGGGTCGCCTCGCCGAGCGGAGGCGTCGAACGACGCATGCTTGACCGGATCGGCGGCGAGGTAGCTCGCGCGACAACGATCGTCCGATTTGCGCCAGGCAGCGTGTTTCCGGCACATACGCATGGCGGTGGCGAAGAGTATTTCGTTCTCGAAGGCGATTTCGTCGACGAGGAAGGCTCCCACAAGGCGGGAGCCTATGTTCGCAATCCTCCGGGATCACGCCATGCTCCCAGCGCGCCGGACGGAACGACGATCTTCGTAAAGCTCTCGCAGTTCGGGCCGGACGACACGCAGGCATTGTCAATCGACACGAGCAGGTTGGATGCAGGGGCGGGCAAGAAGCGCTCCGCCATCCAGAGCCTGCCCCTGCACAGCCACGGCAAGCAGAACGTCCGCATCGAGACCTGGGAACCTGGAGTCGAGATCGACAACTGGGGACATGGCGGGATTGAAGTGCTGGTCCTCGAGGGAGATTTCACGGAGGGGCAGGAAACATTCCTCGCGCATTCCTGGTTGCGCCTGCCGCCCTCGGAACCATTCGTGGCCCGGGCAGGACCGAACGGCGTCAGGCTGCTGGTCACGTCAGGCCATCTCGCCGACGCCGTAATCTTGGCTTGATCGAAGTTTGGCGCTGACTGACCGCCAGACGGCCGACCAGTCCGATGAGGGGCGGCCTGGCCGGCCTGCGCAGTTTTCTTGGCCTTGTGTTTTGCCTGCGCAAAAGTGCCTCTGTATGGAGTGCCGTTCCCACACATCCATGTTTCGTTGGAAGCAGCCTTCCGGTTACAGCAGTCTGGCAAGGGTTTCCGGATCGACCCGGCCCAGTCGTGTCGACCTGACAAGTTCGGCGAACCAATCAGCAGACCTGCATGACTGTCGTGCGGTGTTTGACTGCCTTTGTGGCCAGCCCCACCATGATGGCAGGCTCATGCCTGCTCTTTCCGCAGTCGTTCGACCTCTGCCTTGAGCCCGGCGATTTCCCGGTCGCGTTCGGCCAGCATGGCATCGACTTCGTCGGCATCGATCTTGCGCGGAATGTGTTGTGGGCAGTTCGGATCCCATGCGGAAACCTTGAACAGAAGCACGCGTTCGGGCGCGGCGGCGTAGCCCTCGGGCATCACTGCCCGCAGCAACGCTTGATCGCCCTCGATCATCCAGGCCTCACCCCAGATCTTGATCCGGCGGCGGTTGGCGTAGTCCATCAGGAAGATGAACGCCTTGCGGCTATCGAGCAGGTTGCCTTGGGAAATGAATTGCCGGTTGCCCCTGTAATCCGCCATCCCGAGGGTGCGGTCATCGAGCGGCTTCAGGAAGCCGCGCGGCCCGCCGCGATGCTGGATATAGGGCTGGCCCTCCGCATTGACCGTGGCGAGGTAGAAGCTGTTCTGCCGGGATATGAACTCGGCCAGTTGCGACGTTATGGTATCGTGCCAGCCCATGCCGCTTTCCATCTTGGCATAAGCATCGCGCGAGCCATTGCGGGCCTGAAGCTGCTTTACGGTCGGAGTGAAGGCGATGTCGCTGACGGGGGTCTGTTGGTCCATGTCGGCAGCCTTTGCTTGAGAGGTGGCCGGCGCCCGGCCTGGGCGGGGGGAGAGAAGACCGGGCGCCGGCGCGCCGGTCAGAACGTGACCAGCGCGTAGCCGTGGTCGATGTAGGTCGAGATATCGAGAATCCCGGGGGTTCCCGGAATCGCCTTCTCGTAGTCGAGCTTGAGCCCGGTCTTGCGCGCATCCTCGGTCGCCCCGAAGACGTCGGCGCAGCCGCCGCACACGCCGGCCACGACATCCTTGACCGCTTCGTAGAGGGCATGCGCCGGGTGATCGGCCTTGACCAGTTCGGCCGGCCAGCGCGTGCCGGCGCCCTGGAAGATGATGGCGACTTCCTGCTGCTTTTCCTTGAGCTCGTAGGCGAGGAACAGGGCGTTGAAGAGGCGGCCCAGCGCTTCCTCGGAACCCGGCTTGGGATCGGAATAGATGATGATGGCGGCCTTGGTCATGGGTTCTCCATTAGCTGTTTGCGAATCATTACCGAACGAACGGTAAAATTGAACTAGGGCCTAGACAGGTGGTCGTCAAGATATTATACCGATCATTCGGTAAATATGGAGAAGCGCCCGCATGGCCCGCAAGGCACTCATTGAAAACGATGCCCTGATCGATCGCCTGAGCGCGACCTTTCGCGAGGTCGGCTACGAAGGCGCATCGCTGGCGCTGCTGTCCGTGGCGACAGGGCTCAAGAAGGCCAGCCTCTATCACCGCTTTCCCGGCGGCAAGGAGCAGATGGGGCTCGAAGTTCTCCAGGATGCCGGGCGCTGGCTCGGTGATCATGTTCTGAAGCCGCTCGCTGGCGAGGGCACTCCACGCGAGCGCATCGCCGCTATGACCAGCGAGCTCGATTCGTTTTACCAGGGCGGCAGGCAGGCCTGCCTGCTCAACCTGCTCTCTTCGCCGATCGGCGAAGAAAGCCCGTTCAAGGCAACGATCAGACAAATGTTCGAAGCCTTCGTCGAAGCGCTGGCAAGCGTCATCGCCGAAGCAGGCTGTACCCCGGCCGTAGCGCGTGACCGGGCGGAACATGGAGTGGCACTGATCCAGGGCAGCCTCGTGCTCGCAAGAGGGCTGGGTACAACCAAACCCTTCCGCAAGACGCTCGATGCGCTTGCGGACGAACTCCTCGCAGACCTGGAGGCACGCGCGTGAAGCTCTACCACAGCCCCAGATCAGGGCATTCCCACCGCGCACGCCTGTTCTTGTCCCTGCTTGGCGTGCGCTTTGAATTGATCGAAGTCGACCTTGCCGCGCGTCAGCACAAGGGCGCAGACTTTCTCCGGCTGAATGCATTCGGACAGGTTCCGGTGCTGGAGGACGATGGAATTGCAATCGCGGATTCCAATGCGATTCTCGTCTATCTTGCGCGGAAGTTCGGCCGAACGGACTGGTATCCAGATGATGCGCTGGGCGCGGCGCGTGTGCAGCGCTGGCTGTCGGTAGCCGCCGGTCAGCTCGTCCAGGGTCCCGCAAGTGCCAGACTCGTCACCCTGTTCGGCGCGAAGATCGATGCCCAATCCGCAATCGATCGCGCGCATGCCCTGCTAGCGGTTATTGAGACTGAACTCGAACAGACCGGATGGCTCGCCGCCGATCACCCGACGATCGCTGATATTGCGCTCTACAGCTACGTGGCACGAGCGCCCGAAGGGAATGTGGGTCTTGACCAGTATCCGCGTGTCCGGGGATGGCTGGAGCGAATTGAGAAGCTACCTGGCTTTGTTCCGTTCGCGGTCCATCCGGTGGGCCTTTATGCTCCGGGTGCGTCACTTGCGAGCCCGGCGACGACTTAGTCAGACTTCTATCGGGACTTCGACGAGGACGGGCACCAGTGCAGCCACTGGGGTGTAGAGATCGACTTCGACCGTCGGTGTCTCAAGGCTAATCACCAGCGCGTAGCGCGCCTCCTGATCGTACCTCCCGAGCGATTTGCGCTCTCGCCACCACCCTGAGATTGGATGGACATAGAGCGCGTTTCGGGCAGCGAGTTCGACTGCAGGCCCCTCCCAGATGTCGACATGCAGTGAGCCCGAGGAAATCTGCCTTTCGCCAAACAGCCAGCCGTCATTGATTTCATTGGCCGCGCGGGGCGCATTACGGTCGTACCCTTCCGCATTGTTGCGGCGGTTGAAGTTGCCGAGCGTCTCGCGCGACCGTTTGAGATCAAAGCGCAGGCCGAAGGACTGGTAACGTGCCGGGTCCAGGTTGGTCGCAAAGCTGGGGTTGGGTTCCACGAAATACGACAAGGCGACTTTCAATCTGACTCGGGTGTTGTCGAGCTGCTCAAGCACGTCCCGTGGCCAGGGAAGCTGGTAGATATGGGATTCGTTAAAGCGAACACTTCCCCCTTCCAGGCGAAACGGGCGTATCGTGTTCTGTGCGACCAATGCGAGATCATCGACAGCGGATGCCATTGCGCGCCCGAGGTCGGGAACGCCGTAACCGAACCGCCTGAGGCAGTCCGCCTTGTCGCGCTTGGTCGCACATTGCGCGACAAGCTGATCCATGTGGCCAGTCCAACGAGCACTATGCACCATCAGCGCACGGATCGTTTCCGGCCAATACTGCGGGTAAGCAGCAGTGAGTTGGGCTGCCATCCGAGCCGCCTGAGCGGTTGCGGCGCTGGTCGCCCAGAATGCGTCCAGCGGTTTTTGATCGACAAGGCGAGAAGCCGTCAGGAGAGATAGGGAGTCGAGGCCGGCCACTGCTTCGGCGCCGCTCGGGCTCAGCGCCCGGTTCCCAGCCTCGAAAACGAGTTCCGGCTTGAACGGAGACTGGCTGGTATCCCAGAGGAATGACGTCCGGCTGTAGGGGCTGGCGGCGCCGACCGGTGCCATTGCGGACCAGGTGTCATAGCCTGCCTCGCCGATCCCGGTCTTTTCGGTGTAGCCGCCAATGGTAAGCGCATTCCACGCCTGCGACGGGTCTTCAGCCGGAAAGGCATCAGCGTCAGCGATCTCGGCAGCCACCGAATTATCGGGAATATTCCCAGCGGACAGGAACAAGAGCCGCTTGGGCGGTGGATTTTCAGGATCGTCGGCTTCCGCGCCTGCCGCCGCCTGGTCGATGGCGGCACTCCACGCCGACGCGTCAGCCCCGCTGCGCCCCTCATTGGTGACCGCCATGCAGAACACACGGTCGCGATCAGGGTTGTTGATCTCAGCGAGCAGGATGGCGCTCTGCGTGATCGGGCCATACGAATGGGGATCATTTCCCGGCAAGTCCGGGGGCGGCAGGATTTTGACCGATTCTAGGCGGTGGTTGAGCTGGATCGGCTGATTGCCGGCCAGCGGTCCAACCAGATCCCCATGCAAGGCAAGTCCAGCCATCCCGGTGCCATGCCCGGCGCCATGTTCATGATCATCACCACCCCAGCCAGTATCGATCGCCAGGAGGTCTTCCGGCGAAAGGGCAGGCTCGATCAACGGATGGGCGCGGTTGACCCCGGTGTCGAGCAGGCAGACAGCCGGCGCGTCGTTGCCTGGCCAGGTCACTCGTTCCGCGAGATCATCGACAAATGCCGGGACATCGTCCTTCAGGTCCCGGGTGAACACCAAAGGACTGTCGCTCGCCCGGCGCAGCTCGGAAATGCCCGCGGTTGCGAACAGCAGCATCTCGATGGATGCGCGGCGCCCATAGGCCGGGATCACGGTGGTTTCGGGGAAGTGCAGGAACGTGTCGGGATTGCCGACATGAAGATCCAGGACCGCAGCGCTGGCGAGAACCCTGTCGATACGATCGTTGAAGCACCAGAGCGCCCACCACATCTGCGCCTGAGGGTCCGCCGGCAGTGCTTCGGGAGCATCGCGCCAGAAGCTTTGCAATCGGGCCGCGCGAATGTGCTCGATCGGCTCGACCCGGGTCTTCTTGGGCGGGGAACCCTTTTCGCTCAAATCGCCGTTCGTGTAGTCTTCGAAGACCTGGGCGAACGCGTCGCGCATGTCGTCGGGAACGAACAGGGCAATGCGGCGCACTCCGTTCTCGTCGACTATCTCGGCGGCTTGACGTGTTCCTTCCCGTTTCCGTTCAAGGTTGGTGGCACCTGCAGCCCTATTGAGCTCGACTTCAATGAATATCCCATCGGCGGGTTCAAGGCCGGCGGGCTGCTCGGGTAGGTCGCGCTGTCCAGCCTCAGCCGCGGCAAAAGCATTGCCGATCTCGGCGATGAGGCGAAGGCCGTGATCGGCGCGGACCCTGTTCAGTGCGCGCTGCCGTGCATTGCTGCCCGGCGACTTGAATGCACGCCGTTGGGCAAGCGCGGTGATATCGATATGCGGTCGGTTGTGCTCGCTCACAGGGCTCAGCGCTTCACCGAAAACGCCGTTCGCATGGCCTGGCGCTCAGTGAGCTTGGCAACGACCTCTTGGGTGGTCGTCTGATTCCGCTGTTCGAGGATTGCAGTCTTCACGACCTCGTCTGCGGCACGGGCAACTTCGGCCTGGCTGAGCCCGCGTGCCGCCTGCTCGATCGCAGTCCATCCCGCGCGCTGGAACTTGAGCGGCTTGAGATTGGCCTTCATGACCGCCCGGATCTGCGCTGCAGTCGGCATGTCAAATTCGAGGACGTCGTCGAACCGCCGGAGCAGAGCCCGATCGAGAAGTTCAGGATGATTGGTGGCAGCGATGATCGGGCTGTCCGTCGAGGTCTTCTCTTCCATGAACTGGAGGAAGCTATTCAGTACCCGGCGCATTTCGGCGACGTCGTTGGTCGCGGTGCGATGACCGCCGACGGCATCGAATTCATCGAACAGATAGACCCCGCGCCGACGCCGCGTCTCGTCGAAAACCAGACGGAGTTTTGCGGCAGTCTCACCCATGTAGCGGGTAATCAGTGTTTCGAGGCGAATGATGAACAGCGGTAGTTTCAACTCACCGGCGATGGCCTCGGCGGTCATGGTCTTGCCTGATCCGGGAGGGCCGACGAACAGGAGGCTTCTCGAAGGAACCTTGCCATGCTCGCGCAGCCAATCGCGTTTACGTTGCTGCAGGAGCATCGCATTGAGCCGTTCGGACACCGCCGAGCTCAGAATGACATCCTGAAGATCAACCGCGGGATCGCGATAGTCGAGCAGTCCTTCAAGATCGCCGCGCGGCGCGGCAAAGGACACAGGAATGGATGGCTTGACCCCGCCCGCACCTCGCGCGGCATCGACCGCGGAACGGAGCTCGTTTGCGGTATCGCGGTGACCCTGACGTGCTTCCGAGGCCGCGACTTGCAGGGCGATAGAATAGAACTGCGCGTCGTCACCTTCGGCGCGACTGCGTAACATCGCCAGTATTTGCTTGGCGTTCGACATCTATTCTACTCGCTCATCCCCTCGCGTCGATAAATCGGCGACGCGCTATGCGATACGTGAAGGCTCCGAAAAATAGAAGCGCCATTGTCACGCCAGGCATGCCTGCTGCCCTGCACTGGTGAGACTGTGCCACCTTCATCTGGCGAAAGCCCGGCCGACCCACACACGGTGCGACGTGGTATCATGCCGCCTCGACTGCGTGAGCTTCGAAAGTCAGGCCCAGACGCTTGCGGACCGCGCCAAAGATGGCGGCGACGTTGTCCATGCTTGGATTGCCCTGAGCAGAGAGCATGCGATGCAGGCTTTTGCTCGGCCGATTGGTCTCGGCGGCAAGCTGCTCGAACCCAACCGAGGCGTTCACAAGGTCGCGCAAGATCAGGCGCGCAATCTGCGGCTCACCGTTGAGGAACGTTGTTGCAGCGTCGTCGAGCATGGCTCGGGCGAAAGCCGGATCGCGGGCCGCCCGTTCCTTGATTGCCTCGGTAAAATTCCGCGTCAGCGCCACGTCTTTGACCTTTGAGCATAACCTGTCGCAGAATAGTAACATATACGTTACCATTTTATCAAGCGGCGAGATTGACGCGCCGCAGCCCTGCCGCGCCCTCGTCGAGCAGGCGGGCAATTTCGTCGGAGGTCCGCCGGACGGCGAGCTTTAGCGCCTCGTCGATGTGGATGTAGTCCTGCGTCACATTCTGGGATGCGTGACCCAACATGGCTCGGATAGTCAGCTCGGTGAACCCCAGCTCGCCGGCGATGCTGGCGAACGTGTGGCGCAAAGTGTGGAGCGTCGCGCCCTCGATCCCGGCCAGCCGGCAGACGCGAATGAAGCAGGCGCTGGAGGCCTGATACGGCCCGGCACCGGTCAACGATGGAAAGACATGGGGATTTCCGGCAATCTCGGCCTGCGCGAGTACCACTCGCAGTGCCTCCGGTCCGATCGCGCGTACCTGGGCGTCGGTCTTGGTATCCGGAAATGAGACGTATCCTCCTTCGGCATGAACCCAGGCGCGCTTCATCGCCTGGCCTTCCTCTCGCCGGAAACCGGTCAGCGCCAGAAGGCGGACCACCGAAAGTGCCGTCGGGTTCTCGCCGTTGCGCCCGGCATAGGCCATGGCCTTGCCCAGCGCGACGATCTCCGGTGAACTCAGCCGCCGGGTCTTCTTGTTGGTGGCGAGCTTCTTGGCGCCGCGGGTAGGGTGCTCCGTCAGCAAACCCTTGTGCTTGGCATGGCCCAGGATCGCCTGCAGCGTGCCAAGGCAGCGCGCTGCGACGCCCGGGCCGCCGGCGGCCCTGCCGCCGCGCCCGCCGCTGCGCGCCTTGGCGGTTTTGCCATCCCGCACATCGGACTGCATCTGCTCGACTTCGGCGATGGTCAGGTGCTTTGCATGTCGCTTGCCGAGCAAGGGCTTGATGTGCGTGGTGATCCGGCTCTCGTCCATCTTGAGCGAGGATTCCTTGATCGGCCGGTTCTTGCGGCCAAGGATGTTCCCGGCGCGGGCCTCGGTCAGATACCAGTCGCACATCTGGGAAACCGTCATTCCCTTGCGGGCCTGATGGACTGCCACGGCCGGATCCTCGCCGGAGGCCACTTCGCCAAGCTTGATCTTCGCCAGATCCCGCGCCCGCTCGACCGTGATGACCCCATACCGTCCGAGGTTGATCCGCCGCTTGATGCCCTCGGCATTGCGGTACTGGACGATGAATGTCTTGAGCCCCGACGGCAGTGCACGGACGCCGAAGCCCCGGATTTCGCTGTCCCACAGAACTGCCTGGGCCTGTCCATCCGCGCTGAAGGCATCGACCGAGCGCTTGTTGATCTTGGCTGTCGGCATCGTTACCACTCCGTTTGGAGACAAAGCTCAAATCAAGGCTTTCTGTCTCCGTATTGTCTCCAATTTTTGCCGTTTCGTGGCGAAAACGAGAGTAGGGCGGCGTGGTCAGAACTGCAACAACTATCAGATTTACCGTGCTATTTCGCAGAATCGGCTAGGCTGGCGAAATGGCTTGAATCGTTTTGCCAAGGTTGGGGTCGAGGGTTCGAATCCCTTCGCCCGCTCCAGATTTCCATGATTTAGAAGCAATTTCGACTTCGGATCCACCCTCCGGGGGAGCCGATTTGCACGACTTATAAACCGTCGCCAAGCAGCGCACGCGCGCTGTCTCCATTCTGCAATTTTTCATGCATGTTTCCGTCATGCAAACGACGCCTGCCCGTAACGACGCACCCGTAAGCGGTCGCCGCGAGGGGGCGGCACACGGACCGCGCCCCTGTGTACTAGGGGGTAATTCATGTCGCACCAGATCCGCGTCCGCCGCAGTCGTCTCATGGCTGCACTCTTCGCTGTCACCTCCCTCTCGACTCCCGCCTTCGCCGGCACGCTCGTCGGCAGTGTCGTCGACGCCGGCGGTGTTCGCGGCCTGCAGGGCGCGGAGGTGGAACTTGTCGAGCTTGGCCGCCGCACGTCTGCGGGTCCGGATGGCAGCTTCCGGTTCGCGGATGTTCCCTCGGGCAGCTACACGCTGCGCGCCGTTTATGCGGGTGCTGACGAAAGCAGCACTTCGGTGAGCGTCACCGAGGACGGGACCACGCGCGTCGATGTCGCGCTCAGCGCGGGTGACGACAGCCTCATCCTCGTCATCGGCCAGCAGGCGAACCTCGGCAGCGCGATCGCGCGCCAGCGCGCGGCGGACGGCGTCGCCTCCGTGCTCACGCGCGACGCGGTCGGTCAGTTCCCCGATCAGAACGTGGCAGAATCGCTGCGCCGCCTGCCCGGCGTCAACATCCTGAA
>Ga0209066_10006772_pt1 | contig 11588 bp, 6 predicted proteins | sample All_14_2_FD_187198 | JGI IMG/M metagenome (GOLD analysis project Ga0209066, IMG submission 187198) | Freshwater microbial communities in response to fracking from Pennsylvania, USA - Allegheny Zone_MetaG_DW_15 (SPAdes) (version 2) ...
TTATAGTAGAGTATCTGTTGTATCACCAATAAGGTATTTACCTAGGAGGATAGGATTTTGTTCACTAGAAATGTATATTCTGAGCCTGGGAGATTTGGCGGCTGGCCTGCCAATCACGGAATCTGGGGATGGGGCAATGAAATAGTTGTCGGGTTCCAAAGTTGTTGTTTTAAAGTAATCGACGATGGAAGCCACGCGATTGACAAATCAAAGCCGAGAAAGAATCTGCAGGCTCGGTCTCTCGATGGCGGGAGGAGCTGGAGTATTGAGGATGGTCCTTCGGAGCAGACTTTAGGCAACGGGCATCTTGATGGCAAGGAGCTCTCATCCTTTGACTTTACAGCAGTCGATGCTGCCATTTCCTTCGACTCCAATAAAGCAGAAAAAGGTACCTTGTACCAATATGTTTCGGCTGATCGATGTAAGACTTGGAGGGGCCCATATCTGATTCGGTTATTCGAAGATCGAACCATCGAACCAAGGATTGATTACATAGTGAAGGCTGAGCAGTCAGTGGTTGCTTTTCTTACTGCGCATAAGGATAACGGACAGGAAGGCAATATTTTCTGTGCCAAGTATGATCATGGAACTTGGCAGGTGGTCTCGTGGCTCGATAAGGAACAGGAAGGGTTCCTTATTATGCCTTCAACCGTCCAGATGGGGGCTCACGGATTTTTGACTACTGCACGGTGGCAGCATGAAGGACGATGGGGTATTTCTTCATACCGTTCTTTTGATGAAGGCTCTTCGTGGACCATCGGATCTCCGGTTATTGAAGATGTTGGGTTGAGCAATCCTCCTTCATTGCTGCGGCTGCAGGATGGTAGATTGTGCGTCACCTACGCGAAAAGAACCTCTCCATACGGTATATATGCCCGATTGAGTGGAGATGAAGGGGCTTCTTGGAGTGATGAGAGAGTACTTCGCCAGGATGGCGGCCATTGGGATCTTGGTTATACGAGATCTTATCAACTGCCTAATGGTGAAATTGTAACGATTTACTATTTTTGTCGTGACAAGAAGTCCGAGCGTACTATTGAAGCGACAATCTGGCGTGCGTAAGCAGAATAAAAGGAGTCAATTTTGAAAATTGTAATAATTGGTGCAGGAAGCCAGATTTTTGGTCGTCGTTCGGTCATTGATGTTTTATTGGAGAAACAGTTCAATGATCTGCCTGTTGAACTTGTTCTTGTGGATATCAATGAGCAGAAGCTTGAGTTGATGTATCGGTTTTCCCAAATGGTTGGAGAATTCCTGCATTCTCAGGTTCATGTTTCTGCGACGACCGATAGAAAACAGGCCTTGCTCGGTGCAACCCATGTTTTCATTGCGGTGTCCTATCATCGATATGAATTGTGGGAACAAGATTTTCGAGTTCCGTACTCGTATGGTTTCAAACAGGCATATGCAGAAAATGGTGGTCCCGGGGCACTCTTTCATGCACTTAGGAATATTCATATCATCATGGATATCTGTTCAGATATAGAAATCTATTGCCCACAGGCTCTTGTCTTCAACTTTTCGAATCCTGAAAGCAGAGTTCTGCTTGCTATGAGCACTCTCACAAACATCAATGCGATCGGACTTTGTCATGGCCAGCATGATGCCTTGCAGGCAGTGTGCAAATTATTGGAAAGACCTTGGGATTCAGTTACGATGCGCGGTGGCGGGATAAATCATTTTTTCTGGATTCAAAGCATCGTTGACACAACAACTGGAGAAGACCTTTACCCATTGGTGAAGCGAAAGGCTTCACAAGAGACCTCAATGGATTTTGCTCTTACGAAAGAGCTTCTGCGTATCTATGGAATGTTGACCTATCCCGATTCAACACATGCCGGTGAGTTCATGTCTTGTGGATATTCCTATATGCAGGGGAAATGGAAGCATGGATTGGAAAGTCGCAGTATTGCCACGACGCATAAATCTCAACAGGATATGCTTTCTCCCTATCTCACAGGAAGTATTCCGATCAATCCAATTCTGGTGGCCTCAAGGGAAATAGCCGTCCCGATAATTGTTGCAATGCAAAATGGCATCCCTACGGAATTCACCTCAGGAAATTTTGTAAATTCTGGATTATACATTCCAAATCTGAATCCTGATGGAGTCGTAGAGGTGCCGATTCTTGTTGACGGCAAGGGAATTCACCCGCAGTCGATACCTGCTCTCCCTGAAGGCGTCGCGTCCATGTGTCGGACACAGATGTCAATCCAAAAATTGACTGTACAGGCATATCAGGAGCGTTCAAAAAATCTTCTGCTCCAAACCCTATTGTTAGAGCCGACAGTGGATGATATTCCTAAAGCGGAAGCTTTGATCGACGATATGTTGGAATTGCAGAAGGACTACCTTCCTGTGTTTCATGCTTGAAGCAGACGCCAATCGATTTCGCTAAAATGAGATGAAGCCGATCATAGTGGGTTGGGAATGAAATATCCCAACCCGAAATTCGGCCTCATATACGGAAAGGAAAGAACGTTCTGCTTGTACAGCATAGATCTGGTACTCAAGGATGCAAATGTCAACCCCACTGCGTTTTCATGTATAGGAGGGAGGCCCAGTGTTGGCCGGTTCGGGTATAGCTGTCCGGATTTGATTCTTGGTTGCCATACTGGAGATGGTCACGGTTCTCGTCATCTCCTTCTTGGTGATGATCATCGCCCCCGTATTGTTGGTGGTGAAGCTGTAGTTGGTTGTAATGTCGTACTCTATATACGGAAATGAACCATGGAATACAATACTTTATAGGATGGAATTACAGACCATAACTACTGCAGCAACTGATAAAGAGCCTTCATATCAGGCTCTTCTCCCCTATGGCCAGTATGGCGTGAAATTTCTGGCTCCCACCTACCCCTATGAAAGATGGGAACGATATAGCCAAAGCCATCTTGTGGTAGCAGGGGCTTTTCAGCCCCCGCACTTACTTCAATAGTAAAATGGATGGATTGTCCAATAGCTCATCAGAAAGCCCTCACAGCCCTGACCCTGATTGTGATGTGCCGACTGTAGTAGCCCCGATAATTATCGTCGAAACGATGGTACATTGCATAACCAGAATCATATTCGCTGGAACTCCAGTATTCATTGAAGGTATCGGTAATAAAATCCCCAAGGTTCAAACACTTTAGGTTTACGTACATCTGATTTAGCTCGTCCCACGATGGCAAGAACCAATCGCTGTAAGTCACTCCATTATTGGTGACGGCATAGTCATCGGCAACCTTGGCCGCATAGTCTGATGTTGTCGCCGTTCCCGAACTTTCGGTATAGGCTGTTGCGCCCATCCTAGCCACTAGGCTGGCAGTATTTGCCTTGCCCGTTCCTATACCCGTGCCCGTAGCACCTGTCCCTAGATTTTCCCCTGCAGGTCGATAATATCCGTATGTAAATGCAGTGACTGATCCTCTCTTGATATCTTCCTTTGCTGCCTCCAAATATCGCCAGCCATCGCTGTATGTTCCCTTATCGTAGAAAATGTATCCGCCTGCTGGGCCTAAGCCTCCGACTTCATAATTAATCCACTTTGCATACAGTGTTTTGTTTCCTGTGGAGCCATGCGGGATCTCAGTAATCGGACTTCCGGTGAGAGATATGTTCTCGTACCATCCTCCGAACGTGTATCCGGTCCTTGTCGGAGCCAGCAATGCTATCGTCGAACTCTCAACTGTGTAGGTTGCAGGATTTCCGGCATTGTTGATTCCTTCGTTCAAGTAGTAGGTGATGGTGTAGCTGTCTGCGGTCCACTTCGCGTACAGCGTCGTACTCGGAGCAGTCTTGTCCCAGGTTCTCGCGCTTGCCATCGTTGCCGTGTAGTACTGTGTACCGCCGCCGTTTGCCGCATCGTAGTACCCGCCGAAGGTGTAGCCGGTTCTATTAGGAGCCACAAGACCTGTAGGCATCGCTGCATCGTAGGTCGCACTCACCGAACCAGACCCTCCGGTCCCCGACTGTTTGTCAAAACTCACCGAGTAGCTGGTTGCGGTCCACTTCGCGTACAGCGTCTTGTTTCCAATCGAACCCTGCGTAATAGTAGTCAAGGCACTGCCTGAGAAGGTATCGGTTGCATACCATCCTCCAAACGTATAACCGTTCCTTGTCGGAGCCAGCAATGCTATCACCGAACTCTCAACTGTGTAGGTTGCAGGATTGCCGGCATTGTTGATTCCTTCGTTCAAGTTGTAGGTGATGGTGTAGCTGTCTGCAGTCCACTTCGCGTACAGCGTCTTGTTTCCAATCGAACCCTGCGTAATAGTAGTCAAGGCACTGCCTGAGAAGGTATCGGTTGCATACCATCCTCCGAACGTATAACCGTTCCTTGTCGGAGCCAGCAATGCTATCACCGAACTCTCAACTGTGTAGGTTGCAGGATTGCCGGCATTGTTGGTCCCGTCGTTCAGGTTGTAGGTGATGGTATAGCTGTCTACAGTCCACTTCGCATACAGTGTCTTGTTTCCAGTGGAACCTTGAGCAATAGTGGTCAAGGCACTGCCTGAGAAGGTATCGGTTTCAAACCATCCTCCGAACGTGTAACCGGTCCTTGTCGGATTCTGCAATGCTATCGCCGAACTCTCAATCGTGTAGGTTGCAGGATTGCCGACATTGTTGGTTCCATCGTTCAAGACATAGGAAATCGAGTAGGCTATCGACGTCCACTTCGCGTACAGCGTCTTGTTTCCAGTGGAACCTTGAGCAATAGTGGTCAATGCAGTGTCTGAGAAGGTATCGGTTTCAAACCAGCCTCCGAACGTGTAGCCGTTCCGAGTTGGAGCCAACAATGCTATCGCCGAACTCTCAACCGTGTAGGTTGCAGGATTGCCGGCATTGTTGGTCCCGTTGTTCAGGTTGTAAGTGATGGTATAGCTGTCTACAGTCCACTTCGCATACAGCGTCTTGTTTCCAGTGGAACCTTGAGCAATAGTGGCCAATGCAGTGCCTGAGAAGGTATCGGTTTCAAACCATCCTCCGAACGTGTAACCGGTCCTTGTCGGATTCTGCAATGCTATCGTTGAACTCTCGATTGTGTAGCTGTTCGGATTCCCTTCACCGATAGTACCATCGTTCAAGACATAGGAAATCGAGTAGGCTATCGGCGTCCACTTCGCGTACAGCGTCTTATTTTCTGTGGAGCCTTGCAGGATGCTTGCAGCTGCACCTCCAGTAAAGTTGCTGTCTGCATACCATCCGCTGAACGTGTAACCGGTCCTTGTCGGAGCCAACAATGCTATCGTCGAACTCTCAACCGTGTAGGTTGCAGGATTGCCGGCATTGTTGGTCCCGTTGTTCAGGTTGTAAGTGATGGTATAGCTGGTTGCGGTCCACTTCGCCCAGACTTCGCTGTTCCCGCTGGATCCATGCGCTATCGAGGTGACTTGGACTCCTGTTAGTGCTGCGTTCCCGTACCATCCGCCGAACGTGTAACCGTTCCTTGTCGGAGCCAGCAATGTTATCGCCGAACTCTCGATCGTGTAGGCTGTATGATTGCCGGCATTGTTGGTCCCGTTGTTCAGGTTGTAGGTGATGGTGTAGATGGTTGCGGTCCACTTCGCATACAGCGTCTTATTTTCTGTGGAGCCATGCGGGATCTCAGTAACCGGACTTCCGGTGAGAGATATGTTCTCGTACCATCCGCCGAACGTGTAGCCGTTCCGAGTTGGAGCCAACAATGCTATCGCCGAACTCTCAATCGTGTAGGTTGCAGGATTGCCGGCATTGTTGGTTCCGTTGTTCAGGTTGTAGGTGATGGTGTAGCTGTCTGCAGTCCATTTAGCGTAGAGCGTCGTACTCGGAGCAGTCTTGTCCCAGGCTCTCGCGCTTACCATCGTTGCCGTGTAGTACTGTGTACCGCCTCCATTTGCCGCATCGTAGTACCCGCCGAAGGTGTAGCCGGTTCTATTAGGGGCCTCAAGACCCGTAGGCATCGCTGCATCGTAGGTCGCACTCACCGAACCAGACCCTCCGGTCCCCGACTGTTTGTCAAAACTTACCGTGTAGCTGGTTGCGGTCCACTTTGCATACAGCGTCTTGCTTCCAGTAGAACCCTGCGTGATAGTAGTCAAGGCACTGCCTGAGAAGGTATCGGTTGCATACCATCCTCCGAACGTGTAACCGGCCCGAGTTGGAGCCTGCAATGCTATCGTTGCACTCTCGATCGTGTAGGTCGCAGGATTGCCGGCATTATTGGTTCCATCGTTCAGGTTGTAGGTGATGGTATAGCTGTCTGCAGTCCACTTCGCGTACAGCGTCGTATTTGGAGCAGTCTTGTCCCAGGCTCTCGCGCTTGCCATCGTTGCCGTGTAGTACTGTGTACCGCCTCCGTTTGCCGCATCGTAGTACCCGTCGAAGGTATAACCGGTTCTGGACGGAACGGTTAGGCCGCTTTGCATGGCAGCGCCAAAGGTTGCTGTCGTGCTTACCGAGCCACCGCTTCCTTGTTGCATGTCAAAGGTTATCGAATAGGAATTGGCCTCCCAATGGGCATAGAGAACCTGGTTGGTTGTCTGGGTGAACTTGTCGGTTTCCTCGATCTTCGTCCCACCGTTTATCGCCGTGTACCAGCCAAGAAAGGTGTACCCGGTCCTTTCCGTGGTTGCCAATGGACCGTACTCTGCATCGTAAATTACATCCTTGCCTGCCATAGACGGGGGTGTCCCCTCATTCGCATTGAAGGTTAGGTCATACTCATATGCCAACTCAATCACAGCTGAGACTTTCTGGCCTTTATTAACGCTAACCGTTCTCGAACCTGTCCCCTTGCGTATTCCTTCGACCTTAGCCTCGACTGTCAGATCCCATATCCCCGGTTCCAATGGAAGTAAAGAAATCGCATTCAGGGAGCCCAGTTCTTTTTGGATGGTTGCTCTGCTTCCCTGTTTCGTTCCATAGAGCGTGAAGCTTGAAGTAAGAGGAATATTATGATCGTCCATCCGCACGGTCAATTCGACCTGTGCCATGGGCTCGATCATGTCATTGCACCCAATCAGTAGGGCTGAAAGAAGGATCGATACGACGAATATTGCTTTTGTAAAAATCTTTGTTGTGTTCATTGCTAATTACTCCCACTACCAGGCAAATCTGATGCCTGTTCCTGCACCGTACAGCAAGCCAGTGTTTTCCTGCTCAATCATCAGTCGAGCCTGGATTCTCAGGTAGGCCAGCATTGATTGTCTGATGGGAAATTCAAAGCGCACCACCGCTGTTGCCTGTTGTGCCGTATACCAGGTCTTCTTATCCGTCCCATCCAAGCATTCCTCACAGTGATGGGCGAGCACCCCGTACGAAAGGGATGGTATCATTTGGAAGTTGTTTCCCAGCTGGAAACGGTAGCCAAGTCCCATGCTACCCCCGAGGAGGGTATAGGAATCGGTCCATATGTTGTTTGAATTCGCATACTGGGCATCAAGGTCCACGACCAGCGAAAGATTACGGTTGAAAGGAAGGCTGATTGTACTTTCCAATCCCGCTCCGCAGCTGTACTGGTATAGATGATCGATGGTGTTTGTGCTTGTGTACGCCGTCGCATACAAGCCTAAGGTGTACGCCTCTTCGGTTTCTTTCGCTTTCTCAACAAGAGACCATGTCCGACTGACCGAATCGTGTTGGTATTCATAGCTCCGGCTCCAATCCTTGGTTGGTTCCTTTTGCTGAACGAAGAGGACTTCCTGCGTACTGTCGAATGTTTCAAGTGAGATATAGGGATGGGATGCATCCGCTTCTATCCAGGATTCTTGTTCGTTTGTCCCACTCTGATATCGGATTGCAACAACCTCGTCGGAGGTTGGTGTGATCATAATCCGTACTGGAGCAGGTGAGGCAAAAACTGAAAGTGTGGAGAGAAGAAGCATAAGCGCTGTGCAAGCAGCTGTCCGAACGTAGCGTAGCATATACAACCCCTTGAGGAAGAACGACCTTTAGCTGATTGAGTAACTGTTGGGAGTCGCCTTCTACATATTTAGGGTGCAGGGTAGCAAAAACAGCAACATAGTAACGAGAATTTACTTAGAAAGTGAGATTTGTTACTTATTTTATCAGGTACGTGGTAGGATGCAGGAAATCATCCCGAAACCTGTTGCGATGCAGAATGACACTCCTTCAGAATTCGCCTTAAGGAGTTTTGTGAATTCAGAACTATTCATACCCACCCGAATCCTTATGGTGTCGTTGAGATGTCAACCAAAAAGTAACTGTACAGGCATATCAAGAACGGTCAAGAAATCTCTTGCTCCAAACACTGTTTTTGGAACAGCTCGTAGATGATGGTCTCAAGGCAGCAGCCCTCAGTGATGACATGTTGATACTGTAGAAGGATTATCTTTCTGCATTACATTCCTGAAGGTAACTGCCAACGTACTAATATTGCAGATGTATTGCTTCTATCATTGGATTGGGAACGATGCAACACAATCTGATGTTTCTTGTGCAAGTTGGGTTCATGACTTGTTTTAAAGGTAAAATCAAGAAGGATATTCAATGTTCCCTGCCAAGCAATTGCCTGGCAGGGAAGTCATTGTTAGAAGTAGCGGACAGCTCTGATATGCGTTGCAGCAGGTTTATCCCAAACATAGTTATTCAAATTATTATCGAAATATACTGCATGATAAAATGGCTCAGGGTCCCAACCAAATTGTGTAGATTCTGAAGAACTCATGTATGTAGACCAATTCGCGGTATCGAAATTGCCGATAAGGAATTTGTTGTTCCGCAGTTGCAATAGTTCATACCACGAAGGAAGGAACCAATCATTATATCCTCCGCTTGTATACATGCGTGCTTCTTTTGCGCCGTACATGCCTACTTCGCTACCATCAAGGGCTAGGATGATGGCATCGGTATTAGCTGATCCCGTTCCGATTCCGACGCCGGTTCCTATCCTCAATGTATTATTAGAGGACCATTTGCTTCCATTGGTAGATGTATCAGTCTTCGCAGCAATCAAACCATGCAGTTGTCCTGCTACGTACCCTGGATCAGAGCTTTGGTAGATGTACCCTACCACACCTCCTGCATAGTAGTCTCCAACTGCCAAGTCTTGCTCGGCGACGTTGAGCACCAAGTCAGCCCCTGCGAAGGTTGTTGATGTTCCCTTGTACCTGATTTTGACTTTTGCAGCGGAAGTTGTTGATATCATGGCCCTGGCACGGCTATCAATCTCAAGGTCGGTATAGGATCCATACGTCGTACCATTCGTAGAGATACTCGCCTCCAGTCCTGTCTGATTGGCAGCAAACCCAGTTAAGTTGACGATTGTCTTTGTTGCAGGTGAATACGGATAGTATGCACTGATGGTTCCGCTGAAGGAAGCTCCTGCCGCCTTTGATATGTTTGCTGCTGCGCTTACCACCTGACCCTTATAATTGCCCGCTGTCGCATTGATAGCTACTTCGATGGAACGCCCGATATCAGCTTCTGTCAACGTATACGTAGAACTTGTTGCACCAGCTATAAGCCCGCCATTACGCAACCATATATAGGTAGGAGCAGGCCCGGCATTTGTAAGGGTTGGAACAGCTGTCAGGGTCTCGCCATACGTCCAACTACCAGTAAGGGTGACAGAGCCCGTCATCGTGAGTGGAGTGATAACACCGGTAGTCTCTGTAATATCTGATATCGTATAGTTTGAAATATCGGCCCCACTGAAGGTATACCTGATGGTATATACCTTATTATTGCCTGCATTTGCATCAGCATAGGATCCGACAGCAGTAGCCAGTGTTACCGCATCTCCTGCAATCACACCCATCAATGTCCCATTGGATGTAATTGGCAAGTGCGTAGTACCATCATACTCCTTGGTCAGTGAGTAAAGGGTATCACTGACAGTAAGCTGCTTCCGGGTTATCACACCAATTGAAGACACTACACGAGTACTTGGCTCGATATAACTGTCCTTGTCTTCACCATCAAGGCTGAAGGACACGGAGATGGACTTTCCAGTTCCAACCTGTTTCGTATCAAACGTGGCGGTTTTCTGTACGGTTACCAACGCTGGGTCAACGATGCCTTCGATGGTGCATGCTGTAACGTTGATAGTCGTGTTGCCATCATATTCTTTACTGCCTTCCACACCAATATTTTTGGCCGTGAGCACTTTCTTATGGATGGTTCCGGTAAGACTGCCATTGACCGGTGCAAGATAGTTGTCCTTGTCATCACCATCAATCGTATAGACAACCGTAGCCTGCTTATTTGTACCAGCGGTCTTCGTAGCATAATTCGCTACGGCGGTGAACGTCACCGTATCCCCATCGACGACATCCAGGAGCGTACCTTTCTCAACGATCGGTGCAGCCGTTGTTCCATCAAAATCCCTGGATGTGATGGAGGTTCCGGAAACCCTGAGCTGCTTCTTATTGATCACACCCTGATCGGTAGCCAAGGTAGTCAGGGGCTGGACATAGTTGTCTTTATCATCACCATCGATGTTGTAGTACACCCATACCTTTTTCCCTGTGGCCGCCCCATCGGTCTCATACGCCGCCGTTGTATGCAACGTAACAGAATCGCCTGCAGCAATACCTACCAAGCTCGGCTCTTGAGTTATTTCTGCAGTTGCAGTCCCATCATAGGTTTTAGTAATCGCCACCCCTGTTCCGCCACTAACCGACAGATGATACTTTTGGATCACCCCCTGGTAGGTACCGTCCTCGGGCCTGATGTAGTTGGCACTATCGGCACCAGCGAGCGTATAGACAACGGTGACTGTCTTGGTTTGCGAGGCATTCTTATCGTTATAGCTCCCAACAGCGGAGAACGTTACCGTATCTCCGACAACGATCCCATCGAGTGTACCTTGCGAGGAAATTGCTGCAAATGCAGTCCCGTCATACACCTTGTTCATCGTGGGGGTTGTCCCGCTCACTCTCAGCTGCTTTCTAGTGATTTCACCGGTTGCGGTGGCGATTGAATCAGCAGGCTTGAGGTAATTCCCACTGTCATCACCTGCAAGGGTGTAGGTGACGGTTATCGGCTTGTTTGTTCCCGCTGCAGACGAGTTATACGTTGCTATTGCACTGACTTGCACATCATCGGTCAGAATCATGCCCGAACAAGCAACGTTGTTGATGGTCGAGGAGGCTGAGCCGTCATACTCCTTGGTGGACACAAGATTGAAATCGGTGACGGTCAACTGCTTGGGCCTGATATCCCCGGTACCAAAAGCGTCCGAAGGAGCTGTATAGTTGAGCGCATCAGAGCCGCTGATGGAATAGCTTACCGTCGCACTCTTGCCGTTTCCTACCGCTTTATTCTCATAGGTTGCCGTTGCCTGCATGCTTACAGAATCACCGGCAAGGACTCCAGAAAGGCTGCCCGGATTGGTGACTTGGGCAGTCCGGCCCCCGTCGTAATCCCTGGCCTGCAGTACCGGTGTGCCTGTTATGGAAAGTGCTTTCCTGGTGATGGCTCCCGAGAAACTGGTATTTGCAGGTGCAAGATAGTTGCCTGCATGTGTGCCGCCGAGCGTATAGGAAACGCTGATGAGCTTGCCTGTACCCGCATGCCTGTCCTGGTAGAGCGGATGCGCTGTAACCGTGACATCTTCGGTACCGACCTCGCCGCCGAGCGTACCGTGGTTCTCAACCGTTGCG
>Ga0209066_10006774_pt1 | contig 11586 bp, 13 predicted proteins | sample All_14_2_FD_187198 | JGI IMG/M metagenome (GOLD analysis project Ga0209066, IMG submission 187198) | Freshwater microbial communities in response to fracking from Pennsylvania, USA - Allegheny Zone_MetaG_DW_15 (SPAdes) (version 2) ...
GGCCAGCGATGCCCCAGCCGATGCCGAACAGGGCGGCTCCGCAGATCAGGCGGGGGTCGAGATCGCGCGCCGTGGGCAGGGCGAACCGCTCGGCCGCCATCGGCGCGGGCATACGCTGCTGGATCCGCCAGGCGATGGCCATGGGGATCAGGGCCCCGCCCATGACGAAGGCCAGCGTCGGGTCCCAGGCACCGAACAAATCAAGGAAGCCCCGCACGCGCTGCGGATCGGCCATCCCCGACACGGCCAGGCCGGCCCCGAACAGGGCACCCGCGATCAGGGCGAAGGCGATCGGGCGCTTCATTGTCCCAGCCCCATCGCATTCATGGCCGCGACCGTTGCGAACCCGGTGAGCATGAAGCTCGCGGTGGCTACCAGCGATCGGGCCGACAGTCGCGACATCCCACAGACGCCGTGTCCGCTCGTGCAGCCACTGCCCAGCCGGGTGCCGAACCCGACCACCAGACCGCCGATGACGAGGGCAGCGAAACCCTGCTCGAACCGCGCCTCGACGGGGCCGAAAATCAAGGTGACCAGCAACGCTCCCAGAGGCAGTCCGACCACGAAGGCGATCGCCAGCGGCCGGGGCGCACCGTCCACCGTGATGCCGGTCGCCCGCGCCGCCAGACCGCTGATGCCCGCGATCCGGCCCAGGCCCAGCAGCATGATGGCCGAGGCCGTGCCGATCATCAGGCCGCCGATCAGTCCCTGGAGCGGCATGGCGTTGGCGAAAAGGTCGCCCATCACAGCACGTCCAATGGGATCTTGAGATAGCGCGTGCCGTTGGATTCCGGCTCCGGCAGGTGTCCGCCGCGCATATTCACCTGGATGGAGGGCAGGATCAGCTTTGGCATGGACAGGGTGGCGTCACGTGCATCGCGCATGGCCACGAACTCGTCCTCACCGACGCCTTCATGCACATGGACGTTGCTCGCGCGCTGGGCCCCGACCGTGGTCTCCCAGGCAAAGGTATCGCGTCCGGCTGCCTTGTAGTCGTGGCAGTGGAACAGACGCGTGAGCTCAGGCAGCGCCATCAGACGCCGGATCGAGCGGTAAAGCTGCCGCGAGTCGCCGCCGGGGAAGTCGGCGCGCGCCGTGCCGTAGTCCGGCATAAACAGGGTGTCGCCCGTGAAGACAGCGTCGCCGATCACATAGGCCAGGTCCGCCGGCGTGTGCCCGGGGACATGAAGCGCGATGGCTTCCAGCCCGCCGATGCGGAACCGGTCGCCGTCCTCGAACAGCCGATCGAACTCCGAACCGTCGCGGGCGAACTCTGAGCCTTCGTTGAAGATCTTACCAAAGACGTTCTGGACGTGGATGATCTCGCGGCCGATCGCGAGCTGTCCGCCAAGATGGTCCTTCAGATAGGGGGCGGCCGACAGGTGGTCGGCGTGGGCGTGGGTTTCCAGCAGCCAGGTGACCGTCAGGCCCTCGGCCTTCACATGGGCGATGATGGCGTCGGCCGAGGCGAAGGACGTCCGACCCGCTGCCGCGTCATAGTCCAGCACGCTGTCGATTACGGCCGCCTCGCGGCTGGCCGGATCGTGGACGACGTAGCTGACGGTGTTGGTCGGTTCGTCGAAGAAGCTGTGGACGACCGGGGCCTGACCCGAGCCGCTCCGGGCCTGCTCGATGATCGTCGTCGCCGCGTCGAGGTGGGCATCGGTCATGGTGGACTCCAACGGATTGGGGAGGGCGGTGGTGTTCATCGGCGGCACCCGCCCTCAGTGATTGGGAAGCAGACAGGACTGCCCGCCATCGGTCGTTGACGCAGATCAACCGGCGGACCGGCGGTTAGTCGTTGGGGTCGAGATCCACGACTGGGCAGGGAGAAAAGTCACTTTCGCTAAGCCTCACCCTCATAATTACAATATATGTGTAATCGTGTATATGAGTTGCGTCAACCCGGCCGTGGTGCCAACGAGAAATGATGATGGATTCGCCTGCTACCCCCGCCACCACGGACCAGCGCCCGCTGCGGATGGGCGACATTGCGCCCGACTTTGAGGCGCGCTCCACTCTTGGGCCGGTGAAGCTGTCGGACTATCGTGGCCGATGGCTGGTGTTCTTCTCGCATCCGGCAGACTTCACGCCCGTCTGCACCAGTGAGTTCGTAGCGATCGCCAGGGCCGCCGAGGCCTTCGCCGCGCTGGATTGCGGGCTGCTGGCTCTGTCGGTGGACAGCCTCTATTCTCACCTGGCCTGGGTTCGGGCGATCCGCGACGGCTTCGACGTCACCATTCCCTTCCCCATCGTCGAGGACCCTTCGATGGCGATCGGCCGTGCCTATGGGATGATCGAGGCGGACTCCGCCGATTCATCCGCCGTGCGGGCGACCTATTTCATCGATCCCGACGGCGTCATTCGCGCCATGACCTGGTATCCCCTGAACGTCGGCCGTTCGGTCGAGGAAATGCTCCGCATGGTGGCCGCTCTCAAGCGGACCGCCGGCGATGACGTTCTGGCCCCTGAGGGGTGGCGTCCGGGCGGCGAACTTCTGGCGACGGCGCCGCAGGATCAGCAGGCGGCTCTCGCGGGCGACGACAAGGCGTGGTTCTACCGCACACAGGCGGACGCCTGATGACGCTCTATGCCTCACGCTCCGCCGCTGACGCCGCCGCGGAACGGCTCAAGACCTACGCCCAGCCCCAACGGCTGATGATTCTGTCGCGCCTGATTGAGGGCGAGCGCACCGTCAGCGAGATCGACGAAGCCACCGGCATAGGCCAGCCGGCCCTGAGCCAGCAACTGGCCGAACTGCGACGGGCTGATGTGGTCAAGACCCGCCGGGAAGCCAAGCAGGTCTACTACCGTCTCGCCGACGAGAACGTGGTGACGTGCGTCAAGGGGATCGAGGCCATGTTCGGCGGCAACTCTAATGCTGCCGACGCCCTATCAGCGGCGCTCGCCGTTGCACGACCCATCCGTCTAGGTGACCAAAATCGAGGTGCTGCCGCCTTTGCCCGCATCGGCTGACACCCTGATTTCTGCCGACCAACACGCCTTGAACCATCAGTGGCACGCAGCGAGGTATAGCAGAGCCTCAGCTTAGCGGGCTGCCACGTCGTAAAGCTACTGCGCCGATTCTAAAGACTATTACGTCAGCCCAAGAGCCTGAGGGTCTGACGTTCAAATCGTTCCGGGCGCGCCAACTTTGTCCGTTTATGGCGAACCTCAGCCTCAGGAACCCGTTGTGCCGGTGCTGTCGTCAGCGTGTCGTCGCGCAAAGTCGATAAATGCCTTAAAGGCGGCTGTCGGGTTACGACGGCTGGGATAATAGAGGCTCAAGGGTGACTGAGCGGGCGTCCAGTCCTGAAGGACGCGTATAAGCCTGCCGGCCTCAAGGTCTTCCCGCACGTCGGATTCCATCGCCAGGGTCAAGCCGACAGAAGCGAGGGCCGCCATGCGGGCGAGGCTGGCCTCATCAAGAGTGAGAGCCCCCTCCACGTCGATATGAACCGACTCACCTCCTTTTTCGAACGGCCAGCGATGGATCGCGCCGTTGGGAAGGCGGACACGAAGACAAGCGTGGTTCATCAGATCCTGCGGGATTAGCGGCGTCCCCCGGGCTTCCAGATAGGTCGGTGACGCAACCACCACATTGCGGCGCGCAACCCCGAGCCGGAGGGCGATCATGTCGACGGGGACCCGATCAGCGCTGCGGACACCGAAGTCGAAACCACCGGCCACGATGTCCACCATGCGGCCCTCCGTGACGACATCGATATGGACCTGGGGGTGCTCGCGTACGAACGGCAGGACGAGGGACGAGAAGATCTCCCGCGCCGCTGTCGGGAAGGCGTTGATGCGCAGCGTGCCCGATGGCGTGGACTGCCGAGACCGTACGATATCCATGGCCTCATGGATGTCCCGCAGGGCTGGAGCGACCTGCGCGACGAACTGCTGACCCGCCTCGGTCAAGGAGACGCTTCTGGTCGTCCGGTTGAAAAGCCGTACGCCCAGCGTGCGTTCCAGCTTTGCGACCGCGTTGCTGAGCGCGGTCGTCGATACGCCGAGCTCGATCGCGGCCGTCCGGAACTTGCCGCAGCGGGCGACGACCAGAACGGCATCCAGCTCAGTCAGACTGCTTCTGATCATTATCCCACTTTTCGTGACGCCTCGTGCCGATTTGTCCTGATTATCGCGCGGATTGTCCATCTCTACCTTGGTGTCATCGAAGGCGCAGCCACCACGCCGCGACCGCAACACCTAGGACAGAACCATGTCGCCAGAGCTTCCTTCCCCAATCGCCGACTTCGTCGAGGCCAACGCCCGGCTCGATCTCGAAGGCATGATGAAACCCTTCGCCGCTGACGCGGTCTTCCTGGACAACGGCAAACGATTCGAGGGTCATGCCGAGATCCGCGCCCTGCTCAAGGAGATGGTCGTCGATCTCAGGGCGATCTTCACCCCGGTCACCGCTCGCCATGAGGGCGATGTGGTCGTGGTCGAAGGTCCGGCCCATGGCGATTTTCCGGGGAGCCCGATCCGCTTCACCTACCGCGTCGCGCTCAACGGCGAGGCCATCAAGACCATGGAGGTCTCCGCATGAGCCTCCAGTCGGATCCCAGGGAGTTCGCGGCCAAACGCGTCCTCATCACCGGCGGCACCAAGGGTCTGGGCCGCGCCACCGTCGATCGCTTCCTGACCGGCGGAGCCCGGATCATCACTTCGGCGCGCGGCGTCGTCGAGCCCATCGAGGGCGTCGAGTTCGTCCAGGCGGACCTGACGACAGCCGAGGGCGGCCAGGCCTTGGCCGCAGCGGCGCTTGAGCGTCTTGGTGGGGTCGACATCCTCGTCCATGTGCTCGGGGGCTCGGCGACGCCGGGCGGCGGCTTCGTCGCCCTGACGGACGAACACTGGCTGTCGGAACTGAATCTGAACCTGCTGGCGACCGTCCGGCTGGACCGTCTGCTGATCCCGCAGATGATCGAACGGGGCGGCGGGGCGGTGGTGCACGTCACCTCCATCCAGTCGGTCCTGCCTCTGCCTGACGCGACCACGGCCTATGCCGCCGCCAAGGCCGCGCTTCGGACCTACAGCAAGTCGATTTCCAAGGAGCTCGGTCCCAAGGGTGTGCGCGTCAACACCGTATCTCCGGGCTGGATCATGACCGAGGGGACGGACGTGTTCCTGGAACGCATCCGGACGGCCAACGGCGGAACCCTCGAAGACGCGCGACAACTGGTCCTCGCAGGCCTGGGTGGCATCGCGATCGGACGCGGTGCCGAGCCTTAGGAGGTCTCCGAAGCCATCGCGTTCCTCGCCTCGGATCGGGCCAGTTCGATCCATGGCTCGGAGCTCGTCGTCGACGGCGGCACGGTGCCGACCGTCTGACCGTAAACGCTTGTCCGCACTCGGCTCAGCCGATCGAGCTTGGACGCATGATCGCCGCTCGCCACCTTTACGTTCTCCTTATACCGACGCTCCGTTTGCGCATGGAGCGCTTACGCCCCCCGGTGCTCAAACCCGGCCTCAAGCTTGGGCTGGAGGTGTCGGTATGGTCGATCTGATTACTCTGGCGTTGGGCGGCGGGGCGTTTGTCGTCTTCGCCGTTCTCGCCGTCGCGTTGAACAAGGTGTGACGATGCTGGTGTCCATTCTGTGGGGGGCCGGTGCCGTCGTGGTCGGCGTCTATATGATCGCGGCGCTCGTACGCCCCGAGCGGTTCTGAAGGAGCCGCTCCCATGAACATTCAAGGTTGGGCGGAAATCGCCCTGACGATCGGTCTGGCCTGTGTGCTCGGCTGGCCCATCGGCATCTATATGTCGCGCGTCTGGAACGGCGAAAGGACATGGCTGGACCCGGTCCTGCGCCCTGTCGAGGGCGTGTTCTACAAGGCGGCGGGCGTCGATCCTCGCCGCAGCCAGGGCTGGCTGAGCTATGCCAGGGCGCTGCTGGCGTTCAACGCGGCGGGCTTCGTCTTCCTGTATGTCCTTTTGCGTCTGCAAGGCGGGCTGCCGCTGAACCCCCAGGGGTTCGAAGGCGTGTCGCCGCATCTGGCCTTCAATACCGCCGTCAGCTTCGTCACCAACACCAACTGGCAGAGCTATGGCGGCGAGACGACGATGTCGACCCTGACGCAGATGACGGGTCTGACGGTGCAGAATTTCCTGTCCGCCGCCACCGGCGCGACGATCGCGGCGGCCCTTGCGCGGGGCTTCGTCGCCAATCGCGGCGAGGGGGTCGGGAACTTCTGGGCCGACATGACGCGCACGACCCTGTGGGTTCTGCTGCCCCTGTCGCTGGTGTTCGCGGTCGTCCTGATCGCACTGGGCGTGCATCAGACCCTGGCCGCAAACGTCACGGCGACGGGGCTGGAGGGCGGATCCCAGACCCTGTCCCTGTTCCCCACCGCCAGCCAGTTGGCGATCAAGCAGCTGGGGATCAATGGCGGCGGCGTGTTCAACGTCAACTCGGCGCATCCGTTCGAGAACCCGACGCCCCTGACGAACTTCCTGACCGCCGTTTCGATCAATGTGCTGGGCTGGGCCGCCTTCTTCGCCTTCGGCCGTTCGGTCCTGGCCAAAAAGGACGTTCGCGCCCTGGCCATCGCGGCCGTGCTGCTGCTGGGCGTGTCGGCGGCGGCGCTTTACGCCATCGAGACCCAACCGGCCCCGTCGCTGGTCGCGGCGGGCGTCGAGGCGTCCACAAACATGGAGGGCAAGGAGGTCCGCTTCGGCGTGCCCGCCTCGGTCGCCTGGGGGGCCATGACGACCGGAGCCTCCAACGGCTCGGTCAACTCCATGCACGCCAGCTATATGCCGCTGGGCGGGGCGGTGCAGATGTTCCTGATGCAGCTGGGTGAGATCCTGCCCGGCGGGATCGGCTCGGGCATCGCCATCATGGTCGTCATGGCCATGCTGTCGGTCTTCGTGGCCGGGCTGATGGTCGGTCGCACGCCGGAATATCTGGGCAAGAAAATCGAGGCCCGCGAGATCCAGTACGCCATGATCGCGGTCCTGGTGCTGCCCCTGGCCATCCTGGGCTTCACCGCGATCGCGGCGGTGCTGCCGACCGCGATGGAGGGGCTGCTGAACGACGGTCCGCGTGGCCTGTCCGAAATGCTGTACGCCTATACCTCGGCGGCGGCGAACAACGGTTCGGCCTTTGCGGGTCTGACCGCCAATGCCCCCTGGTGGAACACAACCCTGGGCATCGCCATGCTGATGGGCCGGTTCGTGCCCGCCGTCGCGGTCCTGGCCATCGCCGGGTCGCTGGTGGTCAAGCCCAAACTGGCACCGTCCAACGGCACCCTGCCGACGGACAGCGCCCAGTTCATCGGCCTGTTGATAGGCGTCATCCTCATCCTGGGCGGACTGCAGTTCTTCCCCGCCCTCGCGCTCGGCCCCCTGGTCGAACATTTCCAGGCGCTGGCCGTCTCGGCCGCGCTCTGATCCCGGACATCGTCACATGACATCCATTCCTCTCGACACGCCTTCCGGCGGCCAGCCGTCCGCACCCCTGGGTGGAGGCCTGGACGGAGCTCTGATCGGCCGTGCGGTCGGCGATGCCTTCGTCAAGCTGAACCCGTTTAGACTGCTGAAGAACCCGGTCATCCTCACAACCTGGATCGTGGCCCTTCTGGCCACCGTTTCGGCGGTGGCGGCCCTGGTGGGCGGCCAGAACGCGGGCTTCGCCATCCAGTTGGCAATCTGGCTGTGGGCGACGGTCCTGTTCGCCAATGTGGCCGAAAGCATCGCCGAAGGGCGCGGCAAGGCGGCGGCCGACAGCCTGCGGGCCAGCCGGGTGACCACCAAGGCCAAGCTGATCGTCGACCCTTCGACCGGCACCACCGTCCCGACCCCGGCCCATGAGCTGGCGGTCGGCCAGATCGTCCTGGTCGAGGCCGGCGACGTCATCCCATCGGACGGCGAGATCGTCGAAGGGATCGCCTCGGTCAATGAGGCCGCCATCACGGGCGAATCCGCCCCCGTGATCCGCGAGAGCGGCGGCGACCGCTCGGCCGTCACCGGCGGCACCACCGTCGTGTCCGACTGGATCAAGGTGCGGATCACCTCGGCCCCCGGCGCGACCTTCCTGGACCGGATGATCGCCATGGTCGAGGGGGCGAACCGCCGGAAGACGCCGAACGAACTGGCCCTGTCCGTGCTGCTGGCGGGTCTGACGCTGGTGTTCCTGATCGCGGTCGTGACCCTGCTGGGCCTGGGCGCCTATTCGGGCATCGCCCTGGATCCCATCGTTCTGGGCGCCCTGTTCATCACCCTGATCCCCACGACGATCGGCGGGCTGATGTCGGCGGTCGGGATCGCGGGCATGGACCGGCTGCTGAAGGTCAATGTCCTGGCGACCTCGGGCCGCGCGGTCGAAGCGGCCGGCGACGTGGACACCCTGCTCCTCGACAAGACCGGCACCATCACCTTCGGCAACCGCATGGCCACCGAGGTGATCCCCGTACCCGGCGTCCGGCCCGAGGCCGCCCTGCGCGCCGCCGTCATGGCCTCTCTGGCCGATGAGACGCCGGAAGGCCGCTCGATCGTCGAACTGGGCCGCAACGGCGGCATCGCCGCCGAACTGCCCGCAGGGGCCAAGGCGATCGCCTTCAGCGCCATCACACGCCAGTCGGGTGTGGATGCCGACGGCCGATCCTGGAGAAAGGGTGCGGTCGACGCCGTGCTGAAGTCGCTGGATCTGACCGAGGCCCAGGCACCCGCCGAATTCCGCCAGGCCGTGGACCGCATCGCCCGCTCGGGCGGCACGCCCCTGGCCGTCGCCGAGAAAGGCGGCCTGGTCGCCGTCATCCATCTGAAAGACGTGGTCAAGCCGGGCGTCAAGGAGCGGTTCGCCGACCTGCGTCGCATGGGATTGAGGACCGTCATGATCACGGGCGACAATCCGGTGACGGCGGCGGCGATCGCCTCGGAAGCGGGGGTGGACGACTACCTCGCCGAGGCCACGCCCGAGGACAAGATGCGCCTGATCAAGGCCGAACAGGCCAAGGGGCGGCTGGTCGCCATGTGCGGCGACGGGGCCAACGACGCCCCCGCCCTGGCCCAGGCCGACGTCGGCGTGGCCATGCAGACGGGGGCCCAGGCCGCCCGCGAGGCCGGCAACATGGTCGATCTCGACTCAGACCCGACCAAGGTCATCGAGATCGTCGAGGTCGGAAAGCAACTTCTGATCACGCGCGGGGCCCTGACCACCTTCAGCATCGCCAACGACGTGGCCAAGTATTTCGCCATCATCCCGGCCATGTTCGTGGTGGCCCTGCCGGCGCTTGGAGCCTTGAACATCATGCAGCTGGGGTCGCCGCAGAGCGCCATTCTGTCGGCAGTGATCTTCAACGCCCTGGTGATCGTCGCCCTGATCCCGCTGGCTCTCAGGGGCGTCAAATACCGCGCCATCGGGGCCGGGGCGCTGCTGAGCCGCAACCTGCTGATCTATGGCCTGGGCGGTCTGGTCGCCCCCTTCGTCGGCATCAAGCTGATCGACCTGGTCATCACCGGCGTCGGCCTGGCCTGACGCGCCCGTCTCTTCACAAGGAACTGTCCCATGCGAAAGAATTCCCGCTTCAAGGCGACCGGATCCAACGACCTGTGGTTCGCCGTTGCCTGCCTCATCGGTATCGTCGTGTTCGGTCTGGTGTCGCAGGCAGAGTCCATGGTTGTCGTGGAGGCGATCCGGTGATCCAGTCTCTTCGCCCCGCGATCGTGATGGTCGCCCTGTTCACCCTGCTGCTGGGCCTGGCCTATCCGCTGGCGGTCACCGGCATCGGCCAGCTGGCCTTTCCCTATCAGGCCAACGGCAGCCTGGTCCGCGACCCGGCGGGCCAGGTCGTCGGATCGGCTCTGATCGGCCAGCCCTTCGCTTCCGACGCCTACCTGCACCCCCGGCCCTCGGCGGCGGGTGAGGGCTATGATGCCTCTGCCTCTTCCGGCTCCAACCTCGGACCGCTGAACGCCGACCTGGCAGAACGCGTCAAGACGGATGCCGACACCCTGAGGGCGGAGTTCGGACCCGGCGTGGTCATTCCGGCCGATGCGGTGACGACCTCGGCGTCCGGGCTCGACCCGGACATCTCTCCGGCCTACGCTCGCGCCCAGGCTCCTCGCATCGCCGAGGCGCGGGGTGTGCCGGTCGCGGAGGTCCTGAGCGTGATCGATCGGAGTGTGCAGGGTCGGCTGCTGGGCTTCATCGGCCAGCCGCGCGTCAATGTCCTGATGACCAACCGCGCCCTCGACGCCCGTTTCCCGGCCGTCTGACCCTTGGCCGATCCCGAAAGACCCCCGCCGACAGCCGCCCCGCCCCGATCCCGGCGGGGACGGCTGAAGGTCTTTCTCGGGATGTCGCCCGGCGTGGGCAAGACCTATGAGATGCTGCGCGCCGCCCGCCGTCGAAAGGCGGAAGGGCACGACGTCGTCGTGGGGGTGGTGGAGACCCATGGACGGCGCGAGACCGAGAGCCTGCTGCGCGGCATGGAGGTGATGCCGCGCCGACCCATCGACTACAAGGGCCGCGCCCTGATGGAGTTCGACATCGATGCTGCGCTGGAGCGCAAGCCGGACCTGCTGCTGGTCGACGAATACGCCCATTCCAACGTCCCCGGCTCCCGCCACCCGAAACGATGGCAGGATGTGGAAGAGATCCTTGCGGCTGGGATTGACGTCTGGACCACCCTGAACGTCCAGCATCTGGAAAGCCTGTCCGACGTGGTGCTGCGGATTACGGGTGTGCGCCAGCGTGAGGCCGTGCCCGACCGAGCCTTGGGCGAGGCCGACGACATCGAGGTCGTCGACATCACTCCCGACGAACTGCGTAAGCGCCTGTCGGAAGGCAAGGTCTATGTACCCGAGACGGCGCGCCTCGCCTCGGAGAACTTCTTCAAGGTCGAGAACCTGACGGCGCTGCGTGAACTGGCGCTGCGTCGCGCCGCGCAGACGGTCGACGATCAACTCCTGGCGACCCTGCGCGAACGGGGGGTGGAGGGACCGTGGGCCGCAGGCGAGCGTATCCTCGTGCTGGTCGGCAGCGATACCATGGCGGCATCGCTTGTACGCGCCGGTCGACGCCTCTCCGACATGATGATGGACGCCCCCTGGACGGTCGCGCACGTGGAAAGACCGAACCGCCCGGTGTCCGGATCTGCCGGTCGCGCCAAACTCAGCGAAGCCTTCATGCTGACCGAACAGCTGGGCGGCCGCACCGTCGTCCTGACCGGAGACGACGTCGTTCGGGCGGTCATGGACTATGCCCATCGCAACAACGTCACCCAGATCGTCATCGCCAAGGGACGCGACAGCCGCATCAGCGAGGTGCTGGGCCGTTCGCTCGCCGCCGAACTCCTGCGGTCTGCCAAGGGGGTGGCGTTGCACGTCGTCACCGAGCCGGGTGATCCGCCCAAGACGCACGAAACCCGGCCGCCTGCGATTTCTCCGTCGCCTCGCTGGCGAGGCTATGGCGTGGGGGCCGCCTTCATCGCGGCTGCGACGGCCGCGGCCTATGGGCTGGATCGCGTCTTCGAACGAGTCGATCTTGGGGTCGTCTATCTGTCCGCCGTACTGGCCGCCGGAGTTCTCTACGGCCTGAGGCCCGCCCTGGCGGCGGCCAGTACGGCGGACAGATAGAC
>Ga0209066_10006776_pt1 | contig 11583 bp, 8 predicted proteins | sample All_14_2_FD_187198 | JGI IMG/M metagenome (GOLD analysis project Ga0209066, IMG submission 187198) | Freshwater microbial communities in response to fracking from Pennsylvania, USA - Allegheny Zone_MetaG_DW_15 (SPAdes) (version 2) ...
GGCTGGGCTGTGGCCGGCGCTGCCTGATCCCACCAGGTTCATCTGGCTGCTGGGGCGGTGGTCGGTGGATTCGGCCAGTGCCTGGGTGTCCGCCTGCGCCGCCTGCCCGCCGGGGGTGCGGGGCACGCCCGATTCGCCGCGACCGTTGTACAGGCTGGCCAGCACGAAGGGTCGGTCGATGTCGTTGTTCAGGAAGCCCACGAGCACTTCGTGCCCAATGCGCGGGATCATCTGGTGGCCCATGCCTGGGCCGGCTGCGCGTTGCATGACGCGCAACCAGCAGCTGTGCATGCTGTGGTTGCCGGGCGGGGCGAAGGCATTGGCCTGCCAGTGGAACCTCACTTTGACGCGGCCCAGCTTGTCGGTGTGGAGCTCGTCGGCGCCGTTGGCGCTCACGCTGCCATCAGGGCCGACCACGATGGCGGTTTGCGGGCCCAGTGCCGTGGGGCGTGGGCGAGGGCGCAGGCCGGTGTCGTCCATCAGCACGGCACGCCAGGGTATGGCGCGACGCAAGGCCTGGAACTGGCAGGCAAAGCCGGTCCGGCTGGCCTGTTCGAAAAGGACCTGGGTGTCGAGGGGCGCCTGGTCCACGCCCGGATTCAGGTCGGGCAGCTCAGCCTGGCCCAGCGACCTGGCAATGGTGTCGTTGAGGTCCTTGGGCAGGTTGTTGATGCCCACCGCCTGCACGCTGGTGAAGAAAAAGGCCTTGTCTTCGTCTTGCAGGCCAAAGGCGCTCAGAGGGTCCAGTGTGGACTGGGTGATGGTGGCCCAGGTGCCCGCGCGCAGGGTGCGCACGCTGCCGCGCCCCAGCCAGGTCTTGTAGCGGGCTTCGTGGGCCTCCTGGATGCGTGTGGCCGCAAACTGCGCTTCGGCCTGGTTGCCAAACAGGAAGTCGCCCGTGGGGTCGTAGCTGCTCAGCCAGCTTTGCAGGCTGCTGGCCTCGTCGCCGCCCCATTCGTGGTGGGTGAGTACGTCGGCGGTGATGGCGGCATGGGCTTTGTAGTCCCAGCCTTGCACGACATTGGCGGTGGGGCGCAACTGCCGGACGCTGGCCATGGCCTGGATGCTGTCTTGCTCTTCCTGGCTGCTGCTGCGGTGAAAGCGGATGCCCTGGCCGCCCAGGCTGCTGGCACTGGTGGCATCCTGCGGCTGGGCGCTGCTGCTTGCAAAGAAAACCACGGTGTGGCCGCCCGGGGCCGCCTCGTCTTCTTCGACGCGCCAGCAAATGCCCTCTTCGGCCAGCAGGCGTTGCACGAAGGCCAGGTCGCTTTCGCGGTATTGCACGCAATAGGCGCGCTGGCCGCCGTTTCGGGCAAACAGGCCTTGCGCGACGTAGCCGGTCACGTCTGTGTCCCACCGCCAGGCGGCGATGGTGGGGTGGCCGGCGAACACATCCTCCACGATCTGGATGACCGACTTGTCTTGCCAGACACGGCTGTTGAGCGTGTGGCCCAGTAGCGCAATCCAGGGCTGTACCAGCAGGCCCTTGCGGGCGAAGCCGCCATCGGCTTGCAGCGCGCTGGCCTCGGTGATGTAACCACTGCGGCGAACACGGCTGCCGTCGGCCAGGGTGGTGTGCAGGCTGATGGGGCGGGCGTACAGCTGCTTGAGCTCGACGTGGGCCTTCAATACCAGCGCGTTGATGTACAGCGAGAAGGGTTGCGAGACGGCCTCGTTCAGCACGAAGCACTCGACCATCAGGTCGGCTGGCAGGCCGCGCTCGCTGCTCGGTGACGACAGCGTGAAAAGGCGTGTCTCGCTGGTCCATTGACCCAGCAGCGTGGACAAGGCGTCGGCGATGGCCGACTTGGCCGACGACAAGCCGTCAGCCAGTAAGGATGATTCCAGACCCATATCGGGTTCCCTGATGTTGCGTTTTTTGATGCAGATTGCTGCGGTGATTTTCAGGGCTGGGGCTTCGCCGGCCACTACCCACAATGGGTGGATGTGCAACGCGGTGTAACGACGTGCAAAACCAGGTGGCAGGCCGTGAACAAGTGCACGCGATGCGGTCTGTTTCGCGCTTCAAGGCGCGTGTGCGCCCTCAAGCTGGCCGGGTGGCTGCCGAAGACGATCAAGCTGCCTCACCTTCTGGAGTCTGACCATGGGTCAAAAAACCACCGCCCAAGCCCTTCGTGATCAACTGATGGCACCGCGGGCGATCGAACGGGTTCACGCCCTGCATGCACTGGAGCTGGAGCTGGAAGAAGCCCCAGCCGGCCCGGTGGCCGAAGAGCTGGAGGCTTTCACTGCGCGCGGCATCCCCTACTACGCGCCCGAAGACCCCGAGTACCGCGAGTGGGTGGCCAAGGCCGTGCGCTATTGGGAGCAGTTGCATGCGGGTGTCGATACGTCGTCGCCCGTGCCCCGCATGACGGCGCGCAACGCCCAAGTCGCCAACAGACCCAAGCACCACGCCTGAGCGCATAAGATCTGCCCGCGCACCAAGCCTTGGTGTGGGGGTGATCCAGCATGACGTTGCCAAGTCGCATCCGCGTGATCGAGCGCGGGTGGTTGTCGTCCAACAACATCGTTTTTCTGGACGATGACGGTGCCACGGTGGTGGACACCGGCTACGTCACCCATGGTGACGACACCCTGCGTCTGATCGACGAGGCCCTGGCCGGGCGCACGCTGCAGCGCATCATCAACACGCACATCCATTCAGACCATGCCGGCGGCAACAGCCTGCTGCAGGCGCGCCATGGCTGCACGATCTGGATCCCGCCGGGCGAGGCCGAACTGGTCGACACCTGGGACGAAGAGCGCCTGAGCTACCGCCGCACCAGCCAGCAGTGCCCGCGCTTTGCCTACGATGGCCTGATCCACCCGCATGACACCTTGCATCTGGGCGGTGAAGACTGGCTGGTGCTGCCCGCAGCGGGCCACGACCATGCCATGGTGATGCTGTGGTGCGAGCGGCTGGGCACCCTGATCTCGGCCGATGCCCTGTGGCAAAAGGGCTTTGGAGTGATCTTTCCGGAGCTGGCGGGCATCCCCGGCTTTGCACAGCAAAAGGCCACGCTGGACCTGATCGCGCAACTGCAGCCGCGTCTGGTGATACCAGGACACGGGGCGCCGTTCACCGAGGTGGACGCGGCCTTGCAGGCGGCCCAGTCGCGCATCCAGTGGTTGACCGAAGCGCCCCGCCGCAATGTGGACAACGCCCTCAAGGTCTTGCTGGCCTTCAAGCTGCTGGAGGCCCGCCGGTTGACCCTGGCTGAACTGGGCGACATGGTGCGCGTCAGCGTGCAGGGCAATGTGGCCATGCAGGCCCACTACCCGCACGACCCCGAGGCCATGGCCGCGTTCATGGCCGATGAGCTGGTGCGTGCAGGCGCTGCCACCAGGGAAGGCGACACCCTGGCGGCCCGTCCCTGAGCCGCCCGGCCTGCATACAGGCGCACAAAAATGGAAAAAGCCGCAATAGTGCGCAAACCACTGAAGCGCCTGCCTCGCTAGCGCCCCCCAAACGCAAGGGCCTTGCCCACAATGAAGGCACGCTCACACCAGGGGATGCACATGCGGCGCCTCAATGTTTCGGGTCTTGTTCGGCGGTCCATCTTGTTGACGGCGGTGGGCCTGTCAGCCTGGGGGAGTGGTGGCGTACAGGCTCAGGTGGACCGGCCTGCCTACAGCCTGGCCGTGGTTCCCCAGTTTCAGGCGCAGGAGACCAGCCGGGTGTGGGCGCCCATTCTGGCGCGCCTGTCGCAAGAGACCGGTTTGACCTTCACGCTGATGGTCGCCAAGGACATCCCCGCATTCGAGGGCGACATCATGGCGGGCAAGCCCGACTTCGCCTACATGAACCCCTTCCATCAGGTCATGGTTCGCGATGCGCAGGGCTACGTTCCCCTGGTACGCGACAGCAAGCTGCTCACTGGCATCCTGGTGGTGCGGGCCGATGACCCGATCCGCTCCGTGCAGGAGCTGAAAGGCAAGACCATCGCCTTTCCAGCCCCCAATGCCTTTGGCGCATCCTTGCTCATACGCGGTCAACTGGCAGAGCATGACAAGGTCGACATCACGCCCTTTTATGCCAAGACCCACACCAATGCCTACCGCCAGACCATCGTCGGCAAGGCGGCGGCCAGTGGCGGCTTGCGGGCCACGCTGGACAAGGAGCCACCGGAGGTTCAGGCCATCTTGCGCGTGCTGATGGAAACGCCTGGCGCGGCGCCACACCCCTTGAGCGCGCACCCGCGTGTACCCGCGGCCTTGCAGCAGGCGGTGACCGCCGCCATGCTCAAGCTCGCCGATGACCCCAGCTTGCAAGCCGAGTTCAAAGGCATCCCCATGGTCAAACCCATCAGGGCGGATTACACGCGTGACTACCAGCCGCTGGACAAACTCAAGCTGGACAGCTACGTGCAATAGCCTGCTGTGAGCCCATCATGGACATGCCCCACCTGAAGCGTCTGCTCTGGCCACAAAGGCTGCACCTGCAGCTGGTGTTGATGGTGTCGATGTCGCTGCTGCTGGCGCTGGGCTTGTTGGGCGGCTACACCGCGAACGAGCAATCGGCCATCGCCTTGCGGGGCTACGAAAGCCAGGCGGCATCGTTGGCGCGCAATGTGGCGATCTCCAGCAGCAACCTGATTCTCTCCGACAGCCTGGACCAACTGGAAGAGCTGGTCGTGCGCTCCTCCGACTTCGACGAGGTCATGTCCCTGGAGGTGTTGACCCCGGAGGGCCACATGCTCAGCCATGTCGCCCGAGTGCGCGGTCAGGCGCCTCGCCTCGTGTTTCATCCGCCGGGTCAAATGAGGCCGGTGCCCATCCAACTGGCATCCCAGGTCACCACGGCACTGGACGAAGGGCGTATCACGGCATGGCATCCGGTCAAGGCCGCCAAGCTGCTGGGCTGGGTTCGGGTGGACTACAACGCGCATCCCTTGCATGAGCTGCGTGGTCGCATCTGGCGCAACACGCTGGTGGTGGCGGTGATGACGATCTCGCTGTGCGCGGCCTTGATGGCCTTGCTGCTGCGCCGGCCCATGAACGCGTTGATCCGGGCCAAGGAGTTCGCCATCGAACTGGTCAGTGCACAAGGGCGCCAGATCCCGTTCGAGGCGGGGCCTGTCGAGGTGATGGAGCTCAATGCCGCCTTGAACGAGGCCTCCATGATGTTGAAGCAGCAACTGCTCATGATCGAAGATGGCTTGCGACAGCACCATGCCCATGAGGCCCAGCTGGCCGAGCAGAACGACCAGCTCAGCGCCATCTTCACGATGAGCCGCGATGGCCTGGTGACCTTTGACCACGATGGCCACGTGCTGTTCGCCAACCAGGCCTTCATCAACCTGACCGGCCTGCGACCCAGTCAGGTGCTGGGGCAGACGCAGCAGCGCCTGGACGGCCATTTGGGCGAGCTGGCCAGGAAAGGCTCGAACTTCAATGGCCTGGACGCCTGCTTCGAGCAGGGAGATGTGGCCGAGCCGACTGAGCAGACGCTGGTGCTCTCAGGCAATCGCAACAGCGTGCTGACGCTCAGAGGCCAGCGCAGCGAGTCGGCGCGTGTCAGCCGCGTGTTGTACGTGTGCGATGTGACCAAGCAGCACACGCTGGACCAGATGAAGTCGGAGTTCCTGTCCATGGCCGCGCACGAGCTGCGCACACCCATGGTCAGCATCTTTGGCTTCACCGAGTTGTTGATCGCGCGCGAAGTGAGCACAGAACAGCGCAAGAGCATGCTCGACAGCATCCACCGGCAATGCAAGTCGATGATCGCCATCCTCAATGAATTGCTGGACCTGGCCCGCATCGAGGCGCGCCGCGGGCAGGACTTCAAGCTGGAAACGATCGACCTCGCTGACGTGGTCAAAGCAGTGGTGGCCGACTTCAAAACGCCGCCTGGCCGCGATGCGCCGGTGGTGGACACGGCCCTGGTCAGCATGCCCGTGCACGTCGATCAGCACAAGATGCAGCAGGCCCTGCTCAACATCCTGTCCAATGCCTACAAGTACTCGCCCCAAGGCGGTGAGGTGAGTTTGCGCTACCTGGTGGCGGACGCCGAGCAGGGGCGTCACCGCTATGCGGTGGAGATACGCGACGAGGGCATGGGCTTGTCTGCCGAACATGTGGCGCGCCTGGGCGAGCGCTTCTTCCGCGCCGACAAGTCGGGCAACATCCCCGGCACCGGCCTGGGCATGAGCATCGTCAAGGAGCTGATGGACCTGATGGGTGGCCGCATGCAGGTTGACAGCGAACTGGGCAAGGGCACGACCGTGACGCTGTGGCTGTGAGCCCGTGTCAATCGGCCACGACCTCGAAGGTGCGTGAGGTGCCGGTGAAAGCCGATATGCGGCCGAACAAGGGCTTGGCATCACCCATGTGCACGATGCGGTAGTGGCCGGCAGGCGTGCCGGGCGGGATGGCCCAGCTGATGTCGGCCGCGGACTCGGCGGCGAAGAGACGAACCCAGCGGTATCGGGTGGACCAGTCGCCATCGTCGGCGACCGGCTGCCATTGCCCGTTGACCAGGCGCTGTACCTCCAGGAAGGTGCCGTTGCGGTGCAGGTTGTTTTTGGGGTGACCCGTCTGGAAGCGCACGCGCACGGTGTCGCTCACGGCGTAGCGGGCGGCGGCGTCCTGCAGCACGCTGCCAAAGCGTTGTCCTCTGGCGGGCAGGTCCATCACCACGCCGCTCTGGAAGTTGAGTTGGCTGTTGCGCAGATCGCGTGGCTGCAGGGTGTTGCGGGTGGGCTGGCCTGTGGCCATGTCACGTGCGAGGCGGTCCAGCTCTTGTGTGTACGCGGGCAGCGTGTAGGGCCCGAACAGCGTGCTGCCGCCTTCATAGGCCTGCAGGCTGTATTCCTCCGGGGTGGTGATGTACTCGGTGTAGGCGTTGGTATATCCCAGCACCAGCACCTGCTTGATGTCCACGCCCAGCGTGGCGGCCAGCTGTCGCCGGATGCGGTAGCCCGACATGATGGTGGGCTCGCCAGGCAAGGTGGCCAGGTAGAGCTGCCCGATGCGCACCAGTTGCAGCGGCAGCACCTCCGGCACCCAGGGATGGGGCTGCATCCGCCCGACGGGTATCACGATCTCCTTGGCGCCGTGACACTGCTTGAGTGCTTCGGAAGGCCAGAACACCAGGCCACCGACAGCGGCCAGAAAGGGGTTGGACTGCCCCTCCTTGGCCACGCCCGGGCCTGGTCCGTCTTCTTCGCTGCCTGCCGCAAAACTGGTGCCCAAAGCGGCTGGGCAGGTGGTGTGCACCTGGCCATCGGGTGTGTACGGACCGCCCACCTTTACGCGGCTCATGTCCACATAGCGCATGCGCACATCGACCGGGCCACGCAAGCTGATCACGGCCTGCGCAGACAGGCTCAAGGCCTTGTCGAACTGACGCAGGCCGATCAGACGTGTGTTCTCGACCTCGTCTTCGGTGGGGCCGCTGCCTGGCCGCAGGTTCAGGTTGGGCGACATGTCGCCCGGGTTGGTCTGCGCGAAGGCGGCAACGAAGGGCGCCGGGTCACTGCGGTAGCGCGCGCCAGCGTGCTCGTGTTCCCAGTGGTACGCGGCGTAACCCTTGTTGTCACCGCTGATCAGGGTGTTGGCATTGGTCATGCTGGTGCCATGCGTGGGGAACAGGCTCAGCGCCCCCACCGGCTTGCCGCCTTGCCTGAAGGTCAGCACCGACATCAGCGGGTCGATCTCCTGCGGGAAGGCCGCGCGGTCGGCCGCGGGGTTGAGCCTGAAGGCCAGCGCCGAGCGGTTGCGGCTGGCGCCATGCAGTTCACCCTGGTTGAGCAGGATGTCGCCCGGTGCCTGGGCCGCATGGGCCTTGTCGATGGCTTCGACGATGCCGTCCACGATGGCCTGGAAGGTGCGCTGCTGAAAGCCCAGGATGGTGATGTTGTAGAGCGCGTAGTGCGAATAGCCACCGGGCCCTGCATGCGTGTGCGTCGCACTGATCAGCACGTTCTGTGCGTTGTAGCGCGGGCCGTAGCGGGTCTGCAGGCGCGCCAGCACGGCCTGGTGCATGGCCTGGGTGACGAGGCCCGTGTCGGTGATCACGATCACCACGGCCTGCTGCGTGCCGGTGTCCTGCACGATGAAGGCGCGGGCCCGCAGGCGCTGGTGGATGCCAGCGGTTTTTTGCTCGGGCACGGCGTAACCCATCATGCCGACTTCGGCCGCTTCGCCTGTGATGTCGCTGATGCCCACGCCCAGTTGATACGGTGCGGGTGCCGCGGCCAGTGCCCCGCCCAAGCAGGTGCTCAGCGCGATGGCCAGCCAGGTGGCCGCACGCGCTGGCCATGAGGGTAAGGGTGACATGGGCATGGTGGGCGCTCAGGCCTGAGCCGGAAAGACCGGCCACATGTCGGTGATGCGGCCTTGCTCGTACACGGCGATGTCACCAAACTGCTGCAGTACGGCTTCGCTTTGCGTGGGGCGCAGGAACACGAAGTCATCGGGACGCAGCTGCTGGCGGCCCGAGCCCAGCAGGATCTGCTGGTTGGACGAGGGGCCGATCAGGCTGCTGGGGCTCAGGCCGGCAGGCGAGACGGGCTGAGCCAGCCAGTGGCCACCATAGATGAAGACGGCCTGGCGCTGGTTCGTATCCCAGGCGCCGGCCAGCTGGCCCAGGGCTTGAACGCCATCGGGCGCCACAAAGGGCCCGGCCTTGAGCACCGGCGTGGCGATGAAGACGGCGGGCTGCATCGCGCTCAGCAGGGGCGTGTCGAAGTCGGCTGGCTTGACCATGGCCGAGCCCACGGCGACCTCATTGGCTGCGCCGGTGCCATCGTGCAGCCTGAAGCTGGGCGAGCCGCCCGTGTTGAAGGTGGCGCCCGCCGGCTCGGCCTTGAGCGGGCCGTGCTGCATGTGGTCGGCAAAGCGCTGGTAGGCCAGGCGTGCGTTGGTGCGGGCCTGTTGCCGCAAGCCGCCCACATCGGGGATTTTTTCGGTGTGGGCGTCATAGCCCATCAGGCCGGACCACTGCAGCAGGGGCTCTTCTGCCAGGAGCTGCACCATGGTCTGCAAGGTGGACAGATCGGGCACGCCGCCCCGGTGCAGGCCCACGTCGATCTCGATGTTGATGCGCATGCGCTGCCCTTGCGAACGGGCCAGATCCCGGTACTGCTTCAGGCGCTCGGGGGTGTCGACCAGCCATTGCAGCTGGGCCGCCGGATCGAAGCCCGATGAGGCGCGTGTGGCGTAGTAGCGCGCCGCTGCCGCTGCGGGCAGGGGCTTGCCCAGCAGCACATCGCTTTGTGGGCGGGCCTGTGTGATCAGGTGCAGATACGGCAGGCTGAACACCATCTGCCTGGGCGTGCCGGTGAGCTTGCCCAGCTCATCGAGCAAGGGCAGGCAGGGCAGCGACTTGTTGACCAGGCGCAGACGCAGTCGCCCTTGCACATGCTGTTGCACCTGCGCCGTGTTGGCGCGCACGCGGCCCAGGTCCAGCACCAGGGTGGGCGTGGCGATGCCGGCGGTGTGCAGGGCCTGGCTGATGGCCGCGAAGTAGGCGTCATGCGGGGCGCCTTGTTCGCGGGGCCGCCAGGCCAGCGCCCCGGCGGCGGTGGCGGCCACACCCGCCGTGCCGATGAACTGGCGTCGCGTCAGGATGGGCATGGCGTCAGCGCCTCAGGCCTTGAATAAAAGTTGACGCAGGTGCGCATTGAGCATGCGCCCTTGCGGATCGAACTGCTGGCGCACGGCCAGGAAGTCCTGCCAGCGCGGGTACATGGTCTGCAACTCGGCGGCGCCCATCTGGTGCAGCTTGCCCCAGTGCGGTCGGCCCTGGTGGGCGCGGTAGATGGGCGCGCAGTCCTTGATCAGGTAGTCGTGCGCTTCGCCGGCCGCCGCGTGCACGGCGATCGAACAACGGTCCTGACCATGGAAGGGGCTGAGCCAGGCATCGTCGCCCTTGATGAAGCGGAACTCGATGGGGAAGAAGGCCTCGTTGTGGCGCTCGATGGCGGCGATGATCTGGCGCAGGCAGGCCACGCCTTGTGCGCGCGGCACATGCCATTCCGATTCGTTGAACTTCATGGGCCGTACGGACGTGAGCAGGCGGTGGGCGCGGTGGCGGGCCTCTTCGGTCTGGCTGCCGTCGATGAACTTGCGGGCGGCCCACAGACGCAGTTGCGGGAAGTGGCCCAGCCAGTCGCGCAGCAGGCGCAAGTCGGCCATCACCTCGTCATCACCGGGCTTGGGCAGCAGCAGGTCGGTGCCGGTGTAGACGTCGTGCGAGATGGCCGCGCCATAGCCGGTGAAGGGCAGGTAGTACAGCTCGAAGTGGCGGTGTTGGTCGGCCAGCATGGGAGCCTGCTTGAGCAGCTCATCGATGGGGCGCAGCCAGACCTTGCGGTGCAGGTTGTAGGTGGGCAGCACCCGCATCGTCACCTGCGAGATCAGGCCCAGGCTGCCCAGCGAGACGCGTGCGGCGGCCATCAGGTCGCGGTCTTTGTCTTCATGCAGGGTGAGCACGTTGCCGCTGGGAGTGACGATGCGCAGACCGACCACGTCGGCATGCAGTGCGGGCAGGGTGGCGCCGGTGCCGTGTGTGCCGGTGGAGATGGCGCCGGCGATGGTCTGCACGTCCACATCGGGCAGGTTGCGCAGCGCCAGGCCCTGGGCGTCCAGGGCGCGGGCCAGCATGCCCAGGCGGGTGCCTGCGTGCATGGTGGCGGTCATGGCCTGCTTGTCGACCGAGATCAGGCCGGAGAGTCGGTCCAGCGAGACGATGGCGCCGCTGGTAGGCACCAGCGCGGTGAACGAATGGCCCGAGCCGTAGGCCCGCAGCTCGCCTCGGGTGCTGCGCATCAGCGCTTGCAGCTCGGCCTCGCTGCCTGGTGTGGGCAAGGACGAGGGCCGCGCTTGTTGCAGGCCCGACCAGTTGTGCCAGGCCAGGCCGCTTGCTGCGGGCTGCTGGGCGGTTGATGGTTGGGCCTGGGCCGTGTCCAGCAGACCGGCCTGGGCCAGCAGACCACCCAGGGTGGCGGCCGCGCCGGTGGCGATGAACTGGCGGCGTGGCAGGGGGGTGTCAGATGGGGTCATGGTGACTGGCTCATGAACTGGGTCAGGCCGCGCAGGTCGTCATCGGTGCAATCGCTGCACAGGCCTTTGGCGGGCATGCCATTGAAGCCATCCCGGGCATGGGTCAGGAGCACGTCGGCGCCTTTGGCCAGGCGCGGGGCCCAGGCGGGGGCAAAGCCCGTCAGCGGCGCGGCGCTGCGCACGCCATGGCAGGCCAGGCAGGCGCGCTCGTACTTGGCCGCCAGATCGGGGCTGGCGGGGCGCAAGGCTTCGGCCCGCAGCACCTCCTGGTCGGTGGGCTCGCGCGGCGGCGCGTCCTGGCAGGCGCTCAGGCAGGCCATCACAACGCCAGCCACGATCTGCCAAAAATGTTTGATCCTTGTCATTAAAAGAAACGCAGCGTCAAAAAAATACGGTGTTATCAGAATATGCTTTGAGCCGTCAGCCAGTCATACAGATAAACCCTGTCCAACAGGCGCCGTCACAGGAGACACGGTTCGTGGCCACCACCAACGCCAAAGAAGCCCGCAAGTTGCGCGAAGCCGAGCAACGCCGCAAGGCCATCATCAAGATCGTGCGCAAGCTGATCAAGAA